>Ga0209404_10002127_pt1 | contig 12521 bp, 8 predicted proteins | sample TroAtlMetagenome_2_FD_187447 | JGI IMG/M metagenome (GOLD analysis project Ga0209404, IMG submission 187447) | Marine eukaryotic phytoplankton communities from Atlantic Ocean - Tropical Atlantic ANT8 Metagenome (SPAdes) (version 2) | ecosystem: Environmental > Aquatic > Marine > Oceanic | place...
CGATGCGGAAATGTATACAGACATTGGAAATAGTGTAATTAATACAAAACAGAGATTCGATTTAGCTACTTTCTTTTTTGAGAGTCAGGATGTAATTGGCCTAAGTTTTAGTCATATTACCGATAGGCCTTCAGAGAGTTTTTCAATATCTGATGGAACGGAAATTCCGGCCGGTGATTATGAATGGTGGGGTGTCAATTTGCGCGGATATATAGGCATGCATAGAAGAGCTTATTTTGGACCTTTTTATTCTATGGATGGTTACTATGGTGGTTTGCGGCATCAATTTGGTCTAGAGTCATATTTTTCTCCTTGGCCAAATCTAAAATTTGGGGGAAAAATTGAAAAAAATCTTATAGAGTTAGAGAGTAGTGAAGACTTAGACATAACCATAAGTAGATTAGAATTTAATTATAATTTCACTCCTGATCTTATTTTATCCAACATGTTGCAATACGATAATATAAGTGAATCACTTGGTGTTAATAGTCGCTTTCAATGGGAGTATAAGCCTGGTGCAAAGATGTTTTTGGTTGTGAACCAAGGTTATTTAGATGAGAGGACGGGTTTGGTAATGAAGGAATTCGAGGTTGTAACAAAAATTGGAGCTTTGTTTCGTTTTTAATTCTTTACTCTCGAACCTTTTGTTTTATCCCTGCAGAATTGGGTGTGCAATTGGCAACACTCAAACTTCGTGATTTCCGTAATTATCGGAAACTGGAAGCTGATTTTGAGTCGGGTTTTCATCTTTTGCTTGGAAATAATGCACAGGGAAAGACTAATCTTCTTGAGGCGGTTTATCTACTTTCTACACTCAGATCATTCCGGGGTGTAGGTAATTCTCAAATTATTAATCATGGCCAGTCGGCTTTTTTTGCAGGCGGCGTGGCTCTTGGTCAAACGGAGAATAATATTCAGTATTATTGGTCATCTCATCAGCGAAAATTAAAGTTAAATCAAAAACCAATTCGCCGCCTCGCTGAATATCTTGGAACGCTTCAGACTGTAGTATTCTGCATGGAGGATTTGCATCTTATAAAGGGATCTGCCAAGTCGCGCCGTCGATTCATTGATTTACTTCTTACTCAGACTCAGCCTGGTTATCTCGGGATTTTACATCGCTATACCGAGTCGCTTCGATCGCGGAATGCATTGCTTAAGCGAGATTCCCCTGATTCGTCACTGCTTGATAGTTTTACTCAAGAGCTGATTTCAACAGGTGAAAAGTTGATGATATTTCGGCGTCAGCTAGTTGAGAAGATATCTCCTTTAGTTAGGTTAGGTTATCGGAAAATTGCACCTAAAATGGAGGATGCAAAAGTAGAGTATAAACCCAGTGTTAGAGAGGATTTTGTTATAGAATTAAATAGATCACGAGAAAGAGAGTTGCGCTACCGCAGTACGATCATTGGCCCTCATCGTGACGAATTGAAGCTTACACTTGATGATAAGCCAGCGATTCACTTTGGGAGCGAAGGGCAGAAAAGAACATTTTCTATCGCACTTAAGATGGCTCAAGCAGAATATTTAGCTGGGGTACACGGTGCACATCCGATCTTGCTAATTGACGATGTGATGGGTGAGTTGGATGCAGAGCGTCGTGCTGGATTGATGCCTCTTATTAGTCGTACTGGTCAAGCGCTTGGCCAGGTGTTCATGACATGCACAGAGGAAAACTGGCCAAGTGAATTGTCAGTTGATCTTCATCGCTGGAAAGTAGAACAGGGTATGTTAAAACGAATTTAACGTTTGGTATGAGAGCAAGTCCCACGTTCGCTATTTGCTACAAAATTAATTATAAATTGCGAAAGAGATCCACTAAATTGTTTGCGTGCCTTTTCAACGGCATCCTTTAGTAGGTCTGTTCCCATAAATAATGCTCTGTAGGTTTTTTTTAGCTCAAGGCGTTCATTGTTTGAGTAACCAGCGCGTTTAAGCCCGACAATATTTAGCCCACACATGCCGTTGATTCCTCGAACGATTGTAAACGGCGGCAGGTCTAAGCTGACACCTGAACATCCCTGCATCATTGACAGTGTACCAACACGGCAGAATTGGTGTACCACAGCATTGCCAGAGAGAAATGCTCCGTCGCCTACCACTGAGTGACCACCAACTAATGCTCCATTTGCAAGTATAGTTCTATCGCCAATGGTTGAGTTGTGTCCAACGTGACTATTAGCCATAAGCATGTTCCCAGAGCCTACTACGGTGTCTTCGTCCAAGCAGTTTGAGCGGTGAACAGTCACGTGTTCGCGAAAGGTATTTTGTTCGCCGATAATTAGTCGAGTTTGTTCTCCTTGGTATTTAACATCTTGAGGTAGGTCCCCGATGACACAGCCGGCATGAAAACGATTTTCGTTGCCGATAAGAGTGTGTCCCGTGATGTATACTTGTGGTCCAAGGATACAGCCAGCTTCAATTGTAACGTGTTCGTCGACCACAGAGAAAGGCCCTATCTCAACAGTTTTATGAACTTTAGCGTTTGGATGAATGATTGCGTTTGGGTGGATCATATTTATTACTATCTACTGGTGAAAGTAACTCTACTGTAACTTTAGAGCGGCCTTTCGTTTTTTACGTCGCTCTCGTTTAGGTTTCTTTGTTTCTTCTATTTGAGATTGGAGTGTTTTGTCCCAAGGATTTGCCTGACGAGGTCGATAGAGTGGTCTCCCGTCAACCTTGGGCTGTTTTGCAATGATAGCCCGAAATTTATTTAGTGCCTTTAGGTGTTCAGTTGTTTTACTATTAATTAGATTATTCTGTTCTAGTGGATCATTTTGAAGGTCAAACAGTGCGGTTATAGTCGGATTATGCTGAAGCCATACTTTGTATCTTTTATCGCGAAATACTCTGTCTGCAAAATTGTGTGTTCCTCTCACTCCGTCATTATCTAAACGTCCGCCTCCGTGGCCAAGTGACATAATCCAATCGCGAGGTGAATCATTGGTCTTTCCAAGTAATAAGGGTGCGAATGATTTTCCATCAAGAGTAATATCTTTTGGCAGACTCGCTTGACCTAGTTCGGCAAAGGTAGGAAGTAAATCTGAGAAATCGGTCAGCGCTTTTGTTTCTTTATTCGCTGGTACTAATCCGGGGCAGTTGACAATAAAAGGCTGACAGACGCCGCCTTCGTATTTCGAGCCTTTACCTCCGCTAGGTCTTACCCCGTTTATTGTGCCTCGTAATCCTCCGCTGGTTCCATTATCGGTAGTGAAAATCACGATTGTACGTTCACGAATATTTAATTCGTCTAGTGTGTCTACTAGTTTGCCAACGAGAGTATCAGTATAGCGTACCATGGTCTTGAGTTTATCTTTGCTTTCAGTTGCATTTGGTTCATTAGGAGTTTTCACAAGTGGTCCGTGTGTCAGTGCCATTGGGAAGTAGATCATCATCGGATCGTTACGATGTTGCTTCATGTAATTGATAATGAAATTGCAATATACGTCTGGTCCAAATTTGCCATCATATGTTTTGCTGCCTTTTCGAGTGTGGATATAGGCATTCCAGTATCGTTCGCCACTTGGTGGATTTCCGGTTTCATAACCTGTCCATACGGCCCAGTCATCGAATCCATGTTTTTTAAGTGCATTAGGCTCAATCCGGAAATCGTTTATTTGCCATTTACCGGCAATTGCTGTGCTGTATCCGGCAGTTTTCATTACTTTTGCAAAAGTGATGTACTTGTCCCAGTCGAAATAGCCAACTCCCCATCGCGGTACGTCCCAATGGTTAACCCATCCGGTGCGCCAAGGGTATTGGCCAGTTAGTAATGTAGCACGAGTTGGCGTGCACTGTGGCATCGACCATGCATTATGAAATTTTAGACCGCCTTTGGCTAAACTGTCTATATTTGGGGTTTTGATATTGTCAGCGCCGTAGCATGAGATCCAATCTTTGCCAAGATCGTCCACCATGATGAAAAGTATATTAGGTTTGGTGTTTGCTTTAGCCTGAAGCGATAGAAGTAGAAATAATAAAAAACAGAAAAGTAATCGTTTCACGCAGAGGACCCTAGTCATGTAAACACTTCAAGCCAAGCGCTTGACTAAGGGTGGCGCTTAAAGTTTTTACTTTGGTCCAAAGAGAAAGATTCGAAATTTTTGAAGTAAACTTCGAATGTCTTCAAGAATTAGATACATTGCAGGAACGAGAATTAATGTAATAACAGTGGCGAAAATAACTCCAAAACCCAGTGATATTCCCATTGGGACAAGGAATTTTGCTTGCAGACTTTTTTCAAGTAGAAGGGGAGTCAGTCCGGCGAAGGTGGTCAGTGACGTCAATATAATTGGTCGAAAACGTGACATCCCAGCTTGGCGGGCGGCTTCAATTTCTTTCAACCCGATACTGCGTTTTCGGTTAACATAATCAACCATTACGAGGCTGTCATTTACTACTACTCCGGTGAGTGCGACTACTCCAAATCCGGATAGTATAGTGACGTCCATACCCATAACAACATGTCCCCATACGGCTCCAATCAGTCCGAAAGGGATAGCAGCCATTACAATAATGGGCTGAATGTAAGAGCTAAATGGAATGGCTAGTAAACCGTAAATGATAATCAACGCTATCATGTAAAGGTAGTTCATGCTGGCTATTGTTTCGGCCTGTTCACTTTGTTCGCCTTCGAAGTCCCAGTATACTCCTGGGAACTCTAAGCGGAGTTTAGGTAATATTTTATTTTGAAGTTCTGTATTTATCGCATTTGTATTGCCCTTGGAAGAATCAACATCAGCTGTGACGTTTACTGCACGACGTCGATCTATACGTCTAATAGATTCGTATCCGCGACCAAATTTAACACTTGCGACTTCATTAAAAGGGACCTCTGTGCCCCCTGGTATTCGAATTCGCATTTTTTCCAGGTTAGCTAAACTGCGTCGCTCGTTTTGAGGATAACGCAGCATCACGCGAACATCATCGCGGCCTCGTTGAATTCGCTGTACTTCCTCTCCATAAAAAGAAGAACGAACTTGTCTGGCTAGATCAATTTGAGTTAGTCCAAGAGACTCGGCTTCCGGTTTGATCTGAAGTTGTATTTCTTCTTTTCCTTCTCTGAATGAGTCAGAGATATCAATAACACCTTCAAATTTGTTCAATTGTATCTTAAGCCATTCTGCAGCATCTATTAGTTCGTTAAATTTTGCTCCTGTGAGCACGATATTAATGGCATCGCCAGCCTGAAAAATATCGGCTGTGAATTGTAAGTTTTCAGCCTCGGGCATTTCGCCGACTTTTTCCCGCCATCTTCGCGCTATATCGTAAGCATTAAACTTTCGTTCTTCCGATGGGGAAGCTTCTATGTGGACTTCGCCAGTGTGTGCACCGACAATTGAGGATGCCACGGATCCACCGGACCGACTTTGGTCTGTCATAAATGGTTGGCTCCCTACTGAGCTAAGCATATGGCGAACGATACTAGGGTAGCCCTCGGGCGTTTGTGCATCTAGTTCATCGCGAACTTCATATGCGGCTTTTTGTATTTTCTTTACTGCCTCTTGGGTTTCATGGCTAGTAGTGCCCAGTGGCATTGTTACAGCTGCGGCTATATTGTCACCTTCGACTGGAGGAAAAAAAGTAAATTTTAAATGCCCTCCTCCAACGAGCCCCATTGTGATAAAAAACACAGCGGTTGCGATAGCCATGGTTAGGTATCGCCACTCCAAGCACCAGTGTAGGCTAGGCTTGTAAATCTTCATTATAAACTGATCCATTCGTGTGACAAATCTATGTTGAAAACGACGCCAGTTTCCTACAAAACCTTTGCCGCTTTCGATATCGTCGATTTTTTTTAAATGGCTAAGATGCTTTGGTAAAATGAACAATGACTCGATGAGAGAAAAGAATAGTGTTGGAATTACTATCAAAGGAATATACTTCATTATTTTGCCTGTATTTCCGGATACAAAAATAAGTGGGGCAAATGCTGCAATTGACGTTGCAACTGCAAATGTTACCGGTTTAGCCATTTCGATTGCTCCAGCTATGGCTCCTTTTAGCCCTGGATTGCCTTGTTCGTGGTGTGCGTGAATATTTTCTCCTATCAATATCGCATCATCCACCACAATGCCGAGCACTACAATGAATGCAAAAAGAGAAATCATGCTAATGGAAACATCGAGCGTGGGCATTAACCAAAAAGTGCCAAGGAAGGAGATTGGAATGCCTAGACTTACCCAAAAGGCTAAGCGAAAACGAAGAAACAATGCCAAGACCATAAATACTAAGCAAAAACCGGTAAGTCCGTTTCTGATCATAAGGTCTCGCCGACCAGCGAGGTACACAGAGTCATCCTGCCATGTCGTTAAATCAATTCCCTCAGGAAATAGATGAGTGGAATTTTGTGTAAATTGTTGAACGATATCTGAGATCTCAATTGCGTTTTCATCACCAACTCGAAATACTTTAACCAGTGCACAAGGCTCGCCGTTGAAATACGATTCGCGATCATTCTCCTCAAAGCCATCGATTATGTTGGCTACTTGACCGAGTCTTAGTTGAGTGCCATCCGGAAGTGTCCGGAGAATAATTTGCTCGAAGTCCACTACTTCCTTTGCTTGCCCCTTAGTGCGGAGTAGTACTTCACCCCCTTGATTAACTTTTATTGATCCCCCTGGGAGGTCAACTGATGATTTACGGATCGCCATTGACAGTTCATCAAATGACATTCCGTATTGGCGAAGTGTGTTCTCAGAAACTTCGATTGATATTTCTATTTCTCGAACGTTAGCAAGTTCAACTTGTGTGATTCCTTCGAGTGCCATTAGACGGTCTCTTACGTCAGAGGCATAGTGCCTTAAGGTCGATTCAGGGGCATTGCCTGATACAGCTACATTGATTACTTGCTTACGCATCATAATCTCCTCAATCACTGGTTTTTCTGATTCTTCAGGGAATGTATCGATGGCATCAATCCTAGTCTTTATTTCGTCGAGCGCTCGTGCTGCAGCTGTGCCTGGATTTAATTCAATCATTAACGAGCTGGAGTTTTCACGAGAGTTGGATGTTATTTTTTTAACATCGGTTAACCCGTATACGGCCTCCTCAATTTTTTGGCTTATTCCTTCTTCGATTTCCTCAGGTGTAGCACCTGGGTAGACGACTCGAACATAAATAATATCTGATGAAAATTCTGGGAAGACTTCTTGGCGTAATGTCCCAATAGTCACAAAGCCTACAACAGCAATAAATATTGCCAGCAGGTTTGCTGCGACTCCATTCTTTGCAAACCATTCAATTAAACTATTCATGGGCAGGTAATTCGATGAAAGTTAGTCTTCAATTTTGATGCCCATGCCATCAATGACTCCGGCCAAAAGGGATACAATGACTTGTTCGTTAGATTCGATACCTTTAGAAATAATTGCTAGATTCTGATCTTGGTAGATAGCTTTTACTTTTCGGTAGATCAGTTTTTCATCTTTAGCTATCCATACCCGATCCTTGCCCCGTAATGTGGTTCGCGGTAATGCTATTATTCTTTTCGATGTCCGTCCATCAATGGTGGCTTTAACGAATGTTCCTCGTCTAAGTGGATTGCCATCGGTATTTTTTAAACTGTAAGGATCATCAATTCTTGCAATGACGTAAACCATTCGATTAATTGGATCTACGTTTTCCTCAGATCTTACTATTAGTCCGGTCCAATTTTGAACTTCTTCGCCTACTTGATTAGTAAGAATTACTTTTGGAGCTTGATTAATTTCCAATGTTTTACTGGGCTTAGGTAAATTAATAAAACTCAGATCGCTGGTGCTTAATGGGAGGCGTACTTCTGCGAAGTCAGTTGCAAAAATTTCTCCTAATTGTATGCCCATTGATACAAATTGTCCTGGGCGAACGTTTGCTTTGGAAATCATGCCGTCAAAAGGAGCACGGATCTTGCAACGATCAAGATTACGTTGTGCAGATTCCTCAGCTGCCTCGGCTGCATCCAGTGCTGCTCTGGCTTCTGCTAATTGAGGTTCGCGAGCTTGTAATCCTGTAGGTTCGCCCTGATTAAGCAGTTTCCACTCTTTCCGGGAAACAGTAGCTTCCTTTTTTTCCATTTGTAGTCGCAAGTCTGCTTGTGCAACCTTTAATCGAGCTTGCGAGAGGGCAAGTTCATAATCGCGTGGGTCAATTTCTAGTAATACATCATTCTTTTGGAAAATTTTTCCAGAGTTGAATTTATCTGAAACCGATAAAACTTTCCCGTTTACCTCGCTAATAACTCGAATTGTTGTGCGTGGTTGAACTGTGCCTTGGGATTTAATTTTAAAAGTATGTGAGCTGATCTTTGCGTTTATAACTTTAACATTTGGCAGTTTGCGTTCACTGGGTTTTGACTCTGCCTTGGTCTTAAATTTTATAAGCAGCATTGCTCCTGTTATCCCTGAAATTAGGGTTATAATCGTAAGTAATAATTTTAGTTGGGTTCGATTCATTTAGTAGTTAGATGTGTAATCTTTATTTGGTTCAAACCCGCCTCCTAGGGCGAGATGTAAGTTAATCCTGTTGTCAATTCGTTGTCTACGTATCGACCACCAACGACTTTCAGCTTCAATTGACCGTCGACGTGCTTCCAATAGAGTTATGATGTTTTCGAGTCCTTGGTCATAGCGTTCTTGTGCAATATTTGCTGCTGCTTTCGATTGTTTATTTGCCTCTTCTAATGATGCTTCCATTATTGCTAATTGAACTTCGGCATCTAGAGCATTCTCTACTTCACTAAGTGCTAGAATGAAAGTAGAGCGGAAATTGTATTCAGCAGTTTTTAGGTTAGCTTGTTTAATTTTGACATTTTGTCTTAGCCGTCCTCCTTGAAATAAAGGCTGCATAATGTTTGCGCCGATGTTCCAAATGAAAGAGTCACCTGAAACTAAATTGGATAGTTCGCTAGTGGATGTTCCAGTGCTGCTTGTAAGACTAATTTGCGGGTAAAGACTTGCTTTAGCTTGTTGAACATTTGCGCCAGCTGCTCTTAAGTCTTGTTCGGCAGCAACTATATCTGGCCGCCTCGAGAGAATTTCTGCTGGAATACCGACTGGGATAGTCGAAGGCATAGAGGGTAGTTTACTTGGAACTTCAAGTTGATTTGATGGAACTTTTCCAAGCAAGACCTCTAGTTGGCGAGTGGCTTGATTGGCTGAAGTAATCCGCTCCGCAACATTAGCTTTAGCTGCAGCCAGACTTGCTGCAGCCAATCGGAGATCAAGCGATGAACGTACGCCTTGCTCAAAGCGTGCTCGGATACGTTCTACGGTAGTCTCATAAGTGTTTACGGTGGAATTTGCTAAGAGTAACTGTTGGCGCGATTCGATTGATAGCATCCATGCCTTGGCGAGTTGTCCGGCGAGCGAATGTCTTGAACCGGCGAAATCTGCTGCTTGGCTAAGGGCGTTGGCTCTGGCGGCTCTTTTACCAGCTCGAACGCGACCCCAAAGGTCAAGTTCCCATTGTGCCCCTAGGGTAAGGTTGTGTCGTTGGCTATTAAATTTGGCGGGTATGTTTGGTAGTCGCACACCAAATTGTGCCATGTTCATCTGGCTTGTTGAGAGTCCGCTTGAGAGTCCGATCTGCGGGAACAGTTCTGCTTCTGAAATTCTAGCTTGTGACCATGCAGCTTGTAGCCGAGTGCCGGCTGCCTGCAAATTTGGGTTTGATTCGAGGGCTTCATCAATTGCTTGATTTAATTGCGCATCGCGAAAATTCTGCCACCAGAAAGTTGTATGTTTTCCCAATGTATCGCTTTCGTGACTCCAAGCTTCAGGGATATCAGAAATGACACGTTTAAGCGCATCATCTGTAGTGGTGGTGCAACCAGTAATCAGTAGTGCTGCAATAAATATGGTAGATATGCGATACAACTTATTTATCTTTTTTTAGTGTTTGGAGTTTTGGAAACCTTTGCTCGGAATCCTCCGGCCGTAAAATCAATCAATCTTTGTACAGTGATTTCTAGTTCTGAGTCGTTTGCATTTGTTTTAGTGAAATCTGACAGGAGATCAGCATTGCAAAGGGTGTGTGCCATAGCGCCAGCCATGAAGTGGGATCGCCAATCTATCTCTGTTTTTTCCAAATTAGGCAGTGCTTCATCAAATGCTTTGCTAAATTGAATGATTACTTCGGTTAGTTCGCTCAGCATGAATTTTTGTAGCTCTTTATTTCTGTCAAAAACAACCCGACCAATTAGCCGTGTGAAAGATATGCCAGCCTTCGGATTTGCTTGAGCTCGGAAGATTGGAAAAAAAAGCGACTCCAATACTACTTCAAGTTTTAATTTATTTTTTCCAGCTTTATTTCTGGCGTTTTCGAGCATGTTTAATCGTTCTTTGTTGATTGGCCTAAATCGACGAGAGACTACTTTATGCAAAAGAGCTTGCTTAGATCCAAAGTGATAATGAACTGCTGCCAAATTCACTTTTGCAATTTCAACAATATTACGAAGTGAGACAGCATCAAATCCCTTTTGAGCAAAGAGTTTTTCAGCTGCATCTAGGATCTTTGTTTTAGTGTCTACTTTTAGCATTAATTCAAACGATCGTTTAAAACATTAGTTTTAATAAAATCTAGACTAAATAAAATCAATTTTATTTTATAATAGTCAAATTTATAGCATAGTAGCTTGGCTCGGTTGTAGTATCTAGGCAGTGTTTTTTAGAAATGTATCTATCTAATAATTTTTTGTTATCATTTTTGTTTGCTTTTTTCTTGTCGTTTCACAGCGAGTTGATTTCTGAAGAACGGACAAGTGGCTTTCGACCATTATTTAATGGAACGGATTTTTCTGGTTGGGTTCCTGTTAATACTGCTCCATCGACTTGGGAGATTAAGGATAACATGTTGATTTGTTCCGGTAAGCCGATTGGTGAGTTGAGGACTGAACGCATGTACCAGAATTTTATCATGGAGGTGGAATGGAGGCATATGAAGCCTAAGGGTAACGCTGGTATCTTTGTTTGGGCAGATGATATTACTGCACGAGGTCAACCTTTTCATCGTGGAGTTGAAGTTCAGGTATTGGAAAATGCTTACGGTAATACTAGAGGATATACTACGCATGGAGATATTTTCCCGATCCACGGGGCGACTATGACGCCTGTTAATGGTCGAGGAGGTAGTCGTGCATTTCCTATGGAGAATCGTTCTCGCCCTTCACCTGATTGGAATCATTATCGAATCGTTTGTGATGATGGAACTATCTCTCTTGCTGTTAACGGGAAGGTGGTCACCAAGGGGAAGAATGCTAATCCGAGAAAAGGTTACATTTGTATCGAATCGGAGGGGGGAGTAGTTCATTACCGAAATATGAGAATTAAAGAATTACCATCCACACCTATAAAATCTGAACAGATTGCGATCGTGGATCGCGGATATCGCTGTCTATACAGCGGTGTAGATTTCTCAGGTTGGAAGGCTGCTAATGGTTGGCGTTCGCACGATTGGCAGTTTCGTTTTCATGGTAGTGCAGATGAGGCGGATACGTCGTTGGAGTCCAAGGAGTTGTTTGGCGATTATGGTTTTATTTTTGACGTTCGTGTTTCAGGTGAAACAAAGCCGTTGGCATTTCAGCTGCGCGGCAAAGATATTTCGGCCATTCAAGTGGCGCCAGATATGTACAAAGGTGATCTTGTATTGAAGGGTAGGAACTGGAATCGTTTCGAGGGTGAGCTGCGAGGGGATCAGCTCACCTTGAGTCTTAATGGCAGGAAGATATTGGATGGTAAAAAAATCGAGAGTCTGCCGGTTAAGGGGCCGATTCGTATTGTTCCTACCGGTCCGATATCAATGGCGAACGTTTACGTTCGATCCCTAGATAAGCGTTGATCCTTTGAAGGTATTCGTAAGTTTTAAGGACGCCAAGGTTGTGGGCCATTTGGTTTGGCTAGAAGAAATTTAGCATCTACTTTCTTGTACCATTCGTGAAGATCCATTTTCATCTGTTTTACGATTTTTGGATGGTGCTGGGCTAGGTCAGATCGTTCGTGGATGTCTGTTTCTAGATTGAAAAGATGTGTGCTTCCATCCTCGAATCGCTCAATCAGCTTCCATCTGCCAGATCGGATTACTCCTCCTGGAAAGCCGCCTTGATTACTATAGTGAGGGTAGTGCCAAAAAAGGTTTTTACGTTTCAGTATTCCGGTATTTTTCAGTATTGGAGTTAAGCTTACTCCGTCGAGATGTTGATTTGGTTTAGACGGCAGACCTGCAAGGTCGAGTAGTGTAGGATAAAAATCTGTGCTAATTACTGGTATGTCGCTAGATCTAGCAGGCTGTATAACGCCAGGCCAAGCAATCAAGAACGGTTCACGAATACCTCCCTCGTAAAGCCATCCTTTTCCTCCTCTTAGTGGGAGGTTGGATGTTGGGGATCCTTCGCTTGTAGAAAGGCCTCCGTTATCAGAGGTGAAACAAATGATTGTGTTCTTATCTATATTTAGTTCCTGCAATTTGTTTAAAATTTTACCAACTTGGTTGTCTACCGATTCAATCATTGCCGCGTAAGTTGCGTGCTTTTGTAGGATGCGCAC
>Ga0209404_10002128_pt1 | contig 12519 bp, 10 predicted proteins | sample TroAtlMetagenome_2_FD_187447 | JGI IMG/M metagenome (GOLD analysis project Ga0209404, IMG submission 187447) | Marine eukaryotic phytoplankton communities from Atlantic Ocean - Tropical Atlantic ANT8 Metagenome (SPAdes) (version 2) | ecosystem: Environmental > Aquatic > Marine > Oceanic...
GGACAGCTTCGCCAATTGGGACAAACGCCGCACCCTGATGCGCCAACCTGCCGCCCGCGCCGACGTTGTCGCCCAGGCGCGCCAGGCCCTCGGCGCCGATGGTGTGCCCGTGGACGTGATCAACGATTCCCCCGGTTTTGTCATCCAGCGACTGATCGCCAGCGTGGTCAATCTGGGCTGCGAAATCGTGCAAAAGGGCATCACCGCCCCGCAAACACTGGACCGCGCCATTCAACTGGCGCTGGGTTACCCCAAAGGCCCGCTGGCCTTTGGTGAGCACTACGGCGAAGCCAATATTCTGGCCGTCCTCAACAATCTGCAGAGCAACTACGGTGAGCCGCGCTACCGCCCCAGCCCCTGGCTTCGTCGCCGGGTACAGCTGGACCTGCCTTTGACCACACCCGATTTCCAGGAGTAAGAGCATGACTGCCTATATCTATGATGGTTTGCGTACCCCCTTCGGCCGCCACGCCGGCGCGCTGGCCAGTGTGCGCCCGGATGACCTGCTGGCCGAAGTGATTCGCGCCGTGGTGGCTCGTAACCCCTTCGAGGGCCAGGACTACGAAGACGTGGTCATGGGCAACACCAACCAGGCCGGTGAAGACGCCCGCAACGTTGCCCGCCACGCCGGCCTGCTGGCCGGCCTTCCGCAGGAAGTGGCCGGCGTTACCATCAACCGTCTGTGCGGCTCCGGTCTGGCTGCCATCCTCGACGCCGCCCGCGCCGTTAAGGTCGGTGAAGGTGAGCTGTTCGTTGCTGGCGGCGTGGAAAGCATGAGCCGCGCGCCCTTCGTCATCGCCAAGAGCGAAAGCGCCTACAGCCGCGACTTCCGCGCCTTCGACAGCACCATCGGCGCGCGCTTCCCGAACCCCAAGGTCGAGAAGCAGTTTGGTGACGACACCATGCCGCAGACCGCCGACAACGTCGCGGCCGACCTGGGCATCAGCCGCGAAGAGGCTGACACCTACGCCGCTCGCAGCCAGGCGCTGTACGAGAAAGCGCGCGCCGACGGTTTCTTCGCCGAAGAGATCCACCCGATCGAGGTTTCCCAGGGCCGCAAGAAGCCCGCCAAAGTGGTTGATCAGGACGAACACCCGCGCCCCAGCAGCGACATGGCCGCGCTGTCCGGCCTGCGCTCGCTGTTTGACGGTGGCGTAGTCACCGCCGGCAACGCCTCCGGCGTCAACGACGGCGCCGCTGCGCTGATCATCGGCAGTGAAGCCGCCGGCCAGAAGTACGGCGTCAAGCCGCGTGCGAAGATTCTGGCCGGTGCCATCTCCGGTGTTGCGCCACGCGTCATGGGGCTGGGCCCGGTTGAAGCCTGCAAAAAGGCCCTGAGCCGCGCCGGCCTGACGCTGGACGACATGGACGTGATCGAGATCAACGAGGCCTTCGCCTCCCAGGTCCTCGGCTGCGCCAAGCAACTGGGTATTGCCTTCGACGACCCGCGCCTGAACCCCAACGGCGGCGCCATCGCTGTCGGCCACCCGTTGGGAGCCTCCGGTGCGCGCCTGACCCTGACCGCCCTGCGTCAGCTCGAGCGCACCGGCAAGCGCTACGCGCTGGTGAGCCTGTGCATCGGTCTGGGCCAGGGTGTGGCGGCGGTGATCGAGCGCGTTTGACGCGCTCGATCAGGCTGAAGGCTAAGGTAGTGTGCCAGCCGTTTGTGCCGCCACACTGCCTGCCCACCTTCTCCCAGCTTGACCTTCCAGCCTCAAGCCTTTCGCCTCCAGCCCAATGCGGCGCGTTCTGCTTGAAGCTTGCGGCTTGAAGCTGATAGCTTCTATCCCCTCATTCCCTGTCAGCGACCCCTTGCATGCAGCTCAACTCCAGCAGCCCCTTTGAATGGCTCGGCTCGGCCATCGGTAGCGTCGTCCGCGTTGTCATCGACAGCCTGGTCTGGCTGTTCACCATGCTGAGCAATGCCAGCTCCGACTTCATCAACGGTTTTGCCAGCGCGCTAGGCGTCAACAGCAACTGGCTGAGTATTGCAGCAGTGGTACTTGGCCTGTTCCTGATCTATACCGGGGTACGCGCCTTTATCCGCCGCAAGATCGTGCTGGGTATCATCTGGGTCTTGCTTGGACTCTGGCTGCTGAGTGCACTGATCAACTGACACGCACCTGTCAGCAGTCGCTGTCCTGTTTCAGTCGTCTTCACCTTCAACGCCAAGGAGAACACCATGGGATTTGCCTTTTCGAATGAGCTAGAGCTCACCAGCAGCGCCTTCGACAACAACGGCGCCATTGCCGCCAAGTACACCGGCGACGACGTTGATGCGTCTCCCGCCCTGAGCTGGAAGAACGCACCGGAGGGCACCAAGTCCTTCGCCGTCATCTGCCACGATCCGGACGCACCGCTGATTTCCGCCAATGGCACCTACGGCTTCGTACACTGGGTGCTCTACAACATCCCGGCCAGCGTCAGCGAACTGGCCGAAGGCTGCGCCGACTACACCCAAGGCGTGAACAACTTCGGCAACAGCGGCTACAACGGTCCGCTGCCGCCGGAAGGTCATGGCCAGCACAAGTACTATTTCTGGGTCATCGCGCTGGACGCCGAGCTGAATCTGCCGGCCGGACTGTCGCTGTGGCAACTGCTGGAAAAGATCGAGCCGCACGCTACCGCGATGAACCGCCTGATCGGCACCTACCAGCGCGGCTGACAGGCCGTTGCGCTGGCGGCCCTGCAGAGGCCGTTCAGCAGCCGTGACAAGCAGCAAAAGCGGCACTCGCAACGGGTGCCGCCACCCTGACAGGCGGCGCCCTCGCCACCGTCGATGACCGCGAATTCACCGCATCAAGCTTGCTGGCTAGGACGCCTGACAGCGACCTATTATGACCATCATATTGTCCTTTCCCGCTGTAACGGAACCCCGAAGATGACCGCTTCCCCCACCGCCAGTCACGCCTTTGACCGTGCCATCGCCCTGACCGCCGCTGGCACCAACCTGTTCAAGGGCGAGGTTGATGACAGCTTTCAGAACATGGTCGGCCCCTTCGGCGGCGTTACCGCCGCCACCCTGCTCAACGGCGCCCTGCAGCACCCGGAGCGCATTGGCGAACCGGTCTCGCTGACCGTGAACTTTGCCGGCCCGGTCCAGCTCGGTGCCTTTGACCTGGAGGCCGTCCCGCTGCGCACCAATCGCTCAACCCAGCACTGGCTGCTGCTGCAGAAGCAGGACGGTGAGGTGGTCACCAGCGCCACTGCCTTTTTCGCCACCCGCCGTGAGACCTGGTCCGAGCAGCAGCATGAGATGCCCGCAGCCCCCGCCGCCGACAGCCTGCCACAGCTGGTGCGCAGCGAACGCAACTGGTTCCGCAATTACGATTTCCGCTATGTGTCCGGCCTGTTCGACCCCAGTCGCTCGGACAGCACCGAGGATGCCGACAGCGAAACCCTGCTATGGACCCGCGACAATCCGGCCCGCCCGCTGGACTTTGCCTCGCTGACGGCACTGGGTGACGTCTTTGCCCCGCGGATTTTCCATCGCCGCCAGCGCTTCACCCCGGCCGGCACCGTATCGCTGACCCACTATTTCCACGCCGACACCGAGCAACTGGCGCGCGCCGGCGACCGCCATGTCCTCGGCCACGCCCGCGCCACGCGCATGCACAACAATTACTCGGATCAGGTCGCGCACCTGTGGAGTGACGACGGCCAGCTGCTGCTGACCACCACCCAGGTGGCGTATTTCAAGGAATAGGCGGGCCTCATCCAGACTAGCGGAAGAGATACGAACCTGGAGACGCTCCACAATAGGCAGAGTGTGCACCGCTTGTGGTCCCGTTTACGCGGGTGAGTAGCGCAGATTTGTCGGGAAAAAGAGCCACAGGTTGTCTGAGGAGCGTAGCGACGAGTTTTGTGGCTCCCCGATAAATCGAGCAACGCAGCGAACCCGAAGGGCCGCGTAGTCGGGTGCCCGGGGGGATTGCTAAGGGGGGCTGGGCAAGCAGCCCCCCTTAGCTCGCCGTGAAGGCGAAAAGCGAACTACCAGAAACCATGCCGATACTCAGCCCAGCAAGCCGACAAACGCCTCACGCAACGGCGCATTCAGCAGCGCCCGCGTCTCGCGGTAGGCACGACGGTCCAGCCCTGCCAGCTGCCGGGTCTTGGCGCGGGCACGCTCAAGCAGCTGATCGGCCGGCTGCAACTCATCAAAGAAACCGACTTCCAGCGCGCCGGCCGAGGCAAATACCTCGGCCTGCAGGACGCAGCGGTTCAGCCACTGCGGCGACAGACGCGCGCGCGCCTGCAGCATGGCGCCATCCGGCATGGTCATGCCAATCGCAACCTCGTTCAGCGATACCCGGTAGTCACCCTCGGTGCCCAGCCGGTAATCCGCCAGCAGCAGCATGAAGGCGGCCTTGGCCATTGCATGGCCCGTGGCGGCGATGACCACCGGTGCCGGGTAATCCAGCAGCGCCAGCGTCAGCCGATCACCAGCGGCGCGCATGGCGTCGCAAGCCGGGCCACCGGCGTCAATCAGCTTGCGGTCATAGCCACCACTGAAGATCCCGGGGCGACCGATGATCAGCAGCGCTGCATCGGCCTCCGCCGCCTTGGCGATGGCCGCCAGCAACTGCTCCAGCATGGTTTCCGACAACGCATTGGCCTTGCCGTCGTCCAGCTGGATCTCAGCCACCCCGTCCTGCAGGCTGAACTGCAGTGGCTCACTCACGCCTTGCCCTCACCGCGCGCTTCGTCACGCAGTACCCGTCGCAACAGCTTGCCGACGGTGGACTTGGGCAGGTCGTCGCGGATCTCGACGTGCTTGGGCACCTTGTAGCCGGTCAGGTGTTCCCGACAGTGGCCAATAATGGCACTGTCATCCAGCGTGGCGTCGTTCAGGCTGACGAAGATCTTGATCGCCTCACCGGTGCGCTCGTCCGGCACGCCTACGGCAACGCACTCACGAATACCGGCATGACGCATCACGGCGTCTTCCACGTCGTTGGGGTAAACGTTGAAACCGGACACCAGAATCATGTCTTTCTTGCGGTCGACCAGCTTGAGGAAGCCCTCTTCATCCAGCACGCCGACGTCACCGGTCTTCAACCAGCCGTCGTCCGAGAAGGTAGCAGCCGTCTCGTCTGGACGGTGCCAGTAGCCTTGCATCACCTGCGGGCCCTTGACCAGCACTTCGCCCGGCTCGCCGCGTGGCGTTTCGTTGCCATTGTCATCCACGGTCTTGACCCAGGTGTCGATCACCGGCTGCCCGATAAAGCCTTCTTTATATGGCGTCTTGGAGGTCGAGGCGACCACCACCGGCGAGGTTTCGGTCAGGCCGTAACCTTCACGCACCACGCTGCCGGTGCGCGCCTCCCAGCGGCGAGCGATCTCGGTATTGAGGGGCGCACCGCCCGAGTTGACCCACTTCAGGCGACTGAAATCGACGTTATCGAACTCGGGGTGATTCATCAGCGACACGAACAGCGAGTTGATACCGGTCAGCAGGGTGAAGGGGTGACGCTTGAGGTCGGCAATCAGCCCATCCAGATCGCGCGGATTGGTGATCAGGATGGTGTGGAAACCGGTAAACACCGAGGCGATGCAGTTCGCGGTGAAGGCGAAGATATGGTAGAGCGGCAGCGGCGACACCCGCACTTCATTGCCGTAATCCACATCGCCTTCCTTGAGGATGCTTACCGCCTGCAGCACGTTGCAGAGAATATTGCGGTGGGTCAGCATCGCCCCCTTGGACACCCCGGTGGTGCCGCCGGTGTACTGCAGCAGCGCCAGGTCATCCAGGCCGCGCTCCGTCTCGATGGCCGGCAGCTCGTCGCCCAGCCGCAGCGCCTGCATAAAGCGCACCTCGTCCGACTCACTGCTGTCGAATTGCGGGTTGCTGTAATCATCCATACTGGTGACGATCAGGGTGTCGATCTCGGTGGCGCCCTGGATCTTGCGCACCAGCGGTACCAGCTTGTCGAGCACGACCACGGCGCGAGCGCCGGAGTCGGCAAACTGGTGGCGGGTTTCGTGATAGGTGTACTGCGGGTTGGTATTGACGATCACCAGGCCGGCACGCAGAGCCCCGAAGATGGCGATGGTGTACTGCAGCAGGTTGGGCAGCTGAATGGCCAGGCGGTCACCGGGCTGCAGACCGGCATGCTGGCGCAGATAACGAGCAAAAGCGTCGGCGCGGCCACGCAGTTGATTAAAGGTCAGAGTGTCGGCGCCGCAAGAAAATGCCGGACTGTCGCCATAGCGGCTGCAGGACTGTTCCAGGATATCGAAGATCGTGGTGTGACCCAGTTCTGCCAGTTGCGCACTGACGGCATAGTGCTCAGGTGTAGACATCTCAGCCTCTTGTTTTTGGACTATTGTTTTGCACTGCGGAACGAAATACCAAAAAGATGCTAGTCTATTCAAGGCAGGCTGTGCAATGATCGAGACACTTCGCACTGCCGCCATTAACAAAACAGATACAGAGTATCAGTGTGTCACTGTGCCGGGCTTTTGATCGTGATATCTTTCCGCGCGCTGACGACAGCAATACCTGATAAGGCACCAAACCACATTCGGCCGCATCACCCTGATGCGCCACAAGGTACATGACCCGATGAAAGATGAGCTGGAACCAACAGTAAAGGACGCCCCTGCCAAGGACCGCAAATTCGTTGAAGCGCTGTCACGCGGGCTGGACGTGTTGCGCGCCTTCAGCCAGGGTTCCGTGGTCATGGGCAATCAGGATATCGCTCGCATCACCGGACTGCCCAAGCCGACGGTCTCGCGCATGACCTACACGCTGACCAAGCTGGGCTACCTGAGCTACTCCACTCAACTGGAAAAGTACCAACTCGACTCCGGCGTACTGGCGCTGGGCTATGCCTACGTCTCCAACCTGCGTGTGCGCCAGCTGGCCAAGCCGTACCTGGATGAGTTTGCCCGCAACACCAATACCTCGGTCGGTCTGACCTGCCGCGACCGCCTGTCGATGATCTATGTCGAAAACTGCCGCCCGTCGGAATCCACCTCACTGCGCATGGATGTGGGCGAGCGTCTGCCGCTGGCCACTACCGCCGCCGGACGCGCCTATCTGGCCGCCATGAAGGACGACGAGCGCAGCTACCTGCTGAGCGCGATCGAAGCCCGCAACCCGGATACCTGGCCGGAACTGCAGGCCTCGCTGCAGCGCAGCTTTGATGAGTACCAGCAGCATGGCTTCTGCCTGTCACTCGGCGACTGGGATCGCAGCGTCAACGCCGCCGGCGTGCCGCTGCGCCTGCAAGACGGCAGCCTGATGGTACTCACCTGCGGCGCCCCCTCCTACTTGGTCTCCGAAGAGCGCGTCAAAACCCAGTTGGCCCACCAGCTCGCCATGCTCGCGCGCGATATCGAAAGGCTTGGGGTTTAACTCCGCCCGCAGGGCGGAAGCTGGAAGCTGGAAGCTGGAAGCTGGAAGCTGGAAGCTTAATCAGGGTGGGGCCGGGCACAAGCCAGTAAAGCGGAGTCTGCGGAAAAGACCAACGCCCGCTACAACTCGGACTGCTTCTAGCTTCCAGCCTAAAGCCTCCAGCCTTCAGCCCGCCCCCCCCTCTAAACCAAACACCAATCCGCCCAAGAGCTCGGACTGCTTCCAGCTTTCAGCCTCCAGCCGCCCGCGCTAGCGCGGGCGCCATCCATCACCTTAACTAATAAACCCCCATTTCCTTTTCCCGAGGCATCGACAAGCGGTTTTATTTTTTGTATTTTGCCTAGCGAAACATGATTCCGCTATTTCGCGTAGTGAAACACACCCAACAAAACAGACGGAGATCGAGCATGTCTGATGTGGTCACTCTGGAGCGCAAAGGCGCCATCGCGGTCGTTACCGTGAACAATCCCCCGGTCAATGCCCTCGGCATCGCCGTGCGTGAAGGCCTGCAGCATAGCTTCAAAGCTGCCGAAGCCGATCCGGACGTCAAGGCGATCGTCCTGGTCTGTGAAGGCATGACCTTCATGGCCGGCGCGGACATCAAGGAATTCGGCAAGCCGCCGAAGGAGCCGAGCCTGCCTGACGTGGTCAACGGCATCGAAGCCGGCAGCAAACCGAGCGTTGCGGTCATCCACGGCACTGCCCTGGGCGGCGGCCTAGAAGTGGCCGTCAGCTGCCACTACCGCATCGCCGTCAAGAGCGCCAAGGTGGGTTTGCCGGAAGTGAAACTCGGCCTGCTGCCGGGTGCTGGCGGTACCCAGCGCCTGCCGCGCCTGGTTGGCGTTGCCAAGGCCCTGGACATGATCGTCAGCGGCAACCCGATCGGTGCCGTGGAAGCGCACGATCTGGGCGTGATCGACGAGCTGGTTGAGGGCGACCTGACCGCTGCCGGTATCGCTTTTGCCGAGAAGCTGCTGGCCGAAGGCAAGGGTCCGCGTCGCACCGGTGAGCGTACCGACAAGCTCGACGGCGTCGACAACGCCGCCGCTGTTGCTGCCAAGCGCGCCGAAATCGAGAAGAAGATGCCGGGTCTGTTTTCGCCCCAGCGCTGCGTCTCCGCCGTTGAAGCCGCTTTTGCCCTGCCGCTGGCTGAGGGCCTGAAGCGCGAGCGCGAGCTGTTCGGCGAGTGCCTGGTCTCTCCTCAGCGCGCCGCGCTGGTTCACGCCTTCTTCTCCGAGCGTCAAGCCTCCAAGATCAACGACCTGCCGAAAGACACCCCGGTGCGCGACTTCAAGTCGGCCGCTGTCATCGGTGGCGGCACCATGGGCGTCGGCATTGCCATCTGCTTCGCCAACGCCGGTATTCCGGTGAAGATTCTGGAAATCAGCTCAGAAGCCCGCGACAAAGCCCTTGAGCGCGCCCGTGACACCTACGGCATGAGCGTCAAGCGCGGCAGCCTGAGCCAGGACGCGCTGGAACAGCGCATGACTCTGATCAGCGGCGTGACCGACTATGCCGACCTGTCCGACGTCGACGTTGTTGTCGAAGCCGTGTTCGAAGACATGGGCGTCAAGCAGAAGGTCTTCGAAGCACTGGACGCCAACTGCAAGCCCGGCGCCATTCTGGCCTCCAACACCAGCTCGCTGGACCTGAACGCCATCGCCGAGTTCACCAAGCGCCCGCAAGACGTGGTTGGCCTGCACTTCTTCAGCCCGGCCAACGTGATGCGCCTGCTGGAAGTAGTGCGTGGCGAGAAAACCGCCAACGACGTACTGGCTACCGCCATGGCGATCGGCAAGAAGCTGAAGAAAGTCTCGGTGCCGGTGGGCGTGTGCGACGGCTTTGTCGGCAACCGCATGGTATTCCAGTACGGCCGCGAGTCCGAGTTCCTGCTGGAAGAAGGCGGTACCCCGGAGCAGATCGACGGCGCCCTGCGCAAGTTCGGTCTGGCCATGGGCCCGTTCGCCATGCGCGACCTGTCCGGTCTGGATATCGGCCTGGCGATTCGTACCCGTCAGCGTCAGACCCTGCCGGCCGAGTTCAAGCTGCCGGTCGTATTGGATAAGATGGCCGAAGCCGGCCTGCTCGGCCAGAAGACCGGCAAAGGCTTCTACGTTTACGAGAAGGGCTCGCGCACCCCGCTGCCCAACCCGGAACTGCCGGCCATCATGGAAGCCGCTTCCAAGGAGCAGGGCATTGAGCGTCGTGAGCTGAGCGATGAGTACATCATCGAGCGCACCATCTACGCCCTGATCAACGAAGGCGCCAAGATTCTGGAAGAAGGCATTGCCCAGCGCGCCAGCGACATCGACGTCATCTACCTGAACGGCTACGGCTTCCCCGCGCATCAGGGCGGCCCGATGTTCTATGCTGACGCGGTCGGCCTGGATCGCGTGTACGCCCGCATCTGCGAATTCCACGAACAACATGGCGCCTGGTGGAAGCCGGCCGCCCTGCTGGAAAAACTGGCCAAGGAAGGGCGCAAGTTCGCCGACCTGTGATGAATCAGTACGGTCAGCCCACGGGCTGACCGTCGGATACCCGTATTACAACGAGGAACCACAATGGAAATCCATTTTTCTCCCGAACAGCTCGCCTTCCGTGATGAAGTGCGTGAATTCCTGAAGCAGGAGCTGCCTGCCGACATCGCTCAGAAGGTCAAGCTGGGCAAACACCTGCACAAGGCTGACCACGAGCGCTGGCAGAAAATCCTGTCCAAGCGCGGCTGGTACGCGCCGGGCTGGCCGGTAGAGCACGGCGGCACCACCTGGGGCCCGATCGAGAAGCACATTTTTGACGAAGAGTCCGCCGCTGCCGGCGCGCCGCGCCTGGTGCCGTTCGGCGTCAACATGGTTGCTCCGGTGATCATCAAGTTCGGTACCGAAGAGCAGAAAGCCACCTATCTGCCGCGCATTCTGGATGGCACTGACTGGTGGTGTCAGGGTTACTCCGAGCCGGGCGCCGGTTCCGACCTGGCCTCGCTGAAGACCCGCGCCGTGCGCGATGGCGATCACTACATCGTCAACGGTCAGAAAACCTGGACTACCCTAGGCCAGCATGCCAACTGGATCTTCTGTCTGGTGCGTACCGATCCCGAAGCCCAGCAGCAGCGTGGTATCTCCTTCCTGCTGATCGACATGGCGACCCCGGGTATCACCGTTCGCCCGATCATCACCCTGGACGGCGACCACGAAGTCAACGAAGTCTTCTTCGACGACGTCAAGGTCCCGGTCGAGAACCTGGTCGGTGAAGAGAACAAGGGCTGGACCTGTGCCAAGTACCTGCTGACTCACGAGCGTACCGGCCTGGCTGGTATCGGCGCGTCCAAGGCCGCGCTGACCAACCTCAAGCGCATCGCCTCCAAGCAGCAGAAGAACGGCAAGCCGCTGCTCGAAGACGCGCTGTTCCGCAGCCAGATCGCCGAAGTCGAAATGTCGCTGATGGCGGCGGAAATGAGCACCCTGCGTATCGTTGCCGCAGCGTCCGAAGGCGGCGTACCGGGCTCCGAGAGTTCCATCCTGAAGGTGCAAGGCACCGAAATCCGTCAGGCCATCACGCACCTGATGCGCAAGGCGCTGGGTCCGTATGCCCTGCCCTTCCTGCCGGAAGAAATGGACCTGGACTACGACGGCGAAATGCTGGTTGATGACTACGCGGCCACCCCGGCGTCGCAGTACTTCAACATGCGCAAACTGTCGATCTTCGGTGGATCCAACGAGATCCAGAAGAACATCGTCTCGAAAATGATTCTTGAGCTCTGAGGAGGCCGACCGTGGATTTCAAATTGACCGAAGAGCAGCAAATGCTCAAAGAAACCGCCGAACGCCTGGTTCGCGACGTTTACGATTTCGAAAGCCGTAACAAATTCAGCGCCAGCGAAGCCGGTTTCAGCACCGCCTTCTGGCAGCAGCTGGGTGAGCTGGGCCTGACCGCCATTCCGTTCTCTGAAGAACTGGGCGGCTTCGGTGGCACCGGCGTTGAGACCATGCTGATCATGGAACAGCTGGGCAAGGGCATCTGCCTGGAACCCTACATGGAGTCCGTGGTGCTGGCTGGCGGCCTGATCGGCCAGCTGGGCAGCGATGCCCAGAAAGAAGAACTGCTGGGCGGCATCGCCACCGGTGAGCTGCAAGCTGCCGTTGCACTGGACGAGCTGAACAGCCACTACGACCTGGCCAACGTCACCACCACGGCCACCGAGCAAGGCGGCAGCTGGAGCCTGAGCGGCCGCAAGGGTGTTGTGATCGGCGGTCAGACTGCCGGCAAGATTCTGGTCTCTGCCCGTACCGCTGGCAACAGCCGTGACGAGCAAGGCATCAGCCTGTTCGTGGTGGACCCGAACGCAGCTGGCGTAACCCGCCGCGTGTACGCCACCGTTGACGGTCGCAAAGCCTGCGAGCTGTTCCTGGACAACGCGCCAGGCGAGCTGCTGGGCGAAGCCGGCAAGGCCTTCGACGCCATTCGCTACCAGAGCGGCCGCGCCATCGCTGCCCTGTGTGCCGAAGCGGTCGGTGCCATGCGCACTGCCTGCGACCTGACCCTGGACTACCTGAAGACCCGCAAGCAGTTCGGCGTGCCGATCGGCAAGTTCCAGGTCCTGCAACACCGCATGGTCGACATGATCAGCGAACTGGAGCGTGCAACTTCCATGGCCATTCTGGCCGCCTCGCTGGCAGACGATGCCGACAGCGCCGAGCGCAGCGCCAAGCTGGCCGCCGCCAAGTTCATCGTCAACCGCGCAGGTCGCTACGTGGCCGAGCAGTGCATCCAGCTGCATGGCGGTATCGCCATGACCTGGGAGTACAACGGCGCCCACTACGCCAAGCGCCTGGTCATGATCAGCCACCAGTTTGGTGATGATGACCACCACCTGGAAGCTTACGCAGCGCAACTCGGCGCCGCGTAATTCCCTTCAGGACTGCCGGGTTGGCGACAATCGGTCACTAACCCGGCATTTTTGTCCAACAAAGCGACAATTTGTACTTTCGGGCGCTCACTCTGCCCGGTATCCTATGCACCCCTTTTAACGTCATGCGCCCGCGGGCGTCTCAAGACTTGTGGAGGACTAACGTCCATGAAAATCCTCGTTGCCGTTAAGCGCGTGGTTGATTACAACGTCAAGGTTCGCGTCAAAGCAGACAACTCCGGCGTTGATCTGG
>Ga0209404_10002136_pt1 | contig 12488 bp, 5 predicted proteins | sample TroAtlMetagenome_2_FD_187447 | JGI IMG/M metagenome (GOLD analysis project Ga0209404, IMG submission 187447) | Marine eukaryotic phytoplankton communities from Atlantic Ocean - Tropical Atlantic ANT8 Metagenome (SPAdes) (version 2) | ecosystem: Environmental > Aquatic > Marine > Oceanic | place...
TTTAAACCACCACTAATATCACTAATATTTATTGGTGTTCGGTTACCAAGACGTTCACAACCCCTAAACGTGTATTTCATTGAGTATGGTAATTGATTGGGTGAAGTAACTGTCCATGTAGAAAGACCATGACCAAAGAAATACTCACAATACTCAAAAAGATGATCCATATTTGTTGGATTTGTAATGGTCCATCCACTTACGTTTCCATTAAATTTGTAACAATCATGGAACATATTCTTTAAGCTTAATTCATTATAACCCGTTGCTGGAGCAATATTCCAGTTTTTCATTTCAACAAGACTATTATTCATAATAACGGTTGTGTAGGGATCTGTATCATCGTTCCCAGAGATATTCTTTCCGAAACCATCTACAAACATAGAGGCCAGACCATCATAGTCTCCAAGATTTACAAGATTTACAAAATTACAATTATTCATAATAAAACGACTATTTCTACCAAGGCGACGACAGGCTCTAAAAGTAGACTCCATAGTGCTTGCGTAAGTATAATCCCAACTACCCGGAAGGTCTTCTATATTTTGAATACTTGTACAAGCATGTGAATAGATTCTTACTAATCCTATTTCTCCATTGAATGAATTATATTTTGTAACAACAAAGCCATCTGGGTCAGTCCAATTTCGTGGATAAGCACCTATCATCAATCCTTCAGCATTAGATGTTGCTAAAACATTTCCATAATTTGCGGAATTAGCAAATGTAGTTGTACCCATTTGCCATGTGTCATATGGCATATTATACAAATTTGGCTTTGTTGGGTCTTTTACAAATATATACACATTTCCAGTACTATTGTCATAACTTACCGCAATTGTTGTTTCAACATTTCTATCTATTATTAAAGCAGATGGAGGATTGTTTATGTACGCGTCATTGCCTCTTGCACTTACAAATACTACAAATTTTCCCTCACTCGGACTACCCCCATGAGCGGTATTATTACTTAAAGCAACATAGAATCCAGTATTGGAACCCCACCCCCCATAACCAAGTATAGTTTGTATGCGGTTTTCGTTTGTAGTAAAACTTGTATTCAAAGTAACTATAAATGTACGACTTGCGTTTACAGTTATTCCGGATGCATGAACATCAAATTGAGAAGATGGAATAGCAATTGCATTCGATGGGTCTGATGAAGATTCGTTATTATACGGTCCAACAAAAGTAGTTCCAGTTGTGTCATATGAAAATATAACTCCATTTGTTTGAGATGATTGGCTAATATCTATTGGTGTTTCGTTACCTAAATATTGATCACCTGCAAATACGTAATACATTGAGTATGGTAATTGTTTAGGGGAAGTAACTGTCCATGTAGAAAGGCCAATACCACGGAAATCATAATTATTGCGAAACATTTGGTTCATTTCGGTTGGGTCTGTGATAGTCCAATTGCCAACATTCGCATTAAACTTTGGACAACTATAAAAGGCTCTATATAGATTGAGTTCATTCGTTGTATTTGCGGAACCAATATTCCATCCTGTTAAAGATACAGTTCCAATAGTATAATTAGTATCCGCATTTTTTCCGAAAGATTCGGCAAAAATCTGTTCCAAATTATTACAATTACTCAAATTCCAGTTGTTTATTGTTAAATTAGCATTATTAGCTAAGTTGGAGCATTTATAAAACATATATGAAATATCTGTCGCATTAGAAAAGTCCCAAGAACTAATATCAATATTTGTTCCATTACCAAGATTATAATTCCAAATGAACATTCTATATGCAGAAAATGGTGTATTAGAAGATATAGTCAATGATGATAGACCATTTCCACGATATTCTACTAAACTCTCGAACATATAATCCATATTTGTTGGATTTGTGATAGTCCAATTACTCAAATCAAAATCAAGTTTAGAACTTTTGGAAAACATATACGACAAATCACCTCCAACCTGCCATCCATCTAATGAAACAGAGGACATAGAATATGCTGGCTTATCTAGATTTTCAATTTCAGTTGTAGTCATGCAAGCCTGATTAGAAACTTTAAGTTTACCAATAGTTCCGCTGAAAAAATAATCGCCACCAGAAACCAATGGAAATGCGCCGAGCATAAGTCCTCTACCATCATGGCTTGCCGAGCCTACTGTAGGTGATGTTGTATTTATTGTAACAGGATATTGAATTGTTTCAATTTGCCATATTCCAGTTGTTGGATCTTTAACAAAAAAATAGGAAACATTATTTAGGTGACTAATTGCTACAACAGTTGGAACAGTGGGACTAACTGTTAGATTTGATGTAGTAATTGTATGGTCGTTTACCCATGATTCTAAATGACCTGAAGCACTTATGCGTAAAGAATATGCTCTACCCGCTCCGAGTCCACCACAACCATAACCGAATATTGTGCCGCCATTAGATCCATTCCAATTAATAGTAACTATAAATGTTCTATCATTTCCCGCATTCACTCCATTATTGTATGTATTTTGTGTTCCGTCGGTTGTAACATCATACTGAGAATGTAAATCAATACTTGTATTTCCATTAAAATTTGTACCAGTAGCATCATAATCAAATATTATATCCCTTCTATGTCCAAAACTTTCATAAAACATTGCTGAACAATTATTACAATTGGATAAGTCCCAGTTATCAATAGTAACATCGAATCCATCACCAAAATCAGGTGTGTGATGGAACATATTATTTACCGAAATAACGTTGATAACATTCCAACTTGAGATATTAAATATTTGATTATCTGATTTTTGTAAGTCAAATGTGGCATTTTCAAAAGCACTAATAAGAGATGTATTAACACGAATGGATGGGGCATCTGTGGCACTGATTTTACCTTTGAATCCATAAAATTGTGTACCGTATGAACACAATGGAATGGAGCCAAATTGAGTAATATTAAGTGTTGGATTAGAGGCCAATAGATTTCCAATTTCGGAACTACTTGTTATTAAATCACCAATCTGCCAATCTCCTTCTTCAGGAATATCATTTAATTCATGATTACGATTTGTAAACTTAGAACCGTGTATTCCATTACCATTATTAAAAATTTGAACCATTCCATTATAGATAACTGAGCTATTTCTGGATACAATAACATTTTTTGTCTCAGAATTACCACTTGTTGGATGAGAACCAAATACATTGGTCCATGTTGTTTGGTCATAGTAGAAAAATTTGCCATCTGGTTCGGCAGCTTTTATCGTAAAATACTCTATTTGAGAAATATTCAGTGATACTTGATGATATCCCATTGTTGGAACTTTAGAAACAGCAATTGCAAAAGATTGATATGTATCAACAGTAGGAGTTCCTAAAGAATAAGAAAGACCAGTTGTGTCTGGCGCATTAGAATTAGTTTGTGTCATAATAAGCTCCCAAGGACTTGTAGTCGTTTTACGACCATAAATGTTCCAATCTTTCGGCCATCGTCTTCCTCCCTCAGCAGCACTGTCCGAAACATCTCTATTGTGATATAGTTTTACACCACTAAATCGCCTTGCAGTTGGTAAATTAAGTATTAAATAATCCCCACTAATTGTGGTTCCACCAGTAGTATCTGCTCCTAAATTACGTGTTCCAAGATATGTATCATCTACACCGTAACCTGCTTGAGCTCCATCATGTCCCTGCTCTCCTTCTCCTGCCCAACGATTAGTAGCGATGTCATTGGCAATTCCATTAAATACTGTCCATTGGCGATCATCTGCCCATCCACTTGGATGAAAAGAAGAAGCTTCGACTGAATATCCATCTTGTGAATTTGATGACAAGGCGAGTGTTGGTTCGGTAACAATATCGTCTACATAAGTAATACTATTTATTGGAACATTTCCATAAACACCTGAGCGATGATAAAAACTAATACCCCAATTTTCAGCATCATTTGTTAAATTAGGTTCTGGTAGTTGTACTTCGATTGAATATGTTTTACTACTATCGAGTCCCGTTACATGAGTTGTAGAATCCGCAAGTATTAAATTACTGGACTCTAAAACGTATACATATGGTAAAATACCAGTGGTATCAACATCATGATAGGGTACATCAAATTCAGTAATATTTGAAACTTCAAATATTAATTTAGCATCATCATAACTTGGACCCCCTCCATCGGTGAATGATAAACCAGAATCAAGTAATGATTTTTTAGCTGATAGTCCAGTTAAAGTATGAACAGAATTACCAAAATCGATAGGACCAGTGGATGAAGTTATTGTTTGTGATTGCCAACCTAATAGTGTAGTATCATAATTAGAATTAGATAAGGTGACGCCGTTTAAGAATTCAGTCCAATCAGTACAATTTTCAACATTAAATGTTGATAAGGTTTGATCAAATGATGTTGCATTCTTAAACATGCCAGCCATTCTAGTCACTTGAGAAGTATTCCATGTATTAAGCGTTTGATTAAAACTGGTAGCTCCATTGAAAGTATTTCTCATATCTGTGACGGATGATACATTCCAGTTCGTAAGCAATTGATTAAAGGTAATTGCATCCGCGAAAGTGCCATCTAACTTAGTTAAGCTTGTTGTAGTCCAATTATCAATATTTTGATTAAAGTCTCTCGCTCCTTTGAAAGTTTCAGTCATATTCGTAACATTCGATACATCCCATGCCGAAATATCCGAATTAAATGTTAATTTATCTTTAAACAAACCTTCAAGTGTTGTTAACTGAGATACATCCCAAGTATTAATATTACCATATGCTTCTATTGCAGCAGCTTGATTAGTTATCCAAAAATCTACAGCGATTTGTAAATCAATAAGGGTATCAAATATATTAGATGCTTGTAGGAGACTGATGTTGTCTAAAAATATTGTACTAAGAGCTTCAGATTGTAAAGCATTTTTGAATGTTAATGTTTTTACAGTAGGTGTTAAAATATTGTAATGTTTCGAAAATAGTTTGAATCCGTCATCTGTTGTAATAAAGGTTTCATCAATGCCTTTTAAATTAACAAGTAATGGAATATTATTACCATATGTTGGTCTACATGCGGCATAAAACTTCAAAACATAATAGTCTATACCAGCTTTATTGAAATCAATATCTTGAGTTATTGTAGCATCTTTACGACTTAATCCTAAATAGTATTTATTTGTAAATGAATATGATGTTGGAAATGGTAAATTTCCCCAAACAGCATCATTATCTTTATGTATTGCAACAACATTTGAACTATTCGAATTAGATATAGACCAGTTATCTATTGATGTTACATTTTCAATACCCCAATCTGTAGAAGAGCCAGTAATACTATTTTCCTCAAAATTACCATTAGAAGAAAATGAGTCATGATCTTCGTGAAAGATAGAGATTTCAGCTATACTTGGTTCATTCATACGCAAGGTTGGCTTATCAATAACTACTTTAATTCCGGTTAATAAATGGATAGAACTAAATGTAAAATATTTGTATTTAGGAACAACAGTGGCCCTACGATAAGAGCCTCCTCCGTATTCTATAAATCCACCAATATATGTCCAACTATTATTTGCAGTATTTTCATCTGGTGAATCTATATCTGTACCATAAATTTTGTATACTCCTGTAATTCTATCATTTATAATCCAACCAATTTTAATTCCCATTACTTCTGTAAGATCAAAGGATAAACCGATAAATATTGAACCCTCAATACCTTGATTTGAATTTGCAACCCATGCGGTATTTATGTTTTCATCTTTAACAGAATCTTTAGAATATCCATTTCTTGTACCGCTTGTAAATATTGTTGAATTTAATGACAAATTTATACGATTATACAGAACTGTTTCGGCATTATTTTGAACAAGATTTACATTTTCATCTCTAAAATCCGATGGGAGTTCTGGTTCTGGCTCTGGTTCTGGTTCTGGTTCTGGTTCAGGCTCTGGTTCTGGTTTAATACTAACCATAACTGGGTCTTCCATAGAAGTATCCATTGCGTTTATAGCAGCATCAGTTAGATCCGCCGAAATACGCGAGCCACGTCTTTGCATTTTCATCTGAAGTTTTTTCATACGAATACGACTTCGCCGTCTTGCCTGTTTATCCGCAATAGGAGAAACAGATTGCCCAAATAAATGTTGATTTCTATTTCTAATTATAAAACGTCTCATTGCAAGTCGACGGTCTGGTTTATTAAAATTGGATGTATTTATGCTATTATCATTCGGTCCAGTACCATGTCTTCTTCTTGAAACTTTCTGAATAATTTCTTCCATAGCTCCACCAGTAGAATCATCTGCCAAATCAATTGTTTCGGATGTATTTGACTTAGTTTTAATTACGTCAGCAATACCTTTAAAAACGCTTGGAGATATTTCTTGAGAAACGGCTTCATTTTCTTCTGTTGTTATATCATTTAAAGACATTGCTGCGGAATTCAATTCCATAACAAAATTTAACAATTCATCTTTTTCTGTATCATTGTGATCATCATAAAGAGTATTCTTATCAATACCAAATGTATTATCAATATCTTGCTTTGCAGTAGCTAATGAAGTAGCATTAAACCCTGAAGCTGATTCTTCAATTAGTGTAAATACAAGTGATGTGGTTGGAGTTACATTGATTGTTTCTACACCGTTATATACATAATATCCAGATAACGACATTGAAGGGGATGCACTAAATGGGTCATTTTCATCAACAAGAGTAGTATCAATAGCATTACCAGATTCATTAACTGTTTTACAAACAAATTCATCTCCAACTTGTAATCCCCATCCGGGATGAATCACTACTTTTCCTCTGTTATCTGTAATACATGGTGGTTCAAGTGGTAATGTATTAATAACACCATTATTTACCACGTGTGCACGAACCGTCATATCCTGTAAAGGACCTCCTGAATTATTAATTTCACCATTATTACCAGTAATCCATATATCCCACCCTAATACAAAGCTTGTATTTACAGAAGCATTTTGAAATGGCCCGTCCAATGATATATTTGACTGGTCAATAATTTCCAGATTTGATAGGTTATTTGTTGTTGGAACTACAAAGGTTAATGTTAGTGTGTAATATATCATTAATTTGTCACCATTTTCGAAAGCTACAGTATTAGTTTCTTCTGGTACAGCAGTATTATGTGTAAATCCCGACCAATATAAAACTTCACTATTATTTGTTACAGTTGTTATAACATCATTAAGTGCTTGTGAGGTTTTATTAATTAAGTCTGGTACAACAGAAGCAGTTTCGTCTGTATCAAAAAAAATCTTTTTTTGACGAAAAGATGGGTCTGTAAAATCCACAATACTCGTATTCGTTGCATTTGGAAATATTTGTTTAATAACACAGTTAAACAATGCTCCCGCCAATATTTGTTTCGGTTCCGTATTTGTATCCCTAAAACTATTATTATAATCCGATTCCAAATAATTGGAATTCAAATCTAAATAGTTGGGAACAGAGCTGGTATCTGATACTAAAAATTCAGCACCAGATGTATGATATTGAATATCATTAGCATTTATGCTCTTTGTCACATTACCATTGATTCTGTCAACAGATATACTTAAATCAGTTAAAGAACCAAAATCAATGATTGCAAAATCAGACTCTGCAAACTGTCCGCTACCTATTTCTAAATCAACTTTAGGAAAATCTAAATCGTCGATCGAAATTGCCGTAGGATATAGATAATAGGTGGGCATATTATATATTGATATTTTATAGACTAATCATCAATTCTAGTTAAAATTTTAGATGGTAAAATTTTTAAACGTGTTGATATAATTTTATCAAAAATATGAATAATGTGCATTTTTTGTTCATGTGAAAGATTTTCATAATCAATATTAAATTTTAATATTATATATTCATCCACCACATTGTCATAATATTGAGGATTGTTATTATATGCAATATAATAACTTCTAAACTGTTGTGAAAGATATTGCTTGAAAAAAGATGGTTGATGTTCTATTATAGGATTGATACGTAATTCTGTTGAAAGATTCTGAGAATTATCCCAATTCGCGAATGAAATATTATTGTTGCCTTGTGATATAGAATATCCTCTTAATTGTTCTGAAGCATTTTGTAAAAAATAACTTGTTTGGTCTATTTCTGATTTCATCATTAGTGAGTTATTATCAATAGGTGCTATCGCTTTTCCACTAAATATTCCATGATTATTGAAAATATTGCTTGTATAATTTTGATTTGTTAAGAAAGCCAATATATTTGCTACATCATTCAAACTGACATTATTACTGAAATCGTTATTTTCACCGTATATATATGATAATATTCTTGTTGCTTCTAATGTAGATATAGTCATACTTTATGTGAATATTTATTCATAAAAAAATTCATATAATAAAGACAACCTTCTGTGTAAAAAGTTGTTTTTTGCTTTTAGATAGTTCCTTTGATTTGTGAGTTCATCACAACGAATTTGAAGATATGCGTTACGTTCTTCAAGTTGTCTAATATATCTGTTTTGTACTGCTTTTCTATTCTCTTTCTTTTTAAAATGAAACTTTCTAAAAAAAGAGTACAAATTTGTGTTAGGTGTATTTGTATTTGTTTCATCAAAAGTACTAATTTCACATATATCCTTTTTAGATAATTCTTCTTCTGACATATTATAAATTGAATTGCGTTAAATTTATAAAGATAATTTGATATAGTTTTTTATGGAAAATATGCCAAAATATGTTATTATAACTGGGGGGGTTTTATCCGGACTTGGAAAAGGTGTTGTAAGTGCAAGTATAGGTTCAATTTTTACAATGATGGGATTCAAGGTTAATATCAAAAAGTTGGATCCATATCTGAATGTAGACCCCGGAACACTAAATCCGATTGAACACGGTGAGGTATTTGTAACAAAAGATGGCACTGAAGCGGACTTAGACCTTGGACATTATGAAAGATTCACAAATATTATAACCACAAAATCAAATAGTACATCTTCTGGAAAAATGTTTAAAAATTTATTAGAAAAAGAAAGGAATGGTGCTTTTTTAGGTAAAACAGTTCAAATGATACCACATTTCACGAATGAAATAAAGTCCTTTATTCAAAAGGACTCTCATAATTATGATATTATTATATGCGAAATTGGGGGAAGTATTGGTGATATTGAGGCAATGCCCTTTTACGAAGCTTTAAGACAATTACGTTCAGAGTTAAACTTAACTGATTTTTTATTGGTACATTTGACATACATTGTTTTTTTCGAAGCAACTAAAGAATTTAAAACAAAACCAGCACAAAATGCGATTAGAGAACTGATGAAAACAGGATTATGTCCGGATGTTCTTATATGTCGACATGAAAATGTTATTCATGAACATACAATAAGTAAATTAAGGGAATATTGTAGACACATAGTTGATGTGCCCAATGTGGATACAATATATAAAATTCCAATGATGTTTATTAGACAAAATATGCATCTATTCTTTTCAAAACATTTTGACTTAAAAGATGAAATTATTATTAATACTGAAAAATGGATAAAAATTGAAAAGAGTATTATTCAGACTACAAATTCTTCAAAAACGATTACAATTGGAATTATTGGTAAATATGTAGAACTGGAAGACGCCTATTGTTCTTTATTAGAAGCCATATATCATGCAAGTATTCATATTAAATGTAAAATCTGTTATGAATGGATTGACTGTCGTAATCTTGGAAAAGAACTAAAGATTATTTCAGAAGATAGTAAATATAGTTTTATATGTTCTAAGATGCGTAATATGAATGCTATAATAATACCGGGTGGATTTGGGGATACAGGTATAGAGGCGATGATAGATTGTGTTCATATAGCAAGGAAACTAAATATTCCTACTTTAGGAATATGTTTAGGATTACAAGTGATGGTTGTTGAATGGTTAAGGAATGTATGTGATATTAAGGGTGCAACATCTGAAGAATGGGATACAGAGGAATCCAAGATGGAATTAACAAAGGTAATAGGTTTATTAGAAGGTCAAAATACGAATAAACTTGGTGGAACTATGAATCTTGGTTCGTATGACATTATTCTAAAAAATAATAGCAAAATATATAATATTTATGGTCAGAAAGATATAATCCATGAAAGACACAGACATAGATACGAGGTTAAGGGAAATATAGTAGATAATTTAGAAAGTTCTGGTATGATTGTATCCGGTTATAGAAAAAATGAAACGGATCAATTGCTTGTGGAATCGATTGAAGTATCAGATAAAAATCAAAAATGGTACATTGGTTGTCAATTTCATCCTGAATATAAATCTTCTATATTTAATCCTCATCCTTTATTTGTTAACTGGTTATCATCTTCTCATAAAATTCTTACAAATAATGATGATGTTATAGTGATAGGTTCTGGACGTTATCCTATTATCTAATTCATAAAATTATTTGGTTGTGGGGTATCATCCATGTAATCTTCAATATGGGTTTCTTCAATAATTACAGGTGTGACGGAATTACTTTTATATTTTACTGAAACTGGTCTTGAACCATCTATAAATACTATTCCTCTTTCTTGTAAACCTATTTGTAAAGAGCGATATAAATCGCTTGTTAATTCTCCAAAATCACTTTTTTTATCTTTCAAACCAATTGCAATATCTATTATTAAACCTCGTTGATCTTGTTTTGTATAAGTTAGTTTTATGTCATTCACTTTTTCATTTTGTTCTAAAATGTCCTTTATCGATTCCTCAACTATTTTGATATCGTTTCTGTGAGAAATAAGTAATGGCATATGTAATTTAAAATCCTTATAACGATACATACTCTGAACTGATTCCGTCCACAATTTACTATTTGGTATTTCAGTTGTAGTTCCAGTATAAGGATTAACTATTTTTGAATAAAATGCTTGAATATCTTGAACGCGTCCGAAAAGTTTATCAACAGAAATATAATCACCAACTCTTATCTTATCAAATGTAATTAATAAAATACCACACGCGAAGTCTCTTAATGGCTCTGTAAATGCTAAGGGTAAAACAATTGATAATACACCAAGACTACTTAGTATATAAATTGTACTTATTTTTGATATTTTCGCAGCAACAATTAGTGCGCAAAATATCATAAGAAAACGGAGCACAATTGTTAATACACCGGAAAGAACGAATACATTATATTTGTTCTTCTTTTCACGAGTTATATAATGATTCATCATAGATGCGACTGTATCAGATACAGGAAATATCATAATAACTATTACGAACGAGATTAAATATCTAACTAATAAATCTGTAGCTATAACGGAATTAATTTCCCTACCTACATCTGTTGTGAATCCAGTTACAGATAAGAAATCGGTATCTTTGTCCATTACCAATAACCAGAAAATAATACCAATATAAAATCAATATCAATTGTTGGTGCGGAAATATGACATTTGTTACTTGAGGAATGATGTTTTAGATGTTTCTCAGGAGTTACCCACCATTTTGGATATAATTTGCTGATATTATCAATTGATGGACAATGAATCATAAGATTACATATAGATATTATACTTGCTGATGTAAGTAATTCAAAATTAGAAGGATATATTACATAACTACCGCCAATAAAAGGTAACATATATGCTAGAAGATATTCGAGTGGTGATACAGCCATTGCTACAACTGGTGTTACATATTTTGAATATGTATGATGAAACTTATGTATAAACCATAAATATTTCTTATGCATAGCATTATGTGCTAACCAATATCCACAAGAATGTATAATCAAAAGTGATGAAATATTAACTACATTTTCTATTATAGGATGTTTATTATTATTATCAACAAGATTCTCATTCACAATATGATATACGAACGGACCAAATAGTGTTGCATTTACAATACTATGTAACCAAGCGTTTGTATAACTACAAATACCATTATGATTAATTATTTTAACAACTACACTTAAGTTTGTTAATTCCAAACAGGTTACCATACACATTGTTCCTAGCCCTAAAAATATTCCGTTATTTGTGAGATATGTCAACATATTAGTTATGTCAACATATTAGTCTAATTTTACTTATTCTCATAGAAGTTTGGATATATTTTGATACATAACATTTATACTTTATTAATAATGTTCAATTACTTCACTACAACTATTGAATTCACTAAATTAATAATATTCTTTCGCCAAGAGTTGTGGAACATAAAAGATTTGGACAATTATTTTAGTGATACGAATAACAGTGATTTATTTCAAAAAAAAGTAATTACTTACGGCATAATATGTATTAAAATATGTCAATGGATATCACAAAGGGTAGATATTCTGGGTAAAAATACTATAAGGACTCTTGAATTTTTTCAAAAATCTGTTCCAGCACATTCAAATTTATTTGATAAAAATAGTCCTTTTGAATTAGGATTGAATACTAATTTTAGTTATATTGACAATTTATGTATTGGTTCGGGTTCTATATCTCAAGTTCATAAGTGTGTATCTATTAATAACATACACGGAGTAATCAAAATTACACATCCAAATGTGAAAGATAA
>Ga0209404_10002141_pt1 | contig 12477 bp, 7 predicted proteins | sample TroAtlMetagenome_2_FD_187447 | JGI IMG/M metagenome (GOLD analysis project Ga0209404, IMG submission 187447) | Marine eukaryotic phytoplankton communities from Atlantic Ocean - Tropical Atlantic ANT8 Metagenome (SPAdes) (version 2) | ecosystem: Environmental > Aquatic > Marine > Oceanic | place...
TGAATCGGGATCGGTTGGCATCCGCTCGTTTTCAGCCAGATTGTAATAGACATTGGCGAGGATGAATAATGGTTCCTCCAGATCATAGACAGGGCAATCGGCAAGCCAGGTGTTCCCGGCAGTGCGCGTATTAGCGGAAGCCCAGAAACGATTTCGGGGATCCCGGCTATAACCGTAATAAATACGAATATCCTTGATTTCTCGTGAGGTATCAGGTGTGACGTGGACAATAGGAATGCCGTGAGCACTATCCAGTTGAAGCTTGATCTGCGGTGTCTTCGGAAAAGAAAATTTGTTTTGAAGGTGAGCGTCAAACCACAACTTGCGAGAGACGTCGGATTCACGATCGAATCGGTGATTCAGGTGAACAGCATAGGTAGTCCGTTTGTTTGCGTGGGGAACTTGCCGCATTCCTTTTTCAACATGTTCCATTGGCGCATTAAAGTCGTTGGTAGCACTTAGAAAAAGTATCGGGCAGGAAATACTAGCGAGGTGTGCTTCGCCTGAGATTGTTCGAAGCATCATTTCAAGATCCCCATTGTTGTGCCGTCCGGAGCCAGGAAGCATTTTCATATCTTCATAGAGAAATCCGGAGCCACCAACCGACGGAGAGGCCGCTTTAACACGTGAATCACTTCCTGCGACTAATCCCGTGAGTCGTCCTCCCATTGAGTGGCCAAGCACACCAATTTTTGAAGCGTTGACTTCCCCCTGCTGTTCCAGAAAGGTAATAGCACGTCGACAAGCGATCGTTAACAGGTACCAGTGATTGTTACGAGGGGATTCGAAGGCATCGATTTTGTTGGGGCCAGGCAAGACAGAGGAATAGCCCTGAGGATTGGATTGCGTAGGATCCACTGCGCCCCAGTTTGTGTTTAGGTCACCCGGTTTGGCAGTCTCCATTTCACGGCCACCCCAGTTTGGCGAAATACAACAGTAACCCCGTTGAGCGTACTCGATACTGCCTCGCAGATAAGCTCGTTGCCCTCCACCATGAATATTGACCACGGCTGGATACTTTTGGTCGGTTTTAAGTGGCGTTGTATAGAAGGCTGCCATTGTGGAGACCTCTCCTTTGAATGTGCCTACGGTATAGATGACGTAGTGTACATTGACATTATTCTGCTGCCAGCTTCGTACAATTTTCACTTCCAGTGGCTCATGGCGAGGATCGTAATCCTGCCAGAGCTCTTTGGCCGATTGGGCAACATCGACTTCAGTCCAGGTAGGAAGAGACTCTGCTCCAATGACGGTCGTTTGAGTGAGCGGAATGAGGAATCCAAAAGTGATGAGAAGGATGTAACACAGAGTTTGGAGCATGATGACTTCGCTTAAAACAGGGGGGATCTGATATCCGTCATTATAAATGCGGTTTGAATTTTGTTGGGCGTCTGGAGGTCAAAAATATTTGTAGTAGAATCAGGGCAGACCGCTAACGAAAGTGTAAGGACTTTAATGATGAGGATACATTTGAAGATGATTCGTTGTTTGACATTGGTTGCTTTGACAACCTTGATCGCATTTCAGTCGGCCACCGCCGCGGAAAAAGGCTTTAAGACTATTTTTAACGGTAAAGATCTTTCAGGCTGGGACGGTGATACCGAACTGTGGTCGGTCAAAGATGGAGTGATCCATGGTGAAACAACTCCGGAAAAGAAAGCCAATGGAAATACTTTTCTGATATGGGCAGATGGGGAGACAAAAGATTTTGAATTGCGTTTGTCATTCCGGTGTAACGCAACGAACAACTCAGGTATTCAGTACCGCTCGACCCGTGTCGAAAATGCACGCAACCAATGGGTCGTCCGTGGTTATCAACATGAGATTCGGAATCAAAATATCTTGCCAAGTGTTTCCGGATTTATCTATGACGAAGGTGGATTAGCAGGTGGTCGTGGACGTACTTGTTTAGTCGGAGAAAAGGCTGTCTGGGGCGAGAATGGTAAAGAGATTAAAGAGACCTTGATCACAGCCGATGAATACGAAAAACTGTTTAAGCTCGATGAATGGAATGACGTTGTTATTCGTGCTAAAGGAAACCATATTCAACATTATATGAATGAGCGTCTCGTTCTTGATTTTGTGGATGGTCACCCCAAAGCACTGTCGGCCGGAGTGATGGCACTGCAACTACACGCTGGTGCGCCGATGTGGGCTGAGTTTAAGGATATTCGAATCAAGAAGCTGAAGTAGCGTTCACGAATTTTAGAAACAAAAAAGGCCCTCCCTTAGCTTGGCCAAGGGAGGGCCTTTTCTATGGAACTCGATTGTTGTTCCTATTCCATCTTAATACGGATACGGCGATACTCCATTTGCCCCCGGTCCCCTTCAAGCCCGATGGGCCCGACCTCAGGTACTTGCATGTTGTCAGTTAAAAGTTCACCGTTACAAGTGGCATGAGCAATACCGCTTTTGACAGTCACCACTAGTTCATTCCAGTCCTGCGGTTTGTACTTCTTCAGCTCCGTATAAGGGCCGGCGAGCGAGTAGTCACGGCACTGTAACTGTGGTTTACGGATAAAAACACCACTGTCAGCATTGGGAGTGGCCCGGAATTCGAGTTTCAGTGTGAAGTCCTTTCCAAATTCAGCGGTTGTCCAGAGCTGCTGGATTCTGCGACCTTCCGTCGGCGTGGTAACGACGAGTCGCCCATTGATAGCCTGATAGCGACCATCATTACTTTCGGTTTTCCCATCGAAGTTGATTGTTTCTTTGACGACAGCAAAAACAGGAGCGTTGGGACGTGGATTTTTGGGAGGATTTCGCGGAGGGGTTGGTAGAAAGCCCCAGCCGGTAAGATCTTTTCCGTTAAACAGGCTTGTGTAACCTTCTTCCAGTTGAAAGTCATCCGTTCCCGTCTCCGAAAACCCAAGGGTAGCAAAGATTGGTTTCACGGCACTTGCCCATTTAGCATAGCCTTCACCATTTAAGTGAAGTAGATCCGGGAAGTACTTGGCAATGGCATCCCCATTTCCGTCGTCGAATAATTGAAAAGTATCGACAACCGTAATTTGGGAATCATGACGTACAATGTCGTCGAAGAGTTGGTTGACTTGTTGGATAGTCTCCGTAGGTCGTTTCTTGGTGGCAGAACTGGGGAACATCCGACAGAGAACGATGGGCATTTGTTGATTGTGAGTTTTAAGTGCTGCGATGATCTTCTCGAAGTTGCGAGCAATCATTGCTGGAGGAATCTGCACTTCGATATCATTTGTTCCCATGAGGATGACGACGGCAGACGGGTTCAGTGAGATGACATCTTCCTGAAGCCGCAGAAGCATTCCGCGGGTGGTATCTCCGCCAATGCCTCGATTAGCAAGCTTCATTCCCTCAAAGTGTCCGCGGAAGGTCGGAGTCCAGCCCTGTGTAATGGAGTCGCCAAGAAAGACGACAGCATTTTGGTCTTTTTCCACTTGAGTGGCCCATTGGCTGCGAAGCCGCTGCCAGGTTTTCACATAGCCGTCGTACCGGCGAAGCGTTCCTTCACCCGGCAAGTCTTTTTCAGCTGCGACAGATGGTAGGGCGTACTTCTCCTGCTGTGCATATGCAGTGAGTGTTGGGATGAGAGCCAGGTAAAGAAGGGTGAATAATCGTGACATACTATCTCCAGTGTTTCGTGCTGTCGTACCATACCGAAGTGGTAATTGAATTGTTATGATACCAAACATGCAAGCGGCACGTTCTTAATTCCTGCGGCTGTAACTTCCCGGAGTATTTCAAGTGTTATCAAAAATGTCGATTCAGTTGTTAGTCGGGCTCGTCCTACTTTTGCAGGGTTCGCTGGGAGCGGATGAGTTGTTGCAAACTGCAGAAACAGTACTTGCGTATCAACGCAGTTCCGGTGGCTGGCCAAAGAACTACGATCGTGAGGAGCGATTAACCGAGAGTCGTCTCCAGGATCTTCAGGCGGCCAGAGATCAGCGTGATTCCACGATTGATAACGGAGCCACTCACCGTGAAATTAGAATTCTTGCGGCGGCGTATAAACAATCGGGAGACATGCGATACCTCAATGCAGCCTCTCGTGGAATCAAATATCTTATTGATGCTCAGTATGACAATGGTGGTTGGCCACAGTATTATCCACTGACCTCAAGCTATCACCTGCATATCACTTATAACGATGGTGCGATGATAGGTGTCATGGATCTGTTTCAGGATATCGTGCAGGGAGATGAAGACTTTAAGTTTGTTTCGGGCGAGTTCCGGGAAGAATGTAAGAGTGCATTGAAGCTTGGTTTGGATTGCATTCTGAAAACTCAGGTGCGATTAAATGGGGACCTAACGGTTTGGTGCGCTCAGCACGATCGTGAGTCGCTCAAGCCAGCTCAGGCGAGGTCGTATGAGCTACCCTCGTTATCAGGCCACGAGTCGGTTGGGATTGTGAGGTATCTAATGACCATAGATGACCCAAGTCCGGAAATTGTTGCGGCCATAGAGGCAGCAGTTAGCTGGTTTCGGGATCATCAACTTACGGGTGTTAAGATCGAAAGGTATGATGCTCCCGGTACTCCTAAAGGTACGGACATCAGACTGGTGAAAAATAGTGAAGCTCCACCTTTGTGGGGAAGGTTTTACGATCTCAAAGAGCAGCAGCCAATTTTCTGCAGTCGCGATGGAATTCCTCGCCGTTCGATAGAAGAGATTTCTTACGAACGTAGGAATGGATATTCCTGGTTAGGTGAATATGCCAGGGATTTGCTTAAAAAACACTACCCAGCCTGGAAAAATAGGCAGTAGTCACCTGCAGGACTCGCCACGGCACATATCTTTCTGAGTAATTTGCTGAAATATCAAAACAATTACAGTTTTTCGTGTCCGCTTTCCCGGGCTTTCCCGTTTCTATGGGTGAAGTCAAAAACATATCCAAGGGGTTTACTACTCGGGAAAGGGAAACCAATGAAATACTTACTCAAAATAACCGCGATGACAACGCTCACTGCATTGATGGCCTGCACACTGTCGGTGCATGCCCAAACCTCTTCGGAGAATGCGAGTCCGATTATCGCAGACCTGGATGGTAATGGTCGCATCAGTCGCAGTGAAGCCGAGAACATGATGAATTCACCGGCACTAAAGAGTGAACTGTTCAACGCCTCCGTGGAGGAACAATCACGGTTCTACAATGCTTTAGAGAACAGTATCCGAGTCAAATTGATGAAGCTGGCTCGGGCTTACGGGACACCCCGCTGGTCTTTCGCGATCGAAATGTGTGAACGCAGTGGTTTGTCAGCCGCGGATGCTGAAAGAATCGCACTGGCGATGAAAGCAAAATGAACGGGTGGAGTTTCAGAAAAAGTCCTTCAGGTGTCACTAGATGCCTGGAGGGCTTTTAAGGTTTAAATGCTTAAACGTTTAATTCTGCTTCTTTATTCTCGACGTCAAGTTTGCTCTCATCCTGTTCTTGGGCATATTGGCGAACGTCTTCAGTGATTTTCATCGAACAAAACGTGGGGCCACACATTGAGCAGAAGTGAGCCGTCTTGGCACCTTCGGCAGGCAACGTTTCGTCGTGATATTCAATCGCACGAGCGGGGTCGAGTCCGAGTGCAAACTGATCTCGCCATCGGAATTCGAAACGAGCCTTCGATAGTGCGTTGTCCCGGATCTGAGCGGCCGGATGCCCTTTCGCAAGGTCGGCTGCATGGGCGGCGATCTTATAGGTCACAACACCTTCACGGACATCGTTCCGATCGGGCAGGCCGAGATGTTCTTTCGGAGTAACGTAGCAAAGCATCGCACATCCGTACCAGCCAATCTGTGCGGCTCCGATACCCGAGGTGAAGTGATCGTAACCCGGAGCGATATCGGTTGTCAGTGGGCCAAGCGTATAGAATGGGGCCTCGTGGCACCACTCGATCTGCTTCTGCATATTCTCCTGAATCAGGTGCATGGGCACGTGCCCGGGCCCCTCATTCATCACTTGGCACCCTTTGGCCCAAGCACGCTTGGTCAACTCACCCTGAACTTCGAGTTCAGCCAGTTGAGCGTAGTCATTTGCATCCGCAATAGAGCCTGGCCGTAAACCGTCACCGATCGAAAAGCTCACATCATAGGCGGCGCAGATGTCGCAAATGTCGTCCCAGTGCTCGTAGAGAAAGTTCTCTTTCTCATGATGAAGGCACCATTTTGCCAGAATAGAACCGCCGCGGGAAACAATGCCGGTCATCCGTTTGGTTGTATGGGGAACAAACGCTTTGAGGACGGCTGCATGAATCGTAAAGTAATCAACGCCTTGTTCGGCTTGTTCTATCAACGTGTCGCGAAACAATTCCCACGTCAGCGCCTCAATGCTTCCACCAGTTTTCTCAAGGGCCTGGTAGATTGGGACGGTCCCGATCGGAACCGGGCTGTTGCGAATGATCCACTCACGTGTGGCATGGATATTCTTTCCGGTGGAAAGATCCATCACGGTGTCAGCGCCCCACTTCGTCGCCCACCGCATCTTCTCGACTTCTTCGTCGATGGTTGAAGTAACTGCGGAGTTGCCGATATTGGCGTTAATCTTCACCAGAAAATTCCGGCCGATGATCATGGGCTCACACTCAGGGTGGTTAATATTGACCGGGATGATTGCGCGGCCTCGGGCTACCTCGGAACGTACATATTCAGCCGTGATGAAAGCCGGAGTCATTGCTCCCCAGGATTGCCCCGGGTGCTGATGATTGATGCGATTACGAGGAACCTGCAAGTTCGGGTCGATTTCGGAAGGTCGGGGCATTTCGTAACCTTCGGGCGTGGAGCATAATTGTCGGATTCTTTCGGATGCTTCCGGAGGTAGATCTCGAAGATTCGGATACTTGTCGGCGATCGTCTTGAATTCTTCTTTCCGCCCCAGATTTTCGCGAATGGCTATGTATTCCATCTCCGGCGTAATGATTCCCTGATCCGCATACCATTTTTGCGTAACCGGATGCCAATCACCATCGCTATTCGTGCTGCCTTTGGCTCGCAAAGGCTTGCGTCTCAATCCGGGGTATTCCTTCAGCCGATTCTTTAGATCTTTAAGCTCGTTGTACTTCTCCGAATGTTCTTCGGAGAGATAACCGTTGTCTTCTGGCATGACATCGCGACCCGTGTACTCTTCGACGTCAGCCCGATTCAAGATCCATTCTCTTCTTACCGCCGGGAGACCTCGAGTCACATCGCCGTCGAATTCAGGATCTCCCCAGGGGCCCGAGCAGTCATAGACTCGCACGGGTTCATTTTTTTCAATTTCTCCATTCGCATGCTCCGTATCAGAGACACGAATCTCTCGCATCGGTACTTTCAGCCCCTCGTGAATCTCACCTTGGACGTAGATGCGGGAAGAATTCGGAAAGAGTGTTGGGTCTTTTTCAATGGCTCGAATTTCTTCGGCATTGTCCGCCTCATCGGTAAACTGCCCCGGAAAATCACCGCGTTGCTGGGCGTTGTTCAAATTCGTCAACACGGGCAGTTTTGGATAATTCATTTCTTCTCTTTAGGTTTTCATTGGGGAATTACTCGGCGAAGAAAGAACGGCTAGGTCCGAGAGAACATCTGCGTTGCCGTCTCGCTCCCTTCGTCGGTATGATCCGTATCAGGTTCGAAGGGTTGTTTGGAATCACGCTGTCCAAAACTCTCAGCCCATAAAGGACACCCCCGCATATCCTTCTAGTATCGCGTTTCAGAATTTTCCGGTCAACACCCACTGGGTTTGTCCGGCAAACCCCATTTTGGATTCAACTCATTTCCGCAATTTCCGTTTGTGATGATACCGGGGTGGGCTAGCAGGGCTTAAAAGTCGTCAACCTGATCGATAGCCTCACCATAGAAGTTGATTTGTGGACTTGGGCCAGGATCTTTGTCCGGCCAGCTACTTTACCGAGTCGTATGCTGATGGATCCGACTTCGATGAAAATAAATTCAGCCGCTTCAAAACGCTGGATGATCTCGTTGCAGGGAATTAGACGGAGCTGAGCAGCTTGGTACCCAGTGGAGTGACACCCTATTACCTCACCGTAAAAGGGGACAATCTCTATCTGGCTATCTTCAAACTGGCTATCTTCAAACATGGGTCACCCGAGAGTGGAGACTCTGTACTTCAGTTCACCCCACGGAAAGTAAGATGAAGGGATGAGGAATTCAATCTCCTGCCTGATGGGAAGGGGGTGATGCTTCAGGGAGGTACGGATCTTAAGGGCGTGAAGGTCATGTCTTACAATATCTATCGCAGCGACAGTTTGGAGGAGTTGGCGAAGTCACTCATCTGGCGTTGGACTGGACTAACCACGAACATAAGCAGCACGGCGATCGTCAACAGATCGTATGGATAGACAAGAAAAAATAGAGTTAAATACAATGCCGCTACCTGTGGCCCTTGAGGGCCAGCGCGAACAGAGCATTTATCGATGAGAGGAATTTAGAATGAAGGCGATTAAAATATTATCGCTTGTTGTGACTTGTATGTGCGGAGCGACACTCTGTCTAGCCGCTTCAGGATCTGACAAGCCCATTACGGTTCGTGTTGCTTCTTACAATGTTGAGTTCGGCAAAAGCGCGACCCCTGAACAGATTGGCGAGATGTTCAAACCATATAAGTTGGATATCATCGGTTTTGACGAAGCTCCCGATGGTGATTGGACGGCTCGCGTTGGTAAGGTGCTGGGGATGCCATATAGTTTTGTAGGAAAGATATCCTCGGCGAATCACAAGAATAAATACAAAACGATTCTCAGCAGGACCCCGTTAGAGGGTGCTCAAGAACACCAACTCACGGGCCGCGGTTGGAATCCCGCATCCGTTGTCAGAGCGGTGACTAAAATCGATGGAGTTTCATTCGCATTTTACTCACTACATATCTGTAAGTCGGGCGCCAATGATGGCCATGCGCATAGCCTTGCGACCAAGGTTCTACCTGAGGAGACAAGTGAGAGGGTTATCGTCGTTGGGGATTACAACAACAAGATTGGCGACGCTGCTATGAAAACGATCGAGGCGGCAGGATTTAGACCGACGTGGAACGATCTAAAGATGGATCTCTCCAAGGAGTTTACCTACAACGCCCAAGACCCCAAGAATAGTCTCGGTGTGATCGATCATATTTTGTACAACAATCTGTCTGGTGGCCAGGCGAAAGACGGAGGCATCATCGAACTAGAAAAGCCTTTGTCTGATCACAAACCTGTCTGGGCAGAGATAGTATTCCCTCGAGAGCTCAAGAAGCTGAACGGCTCTGAATAGACCGGACGCTGCTAACAAAGACGAGGAAACGAGGGCATTGAACTTTAGCTAGAAAGGTTGAATGTCCCGTTTGGGATACGTCACGCCATTTCGAGACTGTTTCGACGAGGGGTCACACGGTTGGCCGGGTCGGCCTGGCGATCTAGGCAGCAGGCCTATAGGTAGGCCTTTACTGTCCGACGCCTTCCGCTTGGTGAGGGCGTAACTTTATCCGGTAATCTTTTGGCGTTTTGTTTCAAGAGTCATTTCTGGTTTAGAAAACTTAAAATGTGCTCTTTCAAAGCTAGGCCCTACCCTCCCTTTTTCAGGCCAGAATATCCCGAATGGGATTCGCTTCCTCGACTCCTGTTAGTTTGAAATCCAGACCGCGGGAACGAAACGTCAGTTGCTCGTGATCGATGCCCATGCAATGCAAAATCGTGGCATGAAGGTTATGAGCAGTGACTGGATTTTCGGCAATGTTATAGGAGAATTCACAACTGTTCCCGTAGGTGATTCCAGGCTTGATGCCCCCACCCGCAAGCCAGACAGAAAAGCAACGAGGGTGGTGGTCCCGGCCATATTGCTGCGGTGTCAGTTTACCCTGACAGTAGACGGTCCGACCAAACTCTCCCCCCCAAACGACCAACGTCTCGTCAAGAATCCCGCGCTGCTTGAGATCTTTCAGCAAGGCCGCTTGAGGTTGGTCAATGTCCTCGCATTGCAGTGGTAAATCGCGAATCACACTGCCGTGGTGATCCCAACCGCGATGGTAAAGCTGAATAAATCGAACGTTACGTTCCGCCATCCGACGTGCCATTAGGCAATTGAAAGCATAACTTCCCGGCTTGTTGACATCCGGGCCGTACATTTCCAACGTTGCTTTCGATTCGTCAGAAAAGTCTGTTAGCTCGGGAACGCTGGCCTGCATTCGGTAGGCCATTTCGTACTGTTCGATGCGGGCTAGAACTTCTGTATCCCCGGCAATCTCAGCCTGGCGGGCATTGAGATCGGCCAGCATATCGAGCATTTTTCGACGGTCGGCTCGACTCAATCCGGGAGGGTCATTGAGAAACAGAACAGGATCTTTACCTGCCCGAAATTGAACACCTTGATGCTGTCCCGGTAGAAAGCCGGCGCCCCATAAATGCGAAAAAAGTGCCTGCATTTGTCCTCGGCCCTGACTGATCATCACGACAAAATTCGGTAGATTTTCATTGGCACTTCCAAGTCCGTAGGACAGCCATGCACCCATCGATGGGCGTCCCGGAAGTTGGTGGCCAGTTTGCATATAGGTCACGGCGGGACTGTGATTGATCTGCTCGGTATGCATCGACTTGATCACGCACAGATCACCGGCCATTTCGCCGGTGCGGCGCAGTAAATCTGATACCCAAAGACCGTCTTGCTGATTCGCATGGCGAGTGAAATTGAACGACGAAGGTGCGATCGGCAGACGTGATTGGCCGGCCGTCATCCCCGTCAGACGCTGGGAACCACGCACGGAGGGTGGTAGATCTTTATCGTAAAGATCTTTGAGTCCCGGCTTATGGTCAAACGTATCAATTTGCGATGGTGCACCCTCTTGAAAGAGGTAGATAATCCGCTTGGCTTTGGGCGCAAAATGGGAAGGAACAGGAGTCACAGTGTCCTTGCCGGCCAACAATTGCCCAAGGGCAGGACCTCCAAGCAGCCCCAACCCACCCGCTCCTTTTAGGAGTGCTCGGCGGTTGATGTTCAGTAAACGATCGGTCAATGGATCCATAGCGATTTCAATCCTGGACAAGGGCTTCATCAAGGTTAAGAACTGTGCTGGCGATCAACATCCATGCTGCCAGCTCTCCAGGGTCCATACCCGGGTCAATGACAGGCCCTGCTGAGGACTCAGTGACCGCCCACAAACCAACCTTCCCACCTTTGAAAGTACCGCCATCGGCATCATGGAGGCCCAATTCGGTAATCTCAATATCACGATTTCCCACCCTGAACAGGTTGCCAATCGTAAAGCTAAGGGGGGCTCGGCGATCGCCTGGGTTATCGACTTGGTTTGGTGCAAAGTCAAACAAGGCGGTCGTGTTTGAAGAATCTGACGTCGGATCGGCTCGAAATTTTGCATTCCCCACAGCCCAGCGCCCTGCGTGATTGTGACCTTCCAGTGTAGGCTTGCCAAACCCTTTAGCATATCGCGAGGCCACTAAGGTTGCCGCTGGATTCAGCGTGAATGCGTTCCCTTGATCGCCAGAGATGTCCGCATCCCAGAACGCGTTCGTATCTTCGCCACCAATTAAATATTCTGTATTGGCGGCAAGAGTCAGAGGCTCAATGGTCACGTAAGCGTAACCGTTCGCATCCGTTTTTGTACCATCCGGAATGGTCGCTGATACCAACGTCGTTGTACCATCGCCGGGATAGACTCCCTGCTTGAGAAGTGCCAAAGCATCCTCGGGTGCCGCTTGAAAGCGGGCTTGAAAACGAGACAAACCGTCGGACAACACCCCAAGATCCTTTGAAGATGGCTTGCGGCCAGTGACGCGTCGAAACAATGACGTAAGACGCTCATCCTTGGTTCCATCTAGCTTGAGTGTGCGCCAGGCCAGGACTTTTGCACATTCTAGGTGCTGCTCATCGTTCAATGTTGCCAATGCTTGAAGGGGTGTGTTGGTGGGCAACCTTTGGGCATTGCAGCTATTGCGTTCCGGCGCGTCGAAAAGGCTCATGGTTGGGGGAGGACTATTTCGTTTGTGAAATGTGTAAATACTGCGACGATAGAGGTCATCACCGTTTCCGCGGACAAAGATACCTGTGGTCGAACCGGGGTTCGCCTTTTCGCTCCATAAACCGGGAGGTTGATACGGCCGGACCGGGGCTCCACCCAATTTTTCCACCAACAATCCGGAAGTGAAAAGTGCGGCATCTCGAATCTGTTCTGCCGTTAAGCGTCGTCTAGGAAAATGCCCCAGCAGGCGGTTCTCGGGATCGGCTTTCGATAAATCGGAACGCCTTGCTGACGCTTGCCGGTACGTTCGACTGGTAACGATCAACCGTATCAGCTGCTTGGTGCGCCACGTTTTCTGATATTCCACAGCAAGGTAATCGAGCAATTCGGGATGACTTGGGTAGGTTCCCTGCACACCAAAGTCGTCAACGGACTCCACAAGCCCCCTGCCGAAAATGTTCTGCCACATTCGGTTCACCGTCACACGAGCCAGCAGTGGATTCCGATTCGAAACCAGCCACCGAGCCAGACCCAAACGATCGACCGGCTCTCCCTCCAGAGGTGCTCCAAGAATATCC
>Ga0209404_10002143_pt1 | contig 12470 bp, 12 predicted proteins | sample TroAtlMetagenome_2_FD_187447 | JGI IMG/M metagenome (GOLD analysis project Ga0209404, IMG submission 187447) | Marine eukaryotic phytoplankton communities from Atlantic Ocean - Tropical Atlantic ANT8 Metagenome (SPAdes) (version 2) | ecosystem: Environmental > Aquatic > Marine > Oceanic...
ACAATTTGGTGTATTATCGATATCAATACCATTACCAGACGGTATTACTGATTCCAAATCTAGACGTTTAATGCATGAAAAGTTAATTCAGACAAAACTCATCCAAAATGAAGTTGAAGCAATTATCCTTTCAGGATATATGCGAATATTAACCCCAGATTTTGTTTCTAGATGGGAAGGACGTATATTGAATATCCACCCATCATTGTTACCTAAGTTTCCAGGTGCTCATGCACATCAAGAAGTTCTTTCATCTGGAGAATCAAAATCAGGTTGTACAGTCCACTTCGTTGATTCAGGAATGGATACTGGAGCAATCATTGAACAATCCGAAGTTCCAGTTTATGCCCATGACACGTTAGAAAATTTACAAGAACGAGTAAAGGAAGTAGAACACAGATTATATCCTAAAATAATTGATTTATTTTCTGAAGGAAAAATCCGATTAATTGATGGAGAAATTATTAGAAAATAAGGTCTTCAGGACAATTGAGATTTCTTAATGATTTCATTTTTGAGTTACTTTCCCACTTTATTTTAGCAAAAGAATTTGATTTGACAAAATTTCTCAATGGCATTGGATTTGAATTTCTTATTAATTCCAAAAATTCTGATGATTTCACTTGCATTAACAATGGTTCTGGTCCATTTTCACTCCAAGGAACTACTCCTATTTTTGTGTGGTTAGCCTCCAACTCTTTTGTCAGGGATTCTATCGATTCTCTATCAAACCAAGGAGAATCAACAGATATAATTTGAACGATTTCGTTTCTTGGAAGTGCAAAAATTAGAACATCCCAAATTCCTTTTTTCCCCTCTGAATCAATCACAGTCTGAATTTTTCCATTGAAAATTTCTTTAATCCATTCTGACTGTTGTTGATCTCTCACTGATACAATAATATTCAAAATTCCAGCGTCTTGGAGGTTTTTAACAACAATTTCAATCAACATTTTACCATTTAGAATTAGGCTTGCTTTGTCTGTACCCATTCTGGTTGATAACCCTCCAGCTAGAATTAACCCGTGAATTAAATCACCTACCTCATTTCATCTAAACGACGAGTAGCATGCTCAATTTCAGCCAATAATTCCCTTGTACGTTCAATTAACGTTTCACGTTCTCTTTTTTTATTTGCAGTAGCAATCCATTGCATTAGAATTCCTATATCTTCGGCATCTCTTGCAATTGTCCACTCCAAAACTTTCTCAACAATCGGTTCATCTGCAGGAACGATTGAGTTATTCATACTCGATGGATATCATGAATGTCTTTGACAGTTACTAAATTATTCAACGATTTTATCTCTTATTCGTCTAATTAGGCTATCACCATCTGGTAATTTAATTTCGATTAATTGAATTTTAGTTGAATTAGAAAGAACCTCTTTTTTTGACAACTGATGTAAGCCTAAGATTCCCAAGTGTTTTTCAGCAATAGTTCCATCAAGCAATTTTCTACCTAATTCTTCTTCCATCAATGAACAATTAGCTCGAGATATTTCTTCAATATGTAGAAGCATTACTTCCAATGGAATCCGCCCCCGTTTTCTTTCCACGTGAGCAATCAAATCAGCGAGAGTAATCCATTTCCAGTTTTTATTCCCATCCTTTCTTGGTAAATTTGCCAATAAAATTGAAGATAAAACCAAATCTTCTCTTCCAAATCGTTTCCATAATCTACCAATGATATCTTCAATATTTTCAGATTGAGATATGTTTGTAAAAATCCATGAAGCAATTCTTCGTAATTCCGGTTCTGCAGTCCCTAAATGAAATGAATATCCTGCATCTAACCCTATCCTATCTGTTGTTGATTTTAATGAAAGAGCAGGAATCCCAATTGGATATGCTTCTCTAATATGTTCAAGAAGCAATTTTGGTTTTTGTAAAGCACGTTTTTTTATTGATGAAAGATGATCATCCAATGGATCTTCCAATGAATCACTTCCAGAATTTCTTTTTCATTTTCCCAATAACAGTGGTTTGGTTTTCAACATCAGAATTTCTTTCATTTTCTCTCATTGGTGCAATAATTGCATCCGCTTCATCTTTTGAAAAGTACAACTCTTCTCTTAGGCATTTCATAACTGCAGCCTCATCTTCAGATTCATCTTCGTTAAAGTGAACAGTCATCCATGATTTCCGATAAAGATCAACACGCTCCTTTCGAGTCATTTCTCTACCTCCCTCAATTTCTACACCGCGTAGTACAGCTTCGTAGACTTTCAGAGGATCACCATCATCAAGTTCCAGTTCTCTCCCAATAGTAATTATCAGTCTCTTTTCTTCTTGAGTTAGAACACCATCAGATAATACAACTTGGATTACTGCTGAGAAGACATCGAGGGTCTTAGGAGCACCACTCATGATTCTCGTAACCATCTGTCCCCCTTGAAGGCTATCCTATAAATTTGAAAGATATTCTTTAGAAAGGCCGGTGGTTTAATCCATGATGCTGTTTGCGTTCTAATTATCCTAGTCACGCTCACAGCCGAATTTCGGTTCCGTGCCCGCCGGATGGTGGGGATTTGTCCCATTGGACACTCTGTGTGACTTGGTCAAAGAAGGAATCAATATGGCAGCAGAACCAAAGTACGTAATTGAAGCGAGTATAAAAACGGACGGAACAGTCCAAAGGAAAGATGTTGTTGGTGCAATTTTTGGACAGACAGAAGGTCTTCTCGGTGAGAGCCTCCAATTGCGCCAAATGCAACGAAAGGGCCGAATAGGGCATGTAGATGTAGAATTAGAAAATCAAAGAGGAAAGGTACAAGGAATCATCAGATTACCTACTATGATTGATCAAGTAACAACTGCAGTTATTGGGGCATCCCTTGAAACAATAGACAGAATAGGTCCTTGTCAAGCGGTTATTAAGGTTAAAAAAATTGAGAATGTACGCTCAGCAAAGCGCACTCAAGTTGTAGATCGAGCAAAAGATCTTTTGATACAAATTGTGAATGCAGGGTCTGCTGAATCTTCGAATATTCTTGATGAAGTACGTTCAGTATTGACATTAGGAACAGAGACAGATTACAATGGAATGACCTGCGGTCCAAATGCTGTTGAAAGTACTTCTATAATCATCGTAGAAGGAAGGAACGATGTTCGGAATTTGTTGAAGCATGGAATCAAGAACTCCATTGCTACAATGGGTGCAGGCATTACAAAAGAATTAGTTGAATTAGCGAAAAGTAAGAAGAATGTAACTGCATTTATGGATGGGGATAGAGGAGGAACATTACTACTTGTAGAATTAGAAGGTGCATTAGGAAAATCATTGACACACGTAGCTCTAGCTCCTCAAAGTAGAGAAGTTGAACACCTAGAAGGCAAAGTCATTACGAAATGTTTGAATCAAAAAGAATCAGCATCTAAAATAATATCTAAATTGAAGGCAGATTTAGACAAACAAGATACCGAGGTACTTGGTAAAAAGGAAGATCTTTCTCCAGTAGAAGTTCCAGACCATGTTCGTGGTTGGAAGGAAAATTTTGAGGGATTAGCGAAAAATAAGGCTTGCTTCGTTCTAGAAAAGGGAGAACTTTCAGACCCTGTAGGCGCAAGTAAACTTGCTTCTGAGGCAGAAAACATCTCTGGAGCAGTTGGAATGTTGTTCAATGGTAAAGTAACATCCAGAACCCTTGAAATCGCTCAAAGCGCAGAAGTTTCCCACATTTTAGCTTCGTCTGTGAATGAAGATACTATGGATGGAATCGAAGTTTTTGTTCTGAGTGATCTTTGATTATAATGCAATAATACCTCCACCTGAGGTGGATACTAGAGCATTAATTGACAAATCTTTGATTTCAGCAATTAAATTATCAGTTGTTGTTGGCAATGGTTTCTTATCATGACCAATAGGTAATTGAATCCCAGGACCCGGAACTTTGTCTAGAATATTTTGTAATCTGTCAATTTTTTCAATAATTCCCCCATCATCATCCCAACATTTTCTATATTCACTTCTTACTCGTACCCATTTCTCAATATTATCAAGTAATGGATTTAGTTCCTGAACTAAATCAAATTGATTGGAGAGGCTACACTCAGACTCAATCAATGGAATTAATCTTAATAATCGTTGAATTCGAAGATCTCTCGGTCGTGAAGCCTCTATGTTTAACGGGTCAGTTTTTCCGATTCCAAGACGTTCTCTAAAAGGGAAAACACTCTGTTTGTCTTCCGTGGTTTTGACAGGTTCTACCTGCTCACTTTTTCCTTTATCAACGATTTCTTTTGGAATCTCTTCTAAATCTTCATTTGTTTTGTCTAGCCAGTAATCCTCTTGGCCATCGAAATTTGTGAATTTATCATCAAGCTCTTCCTTTCTCTGATTTTGATTTTCTTTATCTAATGGGATTTCTTCCAATTTTTTATACTCTACTGGTTTTATCCAAGTAGATTCTTTGGTTTGCTTATTGTAGAAAAACGACTTTCCATCTGCTGCTTCTTTCTCAATCCAATTTTCATTTGTTGAACTCATTTCACTACTTGGATCAGTTGAGTTTTCTTCTATGATTTCAATAGGTTTTTCAGATATTTTCTTTTTCATTATCTCAGACTTTTTCTTGGCTTGTTTTTCAATTTCTCGATCGCGATTCATTTCAGCATTAAATAACAAATCTTCAAATTCAGCCAAAGTCCAATCTTTAGATTTTGAAACATCCATAGATATATCTTCAGCACGTTGGTATAGCATTACCAAATGACGTTCCTGCCTCCTAGTAATTTTATCAATTTCTTCCAGTTCAAATTCCAGAGTATTATCGTTATGCCAGCCCTGAATGATACTTTTTTGAATTTCTTGAATTCTTTCCTTATCCATTGAGAAATCAAGATAATTGATTGATTCCAGCATTGAAATTGCCATTATTGCCAATGTTTCCAATCTTTTTATTTCCAAATTATTCTTCTTATTGATTTCGTTCTTCAATTCCAAAATATCGATAAATTCTAAACTCAATCCATTCGCAGTCCAATGTTCTAAAATTTGATTAATTTCATTTGACATCAATTTTTGTTGTTGTTCTAAATCACTGATCATTTCCAACATCATTTCGTTTGAATCAACTCGGCCCAACCATTGAGGGTATTCCATATTCAGTTCATCTAGAAGTTCTCTAAGAATGATGCAATTTTTAACAATGGCTTCCCAATAATTTTCTAATTCCTCTAAATTCTCATCTAATTCGAATAATTGTTCATCTGTCAGATATACTGAATCGAAAATAATCAATCCCTTTTCAGACCAATGATTTACCCGCTGATGAATTTCATGATTTCTTTCTTGAATATCTTTAAATTCATCTTTAACTGCTATCTCTAATTCAGTTATTGCATTTACATCACCTTTAATTCTTGAATTTTCAATGATTTGTAATCCAATTCTTGCAGCATCAGGCCTTCTTTTTTCGAAAGAAACAATCTCTTTTTCCAGAGCATCAATTCTATCTTCCAATTCTAACCATACTGCAGCCTCTTCAAATCTTTCAGCAAGGTTTGCATTTTTGGTAAATTGTATTTCCCATCCTTTTCTTTCTAGTATATTTACCATATCTCGAAGAATTAACTCTCTCTCTCTTTGTTTTGATTCTAGAGTTTCTATTGCCTTTCGTACTTCGTCTCTGGGCGAAATATTTTCAATTGCTTGAATGACAGCTTTGGTTTCATTTGGAGAGTTATAATCAATTGAACTCAATCTTCTAATCCAAGCCGACAATTCAATCGATCTTCCTTCCATTGACCATTGATCTTTCATTTTATCAGCAGTAGCAATCCATGGTGAGGTTCCAACAACCATTGCGTTATATCTAGCCCGAATATCTTCTAATTCGGACGGACGTTGCAATAATCGTTTTTTCATTCCATTTGCAGCATCATTCAGTAATTTAGGTGCACTATCCAAGGAAGCAATGAGTTTTTTTGAATCTTCTAGCCTTTGTTGAACCAATAAAATGGAATCGCTATCGGGTTTATCTCCCAACAAATTGGATATCCCTTCTTCACTAAACCCCTCTTCTATGAAGTGTCGTAGGTATTCAATCCACTCTGTCACGCACCCACCTTATACTCGAATCATATACACGACATTTGAAGGATGGTGTTGTTAATCACAATTTATCCCTTGACAGTGCTTCTGGAGATTTATCCGAGAGCGTAAAATCCCATTATATTCTTCATTCAAAGGGAAGCGGCTAAGTGTGGTAAAGTTAGCATGTCCCCAATGGATCCTCTGACGAGTGGATTGATTGCTTTACTTGCGCTTGTAATTGGGGGTTCAGTTTTTGCCCTCCAACAAATGAATGAGAGAATAAACCAGTTACAATTTTCCTCTTCAACACATGATGCCTTAATCGATGACGACATGTCACTTTTGAGCAATGCTTTGAACGATTTAATTGGTGAAGCAGATGCAAGTAGGCGCTTGACAGGTTCTGATGCACTATTGAAATCTCAACAATTAGTTGAATCACTAAATGATGGGGCGAAATTTGAATTATCAACATTTAGTACATCTTTGAAAAATTTACTTTCGTTATTCCAAGAATCTTCAATCGAAGAAGATATATCAAGATTAGATTCAATCCGAAGAGAATTATTAACAAATCACATTCAAATTATACAAGACAAAGAAATAGAAATCAAATTGTTGTTTGGAAGAAATGATGTACAATGTAGAAATTTTTCATATATTTGCAATAATATGGGCTTTCGAGACCTTGCTCTTTCGAGTCTTCTTACCTCCGAACAAATCGCTCCAAGACACGAAAAAACGCTTCGTAAATTGGCCGTAATTGCTCGAGAAAGCGGAGATGATGAGTTTCTCAGGGCCCGCTTGGATAAGTTACTACAACTTTATCCAGATGATCCTGATTTGTTGAGAGAACGAGCCCACCTATTGTTTAGACTTGGAGATTCAGCAGCTGAATTAGATTCTAGAAGATTAGAGGCATTAGGTCTACAAAATGCTGCAGATAGAGCATTATTAGCAGGTTTGAGAGAACGAGCAGGAGATCCTGCCACTGCTCTCGAAGAGGTGAATATCTCCTTGGAAACAAATCCTAATGATTCAAATTCATGGCATCTTAAAGCAAGATTACATGATGTTAGAAATGAACCGGGACGAGCTCTCAATGCTTTAGATCAATTGTTTAAACTCGATCGTCAACATGGTCCTGCATGGGCCTTACAATCGAGATTGTTATCTAATGAACCAAATAGATTGGAAGAAGCATTGAAAGCAGCTGTTCATGCTGTTGCATTGGGTCAACCAGAATGGATTTTGAAAGCAGACTTATTGATGCAATTAGATCGATTTGAAGAAGCAATTTCTTCTTTACAATCAGTATTGGAAATAGACCCAGATAATGGATTGGTTAGAGCCCACCTATCACTTTTACATATGTTGGATGATAATAATGAGATTTCAAGAAAAATACTTGTAGAATCTTCTTCAAAAGCCTGGGAATGTTCAGAAATGCACATTCAGAAAGGTAGACTAGTACTTAGAGAGGCAGACATTGCTAGAGATGGCACAGGTCTTCATGATAGGGGGCTGGTTAAAGGTGCCTTGAATTTCTTTGATACTGCTCTTTCGTATGACAGAGAATCAGCCTTAGCATGGGTTGGACGAGCTAGGACGTTAAGACAACTTGGAGAATTCGATGAAGCCGAAGTTTCGATTATACGTGCATCGCGACTAGATAATGAAGACCCTATGATATTGGTTGAACATGCATTGTTACGAATCGATCGGGGGGAAATCTCTGAAGCGGAACGATTAGTCCATGAAGCAGAAACTTCACTTTCTAATACTGAAGTATTGCATTACATCAGGGGTTTAATTGCTGCGGAATTAGGTAATTATTCTGAGGCACGCCGTCGCTTTGACACAGTTTTGGTACATGATCCAAATCATGTCCGTGCTCGTTTGAATAGGGCCACAGTTGCAGTTTTAATGCAAGATCATGCATTGGCATTAGAAGACTCTGAATTGTTGTTAAAACAATACCCCGAATTAGACCTTGCCCGATTACGAAGAGCAGAATCTCTGATGGGTCTTGATAAATGGGAGTGGGCTGAAATCGCTCTTAGAGAAATCATTGAACGAAAACCTGGACATGTACCTGCATTGATTTCAATGGGGGCAACTCTTTGCGCTTTGGATAGAGCTGAAGAGGCATTACCTTCACTGGATGAAGCCATTCGTTTGGAATCTGATAATCCCGATGCTTGGCATATGAGGGCGCAATTCTACATTGAACAAGGTGCATTACCAGCAGCATTGGCAGATTTTGAATCTGCAATTCGAGCAGACCCCTCTCACATGGAATCATTATTGCATGCAGCCGCAATTGCTCATGAAATAGGACCAATCGATAGAGCAGAATCATGTTGGAGAAGAGTATTAAACCAAGATCCTACCAATCATTTAGCTAGAACAAGATTGGAAGAATCATTGAGTAAAAAAGTGATTTGAAGCCGTTAGATTCAACTTCTTCTTATTTGTGGGATAGATTATGCCTTCTGCCCATGGATTAGAGCCAGGTGACATCGCTCCGGATTTCATATTACCAGATGCCAACACTTTGGGAAACAAAATTTCATCTTCATCTTTTGAGAAATCAGGTGGAGTAATTATGTTCACTTGCAACCATTGTCCTTATGTTGTTGCTAGTGAGGAACGAATCGAAACAATAGCATCAATGTGTCGTGATAATGGTTTGGAATTTGTAGGAATCAATTCTAATGACCCTATAGTGTATCCAAGCGATAATTGGGAGCATATGGTAACTCGAGCACAATCAATGTCATATCCATATTTACATGATGCAGACCAATCAGTCGCAAATGCATATGGGGCTCAACGAACCCCTGAGTTTTACTTAGTAAATAGCAAGAAAATGATACTTTATCGTGGCCGTTTAGATGATTCTCCGAGGGATCCAAGTAATGCTACTACAAGTGAGTTGTCAGATGCAATTGCATCTATGCTTGCGGATGAAACAATTTCGGTTACTCGTACAGACTCCATAGGCTGTTCTGTAAAGTGGAAGGCATGAAAATGCGTTTAGGTCTCCCGGCTCGTATTTTTGCGACACTATTGAAAATTCTTCCCCGAAGAATTGGTGATAAAATGTGGAGATGGTGGTACCAACGTCTTGCTAAAGCAAAGGCATGGGGAGATTTTGGATTTATGAATTATGGTTTCATAGACGAGAATCCGCCGAAATTAGAATCTCAAGATGAATCGGATAGGTTGTTTATTCAATTATATCATATGAATATCCGAGACGTCGAATTGAATGATAAAACCGTCCTGGAAGTTGGTTCTGGTAGAGGCGGTGGAGCTAATTGGATAGCACGAACATATTCACCTAAATCGTTGACCGGAATTGATTATTCAGCAGCAGCGGTAAAATTATGCAATCATATGTATGGCCGTCAAAATAATTTAAATTTCATGGAAGGTAATGCAATGAAACTTCGTTTTGAAGACGAATCTTTTGATGTTGTTTACAATGTGGAATCTAGTCATTGTTACAGCAACATGTCACAGTTCATACAAGAAGCATTTCGTGTATTAAGGCCAGGAGGATATTTCGCTTGGACTGACTTTAGGGATGTGAAAACTATGGAATCCATTCATGAAATTTTTATTTCGTCCGGATTTAAAATCGAGACACAATCAGATATTACAACAGAGGTTGTTGCAGCACTAGATCAAGTTAGTGACGACAAAAAATCGAAGATCGAGAAAGGAACTGGATTCATAATTAGGCGTAGTTTTGAGACCTTTGCTGGGGTTCGAAATACTCCTGTATACGACGCATTCAAAAAAGGTGAATTGGGATATTACAGATATCTTCTAAGAAAATAGATAAAAGGGTTCGACCAAAGAAAAGGAATTCAATTCCTTGATCGAGGACTGGGAACGAATCCCTTGTGCCCTATTGGGCTTAGATTGTTATTTTCAGACGCGTCCGGCAACAATCTTTGGCGTTACGATTACCGTAGCATTGTCTGCCATCTCAATGTGAGCCATTTCATTGCGGTTGACCATGCGACCATCCACAAAAATCCATTTCTCATTATCGAGCTTAGAAATTTCTTGGCGAAGTTGAGAATCGCTAAGAGAATTCATTATCGTATCACCAGATTGGTTGACGATGCGCAATGTAATGTTACTCATGTCTTCTTCCTCCGTGTGTGTTTTTCTTTCGTAGTCATTCGTTTTACGTCCTAAGACAATAGTATTGGAACATCAGAGTATATGAATAAACAATTATCTATCCTGCCTAGAATGATGATTCTTGAAAATCTCATCCATTACAAAACTAAAATCACTCTCAAGGCGCTTCAATCTATTTGGAGTAACCTTTAACCAATTTGCAATTCTTTGCTTCAATCTTGATTTTCCTCTTGCTTGAGTTGAACGAACAGTTAGGCCAGCAGCAACTAATCTTACATTCTGGCCAGATAGATGAGTATGGCCTCTACCTTCTTCTATCATTGCCCAAATTTCTGTAATCATCTCTCTAGCAATCATATTTCCGAATAACATCTCGAACTCAGGTCTCAAATCATCCATAGCATCACGGATATCTGTCTCACCCCACATCCTTGTTTGCGATTTTATTATTGGAATACCCATCCTAGTTATATTCAGATTTCCTTGCTCAATGAGTATCTTTTCAGCCTTCGAAACGATTGTCAGATACTTGCAGATATTTTTAGATTCATTAATCACATGATCATGTATTACATCTAAATCACTAGCTAATTTCTTTGTTGGTAAATTAATACCCATTATTCTGGCTGCAATATTCATTACAGCGATTGCAACCATTCTTGTTGTATAATTTCCATTTCTGGTATCATTATCACTTGTCTTTTGAGCATGTCTTGATTGATTAAGAGGCAATGGAACATGTTTTCCATCATTGACGTCCTTCATGACTTTCCACAATATAGGGTGAGCCATTCTCTTTTGATGTTCTTCTGTTGAATGGGTTTGAGAGAGGATTTTCTTAGCTAAATTTTTCATTTGTCCGGAGCCTGGCATATTTGTTTCGATAAAGCGTTCAACATCATTTCTTAACCATGTTCTTTCAGTTCTAGAGTTTCTATCAAATCTTCCACTTCTTAATCTGGCTTGTGTACTCATATTAACAGGTTTTCCAGCAGCATCTCTGGTTGCTGCCCATGTTTTCCTTGGGTCAGAACCATGTGTGTTGCCTCCGATTTCTCTTTCTATCTGACCTTCACTGTTCATGAATTGGACAACATCATTGTCCAATTGTGCCTCTACAATACATCCACATGTAGTGCAATGATATTCCGCTCTTACACTGTCGTGTTCAAATACGTCGTTTCCACATTCTTTACAATTTTCTTCTATCTTCATATGCTCATTCTCCTGTTCTGCCCGCCGGGAAATTGGATTCAGATGAGTACAGTTTTTGAACTTTTCCCTCTAATCCAATCTTCTAATTCAATTTCTAACTGTTTTATTAGAAATCAAATTATTTCCAACAGGGTATTATTTAGTATCGAGAGTATTTAAACCCTTCAAAATTAACATTTTTTGAGAGGTATTATTTCAGTTTCATTGAATTCAGAAAATGGCCTCTTAGCTAATTGTTTTGAAGAAAACCTTCTATCGTTACTTACATCATTTCCAACCCATTTTGGACAAATATATTGTTCATTTTCGTTTTCTAATTCAATTTCAGCGAGCCATAATCCTTCATTTAACCCTAAAAACTGATCCAAATCCCATTCATGATTGTCCTGGGATTTTACTTTCCATCTACGTTTTTCTATCATAGGCCAATCCGAATCAACAAGCAACTCCTCAAGACGCAGATAATTACCAATATCCCATTCAAATTCCATTCTAGTAATTCCTTTTGTTTTCCCTTTGATACAAAGTATAGCCAACTTCCCATCCAACCTTATTCTAATCGTTGAATTATTTCCTTGTATTGAATGATTAACCCCTTCAATCCATTCCTTTTTGATTTTAGAAACTAATTTGATACCGTTCAATGTAATGCTTTCATTGCATTCAATGGAAGTAATTGGAATGTACCATTGTCGAAGATGAGTACCAATGCCAATATTGGGTGGAATACAATTCACACGATATTTCCGTTCAATCTCGAATGGAAGAATCGTTGACACATCATAACGAAGTGATAATCGCTTATTTTGTTTTCTTTTCTATGAAATTACAATGAATTATTCTGCCATCTTTTGTGGGCTTCAATTGCATCTCTAATATCTATGAATTCCATTCCTGCTATTTTACATGCTTCAAAATGCATCATTAAAGCTTCCAATAATGAATCATCAGCATCAATATCCATATGAATTTTTAACCATCTTTTCAAACCCATACCAACATCATTACCTACCACGATTTTGCGTATATCTTTTGATTCATCATCATTGGGAATTCGT
>Ga0209404_10002145_pt1 | contig 12464 bp, 15 predicted proteins | sample TroAtlMetagenome_2_FD_187447 | JGI IMG/M metagenome (GOLD analysis project Ga0209404, IMG submission 187447) | Marine eukaryotic phytoplankton communities from Atlantic Ocean - Tropical Atlantic ANT8 Metagenome (SPAdes) (version 2) | ecosystem: Environmental > Aquatic > Marine > Oceanic...
GTCTTAGATAAGATCCCAAACCTAGAGTCCTTTGAAGTTGTAGCCTGGTTGACACACTCAGATGAGGCCATAAAACTGAATCCAGACCGTCTATTCTTAAGGTAGCACATTCCATAGGATCGGGTATCAGCTTTGCAAGCCTCCCAAAAGTAGAAAAATATCCTATTTGCGTGTCTAAAATCTGGTGATCCCACATCAATTTTTGTCCAGTTGAGGTAGATATAGTGTGATCCTGTAAGGTAACACGGCTCACCGTTGCACATGAACCAATAGCCATCAGTACGATAATTGAACTCATTGTCAATATATTTGTAATAAGACTCTTTAATATTTTCTGGTTGTCCTTTAAAATCATATATTGTTTTTATTTTTCTTAATGAATGTGGGTGATTTCTTTTTCTAAAATATTGGTCTTTCTTTTTTAATTCTTGACCATCTATTTTTTTAGGAATTTGAGGCAAACCTATTTTTAAACCTTGAATTTCATATATTTCACCTATAGTTCCATTTTTACTAATAACTACACAATCTAATTCATGGTTATATCCATAATTAAATTTTTTATATTTATTTTGGGTTTTTATACTCTTTTTTTCAAGGTGATCCGTATATATTTTATATAAAGTTTGTTTATACATTATTTAATTCTGTTTTCAACGCCTAAAAATGTATTAGAGTCTGTATTTTCTTTTTTATTATCTGTTAATTCTTCAATCTTTTCAATTATTTTTAAAGAATCATCAATAGCCACCCATTTAGCCTGTGCTGCAGTTTTAGCTTTTTCTGGATCTAGTTCAACTAAATCAATTGTTTGTCTAATAACTTTTTCAAGTTCTACTAAAGCTTTATCAGCCGCTTCTATAACTTTTTTCCTGCGGTCCATAATTTATTGTTATATGATTAGATAAAATTCTATATAATTTTTCCCCTTCTACTTCAAATTCATATTCAGAGCTAGGCGTAAACCCCACTACATCTCCAATGGCCACTCCTAATGAGTTTAACCCATCATTACTATAAGTAAGTACTCCTGATAAATTTTCGTCTGTTTTAAGAGCCCATTCATCATTTTTATAAATAGGCTTTACAAAACAATATTCTGGTAAACATTCCCAATTTTTATTTCTTTTATATGCAAAAATTTGATCTTGATTTACTAAGTATTCATTTTCTTTTAAAAAACTACTAGAATTTTTTTCATTTCCATGAATATCAATCCATCTTCTAAAAACATTATGATGAATTATTACATAATCTCCTTTTTTAATAATAGAATTACTATAAACAGGTGTTTGTAAAACTTTACCAATTCTATTTACAAACATATAATCCCGTTCAGTAATTTCTGTATTTACTACAAGTTCCTTACCATCAACATCTATAATGTTGTTGTAGCGATTTTCAGTAGATATAATATAGTCAAATAAAGATTGCATTAATAATCTAAATTATATTCAACAGATATTGCCATATTAGAATTAAAATGTTTCCATGGTAACACCTCTTTATTCTTTGTTATAAAAATTTTGTAAGAACCATCTTCTTCTAAAATATCTGAAATAGTATGACCCCCATATACTTCTTGACCTACAGAATAATGCATAGCCTCATTCTTATAGTCAGTACCTATACTGATTTTTCTAATTAATTTCATTTAACTTAATTTAGGATCTTTTATTAAATATGAGTATTCTTTTGGAACATCAAACCCAGGACATTTTTTATTTGAATATTGATTATGTCCTGATATTTTAAGTATTCCATATTTTTCAATTAGTTCTCTTAATAATAGATCTATAGATTCTTTCTGTTCAGGTGTTCTAGTGTCTTTTCCTTCTGTAATACCACCACCTATATAGCATATTCCAACACTACCTCTATTATGTCCTTTACAATGAGCACCTGTTTTAGCAATAGGTCTTCCTTCTTGAATAGTACCATCGAGTTTAATAACATAATGATAACCTACATCACTCCAACCATTTCCATCCACATGCCAATCCCTAATATCTTTAACATCAAATGGTTTACCTTCTGGCGTAGCGCTGTAATGTAAAATTGCTTCGTTTATTGTTCTCATTACTTATGTTTATTATTTCCAAATACCTTCTCCACACCACGAGAACCGAAATAGCCTCCAATCACGATAGTTAAAAGACCAGTTATAGAGTCAAGTGGATAATTCATATACCATCCAGCAACATATGATACTGTTAAAAAAACTAATACAAGCGGCCGTACATTTGATGCAAGCCACGATCCTGATCTGGCATCTGCCACCCAACGTTTTGTAGTTCCATCAATTTCAGCACGTTCTATTTCTAATTTTTTAAGTGCAATAGCTTTATCTCCTTCAGACATATCACTACCACCAATTATTGCTTTAATAACACTCCCCACAGGAGTATCACCAGCAATTGCTCCAACAACACCTGGAATTTTATTTAATAAAAACTTTCCAACTCCGGTGTCTTTAAATTTCTTTTTATCACTCATTTAATTATATTAATGTAAAAATGGAAAAGGACATTTACCTTTTTTTTCTTTATCTTTCTCATCAGATCTGAACTCTTTTAAATGATCAGTATAATCTGATAAGAATCTTTTTCGTAATCTTTTGTTTAATTTACCTTGTTCAAATGGTAAAAAACCATCAGGTAAATATATTAACCCCATAGGGGTTCCTACTTTTATAGTTTCATGAATCCCCTCTTTTATAAGATCACCATTTTTATCTCTATATTTTTTAAAATCAATAAATGTATTTAATTGTAAATCTAAAGGGCAAACTTGAGTTACAGTTGAAATACCAGGAGGGGTAAAAAATGTTGCATTTGGATCATGCCAGTAGCTAGGTAATTGCATGAATCTAAATTCTCCATGATTAACACCTAATTGCAACCCTGTCATAAATTTTATATTATGTATCTGTTGATCCCATAGGTCTCCCATTTGATTTAATGATCCTATTTTATTTGTTACATTTTCCCAAACACCTTTAGGTGGTTTTTGAGCTGTATGTGAATGCGTTTCGAACCAGCCATCTTCTGCTGTCACAAAACTAACACCCTTTGCATCTATTTTAAAGTGTATATCACAAGGCGCTACAAAAGTATAAGAGTCTTTAAAGAGGTCTATAAAAGAAGGGCAAGTACGAACATTAGGAAACATTGTAAAGTAACTAGTAGTTTGTTTTAAACTCCTAAACCATTTAGGTAATATTTCTCTAGTAGGTATTAAATAATCTTTTAAGTCTTTTCCCCCCTCAAAATTAAAAGCTTTTGTTGAAGGCCTTACTGGGATATAATCCCAAATTATTTTTTGTTTAGGTTTTGATTTTTTAAAAATATTGAACATAAAATTTAATTTAATTTAATTTAATTTATGGTGTAAATAATTGTTCTGTAGGTTTACCAACTTTACAACCTGTATTTACCCAATTTATAATAGGCTCTTCCCATACATATATCCAAGTATTATCAGGTAGTGAAATAGGGGCTAACCAAACATCTAATGTATCATCCCATACCCAACTTGGATATGGCTTTGGTGGTTTATTGCTCATAATATTTTATTTTATGGGAATGCTTCAATTCTGGTTACATAAGCATGAGTACTTGATGCATTACTTAATGATAGTGAAACAACGGATGGGGAACTCTCACTAATAGATATTTGAGATCCCGATGGGTTTGTTGCTGTATACCAACTCATTAATGCAGCATAGGTAGACCCTGTATTTATACTAAAAGTAGAATAAGCTTGACCAGGATAGGTATAGTCTACTTCTATATAACTATAACTAGTCAAGTCAATAGCCGCTGTTGTAGTGGCACCGGTGCCGCCCCACCATGGAGCATAAAGGTCCATATTAGTAGCACCCAAACTTCCATAACCATTAGCAGTTCCGCAATTACATACTGAAAACGTCCAACCACTTTGATCACCTGCAGTATATATAGGGAAACTTGAAGTTCCTGTTGTTTCTGCAATTGTTATTCCTCTTGATTCTCCTCCATTACCAACAGCAAAAGCGGTTATATAGTATTGTGTAGACCCCGTTAAACCAGTAGCGTTATAACTAAATGCCCCAATACCTTGACCATTGTTTACAACGTGTCTAGTATTACTTGCATAATTAGAATTAGTACCAATATAGAACCCTACCTCGTCTACTTCAGGATAATTCCCTGGACCTACATCCGATACGGTTCCATTAGCTGTAAGAGTTGTAGCAGCAACATTAGTAGTAGCATCTGTTACTACTGTTGCCAAACCTAACCCTCCACCAAAATTAATACTTTGTGCCCACATATTATGTATCTATTTGAGATATTGAATACCAAAATTCTGAATTACCTACACATAAAATTTGTACTAAATTTTTCATTCCACTTGCATCATTATATGCTCCAGAAATTTTATTAAATGTACCTGCCCCTCCTCCAACTGTAAAACTTAAAGTATAACTATTACCTGAACCTGTTATAGTTAAATATTTATTAATACCAGGTACAACATTAGTAAAATTAAGAGTTGTATTTGAAGTAGGTGTTAAAGTAAATACTGAAGCCCCATTTGTAGTACCAAATGTAACATCAATTGTAGCTGCAGCAGTTAAAGCTGATACTGTTTTAAACTCATTACCTACTTTTGCCATTTCTACAACATTACTTGCTAATTTAGCACTATGTATAGCATCATCCGCTACATTAGTTGTATGTACCGCATCAGTTGCTAGTTTAGCATTAGTAACCGCAGAAGCTGCTAATTTTGTACTAGTAACTGCATCATCTGCAAGTACACTGTTTGTTACTTTTGTTAAAGCCATTTTTTTATTTATTAATTTTGTTTAAATGCCATGTAAATAAAATTATCCCCACTTGCATAATTAATACCTCCACCGCTTGTATCAATTGTAAAGCTTGTAGCATTAGTTGATATAGTATTGCCAGTATATTGCACACTAGCAGAATTAGTATTTATGGATTGAGTTAGCCCTCTTGCACTATCTATAACAACCCACTCTTGAGTACGATCAGCATTTTTCATAAATACCACGTCTGGTTGAAATCCAGTGGTAATTGTTGGAGAACCAGCACTCCCTGATGCAGTATATTTCCCAAAACTTGAAAATCCTGTTACCTCTGCAAAAGAATAACATATATATTGATTTCCGGATCCATTACAATAATCATCAGTACCCAGAGAAATTAATGTTGATGTGGGTGCGGCTGCTTGCATAGCTCCTGCGGAATTATATTCCGAACCAGAATCACTTAAATATAACTCATAAGTATACGAAGTTAAATCCTCATGAAAAACGACCCAATTACGCCCAGTTCCAGTTAAACCTTTTATTATCGTCACTTTCGGAACCGCTCCTAATCCATGCGCTATAGTTGCCGCACTACCAGTACCTGTATATTGCGCTACACTAATTCCCGCAGCTTGATTAACTGAAACTAAAGTTGTGGTTGATCCATCTGTATTTATAGATGCTAATCCTCCAGCTTTCCATGAATATCCTATATAATTTAAACCATTAACATTTCCATTTCCACCACTACTAAACTCAATGCTACTTGCATTAATAGCACTAAGTGCATTATCTGAATTTTGTACATTAGTTAAATTAGGATATAGGTTATTATATGTAGTTGCATTTAAACTTTTTCCCCTTACTGAATCAACAGCTTTCCAGTTATAACTAGCGCTGTCATAAGCTTTCCAAAATATTGTATCAGGCTGAAAATTCAATCCTGTTTTAGTTCCAGCACTACCACTTCCTGACCAAGTAAAATTTTGAAAACTATTAGCTAAACTAGGCGTGGTTGTAGATGGATCGGCAGCCATTGCTAAATATACATATGTAGATCCAGAACGGTTCATTCCTCCACCTGTATCTATTGGTTGGAAGCCATTAGCATACCAGTTCATATTCATTGAAGTATTAGTGCTTTCTGTATCACTGTTATTTGCTGCTAAAAGTTTATTTCTTGGATTTGAAGTTGATCTTTTATTATCATATATATACCAATTATTAGTAGTTCCTACGGCTTCCTTTACCATAATATAAGCTGGTTCAAACCCCGTTTCTATCATTGGGCCATTAGAATTTCCATTTCCGGTATATGAGCCTGATTTACTAAACCCTGATTTTGATTTAAAAGAATACATTATTTGTGCCTGTAAGCCACTTGTCCAATTATTGGCTACATACGTAGAATTAACGGCACTAAAACTATCAGCTCTACTTGTTACCACAGCACTATCTTGTAACATTAAATAGGAACCGGTACTCATAGAACTTTGCCAAACTTGCCATTGATCGAGATACCCTGGGTTTATAAATTTTATTATAACCAAATCAGGAGTGCCAGATAATCCATGCGGAATTTCACTATTGGCTGATGTAGTTTTTGTATATTCAGTTATACTAAAATCTAAATTTGTATTAATACTTTGTTTAGTTGGATATCCATTACTTACAGTTGCAAATGCACTTGAATCTGCCACTCCATCAACCATCTTTGATCCTAGAGTTGGAGTTTGTCCAGCTGAATTTGTTGCTGTAGGTGCCCCTCCAGCTTTAAAACACCATGCAACAAAATTATCTGAAGCACTATTTATTTGTCCTGAATCACCTACAGTAAATCCATCACTATCAAAGCTAAAATATCCCGTAAAATCACTTTGTGCATTAGTTGTATTTGATTCTAAAGCATATTCTCCTCTAACACTATCAAAAAGAGTGTGATTTTCTGTAGCACTTCTATCTTTTATCCATACAAAATCCGGTTGAAATCCAACCCCTGTAATTGCATTATTACTTGGTTTGTTACCTGTATATAAAACTGTATTAAAATAATTACTAGGTACATCATTAGTTACAGTGATACTAAAAGACCTAGCTGAGCTAGTTTGATTTTCATCATCTGTAGCTGTAATACTAAAAGTTGAAGTTGTATCTGCTGATACTGAAGGTGCTGTTCCTGTAATCGCCCCTGTAGCTGTTGCTAAAGACAAGCCTGAAGGCAAACTACCTGTGGTTACTGCATATTCTATTGTATCACTACCTTCTGTTGCTGTAACTTGAAAAGATGCAGATCCTCCCTCCATAACACTCCCTAAGCTACCTGATGCTGTAGACCATACTGGAACTCCACTATATTGTATAAAGTTTGCTTGTGATGCTGTTCCTCCATCTGTATTTGTTACTTCAACAGTATATTGCCCTGCTGTTTTTGCAGGAGATGTAATAGTAATTTGGGTAGCTGAATTAAAAGCTGTAGTAGCTGAAGTGCCACCTACCGTACAAGTAATTCCAGTTGCAAAACCAGTTCCATAAATAATAACACTTTCTCCTCCAGCGGGATCTGCCGCAGTTTGAGTTCCTGGATAATCTATAGATGTTAAAGTTGGTTGAATAATTGGCGCTGCCCAAGACATACCTCCAGTACCATCAGTTTGTAAAAACTGCCCATCTGTACCGTTATCTGATACGCCAAAAAATTGTCCTGCTTTAGGTTTAGTTTGTGCCATTTAATATTTTTTATGATACTTTATCCCACTCTTGGTTTTCTTCATCCCATGTATATTTATCTCCATCATCCGGATAATCCACTGGGGCTTCCCATGTACAAGATGATTCATTTAATAACCAACTTGCGTAAGGTTTGGGTGGAATAAAAGCATCTCTACCAAAATCATAAGTATAGCCTATCCCGGCATAATTTTTTCTAAAAGGAGTACCACCATCTGAGTGTATACCTCCACGAGTATTATAAGAAGTTCTTTTACAAACTTGTTTTCTTACATCTTGGTATTGTAATTCCCAGTTTGTATTTGTATCGCCTTCGTCTTTACCCGCTATTACTTCGGTTACTACGTTAGCCATATCTAAAAACGCGTAATGTGCCATATTATTAGTTAAATTGTATATTACCTGTTCCTCCTGTAAAAGTAGTTACCTTATCTGCTCCATCTGTTGCAGTGGATAATGTCAATCCTGCTCCGGGATTAGTTAAAGTTTTCTCACTAGGATAACGTAAAATTACTAAGCCTGATCCTCCAGAAGGGGAAGGATTAACGTTAGCTCCATCACTAGATCCACCGCCACCACCGCCGCCAGTATTTACAGTCCCATTTTGGGCCGACGTTGGGTCAACACCTGTGCCACTATTATACGGCATACCATTTCCTCCACCTCCGGTACCACCTGTTCCAGGAGTTCCAGCACTACCACCATCTTGGCTCCCTCCACCACCACCTCCAGCATATGTTACTGCTGAACCGGTTATTGAATTTGAAGTACCTGCACCACCATTTCCACCATTACCACTTCCAGGGGCATTACTACCAGCAGCACCAGCGCCGCCGCCACCCCCACCAGCATAATCGGATGGACTACCTGAACCACCTGCACCTCCATTATTACCTTGACTGGGCGATACTGTAGGGATATTTCCAGTTCCATAACTATCATTATAATTTCCTCCGCCACCAGATCCACCATTAGTACCTACTCCTAATCCAGCACCTTCACTACCACCCCCACCGCCTCCGGCTGAGGTAATAGTATCAAAAATTGAATTACTTCCATCGCTAGGCCTTGCAGCAGAGTGTAATGAGCCAGCACCTCCCCCACCAACAGTAACAACATAATTTGTAGCGGCAGATAAAGTTACCGCAGTTCCACCAAAATTAGTTCTATAGCCTCCAGCACCGCCGCCGCCGCCTCCAGAACCTTTTCCACCACCACCACCACCAGCAGCAATTAAATAAAAAACATCAAAGGGAGGGGCTGTTAAATTATCAGCAGTCCAACCTTTAGTTGCATCTTGATAAACTAAAGTTATAGTTGCATTGTTAGTGTCGTTTTGGGTATCGTCTGTAGAACCTTGAATTTTTTCAGATCCATTAGCACTAATTAGTACTTTATTTGTTCCAAAAGTACCAGCATAGTCTTGAATAATAACTTCATTTCCAACCACTCCGGCTGGTAATGATACTGTTATTTGACCTGATGTTGTATTAACAAAATAACCTTTCCCAGCTACAGCTGTAAAATTACTTGTCTGGATAGTACTATCCCATTCAGTACCAAAAGTTCCGTCAATTAAGTTCTTTGTTAATTTTGTTAATGCCATAATATTTTATTCAAACCAAGTTATTCTTACAAAGCCTGTTGCACCAGGTGTATTTACTCCACCACCACTCCCGGTATTTGCTATAGGATCACCTCCTCCACTTCCAAATCCAGCTGCTCCACCGCGACCATAAATACCCATATAACCGGGATGCGCTGAAGATGCATAAGGAAAATTTGAATAAGTTCCAGAAGTTGCTCCCCAATTATTACCATTATTAGCACTATTATTAGCACCACTTCCGCCACTAGCTGTAATAGTCGTTCCCCCGGCAGTTGCAAATGCAGCTATACTATCTGCACCAGCAGTTCCAGTAGTATTAGGATAAACAGCTTGAATCCCACCAGTACCAATAGTTATTGCAAGAGCTGTTGTACTTGTTAATGTATTATATCCGATTTTAACTTCACCACCAGCTGCCCCAGTATATTGACCACTTGAGCCTTGATGAGGGCCACCTGCACCACCACCAACAACTAAATAAGAAATTCTACCTCCGGCATCTATCAATTCTTGTGGGGGTGTCCAAGTACCATTAGCGGTAAATTCTGCGTATTTAGGAATACCACCGCCTCCACCAGCTGCTGGGAAAAAATCTGTAAAATTACTCATAGTATGTTATATTTTATTGTGGACCTATTATTACCCAACCTTGTACTGTGCCAGAATATATTATTTCAAAACTAGCATTAGCATTATTTAAAGTCATTGTTGTGTTACTCCCCATTATTTTATCTGTACCATTAGGAACTAAAGTACATGTTTGTGTACCAGATCTATTACTTATTTTTATAGAGTTTCCTACTGCACCAGCTGGTAATGTTAAAGCGGCACTAGCAGTAAATACATATACACTATGATTACTTGCCGCAGTATTACTGCTTATAACATTTACACTATATAAACCTAAAGTATTATCTATAGTAAAATTATTGGGTGAATTTGTTGTTACATTAATCCCCGTACCACCTGTTAAAGTTGCAGGTGCCAAGGTGCCCCCTGAATTTAAAAATCCTACTGATCTTACCTCTATTATAACACCACTTGGTGGTGCTGTTGCAAAAGTAAGAGTATTAGCAGATAGTGTTAGGGTGCTTACGTTTTGATATAAACCATTTAAGTATACTTCAACTGCATTTAAATCAACTGGTGTAATATTAAGAGCATAAGCTACAGTAGAGCCATCGCCTGTAAAGGTATCTGTATATAAAGCATTGGTAGATGCTGAGATAGAGCCTAGTACCATTACTTCAATAGTATACCCATTTTGAGGGGCTGTGGTAAAAGTTAATGTAGCACCCGAAATACCATAAGTACTTTTATCTTGATAAACACCTTGTATAAATACAAAAGTCATATTTTCTTCGTTGACTGTTTGATTTAATGTAAAAGCTGTTTGAGACCCGTTACCTGTAAAATTGTTTTTTTCAAATCCACTTAAAGCAAGTGCTTTAACATGCACTACCTCTATATTAGCACCATTCGGTGGTGCTGTATTAAATACTACATTATTACCAGTGGTTTGATATGTTAATTTAGATTGATAAACACCACTTATATATACTTGTGTAGCATTTTCATTTACTATAGATAAAGATGTGTTAAAACTAGTGGTAGTTCCATCACCTACAAATTCATCTACTTCAATAACCCCATCAACTGCAACATAATGAATTATTTCAATTTCAGTAGCATTAGGTGGAGCTGTACCAAATGTTACATTTGAACCTGATGTTGTATATGTATCTTTATCTTGATATACCCCATCTAGATATACCTGTATGTTATTTTCTGAAGCAATAGTAGAAGATACTCCATAAACAGTTGTACTTCCATTCCCTGTATAATTATTTCTTTGTACTGTAACTGTTCCTCCTGAAGCAGTAGATCCAATTGTTAAAGTATCAGTAGCTGCGTCTGTAGTAAGAGTTACATTGCTTCCAGCAGCAACATTTAAAGTATCTGTGGCTGAATCAGCAACAATATCAGATTGACCAGAAACTGCAATAGTTTTAAAAGCTTCAGTTACGGTTCCTCCACCACCACCACCACCAATTGCTCCCCACGCTGGGGTAGCTCCAAAGTAACCTTCAAATTCAGCAGTAGTTGTATTATATCTAAACATCCCAACACTTGGCGAACCTGGTCTTTGAGCTGTTGTACCATCTGGTACTTGAACCCAATTACCGCTTGTTAGTGATAGATAGCCATCAATCTCTACCGAACTTTTAAACTTCGTAGCCATATATTATTTTTATTATCCTATTTTCTGTACAAGTACTCTTATATCATTTGTAGTTGGTGCTGTTGAAAAATCAACTGTCACAACATCTACTGACGTTCTAACTACATCAGCAATTACAGTATCAAAAGAGGATACATCGTATAATTGTACTATTACGTCTTTGGAATTTAAATTATGTGTTACAGTATAAGAAGTTGCACTTCCATTACCTATTGATGTAACATATTGTTTTGTAGCTAATTGTACCCAACCATTGGCATTAACATCAAAATCTACTGAGTCATAACCTGAGATACCTTTTACTGATGCACCATCTGTTGCCGCTGCTGTTGCTAAATCTATATTACTTTGTACAACAGTCCATTTTGCAAGGGTACTACCGCCACTAGCAGCCATATCCTCTTCAGCAATTAAGAAATCACCTATTCTTACTTGTTCAGTAAAGAATGTGCCATCAGCTGTAACTGTATAAGTATCTCCTTGAGTTACTGCTATATTACTTCCACTATCTAAATCTGGTGTATTAGTATTTGCATTATAACCCCCTTTATAAGTTAAACCACCAACTACTGCAGAATCTACATAATCTTTAGTTGCTGCATCTTGAGCAGATACAGGATTTGTAACATTATTAATTAAATTACTACCCATATCAACAGCTGCAGCTGCTGTAGCTAATGAACTTATAGGTGTACCTATTACAAAGTCATAGATTTGATCGCCAGTTGCAAGAGCTGTTCCATTATTGGCTACTGTTGCAGTTATTACAGCAAGTTGTGCTATAGGCCCACTACCATTTGTAACAGTTAATTGATTAGCTGTGCTAGTTGTTATTTCTTCTATATCACCTGCAAAAGATGTCCATGCAGTACCATTATAGTAATATACATAATTATCCGAGGAATTATAATATATCTGGCCAGATACTGGATTTGCCGGCGCAGTACCAAGCACTTGTATAACAGCATTTTGTAGCTGATTCTTGTTTAAATCAAGATTGTTTAAATATTTTATTGCCATTTTTTATTAGTTTAAGTATGCTTTTCCACTTGTTGCAGATGTGAAAA
>Ga0209404_10002147_pt1 | contig 12458 bp, 12 predicted proteins | sample TroAtlMetagenome_2_FD_187447 | JGI IMG/M metagenome (GOLD analysis project Ga0209404, IMG submission 187447) | Marine eukaryotic phytoplankton communities from Atlantic Ocean - Tropical Atlantic ANT8 Metagenome (SPAdes) (version 2) | ecosystem: Environmental > Aquatic > Marine > Oceanic...
CAAGTTTTTCGCTTATGCTCATAAGTGAACATAAATCATCCTGACTAATCTTTTTTAATCGATTAATTAAAATTTTAGAGTCAGAAACAAATTCGGGACTTGAGTAATTGCTAGTTAAGCACTTGCCATCAAAATCTAAAGTCTTAGCAGGAGAAAGGGTTACAATCATATTAGAGTAATACTTTTATCTGTTGTTTTCTATTCTTTATATTCTACGTCAATTCAATTAAATAAGCTTTAACAGGCAAGAAGGCTTGGAAATCCAAATCTTTTAACATTACAATCTAAATTTAAAAGAACAATTATATGGCTCAAGCAATAATGGATCCAGAAGAAGTTCGCCGTTTTGCGGAGGAACTTAAGCGCTTTAACGAAGATGTATCGACAAGAACATCCTCTCTCCAAGCACGCTTTTCAGCATTAAGCAATACTTGGAAAGATCAAGAACACACTAAGTTTGCAGAAGAATTTGAAGGAATGATGAAATCGTTACGGAAATTCATTGAAACGTCTCAAGCCCACTCCCCTTTTCTATTGCGTAAAGCAAGACGAATTGAAGAATATTTAGACCAGAGTTAGACCATCATGGCAAATCAAGCCAAGGTTGGATCATTAGATTCAATAAAATCATTTAGAACAAGTCTGGTAATCTTTATAGAGAGAATGACTAACGCACTAGACGATGTGGGTGACGAAGTGAAGCGGACAAGAAACTGGATCCTCGATGAACAGGTTAATTATTGGAGGAGCATGAAACGCCAATGGGAAAAGAAACTTGATCAAGCAGAACAAGAATTGTACAGCACGCGCCTTTCTACAATGCACAACACAAACACCGAAGCACAAATGAACGTAAGAAGAGCAACTCAGAAGGTTGATGAAATTGATGGGAAAATTAGAACTATTCAGAAATGGGCGAGGGATTATGATAGTATTGTCGAACCCTTAGCTCGTCGCCTTGACACCTATCGTGATCTTTTATCCACAAAATACCCGAAAGCCATATTCCAAATAGACAAGACAATTGAAACCCTTGAATCATATGCTGAAATATCTAAAGGAGAAGTCACCAAGGCACCAGAAACCGATGATTAAGGCAGCAATTAAATCCGTTAAAAATTCGAATTTTATATGTCCGTAAGATCAAGCAAAGGCACCATAAGTAGAGCTGTTCGTGATTTAAATGTAGAGTGGGAAGAATGTAAAACCCAGTGGAATGATATAAAATCTAAGGATTTTCAAGAGACCTACATTTCCCCAATTCCCGACACGCTCTCATCCTGTTCTAATATTATAGACGAATTAGACAAAATTTTGAACAAAATCCGAAAAGATTGTGAGTGATAGCCCATCAGGTATAAGTGAAACTATAAAAATGATTAGCTCACTGGAGTCGGTCATTAAAGAAACAGTCGAACAGGAAGAAGCAATTCAAAGTCAGTACCGATTGGTTTCAGCGAGAGCAAGGCGTGAACATGATGAATCTCTAGAATCAATTGACTCTGATTATAAAAATTCATTGGCTGAAATTCAGTCAAAATTTCATCGTATTAATAGCGACACCGAAGACTTTTACAAGCAACGCAATAAATGGATCGAACGAGCGTATAGTCATTCAATTGAAAGGCTCAATAAAAACTACGAAGCCAAAAAGAATAAGAGCATTTCAGAGATTCAATTCAAAACTCTAACGTTTAAAAGAAACCATGAGGACCGGATTTCAGAAATACATCAACATCAGGCATCTGTTGAAAGTATTTTGGAAAAAGTATCTGTAGAAAACAAATCTTTAAATCTAAGGATAAACCGAATCTTTAGAGGTTATCCTTTAATAAGAAGAAAACTTAATAAAAAATCGCAAAAAATCTATAATTGCCCAGAAAAACCAGACATCATCAGTTCTTCCGAGGAACTTAAGGACTCTATATACAAAACAAGTGAAGCACTTGATAAATTTGAAAATAGTAAAATTCCCAAATTTTTACGTTGCACCCCTTTACACTGGCTTTACCCACTGTCTGTAAGTGGAATTTCTCTAATAGGCCATTACATACTTAAATGGAATTACCATGACCATTATCTACCACTATCAATATGCACTTTCGTATATTCTTTGCTCTTCATTTTCAAATACAAATACAAACACATCTGCTTAGAGTCCTATTATGAAATAGAGAAGCATCGTGCAAAGTCTGCTGAAATGTATTCGATTTGCATCAACGGCAGAGAAATTTGGAGGACAACTCAGACAAAAATAGCGGAAGAAGAGTTAAACAAAAAAATCAAAGGTTTAAATGAAGACTTAGGTTCACAAGCCGAAGAAAATAAAAGAACAAGTCATGGGAAACCTGAACGATTTTTAGAAAAGAAAAAATCTTTACTAGAAAGAACACAAAAGAACAAACAGGCAAAAGTTGAAAGTAACAAAACTCGCAAAAACGAAGCGATATTAAAATCTGATCAATTTTTCGAAGACAGAAAAAATGAACTGTTAAAATCACGTGACTCTTTGATCAATGAATCTAAAGAATCTCGCAATAAATCCTGGAACGAATTAAAGTTAAAGTGGGCAAATTCAACTAAAGAGGTTTACGACTTCTGCCATAAAAATACACTAGTTACTAATGAGTGTTTTTTTGAATGGAATGATGAATTCCTAAAGAATTGGAGCGCTCCTCTTGAGTTTCCTAACTACGTAAATTTTGGAACACTCAAAATCGATCCCACATTATTAGCAAACGGACTACCCTCAGACACTGATCTATCATTACCAAAGGATGGAACAATAGAGACTCCATTAAATCTGATCTTTCCGGAGGAAGGGTCACTTTTATTTGAAACTGATTCATCAGGAAATGAACAAATTATATCTTCAATCAACAATATAATTTTAAGATTATTGAGTGTATCTCCGCCTGGAAAACTAAGTTTCAGTATCATTGACCCTGTAGGTCTTGGACAAAATTTTGCTCGTCTAACACATCTTGCTGATTATGAAGACAGCATTATTAATAAAAAAATATGGACGCAACGTGAGCATATTGAAACAAGGATATTAGAACTGAATGAACATATGGAGAAGGTGATTCAAATGTACCTCCGCAACGAATATGAATCCATTACTGCATATAACCAAAATGCAGGAAACATATCAGAAAAGTATCATTTCTTGATTGTAGCTGATTTCCCCACAAACTTTTCCGATGCTGCGGCAAGGGGTTTAATGAGCATCGCCGCGAACGGAGCTCGTTGCGGCATTTACACGATTATACATTGGGATAAGCGGCAACAAACACCCGAATCCTTCTTACAAAATGACATGAAGGAAACTAGTATCTGCATTAACGAATCAAAAAATGATAATGCACTTCAACTTGCTAATGGATTAAAAAAAGGAATAACTCTAAGATTTGATTCTCCACCTGCCAATGAAAAATCTATAGAGTGGATAAAACTTGTAGGAAACGAAAGCTCAGATTCAAACCGAATAGAAGTTCCATTTGAGCAGATTATTCCTAACAATAATAATTACTGGCAAAACGAAAGTTCAGATGAATTAACGATTCCAATTGGAAGGGCGGGTGCAACCAAATTACAAAACCTCAGCTTTGGTAAAGGCACTCGTCAGCATGCTCTTCTCGCAGGTAAAACAGGTTCTGGAAAATCGACGTTACTTCATGTCGTTATAACAAACATCGCCTTACATTTCAGTCCTAGTGAAGTTGAATTCTATCTAGTTGATTTTAAAAAAGGTGTTGAATTTAAATGCTACGGATCCAAGAAACTTCCACACGCAAGAGTCGTTGCCATTGAAAGTGATAGAGAGTTTGGATTAAGTGTACTTCAAAAATTAGATGCCGAATTAAAAGATAGAGGCGAAGCTTTTAGAAAAGCTGGAGCTCAGGATATCGCTAGCTACAAGCGTATTACAAATGAGACAATGCCTAGGTCTCTACTAATCATTGATGAGTTTCAAGAATTCTTTGTCGAAGATGACAAGATCGCACAACAAGCTTCTGTTCTTCTAGACAGAATTGTCAGACAAGGAAGGGCATTTGGAATCCATGTACTACTGGGTTCACAAACGCTTGGAGGAGCTTATTCACTAGCTCGAGCGACTCTTGGGCAAATGGTAATCCGAATTGCCCTCATGTGCAATGAAGCCGACGCGTATTTAATTATGGATGAGGGAAATCCGGCACCACGTCTACTGACTAGACCTGGTGAAGGAATCTACAATGACTCAGCCGGCTCTGTAGAAAGCAACAGTCCTTTCCAGACAGTGTGGTTATCTGAAGAACAGCGTTACTCATATCTCGATCAGATTAATGAAATTAATTTAGAAAAAGGCAATAGGTCCGGTAACCCAATTGTTTTTGAAGGCAACTCGCCAGCTGATATTATGGAAAATATTGAGCTGAAGGAATTAATAAATGGCGATCTAACAGTTAGTGATCAAGCTCCCCTAATTTGGCTAGGTTCTCCGAATTCTATAAAAGGCCCAACGAGAGCCTCGTTCCTAAGACAAAGCGGTAATCACATGATGATTGTAGGACAAAGAGATGATGCTATTCTGGCAATGCTCACTATCGCAATGGTTACATTAAATAAGAAACACCTAAAAGAAGATGGGAAAATTATTTATATAGGTGGTGAACCTGAAGGAACCCCTGAAAGAGAGCACATTGAGAAAACATTATCTCTTTTAGAAAAAAATTCTGACAGTAACTATCATACAGAACTGGGCGATATCGTCCAATATTTGGACCACGAGATAAAAAAACGAACTGCTTCGGTTAACACAAAATCATCGCCCCTTTTCATAATTATTAACGGATTACAAAAGTTCAAAAAGCTTCGTTACGATGAAGACCTCGCATATTCTTTCGACAGTTCCGCAAAAGATTCAAATCCGGCTATGATTCTCAATGAAATTATAACGGAAGGCCCTGCTCTAGGTATTCATATTATAGTTTCAATAGATAATTACAATAATATTGGTAGATCTTTAAGCAGAAAGGCTCTTAGCGAATTTGAAATGCGAGTACTCTTTCAAATGAGTGCAAATGACTCTGCAGCCTTAATTGACTCAACTCAAGCAGGTAGTATTGGAATGCATAAAGCCCTTTTCTATAATGAGCAGACTGGAGTAATAGAAACCTTTAGACCATATTCCTTACCTCCTATGTCTTGGATAGAAGATATTTCTAGAACTAATTCGTAAATCTTACTTTTGAAGGATTGACAAGATAAACTTAAAAATTAAAGTCTCGAAAAATGGGTAAAGAAAACAAAAAGCAGGAATTTCAAGCTGAAGTACAACAGCTACTCGATATCGTAATAAACTCTCTATACACTGATAAGGAAATTTTTATCAGAGAGCTCGTCTCCAATGCCTCAGACGCATTAGAAAAGGTAAAACACACTGAGCTCACTGGTAACAAAATTTCTGATCCTGATTTAGAGCTAAAAATCGTTATTGATACTGATGAAGAAAATAAAACAATCACCATAACTGATCATGGCATTGGCATGACTGAGGAGGAGCTTGTTGAAAATCTTGGCACTATTGCTCACTCAGGCTCAAAGAATTTTGTGAAAAAAATATCAGAGTCCGAACAAAAGGAAACCAACCTTATCGGACAATTCGGGGTTGGATTTTATAGTGCTTTTATGGTCAGTGATAATGTTTCAGTTAATACCAAATCATGGAAAGAAGAGACATCTAGCCGTAAATGGCAAAGTGACGGAAAAACAGGATATGAAATCACCAATACTGAAAATCAAGAAAGAGGAACATGTATTACGATAAAACTACTTGATGAACACGAAGAATTTTCCAAAGAGCAAAAAGTAAAAGAAGTCCTTGAAAGTTACTCTAGCTTTGTGCCTTACCCAATAATTCTAAATGGAGAAAGAGTTAATAACATTGAAGCATTGTGGATGAAGTCTAAGTCTGAAATTACTGACGAGGAATACAATGAATTCTATAAGTTTGCAGCTAAGGCTTTTGATGAACCAAAATATAAACTTCATTTCAGTGCTGATGCTCCGTTAATGATTAATTCTTTACTATTTGTACCAAATGAAAATCCAGAAAAACTCGGCTTTGGACAAACTGATCCTGGCGTAGCTCTTTATTGCAATAAAGTTTTAATAGACGGACAGCCAAAGGGCCTACTTCCAGATTGGTTAAGGTTCCTCAAAGGGGTCATTGATAGCGAGGATCTACCTCTCAACATTTCTCGCGAAACGATGCAAGATAGTGCGTTAATACGTAAACTAAATAGACTTATTACAAAAAGATTTATCAAACTTTTAGATAGAGAGTCTAATGCTGACAGTGAAGGCTTCACAGCATTCTATGATCAGTTTCGTAACTTTATAAAGGAAGGAGTGATCACGGATACCGACCATCGCCAAGACCTCTCAAAATTACTAAGATTCGAATCATCAATGACTGACGAAGGAAAACTGACAAGTCTTGATGATTATTTAAGTAGAATGAAAGAATCACAGGATAAAATTTATTTCCAAATATCATCAGACAGAGAGAGCATAGAAGCTGCTCCATACTTAGAAGCATTTAAAGCAAGAAGCATTGAGGTTTTATTCCTTTACGAACCAATTGACGAATATCTCGTAGGCAACCTGCCGAGTTACGAAGAGAAGGAATTAGTATCAATTGATAGAGCTGGTCTAGAACTAGAAGAAATTGAAAGCAATGAAAAGGGGTTAGACGAGTCTTCAATAACTTCACTTTGTGAGTGGATGAAAGAAACTTTAGGTGAAAAAGTAACTGAGGTGAAATGCAGTAGCCGACTAATTGACAGCCCAGCAGCAGCATTAATCCCTGGAGGCACTATGAGCCCTCAGATGAAGCAAATGATGAAGCAAATGAACCCTGATTTTTCAGATTCAGAAAATGTAGAGATTGAATTGAATCCAAATCATGAACTAATTAAAAAACTTGAATCATCAAGAGAAAACCAACCCGAACTTGCAAAAATGATCGCTGAACAGCTTACTGATAATGCACTACTCTCAGCAGGGCTTTTGGATAAGAGCAAAGGAATGGTCGATAGAGTTTATGATATAATGCTTCGGTCACTAGACTAGCATTCATAAAGAACACAAAAAATATAAAGCACCGCTTCTTAAGGGTGCCTATAAAGTAAATTGAAAATTACTTTCAATTAAAGCCCAACAGGAGAAACTGAAGATGGCGGCGGAGGGCTCTTATGAGATATCTTTTCAAGTCTTCTGTGATCTTGATCTGCAACTTCCTTTAATTTCTCCAGATCCTCTCTTTCCATTTCTAATTTTGCTTCGAGAGCATTAAGCCTCTGTTCAAAACTATCTAGTCTGTCATCTATCTTATGTTTTTCATCTTTCTCAGACATTTTTTATCCTTTCTTATCTTCATTTTCTATAAATCAAGGACCAATAAATAATCATCACTAATTGATAACGAATTACTTACGTCTTATTGAATTAACTTTAATAACTAATTAAAACTTGAACCAGAAAAAAATGATAAAATTTTTAACAATTTTGATATATGTATATATAATCTCAATTCGAAGATATAAAGTTCCATCAAATGCTGAAATACATATCATATCGTAGCTTAATCTTATTATTTATCATTTTTCTTTCTAGTTGCGCTAGATACCAAAAACAATGGGATCAAGTAAGAATAGAAACTAAAGAACCTCATTCTGGGATTTTAGGTGCTTGGACAGGAACCTGGAAAAGCATGCCTACTGGTCATAATGGAAAACTTAAATGTATCATTAAAGAAAAGGATGATAACGTATACGAATTCTATTATTGGGCGACTTGGGCAAAAGTTTTGAGCGGTGGATTTAGAACATCATGCGAAGTCTCAAAGAAGGATGCTTTATGGACTTTTGAAGGCACTCAAAACCTCGGAGCACTCGGCGGAAAATTTAGCCACAAAGGGAAAGCAACCAGTAAAAAAATTGAAGCTACTTATAAAGCCGAACATGGAGATCATGGAATATTTACATTAACTCGTCCTTGATCAAAACAATAATGACATCTAGCTCATGACATCGAACCAAAATGAGAAAGTTTAGCTATTTCTTCAATTGTGGTATTTCCTAAAATAACTTGAATCAATCCCTCTTGATAAAGTGATAAAACACCTTGCTTAGCAGCCTCCTTTCTCATCTCAGACATTGAAGCTCCGCATGATACCATTTCAGCGATAGTCTGGTCTACTGGACACATTTCCATAATAGCAACTCTACCTAAAAACCCAGTACCACCACATTCTTCACATCCCTCAGCAATAAAAATTGGATCATTGGTTGGCTCCTGAATAAGACCGTTCCTATGAAACAATTCCTGAACTCGATCATTAACGGGAACCGCTCTCTTGCAATATCCACATAATTTTTTTACTAACCTTTGTGCCTGACTCATAGCAAGTGCATCTCCAAGTAAATATGGTTCAACGCCCATTGAAATAAGCCTAGAAACAGCCCTTAAAGAATCATTGGCATGAAGAGTAGTTAATACAAGGTGCCCCGTAAGAGCAGAGTTAATTGCTGCTGTCGCTGTCTCTTCATCCCTTGACTCTCCAACTAAAATAACATCTGGATCAGCCCGCAGCAATGCTCGCAAGCCTGTAGCAAAATCGATTCCATGAAATCCATCAGTTTGAGTTTGATTAATACCTTCTATTTCATATTCAATCGGATCTTCTATTGTATGAATATTAATATCATCTGCATTTATAGAATTAATAAATGCATATAGAGTTGTAGTTTTCCCGGATCCAGTGGGCCCTGTTACAAGCACCAATCCCTGATCTCTATTCATAGTAGAACCTACAATTCCTGATTGCCTCTCTGATAAATTAAGCTCACTAAGCTCCTTAATGCCATCTTGTTTGTCTAGGAATCTCATTGTTAACTTCTGATTCTCTTTTCGACATGGCATCGCTGAAACACGAACGTCAATTCGTTTTTGACCAATTTTCATTCCAAATCTTGCATCTTGAAGATTTTGATGTTGATGACTCATATTTGAATAGTTCTTAAAAAGGGCAATAAACCTTGGCAATTGTTCCTCCGAACAAGAGTGAATTGTTTTAAGACTACCATCTACTCGCGCTCTAAACCTAGCAGTGTTAAAATATTTCTCTATATGAAGGTCTGAACCCCTCTCTGAAATCGCTCTAAAGAGAATCCACTTAAGAACCTCTTCTGGGGATGCATTAGGGTTTAAAGGATTAATATTAGCGGTTTCTACTGGATCTATTTCCACTAAATTTTGATCTTCGGAATAATACAGTTCACCCTCTTCTAAAAAACCCGAAGACTTAAAAGCCATTCCTCTACTTTTTGCTATTGCAGATCGGATCGAATCTGGATCTGCAAGTACAGGAATGATCTCTATAGAGTCATGCCCTTCAGACAACCATTCATCTTCAAATTTATGAATATTAGTATTCTCGCTTAAAAGATAGAGAAAATTATCAGAAATATATATTGGATACACAACATGCTTTTCAAGGAGCTGTTCTGGAAATGAACTTTGAGCGGGAGCTTCTTCTGGATTAAAGCATTCTATATTCTTGATAAGCTTAAAAAAGGCAACTCCGTAGTGTCGCGGCAATCCTTTATAATCCTTCGGAACCAAAATTTCATTGCCTTCATTTTCTTTGATCAGGTTGTTCCATTTTTGCTTATCATCAAAAGATAATGGATAGTTATCAATAAACCATTGAATAATGGTAATTGGATTCTGCCCATCAGCTGGAAGATTAAAATCACCCAAAGCACTAATCGCTGATAAGGGATTATGATCAAGACGTGACTGCAAATCATCTAAAAGACAACGATACTTATCCCTTTTAATGACTGCTTTGACACAAAGAATATCTGGAATTCCCCAAGTATCCCCATTCTCAGGATCATAATGAGCAATTATAATTAGTGGCCCCAGACTACCTACAGGAACCCATGGAGAATCTCCAGATGGAACTCTTCCAAGTTTCCGAAGTATGTTCTCCGCATCAGCGGTACAGGAGTCTCTCTTAATATCCAGAGGAACGATTCCATTCTGGTAAGCAATTTTATCAATGGGAGGCTCCTTATTTTCTGAATTCACTTCATCTACCCCCCCCTCCCCGATTGAAGATACTTTATAATTAATTTCATCTGACTTGATGAAATCTACAGCTTCAGTTTTTGAGAATCGTTCGTAACCTTCAAACTCGTACATAATCTATTATTTCCCTATCGGCTCGTATCCTTTTCGAAACTGGTAGTTTAAACCATAATCAGATCCATCTAGTGATAATCGTATCCCTATTCCTCGAGTAGAAGGGTAAATTAATTCAAAAGAATACCCGTTCCACTTTATTCTATATTCAGAAACATCAGCACTCACTACAGGGTGCCAATCTTGTCTCATGTAAGGGCTTCCGGGAGAAGGATTCACATCATCTCGCCACTGCAAGGTCCTTACAATCTGAATTTCATCTCCTGCAATTGAATCATTTTTTGGATACTTAATCCTATAGGATGACTGATTGTGCTTCTTTAAAGATCTATTAATATTCTCAACAAAATCACGTGCTAGAACATCTTTTGAACTAGGAAGCAATCCACCCAACTGAGGAATGGCTATGCTTGTTATTATTCCGATCATAGAAAGGACGATCAATAGCTCTAAAATACTAAAACCCTCTAAGCGCGCATTTTTCATATCTTCTCAGAACTTAAATAGACTAATAAATAATCTCTCCCCGAGGACCACTAAGCGACACTTTACCCAATGGCTCAATACTATTAGGGATGTCTATTCTATACCCAAGAGGCATGTATTGATCTAGGTTAGCCGGAGCAAAAGCTAAATATGATGCCAGTAATGCATACCTATCTTGATTGGTAGTACTCTTTTTCCAATACTCAGCAACATTCTCACGGCCATTTGACTGTAACAATGTAACCAAAGCTATATTCAACGCTTCAGCTCTTGAAATTGCTAGATTAGTTTCAGAATCCTGCTTTACCGCGACTATGTTTGGCATAGCCAAAAACGTAATAATTCCAATTATAGCTACTGCCGCAAGAACTTCCACAAGTGAAAAAGCTCTCAAACGAATATTAGACATTTTGAAAAATTTATTATCCTTCATGCTTATGGGAAAAGTTTAACTTTAGGATATGTAACTGCTTTAGCACTTTGATTTTGGTCCCAATCTGAAAGAGTCAAATATTGACCAGTTTTTTTCATTGCTTGAGTCAAAATTATATCCGGATATTCATCTTCTGATGATTGAACAAAATGCTGATAACTATCTGCATCCAGATAATTTGAAATCAGCTCTAATCGACCAATATTTCCTAGCTTAGATCTAGATGCTCTGGGAGAACTCGGTGATTCAGTCCAATAATTATCAGCAAAGTTATACTTATTTCTAACATAGGCTACAGACCTATGAAAAACCAATCCAGGGTTTAATGGATCGGGACTCTCAAAACCACCAATTTGACCTGCAACCCAATTATTTAAGGCAGATTGTAGAGTTGCTTGTTGTTGCCTTGCTAAAACATTTCTAGAATCCTGAGCAGCATTAGTAAAAGAGCTAATAACTATACTTGCCATTATAGAAATAATTCCAAGTACTAACAATAATTCAACAAGAGAGAATCCATTCTCTCGAATATTATTAATGGAATTATTTATCTTCATACTTTTCAAAAAATTAGCGGCAGTTATAAGAAGGGTCTCTCAATCACAAAATCGAGAGACCCCTAAAATATCACTATTATCAATTTTTTTTACTTAGGAGCATAAACAATCATTTTTGCTTGTGCGTCATAACTAAGATGCTGCGTTGCCGCCATCTTTTCTTCATTTGAAAGACTTGGCACTTTGAAAACGGTACTGTCAAAGCCCGAATCTTTGCTTCCTGTTAAACCAGGGCTAACAAGTTGATTTACGATGGCACTAACATTAGTTGAAGTACCTAGGTCTGCTCCAGCTGCTACCGCCGAGGCACAAACAGAAGCAAGATTTTGAGCGTTGCGCTTGGCCTTACTATTATTTGCTTGATCTGTAATGTTTCCAATTGTCGGTACAGCGATAGCTGCAATGATTCCTATAACAGCAATCACAACAAGCATTTCTACAAGGCTGAAGCCAGCCTTAACGTTTTTGACGATGTTCGTCTTCATATTTTTTCTTTATAGTTAAGTTTGTTTCGTGTGGCTTTTTATTGCCTTTATATAAATTATGACAATTATAAATATATTGCAAGTTTTATTTATGGTTTTTATGGTTTATAATTATAGTTATACTAATATTTAAGATATCTTAATTAACTACAACAGGAAATAAACTAGGAACTTAAAAACCGAACTAATAATCAACCTGAGATTGAGGAGAAGGCGCATTGCCCTCAGAGGAGTCGGGTA
>Ga0209404_10002151_pt1 | contig 12438 bp, 7 predicted proteins | sample TroAtlMetagenome_2_FD_187447 | JGI IMG/M metagenome (GOLD analysis project Ga0209404, IMG submission 187447) | Marine eukaryotic phytoplankton communities from Atlantic Ocean - Tropical Atlantic ANT8 Metagenome (SPAdes) (version 2) | ecosystem: Environmental > Aquatic > Marine > Oceanic | place...
AGAGCTGAACGAACGTTTAGTAAGTCTCGGTGCCCCCGTGTGGATAATTTGTGAGGGTAGGTGGGGGTAAGCTGTGGAAAACTCTCGAAACCTGTGGAAAACCCGGTAGAGTGCCGGGATCCCCCCCGAAGAGATACTGTTTATCGGTGTTCTGGGGAGTTTGGTTCACTGGTTTGGGGGGTGTTGCTTTTGAGGTGTGTGTTTTGTGTTCCGTTTGTTCCGGTTGTTCCGCTTGTGAGGGGAGGGTTTTCGGACGGTGTTGGTGAGTGGGTGAGTAGAGGTAGCCCCCCAGTGGGGGAGCTTCCTTGTGTTGCACGGTGTTGGAGCCGTGGTTTCGTTTAGGAGCCAACCGGGGATTAGTCGGTTGGAAGGCCGGGTTGTGACTGGTCGATTGTTTGTGTGCTGCCCAGGCTTCCCTTTACCAGCACTCGATTTCAGTCTTGGGTGATTTGTTTAACGCCTTTGCTTGTGTCTTACAGTGTTCAAACTTGCACGAAGGCGTTGGAGACTGGCAGCGTCTGACGCTTTACTGACCCTACTGTCGATCTGTTCGGGTCGAAGGTTTTGCACCTCGCAACCCTACTTTCGCCTGGGTTAGCGTCGTTCTTTCACGATGTCTCTGCTTGTGTTGGTTACTATAGCATCCCCTTTTTGTGGACAACTAACAGTCCAAGTCTCTTTTAAGTTTCTCCCATACTGTCCATTGTTGTTCGGTCCAGTTGTGGTCGATTGTGTTGTAAAGCTGGGAGCATTGCGGGCCGTAACCCGTGTTATGCAATAAGACGGTAGTATCTTTTTCTTCCCCTCCACCAGGCCACCACATTATTAGTGCACTTATGGCAGCAGCTAACGCTACTCCGGCAGCAGATATAGCTTTCAAAATTTTTTTTATCGCTTCTGACCAAGCGTCCGCTCGTTCAGCGACTTCTTCTATAGTCATTACTCAATAATACCATCTTTGTTTTTCTGCTATCTTTTTGAGTCATAGATATTTCCCTCTAACGAACAGGTAACATTATGGTTTCCCGCCGAGATCGTCGTCGTTCAGACGCTTCCAGAGTCAACCAAGTAGATCAGGCTTGGCTTACTGTTAATAGGGCTTTACGGAAACAACGACGCAAGGTGCGGGACCGCTGGTCTTAATGGCTGAAGATGCCGCCCAAGACTTATTTGATGACGGCATGTGGATGTCATTAAATGAGATGGGTGAACGCCCAGAATTAGATCCTTTCGCTGATGACACTCCTATCGAGTGCGGGTTGGAAAACCCAGACGTTTGCGAATCTTGCCAGTAAGGGGACAGTATGCCGTCAGGCAAAGCGACAACTATAGAAAAATGGGCCGACTACCTGGCGATGCGGCGACAAGGGATTTCTCTATACGGCGCATCAAAACAATGCGGGCTGTCTTACCACGCTTGCCGCGACGCAGAAAGTGGAAAAGCTCCACGTAACTATCTGGCAGCGGAAGAAGCATTAGGGAAAACCATTCAACCAGAGGTTCCCCTTTATGACGTTCTTTCCCCTGAAGCTCAAAGCGCTTACGACAACATCGAAGTTTTCGCTAAAAGATATTTTGGGATCATCCTCCAGCCTTGGCAGATCGAGGCAACTGAACGGATCATGGATCTCCTCAACACAGACTTTGAGGAGTACGCAGTAATTAACGCCCCACCGGGGTCGGGTAAATCAACTTTCTTTGCTAAGGTGTTGCCTGCATGGGCAACCGTGCGTAACCGAGCCATCCGTGGGATGATCGGTTCATCAACGCAACGATTGGCTGAATGGTATTGCCGCAGGTTGCGCGCCGAGTTAGATCGAGCGCATCCTGTGAAAGCCGAGCTGAACGATGTTCGACTCGGTTTAGCGGTTGACGCCGAAGCCACGTTGCAAGATGACTTTGGAATGTTTAAGCCAGACTCGTCAGAGATTTGGCGTGCTGAAGCATTTACGGTGCTACAGGAAGATGATGCTCCTTTATCTCAGAAGGAGCCAACATGGTCAGCTTTCGGAATGGACTCCGGGTTTCTCGGCGGTCGTTTCGATCTGGTTATATGGGACGACGTTTACGACCCTCGCAAGATGCGGTCAGCGGAAGCCCGTGAAGATATGCGGCGCTGGTGGGACGAAGTAGCCGAAACCCGGTTAGAGCCCGGAGGTTTACTTATCCTGCAGGGGCAACGTATGTCCGCAGATGACATCTACCGGTATGCACTGGACAAAGTAGCTCCACCCGACGAAATAGAGTTAGAGGAATTTGATCCAGAAGATGCCCCAGAAGATTGGCGTAAATACCATCACATCAGTTATAAAGCGCACTACGAAGAACTTTGTTCAGGCGATCACAAGGCTCCAGGCACACCCTGGCCCGAAGGGTGTTTACTTTACCCTCGAAGATTACCCTGGCGAAAACTGCGACACATTAAAGCGCAAACTCCAGACCGATTTGAAGTCCTGTATCAGCAATCGGACGTAAACCCTTCAGCAGTCCTAGTTGACCCTTTATGGGTAAGTGGCGGTCTTGGCAAAGACGGCGTTGACTATGTGGGATGTTGGGACAATGATCGTGACCTTTGGGAGATACCTCCCGGTGTGTCCGGTGACTTGTTTGTTGTAGCGACCGCAGATCCGTCGCCGTCCCAGTTCTGGGCGTTGCAATGCTGGGCGTACAACCCTGAAACACAATTCAGGTATTTGTTAGAGTCGTATCGTCGGAAGATGGATGCGCCATCGTTCCTTGATTGGAACCATAGCGAACAACGTTTTAGCGGAGTTGCTGAAGACTGGTGGCAAATCACTAACGATATGGGTCGCCCTTTAACGCATTGGATTATTGAAGCAAATGCCGCTCAAAAATTTATTCTCCAATACGATCATTTCAAACGTTGGGCGGCGATGCGTGGAGTGGAGCTGGTCCCGCATTACACGCACTCCCGAAACAAGGGAGATCCTAAGTACGGAGTGCAGATGCTTGCTCCGTTATGGCGCGTTGGCCGAGTGCGTTTGCCCGGAAAGCAACGGACAGAAGCCCGACCGCATTCCCTTCTTTTAGTGAACGAAGTAACACGGTGGAACCCCGAAGGAACGGGTGCCCGCACCGATGACTGTGTTATGGCACAATGGTTTCTGGAACATAATCTAGAAAAGTTATACATACCACCCAACGATGGAAGCAAACAGTGGCGACCATCATGGATTTCAGGGCAAGATATAGAAGGGGACCATGCTTATACGAGGTTGTTTAGGTGAAATCAGTTGATGAGATAGTCGCCATATACGGTTCAAGGTCACAAGCGACCGACCAAATAAAAAGTCGGATGCGTACTTTGCGTGATTACTATAACGGCGACGTAATTGTTCCGCTACCCGAACTTAACTCAGATGAACAGTCTGCGGTAGCTAACTTGCTAGCACAAGGACTTGACCAGACCGCTATGCGGATTGCGTCTACCCGTCCTGACATTTACTGTCCCCCACTTGATCCGGCTCGGAAACGGTCCAGAGATAACTCCGACATTAAACGGAAAGCGTTGTTCGGTTGGTGGGAAAACAGTCGCATGGATTTGCAGCTAGCGAAACGTGCGAGATACCTCATCGGGTATTCCAACACGGTTACCCAGCTTCGTTGGAACGAAACTACAGGATGCCCCGAATGGCATCTCCGTGATCCTCTTACTGCTTACCCTGCGACCCTTATGGGTGTAGACGATATGCGTCCCCGTGACTGCATCTTCGGATACGAACGACCACTCGGCTGGTTGCATAGCAACTACCCCGAAGCCGGTCGAGTGTTCCAATCCGATAGCGACGCCGGTCCAGACACCGGCATTGAACTAATCGAATATGTTGGTCCTGACGAAACAGTCCTTATCGCAATGCGAGGCCCAGTCAACACTGGCTTGTTTGCGACCTCCTCATATGGGGCGGACGACAACCTGGTTATAGAACTTGAACGAGTACCGAACCGGTTAGAACAAACGCCGGTAGTCATAGCGCAACGCATATCACTTGATTCGGCGCAAGGACAATTTGACGGCATCCTCGGCATGTATCAGATGCAAGCCCGTTTGATGGCACTCGAAGTTATCGCAGTTCAGAAAGGCGTGTTCCCCGACACTTGGCTCGTAGGTCGAGCAGGAGAAACACCCCAGATCGTGAACCCTGCTGATGGACTGACCGGCGAAGTTGGTGTGATCCGAGGCGGCGATTTGCGTGACATGCAGATGCAACCTGGTTACATGACCAACCCTGCGATTGACAGGTTGGAACGTGCCCAACGTTTAACTGCTGGCATTCCACCAGAGTTTGGTGGCGAGTCTTCAACTAACATCCGTACCGGACGCCGAGGCGACTCAGTTCTTTCTGCCGCTGTGGACTTCCCGGTACAAGAAGCGCAACGCATCATGGCTCGGTCATTGCAAGAAGAAAACAAACTTGCGATTGATATGTCCAAAAAGTATTCAGGCAACAAAGGTCGCACGTTCTACGTCACAACAAAGAACGCTAAAGGCCCAGTCGAATACACACCTAACGCAAACTTTGATTCCACTGACAACGTAGTTACCTATTCGCAAGCTGGCGCTGACGTAAACAACCTTGTCATAGGGGGAGGACAACGAGTTGGTATGGGCACCATGTCGAAACGTTCATTCATGGCAATCGACCCTCTCGTTGAAGACCCAGAATTTGAACATGACTCTGTTATCGCTGAACAGTTAGAAGGAGCGTTGCTTTCTTCTATCCAGCAGCAAGCAGCACAAGGCACTATCCCTCCTGCTGATCTTGCCCGCATTATGGATCTTGTTGCTAACAACCAGTTGGAATTAGCGCAAGCGGTAGAACGGGTGCAGAAAGAAGCACAGGAACGTCAGGCCGAACAAGTTGACGCCGCTGCCCCTGAAGCCCAACCCGGTTTGGCTGCACCAGGGATGGGAGCCGAGTCTCGATCAATCGCCGCACCACCCGGTGGGGCTGGCGGTGGTTTAGGTGAACTGCTTGGGGCGCTGTAATGCCTCGGAAGGGTAAAGGGTCAAAAGTGATGCGGCCTGCTTCAATAGAAAAAAACGCTACGGATTGCGCTATTTGTGGTTATCCGAAACAATGGAAAGTTCATAATCATGGCTGACGCTGGTTATAGAGGTCAAGCATACGGGAAAGCTAAAGAACAAGAAGAAGCTCTTTCCGCTGTCCCAATGGAAATGGGGGCTACTCCTCCTAGGCCAGTGATACCTGGTGGTGAAGGGGACATGACTCGACCAAGCCAATATCCCCAGCAGTCAGTAATGGCTCCTGCTTCTACTGCCCCAAGAAGTATGCCTGCCCAAACAAGCGAAAACGTGGCACGAATTTTGCCGTCGTTATTGCCATTAGCTTCTTCTCCTTACGCTGCTCCTTCTACCCGGCGTATTGTCCGGGCTATGCAGGCGATGGTCCCTAGACAGGATCAGTAACCGTGGGCTTTGGAGTAGGAAATCTTTGGAACGGCGTTGTAAAAGCAAGTAAAGGTCTTTTCAACACTGGTGTTCAAAGCGTTGATTTTGTTACTGACATACTTCAAGAAGCGTTACCTGGGCGTGACGAATATGAGGGGGAAGGTATTATCGACACCGTTTGGGGGTCGTTTAACGACAACATTCTGGGTGAAGGCGGGGCAATGCAATCCGCTATTGGGCCTGAAGGTTTTGGCGGCACAGTTATTGGTGGGATTCCTGAATTTGTACGACAGCCAATGAAAAGCGTTATTGATCCTACGTTTAAGGCTGTTCAAGTTGCGTACAAACAGGCAATAGATCGTCCTTTGGGAACGGCAATGACGATGGCTTCTATTGTCGATAGTTCTGGTAAAGGCACTCATAACGACCAATATTTTGAAGGCGGGTTTTCTAACTGGTTTAACACTGATACTTGGGGTAAAGCCTACGAAATATCTAATACTCAATCACTTGGTCAAGCCATTTCGCTGGCAGCAGGCACAGAAGACATCCTTGACCAGCAAGAAGTAGAAAAGTATGAGGGCACTTCAATACACAGGGTCGCGTCAGGAACAATAGACGCCGTATACAACATTGTGTTTGACCCTCTTTACCAAGTCGGTGTCCCTGTCGCTGCGGTAAATAGACGTATACAAACGGCTCGCACATTTGCTAACCCAGAAAAATTTGTTAATAGCGGAGGGTTCCTTCGTTTCAACAAACAAGTAACTGAACTTGTTGACAACATGATGTCTACTCGCAGCGAAGCAGCGCAACAAGCAGCAAAGACTTTAAGTGCAGGTTTGCGTGTAGGCGCGGACGAAGCTAAAAAAACTTTACAAAAAGGTGTTGATGAAGCCGGAAACAAATTAGATGATGACGCAATTTTTGAACTCCAAGGAATAGTTGACGAAGCAGATCGTTTAGAGAACGCAGCGTCTGGTCCTGTTAGTTTTAGCGAAGGTTATTACAAAGGAGTGCCAACAGCCGATGATGTCACTCTTATAGACGATTTAGCATCTCAAATTGCAAAGAAATACGAAGGCATAAAAGGCTTTAGTGGTGATGTGGCTTACGGTATAGCTGCTGCCCCAACACTTGAAGCACGTCAACTCTTTGTCCGTTTAGGAATGGGCGACGGCAAAGCCTACCAAATCATCAAAAACTCTGCTAATGAGTGGGTGAACTTGATGCAAGAAGGCGGTCTTGTTGACCGAATGATTGCTACACAAAATCAAATAGATAACTTGCAAGAGACTTACCAGCGAGGCACTCCGTTAGGAAAACAACTTAGAGAAAACTTAGATCAAAAAATTGTGGCTTTAGAAAGAGAAGCTGCCGATTTGTTCACTTCTCTACCCCAATCCCAACTGGGGATTGGAGTATTTAACGCAGCTTTCTCTGTCAAGCAACAACGGTTAGCTACCATAGCTCCTCAATTTGCTGACGAAGTTAGCGTTGACGCTGCTAACGCTGCGTGGGACGCCATAAACGATGTGCCATCTTTAATTTCTTCGGTAGCTGACGAAATCGTTGGTCCTCTCAGGCTAGAACGCCCAGGCGCTAATCGCATGATCTGGGCTTCCTTACGAGAAGCCCCTAAAGTCAGTGTTTCTAAAAGTTTGGGATACGGCATGACTTCTTACGTGAGCGACTTGCCCATCCTGGGTACAGCGTCAACACGGGTAGTCAATTTGTTCCGAGAAAAAACAGCCCAAGGAATGATGATTTGGGATGATGTTGACCAAAGTTACAAACAATTCCAACGCATGTTGCGTGACGCAAGTCGAGTCACCCATAAAGGTAAATCTCTTGTTGATGAAGCAGGCGTCAATGTTGACGAAGCGTTAGGTAAGTGGGTTAATTCTTCTCAACCTCAACGCAAAGCCATGTTTGAAAAGATTGTTAATGATCTTAACGATGGTGTTGTAAAAATATATAAAGATGAACTTATTGATGGGGTTGATGCAGGAACTTTACAAACTCGTCCTTTGAACAAAGAAAGAATGAGAGAAGCCTTAAACGAGGCTGAAGGTTCGTTGCGTGGTGCCGCCGAAAATTCCAGAGTGTATGGAAACCGGGATCTCCAGTTTGATATGGCAGACACTGATTTCAACATCACTCGACGACACATAGAGAATTTGACGCCTAACCAACTTCGCCAAGCCTCTATTGTCCCTCGGTATGACGCCATATCAACAGTGATGAAGCACAACGCTATTCGCAAATACATGGGTAGAGCTGCTAACGCAGGCGACGAATTGATGATGGCCTGGAAAAAGTCTGTGCTGTTGCGTCCAGCGTGGCCTATTCGTGTTCTGTCTGACGAGTTGTTGCGTTCGGCTGCTGCTTTAGGTGGTATGCACACAATGAGGGGAACTCTTGAAGGTTTCAATGACCTTCGTACCGCCTGGTTCAAAAAAAATGGGAAAGACCCGATGGCTCCGGTCATAGCAAAAATGAGAGATGATCTAAAAGTTGGGGATGAAATATCTGACGGCGATTTGTACCTTCAGTATTCAGAAAAGTATGGGGAAAAAGCAGTAGCCCAACTAACACGAAAAACCATAGCTGAGACTTACGGCAACAGACGTATCTTTAAGAGAAACATTGCGGCTTCTTCTTTAGCGTTATGGGCTTTAGGACCGGCAGGAGTTTTAGCTTCTGCGAGTCTTTACACTCTTTATGCGCGACGCACAATGACTGCTTTAGCTCGTCGAGAAGTTGCTACTACTTTCGCTAGTGAAGTGAGAGGGGTTGCTGTACGGCAATTTGATGAAAAAGTTGCCGCAATACGTGAAGCTGTTGAGCGTGCTGACAATCCTTTAAGCCCGGCAAAAGCTAAAGAAGAACTTGATAAGTTGAAAGGGGCTCGCGCCTCTTTAGAAACGCAGAGTCGCACTCTTATCCAGCAATTAGATCGGGCTGTCTTAAAGACTCCTCGACGTAAAGACGCAGACCTTACTGAAAAGTTTGATTTGCCAGCAGAATACTCAGGGATGCTAACTAACTTTGATCGAGTTGGGGAGTTAATGCACGAAGCCCGTGTGGGGGGTTACTACATGGGCGGTTACGGGTTTGCTAACGAGTTTGGTGATACGCCGTTTGCAGTTCAGATGAACAAACAAATGTTGTCTTCCAGTAAATCAACAAAGGGCGCATACGAAGTTGTCTCTAGAACTGGAGCAAGTGCCCGCAAAGCAGAGTTTTTCTCTGACTACCGAATATACAAATACGATCAAAACAAAAAAGCTTTTGTTAATGCTTACGACGAAACGTTAAACCGGCAATTCAAACCTCATTTGCTTGACGACACAATGCCCAGAGAGTTTCAGACGTTTACTCAACTTTTCTGGCAAGGCAAATCAGATGCTGAAATTATTGCATGGCTCACAAGCAAAAAAGCAGACAATTTGCGTGAAGCAATGCCTCGGCACTTTGGCAGTGAGCAAAATCTAGATCAGTGGGTAGCTCATGTGCGGGAGCAAATGAACGATCTTGTCCCGGATATACCTGCTTTCGCTGCAGCAAGAAAAAAACTTGCTGAAGGTAAAGACATTAAATGGGTTGAAGATATTGTCCCTGTTCTGAACAGAAACTATGGGGGAATAGATAAGGGCATTAACGCAGTCCGCAAAATGGGATTTGAAGAATTTGGGTATGTCCACGGAGCGACTAGCGCTTTAGGAGATGCAATAGGAACCGGACGACTTACTCGTAAATTCGTTGCAATGGTCGATAGCTGGATGGATTCGTTAGGCACGATGACTGTTGACAATCTTTCACGCAGCGTCGTGTTCTCAGGCACTTATAGAAACGAACTTGCTCGTTTAATGCAAACTTACAGAAAGAGCGACGGCAGTTATCAAATAACTAGCGCAGAACTAAAGAGCATGGAAAACGCTGCACGCCGTGTGGCTTTAGATGACACCCGTAACTTGCTTTACGATTTAGCAGAACGTACTCGGTTTGGCGAAATGGTTGGCACGATCATGCCATTCTATAGTGCTTGGCAAGAAGTAATTACCCGATGGTCTGGGCTTGCAGTTCAAAACCCTGTATTCGTGGCAAGAGGCATCCGATATTTCCAAGCTATTAAAGGTGAAGACGAAGAGGGTAACTCTAACTTTATTATCCGTATGCCAGAAGGTTTACTCGGAACAGAAATTGCGGGACAAAAAGTATTTGGGAAACTGGGGACTCTTGGATTTACCTCTCTAAAATTGTCGCCTGATTCAATTTCAATGATCTCTGCTGGTTTGCCAGGGTTTGGTCCAATCGTCGCAATGGCGGCAAGCGAAGCTGTAGTTGCTCAACCGTCATTGCAAGAATCTTTAGATTGGCTATTGCCTTACGGTGCGTCGGAAGGCGAAACTCTTTTCGGTCGTTTACGTCAACAAGTTGAACCGACTTTTGTGCGTCGTCTTGAAGGCGCATATTTTGATACAGCAGAACGCCAAAAAATGTTGGCTCAAGTCGCTATTGATTTATCTGCTCAGTATGACTATGAGATCAACACCCCTGAATTAGAAAAACAATTTGTAGATGAAGCCATCCGACGGACTGAAGACATCTTAAAAATCCGGGCTCTAGCTGGGTTAGGAATACCGTTTGCTTTCCAGATCCAGTCGCCATACCACTCAGTGATTGAAGGATATCGGCAAGTCACAGAAGACGAAGGTTTTGATGCTGCAACAACTTGGCTGCTAGAAAACCATCCTGAGTTGTGGGCAATTACGGCTCGACGGACAATGGTGCAAGGTGTTGCGTCCGCCACATTGGAAGGTGATTCAAAATATCGGCAACACAAAGATTTTGCTGACGCTCACCCAGAAATAGGGGACTTTATTGTCGGCAAGATTGGTGCCGATGACGTGCAGTTTGAGTTTAACTACGCTGTTTACAAATCTGAAATAGCTGATGGTCGCAGAGTTCGTGCGACGCCACAAGAAATTTTGCGTAAGCCTGAAGAGAACAAAGGCTGGGCCGAATGGCGTGAAGCAAGAAATCTTGTGTATGAAGAACTGTCACGTCGCGAAGAAGCGGGCGGTTCAGCCAGCTTAGGGGCAAAAACAAACAACGATTTACAGATGCTGTTAGATCGAGTAAAGATTCAAGTAGCTGAAAACAACCCTGGGTGGTGGGCGGCGTACAACGAAAGCTACGATCAACTTCGACAGGCTAAAGTCATGGATGGTTTCCGTGCTCTGATTAAGTCTGAAGATTTTGAGTATCGTCCTGAGCTTCCATTGCTTGACCAATACTTTGAAGCTCGTGAAGTTATTGAAAAAGAATTAGAGCGTCGAGGTAATGCTAGCGGCGAAGCAGATGCGTATTCTTTAGGGTATCGCACCAACGCAGACCTTAAACAGTTATGGGATGCTATAAGAGTAAAGTTGCGTAACAACAACGACTTTATAGAAATTTTTGATCGGTACTTTGAAAATGATGATATTGATAAAAAGACATGGGTAAGCAGGTCTAGCTATGAGTGAGTTGACGATAGCGGAGTTATTCGCCTCGGTAGGGATGGGAGCTAACACCGATATTCTTAATGGGCAAACTGTTGTTTTAGGCGAAGGCCCCACCACTTACGAGTCAGGGGTAATGCAAAGCGACCCAGGTCAAGGTCCGGCAAACTTTGACGCCATAATAGCGGTAGAAGGCGACAAGTTTACCGAAGACGATTTACGAGAATACGTCGTCAACCTCCAGCCCGACGAGTTGCTCACGTTACAACAATCATTGTTTTCTAACGGCTACTACGGAACCATTGAAAGCATCACCGAAATAGAAGACCCCATCAAAACAGGTCGAGCGTTGCAAAGCGCTGCCCGTGATTCTGCTATCGCTTACGAACAAGGCGCAAGCCCAGGTATGGAAAGTGTCCCTACACTAGAAGGTCGATTCGCTGAGTTCACGCTTGAAGACTTAGATGCAGCTAAAGACGAATACTTGCAGCAAGAAGCGGAACCTACGATTCGTGTGATGCCGTCTTCTGCGGTTGATCGGATGGTTGAAGAAACCTGGCGGAAACTTCTTGGCCGTAAACCTACAGCGGAGGAACGTCGAGCTGCGTTTGGTGCGGTTCGTGCAGCCCAGGTTGCTGGGGGTAACGCTATGCAGGGAGGCGGAGTTGTTGAGTCGGTTGACGTGACCGGCATTTTGGAGGGTCAAGCTGAAACTGCTGATCCGGCTAGGGCTGGGGCGATGTCGTTGTCGAGTAGCGCGGCGACTCTTAAACGAGTGTTGGGATTTAAGTAATGGCAAGTGACGCAGAAGAAGGAAACACAGACGGAGGGGCACAGTTTGGAGAATCGTTTGCCCCTGTAGTTAATGCTTTAGAAAGCGCATATAACGCTTGGATGAGGGCAGATAAGCAATATAGCGATTATGTAAATAAAAAATTTAGTGAAGCTTTTGATTTAGTTGCTGACGCTGGTTTAACCGTTGCCGATGTTGTTAAGGGAAGAACTGCAGCAGCTCTAGGGATTGGTCAAGGGGCATTTAACTGGATCAAAAACCAAGCGTCTGATTTATTAGAAGGCGAGGATACTTCTGGGGGTGGCAGCGCCCAAAATTTAAGACGCCTTGAAGCTCTTTACGACGAAGCTAAAGAAGATCTAGAGAAACGTAGAACAACTGATAAACGTCTGGGGGCCGTAGATCTTCGGGAACGCCAAAGTCCATTTTTGCGGGAACTAGATCTTTTAGATGGGGAACTTTTAGATCACCAACAAGAATTACAAGACGCCCAAGATCGGGTTGATGATTCAGTAAGACAAGTACGTTCTTTAACAAATCAGAAGAAACAGGCTGAGGCTTGGCAGCGAGAAGCTTTACCTTCCTTCTTCATTCCGGCTTCTGACAGCGAAAAAGCAAAACTAGTAAAAACATGGAATGACGCAGCAAGAGATCTCTTTGGGTTCAGCTTGGTTGATGAAGCTGAATACCTCACTTCGGGCGTT
>Ga0209404_10002152_pt1 | contig 12436 bp, 6 predicted proteins | sample TroAtlMetagenome_2_FD_187447 | JGI IMG/M metagenome (GOLD analysis project Ga0209404, IMG submission 187447) | Marine eukaryotic phytoplankton communities from Atlantic Ocean - Tropical Atlantic ANT8 Metagenome (SPAdes) (version 2) | ecosystem: Environmental > Aquatic > Marine > Oceanic | place...
GCTTATTATTGGGACCTAGCTCTTCAGGAAAACACAGGAGGATACCAACCTCCTGTAGATGGGGAAGTTTTTATATTAATCTCTACCCATGCTACCGGTTCTCAAGTATATGTATACAATGGACCAGGAAAAATACTAACATTAAATGACGAAGATAGTACTCAAGTAGATACTAATAGTTGGTATCGACAAGCAGCATATATACCTGGTAATCTAATAGTAGGTAGAAGTTTAAAAGCTGAATCTGTTGAAACTAATTTTTTAGATTCCTTCTCTATTAATGCTAGTTTAATTGATGCTGGAACTATAAACGCAGCTAGGCTGCAACTTACTGGTAATGCTGAATTTTCTCAAGGAGGAGGTATATCCTTTAATAAACCCAATGCTACAAGTGAAAACAATGGTTTATTTTTTGGCAGTACTAGCTCTCAAGCAAACTCAGATGACTTTACTCTTTACGCCAGTAATGCAGGAACAGGGAGTAACGATGACAAGCGTTCTATAAAAGTAACTAAAGATGAATTAACTTTAGTAAACCCTACACTTAAAGTAGGTAATGCTGGAACAGAATCAGAGCTTTATGATAATGGTGATTCAGATAGAGTTTATACCGCCACAGAGACTATTAATAAAACAGATAACTTTGCTAATGGAAGCGGAGATTGGAATGGATTTGAACTTATAAAAATTATTTTAGTCGGAGGTGGAGGTGGTGGAGGTGCTCGTGGAGGATTTGGTAGTGCAGGTTCTACTGGAGGTACGACTCAAGTAACCCTTAATAAAACCGATGGTAGTACTTCTAGTTTCACTGCTTCAGGAGGAGCAGGAGGTGCTGCTGGTTCCGGTTCAGTGTCTAATGGTTCAGGAGAGTCAGGACAAAATGGGCCCATAAATCCTCAAGGTAGTACATCTAGTGGTGGTGCAGGTGGAAGCGTAACCTATGGAAGCGGTTCAGATGGTTCTGGTCGCGGTTCTGGTGGAGGTGGAGCAGGAGGTAAAAATCCTGCATGGAATTCATCTTCAGTTGCCGGAGGAAAAGGTGGAAAAGCAGGTTCTCTAACCGTTACAGAAATAGACGCATCTTTACTCACTTCTATTACGATTAATTCTATTGGTGCTGGGGGTAGCGGGGGAGGTAATTCCAATACTTCTGGAGATGGTACTGGAGGACTAGTAAAACTCTACGGAGCTAATATAGATTTACAAACGGCTAATCTTGCAAATATTACAGGTCCTTCTTTTAATGCCGTAGGTACTTATGCTTTCGGTAGGACTAGCAGTAATGCCACTGTTGCAGGAAATACTCTTGCTGGGTCTAGTCTCACTGCGAGTGATAGCATTAACACTTCAGGTGGTACTACTTTTACTAGTGGTAACTGGCGTTGTATGGGGCATATTAGTAGTAGTACTGCTTCAACCCTTTGGGTAAGGATTAACTAATGAGTAATAATTGGAACAAGATAGAATATAAAGATCCTAAGTATACCGTAATCAAAGATGCTAAAGGTAATAAGGTTATTAATGTATATTTAAAACTTAAAGGAGAATGGGTTCACTTTTCTCTTAACCCAGAAGATAAAGGTGCCAACTTTGATACAGCCTCTTTATATAATAAAATTGTTTCTGAAGGAAAAGTAGTTTCTCTTACCGCTGAAGAAGAAAAAACGGAATTATCTAATATAGAAAGAATAAGTCGAGATATAAAATTAGAACTTGAAGTAGACCCAATAGTAACTAATCCTTTACGTTGGGAAGACTTAAGTACATCAAAACAAAATGAATGGAAAGCCTATAGGACAGCGTTGCTTGCTGTGCCTCAACAATCTGGCTTTCCCAATACTATTACATGGCCAACAAAACCGGAGTAGAAGATGAAAGTTGTAAGGTTATCACTAGAAGATATTGTAGAAAATTGGAAAGTAATTAAAGTCCATATAGAAAAAGGATTAAAACACTCTGTAGGAGAGACAGGTAGTTTTGATATATTCCATTGGTTAATGAGCCCTGAATATGCTCAGTGTTGGATGGTATTAAATGATAAAGGTATCCCGGTTAATATTTCTATTACTAGAGTTAATAAATATCCTAGACATACCTCATTAAATTTAGTAACTACTACCTCTATGAACGGAGGTAAGTGGCAAGATTACAAAGAAGCTCATCATGTAATAGAGGATTTTGCTAGAAGCATAGGTGCTGTTAGAATAGAAGGTTATGGTAGATTGGGTTGGAAAAGGTTAGCAGAAAAAATGAAAGGTAAACACGGAGAAGTTTATAAAGAAGTATACGCGGCTATGTCTATGCCGCTTAAGGAGATAAATAATGTTTAATATAACAAGACGGATAATAAATCATAAAGAGCACATGAACTGGAAAGGAGGAGGAGATACTACCGGTATGTCGAATTTAGATCCAGAGGTAAAGGATAGACTTTTACCAGTCATGGATAGATTTATCTCTAATTGGGAGGGAGGAGATTATGGAAAGGTTGCTGGATTAGACCCTATAACTAAAACCGCTTTAGGGGAAGCTGAAGAGAGCTTAACAGAAGGTGGTCTTCATAGTGTATCTGGAATGGGAACAGAATCTTTAAATTTTATGAGTGATGTTTTAAGCGGCCAATATGATATAGATTCTGCGGGGGTTTTATCTGCTATGCAGAGTAAACAAGCGGAGGATGCCGCAAGGAGAGGTGCAGTGACCGCTGGAATGAACTCCCAGGCGGGGAGTGGAAGAGCAGAGGCCACTCGAATGAGACAAGCTGCTATTGATACTAATATGTTAGCTGATAAACAATTTGAAATAGATAGGTATAATAGAGAATTAAGAGGAAAAGCATCTGAAGGATTAATCTCTGGAGTAGGACAAGTATATGATCAAATAGGTAAACCTCTTGAAGACAGAGTAACAATAGGTGGCATTTGGGAAGGCGCTAAACAGAAAGGTCTAGATGCAAAACTAAAAGCTGATCAGGCTATATCCGGATTGGCTTCTATAGGTTCTGGTACTCCTATGAGTATGAGCTATAAGCAAGGTAAATAGGAGATATGATATGAAATTTGAAGGAACTTTCGGTGATTATGAAAAATATGATGACCAAGTGCAACCAGTAAATGTTTCAAAGGGTAGTGGTTTTAGTGTTTCACCCGGTGTAATTGATACTACAGAAAGAGATCAGAGCAGAGAGCTTCTTTTAAAGGCCGCTAACGCTCCCCTTGGAGCTGGAGGAGGGAGTCTTGCATCCACTATGGCTGGTAAAATAACAGCACCTTTAGCGACAGCAGGATCCAATATGGCTAGCGGAATAGGTACTGCTTTGACAAACGCTTCTAGTGTAGGTAGTGCATTGTCGGGTGTGGGTTCAGCTGTAACGGCTGGGTTAGGGGGATTAGGTACTGCAGCTATGACCGCAATGCCCTGGGCGGCAGGAATATACGGACTAGGAAAAGTATTTAAAATGTGGAATGACGGTACACCTGAAGTAAAAGGTAATGTACCTCGTTTACCTGCGGACGAAGGTACAGCTATAGAGCAAAGTCTTTTTAATAGGAGTAGGTTCAGAGGTGGTACACACAAGGTAGCTGGAATAGACCCTCAGAAGTATAGTATTGGAGGGGAAGTTAAAAATAATAATGCGAGTAGGTTCAGAGGTAGCCCTAAATTCGAGAGAGCCCCAGTTGTACAAGATAAAGCAGGAAATTGGGTATGGGAAGGAGGAAAACCTTATAGAGAAAGCCCTGCCCCTGCAAGTTCTTGGTGGGATATACTAAGTAAAATGGCTCTTAGAAAATTACCTTATGCTGGAATGCTTTATCCTACTCAATTAGCTGATGGTGCTTTAACTGATGAGCAGTTTGATGCTGTGACTCCTACGAATCTAAGAGGATTTGAAGCCCCTTCAGTAAATGAAGTACCTCCTCCTATAGGTAATGCAAAATTCGTAAACTCTCCTCTCCATTTAAAAACAAATATGGGTAGTGATCTCTTTAATCAGGATATTAAAGATAATCAACAAATATCTAATAGAATGCTAAAGACTATGCGTGAAGATGAACTTCATCAGGCTAAGTTATCGTCGATGGCTAGAGATGAAGACAGAAAAGATAAATTAAATGAGATAAATATTTGGAATAAAATGAATAATTAGGAGTATTCTATGGCTAGTCGTGATTTTGTATATAACAATCTTATTTTTGGGGGATCCCCTGAATGGACCCGTCCAGAAGATAAGTTGACTGTTTCTCACGACGATCTTAGAGAAACTAAATCACCTTATGTTTTACCCAAGGGGTCTATATTTTTCTCTAGACCAGAAGAAATTAATTACGGTACACATGGACTGACTCCTGAAGCACAAGATAAGCTTTCTTCTTTAGGTGTAGATATAAATGCTTTAAACCTACCTGAAAACCCTGATATCACTATGGGCTTAGGTGATTTAAATATGTCTTTAAGAAATGTAGTTAAAGAAGCTCTCGGTGATGCTAGTCCCGAAGAAAGAAAAAATATATGGGATGTAGAAACTAATAGAATGGCCTTGCTAAGGCAGTACCCAGAAAAATTTCATTCTATGTGGATTAAAAATAATCAATTAGATCCTACCTATGAGAATATAATAAAAGCTGATAAACAATTCTCTTGGTTAAATGATTATACTGTTGGTAAGGACCCTACGTTTGATAATTATTATTTAGAGAATATAGATTCTTTATCAGAGGCAGATCAGAAAACTATGTTATCAGATTTAAATCTTTTACTACAACATAGAATCGGAGGTACACCTTCTTCTAGTGCCTCTTTTTATTTTTCTCCTTCAGGAATGACAGGAGCCTCAGTAAAACCTGCTCCTAGAATAGAAGAATTCCCTGCAGAGAGAGACCCCGCTCATATTGCTAATGTTGCTTATACAATGGGTGACGTTCCTCCTATAGATATTCCTATAGAAGATATCCCCTCCTCTTCTTCTATTTCTTTATCTCCTGGAGAACAGTTTGTAAATGCTTATCTTAATATAGGCAATGTAAATACTAGCGCTTGGCCTTCGACTTGGCATACTTACTTTAAAGATTTAATGGACCATCTCGAAAGCATAGATGGTTGGGATGACGCTAGTGATGAAGATAAAGCATATGTTATAAAGAAAAAGACAGAACATTTACCTCCTTTTATGCAAGTTGATGGAGTTAATGTCGGTATACCCGCTTTCCAAACTTACAATACAGGAGTCTCTGAGGTTCCTAACCCCTTTAAACACTTATCTCAAGAATACTTAGAAAAAAGATTTGGCGGAGACGTAGTACCTGCTTTATTAACCCCTGGAGAGGCAGTGATTCCCAGAGAATCCGCTGAACTATTCAGAGATGAAATAAAAGAAATGGTAGATATAGGAAGAGAAATGCAAAGTAATAAAAAACAAATATTCCCTCCAATCCCTATGGGGCATTCTGGTAACATAGCAGACTATATGTCGAATATAGAACACAAACCAGATCCTAAATGGTTAAAGGGAAGTGGACGAGGAGGTAATCCGGCCCAGTTTTCTATGACGGGTAGTGGAAGAGGTCGGAATCCCGCTTTATTTGAATTAGAAGGAAGTGGACGAGGACGTAATCCTGCCTTATTTTCTTTACAAGGGAGTGGTAGAGGAACTAATCCTGATTGGACTAATCTAGGGTATGATGCTATTATGCGAGAAGATCCTGCATTCCAACCTACTTTTTGGCAGAAACCTTTTGCACCTAATACAGGAGTAGCGGTGCCTCCTGTTTGGGAAAACAATATGGAACCCAGAAGTAGATCTGGGGATATGATGAGCTACTTAAATGCTATAGAAGATATTGAAGGTGATACTAGGGAATGGAGTGGCTTACCTACTGTAGAAGAGGTTTTATCTCGTCCTAGTGAGTTAGATATTAGACAAGATCAAGATGTTGGTGCCTCTCCTTATACAGATGAAGAAAGAGCGATAGTAGCTGGTATGAATGCAGTTCCTCAATCTCAATGGCCTATCACTAACCCACAAGGTTATCAAGATCCTGGTCAGGTACCTATGCCTGGAGCCGCTAGTACATGGGGGATAGAAGAATTTGTACCCAACTTTGATTTAGAAAAGGATAGTAGAAATTATTGGGACTTATTAACTAACCAACCCGATCTCAGTGCTTTTAAAGAAGGAGAAGCTATCCGAGAAAGAGACGCGGCGGTAGAAAAATTCAGAGAAGAAAACCCCAATTACAGCCGTGAAACCAACTGGCTCAAAGGCGATATGGGAGGTAGAGGGCCTACCGAACAATATGTTTGGGATCAGAATATGATTGAATGGAAGAAGGGAGTTCGTGATAAAGCCAGTGAGATAGGTAGCGATCTTAAAAATATCCTATTAGGAAATACTGTTGATTGGAATCCTAGTGTAGATAACCCTTATGCATTACTTTCTCCAGAAGATTATAAAGAATTAAACTCCACAGAACCTTTACTTAAGACTTTCAATACTGAATATTTGAAACCTATTATAAGTAAAGTTGGTAATTGGTTAGATGAAAACAGAAGTATTTTTAATTACGATGGTACTGGTCCACATACTTATAGTGTAAGGGGAAGCGCAATTTCCTACGATGGCCCTTATGCTAATGAGAGAGAAGGTCAATTCCCTGTAGGAGATGCAGATAAAATAGTAAACGATGGTACTACTTTTTTAGAAACAATCTCTTCGAATAATCTAAATGGTTCCCAAGTAATACATAAAGAATCTGATTTTGCAGTCACAGAAACTGGAAACGGAGAAATAATTTTATCTGATACTAGAAATCTAAATCCTGAAGAGAGGAATTCTTTAAGTAACTTAGATAATATACCTGATAGCCAGAACTCTAATAATGTAACAGGTCTCTTTGATGGATTGAAAGAATTATTTGGAGGGCTATTCGATCCAGCTACTTATGGTTTAACTAAACAGGACATTATGAAAGGACTATTGTACTATGCTCTAGGTCTTGCTTCCGGTGGTAGTCATGGTGGTTCCCTACGATGGGCTGGGGCTCAAGTATTAAATGAAAAGATTGAGGCGGGTAAGTTAGCAGCCAAACAAGGTTTTACAGTAAAAGAACAGTTCACAACTCTTTCTTCTCAGGCAGAAAAGAGAATAGAAGATGGATACTATACCCCCGAAGGAGAGAGAAGGGTTCGAAACGCTATCTCTAATATGGATCCCGGAGCCTTATATTCAGAGATGAATAGAGCAGAGAATATGGATGCCGCTAGTTTACTTATAGATAAATCTAGCGGGGAAGATATGATGTTAAAGACAGGATTAACAAGAGAAAGGGTTTTCAAGGGAGCTAAGAATGACGGCTACTATAAAGAGGTATATGATTCTAATGGTCGATTAACTTATGTACCAGTCGATATGACCCTTTATGAAAAGTATTCTGCTGATATTAAAGATAATTGGGAACAAGATGTTAGAAATCATTATAAAGAATATGTATCAGTAGATGGAAAAGCAGAGGAATCAAAGAAAATACAAATATTAAAAGATTATTTTGGTATAAATAGTCCAAGTGAGTTCTGGTCTGCGATTGCTCCTTTCAGTGAAAGAAATAATACCAGAGAACATAAAGTATTACAAGGACTTGATAAACTTTTAAATGCATTCGATAGCACTAATAATGTTCCTAAGCCTAAAGTAACTAAAAAGGGAGACTTAGAAGAAGGAGAATCTTATCTTAGCGTAGATGCTCTTCTATCCAGCGTAAAAATCCCAGGCAATGAATTACCTGATGCCACTAAAATAATGGGAATAAACTCTAATGAGATTGATCAGGCTGTAATAGACCTAGGTGGACTGGATAACACTAATAAATTAATGGAGAATGCTGATAGAATAGTACTGGAACAACGTGCTATATTTGATAAGGGAGAAGGAGAAGATTTTACCCCTGAACACGTTGCAAAGAAATATGTTCAATTAAATAATTCTATCACAGAGGAGTTAAAGAAAGGAAATATTACTAAAGAAGGAAAGAAAAGGTTAGAGAATATGCGTTCGATTCTTGCCAAGGGTGCTAAAATAAATAATAGTTATTGGAAATTATTATTCCTACTTCATGCTCATAACCTTTAAGAGGTAATTATTATGGAAGGTTTAAATAATCTTAATTTAAGAGAGACACCTAAAGAATTTAATTATCCCGAGATGAAAGGTTTAAATGATCTTTCTTTAAAAGAACGTACTCCATTAAATATCGACGGGCAAAGCTATTATCAATATGATGGGGATACTATACGTAATATAACCACAGGGCAAAGTTATAGATTCCCTCGATTCGATGCTGCTGAAGTTTCTAGAATAGACAAGGATGGGATATTCCATGCTGGTTCTTTCGTAGGGCCTCTACATACAGAAGCAATTAATAGAGTACTGCGAGAAGAACAGTTTGGAAAATTAGTTCCTGCCAAGGGACAGGAAGATAAAACTTCTTATGATAGAATGATAATGGATTTAGAAAATCCCAGAGGAGAGAGGCTATCAGATTATGTTCATAAGAATAGGATATTTGAAAACACTCGTTTCATTACTAAAGAACAAGAGGACCTAAGAGGAATAGGAGAATTTGCTGAGTTACTCAGAGGGAAAGGCTCTGCCTTATCTTCTGGAGATAGAGCTCGTGAGCTGATAGCATCATTCGACTATATTCCTGGTAACTTAAAGAAGGAGGTTCAGGGTACCTTTGATGAAGCATACTATGGTAGTTCACTAGACGTTAATAATCTCAGGTCAGAGTTAAATGAACTCAAAGCTTCATTTGATAAGACAGAGGATCCTGTTGAGAAAGAAAGAATTAGAAATGATATAAGAGGAGTTAGAGATGCATTAACTCTTGCGGTTAATACTACCCCTACTGCTAATATCTTTGGAGTACCAGAGGGTAGGGTAGGTAGTATAGGTAAACCTGGTTGGTGGGGAGAATCTATTAATGCCGGAGAGAAAAGCTTCCATCAACTTTCAAATACTATGGGAGGGTTTAGTGCATGGTTAGGAGATTCTCTAAATAGTGAAGCATTAGAAGATTGGGGTAATGATTGGGCATTAGAAACTAATCAAGACTTTGCTAAGGCAGGGTATACTACAGACTTCTGGTCTGTGAGAAATCCTTGGGATGCTCTTCGTTTTATATCTTCTTCTATTATACAATATGCCCCTCAGATGGGAGCTATATGGACGTCTTCAGCTGCTGGTGGTGCTATAGGTAGTGTAGTACCAGGAGTAGGAACTGGAGTGGGAATGTTAGTAGGTGGTATTGGTGCTGGTTTTGTTTTAGCTGTATCCCAAATCTATCAAAGGCAACCTGAAGGAGAGAAAGATCCTATGATGGCTGCAGTAATAGCTACTCCAATCGCTTTAGCAGAACTTATAGGTGTTAAAGGTTTAGCTGGAATTAATATCTTGACTAAACAAGGTAAACAAGAGGCAGTGGAATTACTTTCTTTACCTGTAGCACAAGGCGGAAAGAACCTAAGTAAAGAAGAAGCCGAGAGACAAATAAAAGAAGGTGTTAAAAAGATTCTTGGGGAGTCAGCGGATTTTTTAAAGGACACTGCCGCCAAGCAACTTCTAGCACGTAAGACTTTTAAAGATTTAGTATTAATGTCAGGGAAAGCGGGTACTCGAGAGATGCTTACTGAGAGTGTCCAGCAATATATAGAAGAAGTGGGCCTAACTGCTACTACCTCTTTAGATCTAGACATGGAACAGTTAGTATATGATATGATAGAGGCGGGTGCCGTTGGTGGAGTAGTGGGTGCTGGATTTAATGTACCTTTCTCTATAAGTGAAATAGATAAACATAATGATCTTGTATGGGAGTTAGCACCAGAGGATCCTGCGACTAGAAAGAAAGTCTCCTTGTGGGAAGAAGCTCATCAAGAGAATAATAAAAAGAAAAAGCTATCTCAAGTAGAGGTATTAGATAAATATAGAAATCTAACGCCTAAAGAAAATTTATCTCAAATGGCAGGTAAAGCGAAGAAAGGTAATTACTTTAATGATTTCTTTAGAACAGTAGGTGGTGCAGGAGGTTTCCCTTTAAAGAGATTCTTCCAAGCTTTCCGTGGAGGTATAGATCAAGACTATGATACCGCAGGGGGTGATATCAATTTTACTATGCAAGAAATAGGTGCTACTGTACTTAATCATTTAAAGCTACAAGGATTATTTACAGGAGCCTCCTTAGCAACGGATCAACGTTCTCTAGATTCTATATGGAATGCTATGGTTCCTAGCCGAGCGGACATGAGTACACGTATCGGTATAAAAGAAAAAGAGTTATATTTCTACCTCAATAAAACTGAGAATGAATTATTTCAATTAGGTTTACCTGAAAAAACAATACAAGGTATACAAGGTATAAAACAAAAACTAGCTATACTAGGGCAAAGGATACAAGAGGAAGTTAAGAGAAGGAATGAGGGTTTTCTAACTAACAGAATAGATCTTAATTATAATTTAGAAAGTAATCATAATGATTATATGAGTATTTTTAGTAACGGAGAAATTTTTAAGTATCCTAAAGCTTTAGACTATAAGAAAGTAGGTCAAGGATTTGCAGATTTATTAGCTCAAGAGAAAGGTCCCTTCGGTATGACAGGGGCTTTAAGTCAAGAGAATATAGAAGAAATCGTAGAGCAAATTAGGAATCGTGCCTTAAGTTTAGAGAACAGAGCTAAGTTAGATGACATAGGAGTCTTTAATAATCCTAAGTATATTAAATATATGAGTCAAAGACCCTACGAAGACATTACTTCTTTTATAAGAATGTTATCTACCGATGTTGTTATGCAAGAGAGATTTGGAAAAGAGAATGATGTTATAGCTTCTATGCTAGAGACTGCTCATAAAAAAGGTGAGATAAGTAAACAAGAAATGTATAATAAAGCTGCCTTATTATCTAACTTTATTGACATGAATAAAGGTAAGTATAAACCGATTAAGAATAAGGTGTGGAGAAGACTACAAGATACTGCTTTATTTGCATCTACTCTAACCTATATGGACTTTAATTTTATTGCTAACATGGGTGAGATGGTTAATGGAACTATCGGCTTAACTCCTCGTCAAATGTGGGGGTATATGGGTACAGTAGGTAGAACCTTTGCCAAACAATTTGCATTAGACTTAAGAAGAGGTGTCGCTTTAACAGGGGCAGTTACAGATAAAACTAAGAGAGAGCTTGCTAAAGATGATATTGCTTTTCAAAGAGGTATTATAGCTGGTACTGTTCCTCCAAGAGGAACTATATCCTATTTAGAGAGTACTAATACTTCTACTCCTGCCTATCAAGATGCTCTTAATTTATTATGGATAGTCAACCAGGTAGAAAGTCAAACTAACTCTATTAGAATGGCTAGAGGAGGGTATGCTTGGACTAATCTACTTCCTATGGTTATGACAGTAGCAGCTGAAGAAGGAGGAGTTATTACAAGAAAGAGTCGTCATGCCAGAGATAATTTAAATTACTATGGTTTAGATCCTGATAGATTAGTTTATCTATTTAATAAAGCTGGAGGAAGGTTAGACGAAGAACCTTTAGCTTATGGAGATGCATATACAGAGCCCAGTGTCGGTTACGATTCTCTATCTACAGAGGAGCAGCAAGAACTAAGAGAATATTATCGTGTAGGATTAATAAGGTACAGTGATGAGATGACTGTTAGACCTGAATCTGCATCAGGACCTAAGTTGTTAGAAAATCAGCAGTGGGGGTTATTCACTCAGTTCACTAGATTTATAGCACACTTTACAGCCAACGTTATACCCAGAGTATGGGATGGTTATATTTTAAGTGGTAAACCTAGAATGAAACGTAGTGTTTTCAATACCATAATGGCTGCTTATTTGATGGCCTTTGTTTCTCAAATGTGTAAAGATATGATTGTGTATGGAGAGAAAGCGCCTTGGTTAGACGATGAAGAAGAAGATCCCGATTGGTTAAATACTTCTTATTCTAGAGCAGCTAGCTATACTGGGTGGTTAGGTACCCCTTATATGATATTAGAATATATAGATGATTATAACAAACAGGCTAGAAGATTAGGTCCTTATGAAAATATAATAGCATCTTTAACAAGACCTTCTCCTGCATTAAACACTGTATACAGGGATGCTAAGAATGAAGCGGAAAGAACTTTAGGGGAAATAGTAGCAAGGAGAATACCCTTTGGAGGAGATATAAAACCCGTGAGAGAATCAACAGCAGAAGCACTTGATGCGTTATTAAAGAAAATAGGAAATTAATATGAATATTAATACAGGAATAGGTAAGGTTAAACCGGTATGGCAGGAAGATCAACCTCTAACTAAAGCGGGATTGAATATGCCCGTTTATGCGCTTAAAGAGAGATCAAGTCCTCATGGTGCAATAGTAACTCCAGAGTCTGC
>Ga0209404_10002154_pt1 | contig 12425 bp, 7 predicted proteins | sample TroAtlMetagenome_2_FD_187447 | JGI IMG/M metagenome (GOLD analysis project Ga0209404, IMG submission 187447) | Marine eukaryotic phytoplankton communities from Atlantic Ocean - Tropical Atlantic ANT8 Metagenome (SPAdes) (version 2) | ecosystem: Environmental > Aquatic > Marine > Oceanic | place...
GTATTACGCGGCGCAGGGCACGACCAGCGATGGTTACGAGATTGAAGTGTCCGGGGCCTTGACCGAGAACTGGAATCTGCTGGTCGGCTGGGCGCAGTTCAGTGCCGAGGACGCCGATGGGGAGAAGGTCAATACGCGTTACCCACGGCGCAGCGCAAACCTGTTCACCACCTACCGTATGGGGCGTCTGACCCTGGGCGGCGGGGTGAACTGGGAAGACAGCAACTACACTATCGCGACCAACCCGCTGGGCCAGCGCGACAAGCTGGAGCAGAGCTCCTACGCACTGGTCAATGTCATGGCACGCTACGCGCTTAGCGATGAACTCAGCCTGCAGCTGAACGTGGATAACCTGCTGGACAAGAAGTACTACAGCCAGATCGGCTTCTACCAGCAACATGCCTTTGGCGAGCCACGCAACGGCAAGCTCGAGCTGCGCTACAGCTTCTGAGTGTGTGCAGCGGCGCCAGCCGGCGCCGCTGCTGTCTGCCTACTCAGGCACATAGATCATGCGGCCGTCATCCAGCCGGTAGGTCACACCGGCGCGGGCGCCCTGGCCTTCGCCCATCTCGCCGCTGGACTCGTAGCGGGTCAGCTCCTGACCGTCCTTGACGGTAATGCGCATATTGTCCTCCCCCGGATTTTCCACCACGACCACTCGCTCCTCGGAGAAGGGGTTGAGCGGATTTTGCGCGATTACCACCATCAGCATGCCGATGATGATCAGAAACAGGTCGATCAGGTTGACCACCGAGAGCATCGGATCGTCGTCATCTTCGTCCAGAAAGCGCATCAGTTTGCCCCTTGGCGGCTACGCTGCTGTTCCAGCTGGCGCAGGTCTTCCAGCAACCAGCGACGGCGTACGGTGAGCATGAAGTAGCAGAGGCTGGCGGCCAGCAGGGCGAGGATCACCGCCGAGAAGGCCGCGACCATGTTGCGGCCGACCGCCTGCGCATCATTGTTACCCAGTGCCAGTAGCGCCGGCCCCATGGGAATCATGGTGGCGATCAGCCCGAGCATGGGGGCGGTACGGGAGACCACACGCAGCCATTCCAGCCGGCGCATGATCCACAGCTCCAGATCATCGCTCGCCACCGGCGTGCCATCGGCTGCGGTGGCCTGTTGCAACAGCACAGCCTGATGACGGTTACGGCTGCGTTGCCAGGCCTCGACGGCAAAGGCGCCGAGGGTCACCAGTGCGTAGGCCAGGGCCAGGGCGATGAGCAACATGACCGGGGCAAGAAACAGGCGGGATACGGCGTATAACAGGTGTTCAATGTCGGTAAAAAAGCTCATGTCGGTCAGTCTTGTCAGAGGTTGTAGGAAGTGCGTGGGCGGCGCGTCTGCTGCAGGGCGCCGCCGCCGATCAACAGCAGCATGAACGCGAGCGCCCAGTAGGCGGTGTAGTCCGGCTCTGGCTCCTCGCCGACGGCTTCGAGCACCTGGCCTTGCACCGGCTGGGTCGCTGCGGGTTCGCTGGCGGCAGCGGGCTGCTCGGGCATCTCGGGGCGCGCTGCCGACGGCTCGCTGCTGGCGGGTGCCTCGAAGCCTGCGCCGCGCGCCAGCTCGGCGATAAAGGCGCTGGTCACCGGGTTGCCGGGTGCCACGTCAAATTCGTCCTGCAGCTGCTGCCAGCGCTCGGCCAGCTGCGCGCGGGTCTGCTCTGAGGCGTTCCAGTAATCCTTGCGAATGGCCTCGGCCATGCGTTCCAGCATCTGTGCCTGGGCGGTGGGGTTGTGCTGCTCGAACCATTCTTGGGTGCCCAGCGCCTGGCTGTCGTTGACGTAGGTGTCGAACAGCGCCTGCCACTGGTCGTCGCGCACGGTCGACGGGTCCACTGCCTGCCAGCCGAACAGGTTGTTGGTGACCTTCAGCACTTCCAGCGTGCCGGCATAACCTTCGGCCTGCATGCCTTCGATCCACTGCGGGTTGAGGTAGCGCACGCGCAGTTCATCGGCAAGGAAGCGCTCCAGACCGGTGGTGCGGGTCTCGCTGCTGCGCAGGTCAGAGATCAGCAGTTGTGGCGCGGCGCCATCGAGGTGACGCACGGCAGCCGACAAGCCGCCGAGAAACTCGAACGGGTGGTCGGTGGACAGCACACCATGCAGGTTGGAGGAGCGTGACATGATGGCTGCCTGGGTGCCGCGCAGCTGAGATGCCAGTAAATTGGTGTTGCCACTGGCCTCACCCCATTGCCGATTACCAAAGGCGTAGCCGTTGCTGGCGAGGAACTGCTCGGCCAGCACGGCATCGTCATCCCACTCGGTCGAGGCCATGGTCAGATCAGGCACGCCGGTACCGTATTCGCCGGGGGCGTTGCCAAAAATGCGGTAGCCGGCGGCTTCAGCGGCCTGTTCGACGCTCATGCCCTGGGCTTGCAGCTCGGCGGCGATGCGGCGGTTGTTGGCGGCAATCGGGTTGCCCGGCTCGTCCAGCTCGGCCAGCCGGACGATGGCGTCGTCGAGCAGGCGCATGAAGTGGTCAAACTGGTCGCGGTAGACGCCGGTGACCTGTACCACCACATCGCTGCGTGGGTGGCCCAGCTCGCTGGCCGGAATGATCTCCAGCGCGGTGACCCGGCCGCCGTCATCCCAGATCGGTCGCAGCCCCAGCGCGTGCAGCACCTGGGCTTCGGTCACGCCGAGGTGGCGGATGGCCTCCGATGACCAGAGGCTGAAGGCCAGCTTTTCGGGCCAAGCGCCGTCGTGTTCAGCGCGGAAGGCGTCGACCAGCTGCTGGTAGGCGACAGCGCCGCTATCCCAGGCGGCGCGGGCCGGAATCTTGTCGGCCTCGAAGGCATAGAGGTTGCGGCCGCTGGGCACATCCGGGTTGCGGATCGGGTCGCCGCCCGAGCCCGGCGCGACAAAGCGACCGGCCAGCCCGGCCAGCAGCGCCTCATTCTCGCCGGTATTGCGCAATTGCCGGTCCAGCTGGCGCGCGCGTTCGGCAAAGGCGGCGACCTCGGGAGCCAGTTCAGCGCTCGCCTGTTCATTCAGCAGCTGCTCGACCGCGCGGTAGGCCGGAGTGGCGGTGAGCGCCTCGTGCTCGACCGCAAACAGCTCCAGCCGATCGGTACCCAGTGCCGCATAGAAGGGCGCGCCCAACTGCTGCATCAGGGTAATCATGCGGTGTTCGGTGCTGGCCGGTTGACCGAAGGTATGCAGCCCGAGGGGCGTGGCGGTGCGCGCCAGCTCGTGCAGATGATCGTGCAGGGCCTGCAGAAAGCCGTCGAAATCGGCGGCGATTTGTTCCTCGCTCCAGCCGAGATCGGCGTGCATGTTGGCTTCGACGGCGCTGGCGCGGATCTGCTCGCGCACGGTGTCCCGCACCTGACCTTCATCCAGCTGTTCGTGCTCGTGGATCAGGTGGTGCAGGTCGCGCATCTGGTCATACAGGCCGGCCGGTGCAAAGGGCGGGGTCTGGTGGCTGATGGTCACGGCGCGGCCGCGGCGCTTGGCCTGGATGGCTTCACCGACGTTGTCCTGAATGTAGGGATAGAAGATCGGCAAATCGCCCGCCGCCAGCCAGGGATAGTCATCCGCTGCCAGGCCGCGGTCCTTGCCCGGCAGCCACTCCTGGGTGCCGTGGGTGCCCAGATGGATCAGCGCATCCGTGCCGGCGCGGGTTTGCAGGTAGCGGTAGGCGGCCAGATAGCGGTGATCGGGCGTGCTGTCCTGGCTGTGATAGTTGCCGGGTTCGCCGCCACGCGGCATTTGCGGCATCAGCAGCAGGTGGCCCAGCTGCCAGGCCGGCAGGATAAACGCAGGCTCGCCGTTCACTTCACGCACGGCCGGGTGTTGCGCGGGCGGGCCTTGGGCGGCCAAGGCCTGCTGGCGCCGGGCGGGCAGGCTGTCCAGCCAGGTTTGGTAGTCGGCAACCGGATAGCTGACGGCCAGCCCCTCGGCCAGCAACTGCTCGGGGGGGACACTGCCGTACAGGGCGCCGAGCAGGCGCTGGGCATGCTCGATCACCTGTTGCTCGCTGGCTGGCTCGCCTACCTGATACCTCTCGGCCCGCAGCGCCTGCTGGATCGAGACGATGCTGCGCGGCACATTGAGGTTGGAGGCGCCGAGATTCTTCTCCCCGGCCGGGTAGTTCCAGAACAGCAGCGCCAGCCGTTTGTCCGCCGCCGGGGTATGGCGCAGGGCAACCAGCCGCTGCAGTTTGGCGATCAGGGCATCGGCCTGCGCGGGCAGCAGGTCGTCGACACCGTCGGTGGTGGCCGACAGCACCAGCGGATCGCTGACGCCCCAGCCTTCAGGCCCGGCCAGGAACACCGCCGTGGTGCGCGCAGCGACACCGCTGACCGCGTCAGGCCAGTCGGCTGCTTCGCCCTCGCGAAAACGCAGGGTCTGGATGACCGGCACGTCGAGGGCGAGAAAATCGGCGCTGCGCGCCGAGCCGTTCTGCATGTGGGTCAGGTTGACCAGTGCGTCGGTCGACTGGCCGGCGAACAATTCGGTCAGGCCGCCCTCGGCGTTGCCGTCGAACCAGAACATCACCGGCTGCAGACCGGCGGCCTCGCTGCGGGCGATCAGTTGGTCCAGCTCGCGGGTCAGCATATCGCCGACCATGCCCGAGTGGATCAGGTAAGCGATGCGCCCCTTGGCAGCGGGCTGGCGTTGGTCAGCCCAGTCAAGATAGTCGGCCAGGGTGCTGAACAGCGCGGGTGCCTGCGGGTGATAAAACCCGGTGGACGGCAGCTGCTCGGGCGGGGCAAGTAACTCAGGAGTAACCGGCGCGCCGCGCTGAATGGCGGCAGCCAGGGCAAAGAAACGGGTGTAGTTGGACTCGCCGCCCGCGGCGTAGAGCGCCACCAGCGGGCCAGCCATTCTGGGTGGTAGCTGCTCCCAGAGTGGGCGGCCACCGCCGATGGTCAGCTGTGGCGGCAGGTCTTGCCGGGCTTCAAGTGCCCGACTGACTTGTGCACGGTCACTGGGGCGAGGCACGTCCAACACCACCAGCGCACTGTTCTCCAGCGCCTGTTGCAGCGCCTCGCTGTCTGCATTCTCGACGTTCAGGTGCTGCAGCGCGACATCGCGCTGCGCCGCCAGGGGTTGCAGCAGCTGGAATTTCTCGCTGGAGACAAAGCTGTTGTGCAGCACCAGGACGCTGGCGCCCGGTGTCTGCGCTTGTGTCATGCCGGCCGCCAGCAGCCACAGCAGCGCGCAGAGGCTGCGGCGGATACCACGCTTGCCGTGCATCAGAAGCTGACCGTGACGCCAGCGAAGTAACGGCGGCCAGTGTCGACGCGGTCGTACTCGTCCGGGTCATCATTGGCCAGGCGCTCATCGCCGATGTTCTCGATACCGGTGTGCAGGCTCAGGTTGCGGGTGACGGCGTAATCCAGATACCAGTTCACCAGCGTATAGCCGGGGCTGTCCGGTTCGCTCGCCGAGCGGAACTGCGAACTGTGGTACTCGGCCTGCAAGCGGGTATTGAGGGCGCCGGTCAGCGCCCAGTTCAGGCTGGCGTTGGCGCGGTGGCGCGAGCGGTCAGCCAGACGCTCGCCGGTGACCCGGTTCTCGGCGTCCAGGTAGGTGTAGTTGGCGCTCAGCTCAAGCGGGTCGAGCAGGGTGACGCGGCCGCTCAACTCCAGGCCCTGCAGGCGCGCTTCGGCGATATTGTCGTACTCCAGGCATACCCGACCCGGCACGTCACAGACGGGTAGACGAATGGTTTCGATCAGGTTGTCGACATCGTTGCGGAACAGGGTGACGGCGACCATCCAGCGGCCCTGGTCCAGCTCGGCGCCCAGCTCGAAGGACTGGTTGGTTTCCGGCTCCAGCTCGGGGTTGCCGCGAATGATGCCGCGCCCACCCATGGCCGCGCGCGACTCGTACTCGGGCGACAACTGCTTCAGCGTTGGCGCCTTGAAGCCGTGGCCCACGCCGGCGCGCAGGGTCAGGGCATCGCTGGGGTGGTACATCAGATAGCCGCGCGGGCTGGTCTCCCAGCCAAAGTTCTCGTGGCGGTCGATGCGCGCGCCGAGCACCAGCTCCCACTGTTCGTTGAACCAGATCTCATCCTGGGCGAAGGCGGCGTAGTGGTCCTGTTCGGCCTTGCCGCCCCGGTTGACGGTGGGGTCTTCCAGTTCCTCGCGGCGGGTTTCTGCGCCCAGGGTGAGCAGATGGTGCTCGCCCAGCGGCAGGCCAACGCGGCCATCGAGTACGGTATCGGTGAAGGTGTTGGGGCCACTGGCGTCGGCACCGTCGCTGCGGTAGGCCTTGCGCTCCAGCTCAGAGCGATACAGCCGCACCTGGCTGTCGCCCCAGCCCCAGTCGCCGTTGTGCGACAGTGAGTAGCGGCGGCGGTCGATGTCGTAGTGCGTTTGGTACAGCGGGCTGGCAGTGGAGCTGCGGTCGCCGTCCTGCTCCTCGTTGCCGGCGTCGACCGAAAGGTCGATGCGCTGATTGTCCAGCGGCGTCCAGCTCAGGCCGAGGTGGCCGGTGCGCGCGTCCTGCTCATCCAGCTGGCTGAGCGCCGGGTTGGCGGCATCATGCAGCGCATCGCGCTGGCGGAATTCGCCCCACAGGTTGAGCCCCAGTGTGCCATCGACCAGCGGGCCGCCCAGATAGAAACCGGTCTTGCGCTGGTCGCCATCCAGGCTGCTGTCGGTGAAGGTGGCGTTGCTGCTGAGCGAGCCTTGCCACTCATCGGTGGCGGCGCGGGTGATCACGTTGACCACACCGCCCAGGGCTTCGGAGCCGTACAGCGAGGACATGGGCCCGCGCACGATCTCGACCCGTTCGATGGCTTCGGTGGGCACCCAGCCCAGTTCAAAGTCCGAATGAGCAATACCCGAGGCCGAGGCGTTAATGCGTTGGCCGTCGACCAGCATCAGGGTTTGCTCGGAGTTCATGCCGCGAATGGATACGCCGCGGCGCCCCAGCCCGAGGTCTTCCAGATCAACGCCGACGGTATTGCGCACCGCGTCGGCCAGGTCATTGACCGGCCTGCTGCGCAGGTCATCGCCGGAAACCACACTGACACTGGCCGGCGCATCGGCGGTGCTGCGCTCGGTGGTGGTGGCGGTGACCACCAGGGTGGGCAAAGCCGTTGAGTTGGTGGTTGCGAGGTTGTTTGCCGAGGCGCTGCTCCCCAGCAGCGCAAGCGCGAACAGACCGCAACTGGCGGCCCCTGAGCGGTTTTCCATGTTTGTTCCTTGCTGTTTGATTTCTGACCAACGCAGATGCGTGTGGCTGGAGAGGTGTCTGCAGAATATTTTTTGTCGTTATAACATAACAAATAAACCACAGTCAGTGGCTTAAATAAACCGGCTATGATGGCGTCACACGCAATCAGTCTGGTTTGTGGCAGCTGCGCCGGGCAGTATTGTTACGAATGCTGGGGAACAGGAGCGCGGCAATGGAGCAGGGCGGCAAGCTGGTTAACTGGAACGATGCCAAGGGCTTTGGTTTTATCCAGCCGGATGACGGCAGTGAACGGGTGTTTGCCCATATTTCGGTCATGCGTGGTGATGCCCGTCCAGCCACCGGCATGGTGGTGCGCTTTGTTGCGGTCGCCGACGAACAGGGGCGCCGACGGGCCGAGCACATGCGCGGTGAGGGGCTGGCGCTGGACCGTCCGGCCATTCGCCGCAAGCCGCGCGAGCGTAGCGCGCCGACGCTGACGCCGACGCGCGGGTCCGCGCGCCGTACCGGACGGCACCGTCATCGGGTACACAATCGGGGTGCCAAGCTGGTGGTGCTGGCGCTGCTCTGCGTGCTGCCGCTGGTCGGCAGTCTGCAACTCTGGCTGGACCAGGGGCAGCCCTGGTGGCTGCTGGCGTACGGGGTGATCAGCGTTATCAGCTTTGTTCAGTACTGGCTCGATAAACGCAGCGCCGAGACAGGGCACTGGCGCACGCCGGAAAAGACTCTGCATCTCTCTGCGCTGCTGGGCGGCTGGCCGGGCGCGCTGGTGGCCCAGCAGCTGTTTCGCCACAAGACCCGCAAGGTGTCCTTTCAGGTGCTGTTCTGGCTGATTGTTGCCGTGCACCAGCTGGTCTGGCTCGACTGGCTGGTGCTGGACAGCAGCCTGCTGGGCGGGTTGCTGCCAACCTGAGCAGCACCCGCACGACCGGCCTGGCGGTTAGAACGTCAGGTTGGCTGACAGCCAGAGCCGGCGTCCTTCCTCCAGCACACCGGTGGTCGATCGACCGCTGACAATGTAGTCACTGCCAAAGGCGCTGCCATCCACGGCACCGGCATTGGTGTAGGTGGTGTAGGTCTGGCCCTTGAGGAAGTCCTTGTCGAACAGGTTGTAGATGCTGGCGTTCAGGGTCAGGTTGTCGGTTGCCTGGAACGAGCCACCCAGGTGGAACAGGGTATAGGCCTTGGTCTTTGAACCCAGCGCGTCATACAGCGACTGGTTGCTGGAGTAGCTGCCGTTGCCGTTGGCCAGGTTGGCATAGCTGGACGAGAAGCGCGCACGTTCGCCGCGATACTCGCCGCGCAGCCACAGGTTCAGGCGGCTGGAGGTTTGCCAGTCGAGCTTGGCGTTGGCCAGATGCTCCGGTGTGTTGGTCAGCGGCTGACCCTTGTCCGCGCCACTTTTTTGCTCGCTGTCGGTATAGGTGTAATTGCCGCTCAGCGTCCAGGCGGGAATGAATTCCCAGCTGGCTGCCAGCTCCAGGCCGCGGGTGACCGCCTCGTCGATATTCACCAGCTGTGAGCAGGTACCGCCAGCGTTGCCGGCGCACAGCGGATCCGCCACCGGGTTACCGCTGGCGATCTTGTCCTCAAACTCGTTGTGGAACAGGGTGGCGTTGGCGTTAAAACCAGCCAGGCCGTTGTAATACACGCCAAACTCGGTACTGGTGGTGGTTTCCGGGTCCAGGTCCGGGTTGCCGATGGTGACTACGGTGCCCTGGCCGCTGATTCCGTTGATGCCGTTATGCAGTTCGTTCAGGTCCGGGGTGCGGTAGCCACGGCTGACACCACCCTTGATCGTCCAGCTGTCAGCGGCGTTCCAGACCAGGTAGGCGCGCGGGCTGATATGGCCGCCGAAGGCATCGTGATCGTCATAGCGGGCGCCGAGGGTCAGTGCCAGGTCGTCGCGCAGCATCCACTCGTCTTCGGCAAACAGCGCCCAGGTTTTCTGCTCGAAGTCTTCGACCGCAATGCCGTCGGTCATGTCCGCCTTCCACCATTGCGCACCCACGGTGGTCATGTGGTTTTCGCCGACCGGCGCGACCAGCTTGGTATCAAATACCAGGTTGGTGGTTTCCAGCTCGCGATCGTCACCGGCCAGGCTGCCGGGAATACCGGAGGGGCTGCCGATCGGGTTGCCGGGCAGGGTACGGCCAATGGTCTCGGTCTGGCTGCGCATCAGGCTGGAATCCAGCGTACCAATGCCCAGACGGGCGGTGTGCGTCAGTGCAATCTGCTCGCGCTCAAAGCGCAATTCGTCGGCATAGCCGTTGGCGGTGGTGGATGGCGCGGTGCAGGCACGGTTGAGGCCATCCAGTGTGCCCAGCTGGCACTCGTCGTTGTTGTAGCGCTGGCGGCCACGCTCGAAGTCCAGACTGAAGTCGTGGTCGTCATGGGGTGTCAGAGTCAGACGAGCGCCCAGGGTGTGGTTGCGGCCATCGACCGGGGACGGGCCGCGTTTGCTCACATCGCTGCCGTCGCCGAAGCTGAGATCCGACTCCTGGCGGTCAAACACACTGGCGCGCAGCTGCAGACCAAGCAAGTCTTCGACCAGCGGCCCGCTGGTGTACAGGCTGGCGTTGCTGGTGGCCCCGTAATCGCTGTTTTCCTGGAAGGTGTGGTCCAGGGTTACGGAGCCGGTCCACTCGCTGGCGACCTTGCGGGTAATGATGTTGATCACCCCGCCCATGGCATCCGAGCCGTACAAGGTCGACATCGGGCCGCGAATGACTTCGATGCGCTCGATGGCCGACAGCGGCGGCATGAAACTGGTGGAGGTCTCGTTGAAGCCGTTGGGCGTGACGTTGCCGGCGGCGTTCTGGCGCCGACCGTCGATCAGGATCAGCGTGTATTCGCTGGGCATGCCGCGGATGCTGATGTTGAGCCCGCCGGTCTTGCCGGTGCCTTGCCCGATATCGATCCCTTCTACATCCCCCAATGCGTGCGCCAGGCTGTTGTAGCGTTTCTCCTGCAGATCCTGTTGGCTGATCACGCTGATGCTGGCCGGGGCGTCGGTGAGCTTCTGTTCAAAGCCGGACGCGGTAACAACCAGCCGATCAAGGGTAATGACGTCTTCGGCGTGAGCGGCGGTGGCTGCCGACAGGGCGACTGCGCTGGCCAGCAGCGTGCGATGGCGAATCGGGGACATTCAGAGGCTCCAGTGGAAAATTTCGCAGATGATAATCAGTTGCAAATGAAATAGTTTCATCGGCAATGTTTCTATCTGTGAAAATCGTCTGGAGGGCGCGTGCAGCAAGGGGTAGAGGGAGGTGTAAATTCTGTAAAGCGCCGACCAGAGAGCAGACTCTGCTGGTCGGCGGTTTTGATCAGACCAGCACGCCCTGACTGCGCAGATAGTCGTCGTAGCTGCCGGAGAAGTCGGTCACGCCGTTTTCCGACAGCTCGATGATGCGGGTGGCCAGCGAGCTGACGAACTCACGGTCGTGGCTGACGAAGATCAGCGTGCCCGGGTAGTTCTCCAGCGCCAGGTTGAGCGCTTCGATCGATTCCATGTCGAGGTGGTTGGTCGGTTCGTCCATCAGCATGACGTTGGCCTTGCCGAGAATCAGTTTGCCGAACAGCATGCGGCCCTGCTCACCACCGGAGATCACCTTGACCGATTTGCCGATCTCGTCGTTGGAGAACAGCATGCGGCCGAGGGTGCCTCGCACCAGCTGCTCGCCGCCCTGGGTCCACTGCGCCATCCACTCGAACAGGGTGCAGTCGTCCTTGAAGTCGTCGGCGTGATCCTGCGCGAAGTAGCCGATGTCGGCGCTTTCGGCCCATTTCACTTCACCGGCCATGGGAGCCATCTCGCCGACCAGGGTGCGCAGCAGGGTGGTCTTGCCGATGCCGTTGGGGCCGATGATGGCGACCCGCTCGCCGGCTTCGATCTGCAGGTTCAGGCCCTTGAACAGCACTTCGCCTTCGTAGCCCTGGCTGACGTTCTGCAGGGTGACCGCCTGACGGTGCAGTTTCTTGAACTGCTCGAAGCGGATAAACGGGCTGACGCGGCTGGAGGGTTTGACCTCTTCCAGCTGGATCTTGTCGATCTGCTTGGCGCGGCTGGTCGCCTGCTTGGCCTTGGAGGCGTTGGCCGAGAAGCGGCTGACGAAGGTCTGCAGCTCGGCGATCTGCGCTTTCTTCTTGGCGTTGTCCGACAGCAGACGCTCGCGCGCCTGGGTGGCGGCGGTCATGTACTCGTCGTAGTTGCCCGGGAACAGGCGCAGCTCGCCGTAATCCAGGTCGGCCATGTGAGTGCAGACCGAGTTCAGGAAGTGACGGTCGTGGGAAATGATGATCATGGTGCTGGTACGCGCCGTGAGGATGCTTTCCAGCCAGCGGATGGTGTTGATATCCAGGTGGTTGGTGGGCTCGTCGAGCAGCAGTACGTCCGGATCGGAGAACAGCGCCTGGGCCAGCAACACACGCAGCTTCCAGCCGGGGGCGACTTCGCTCATCGGGCCAAAGTGCTGTTCCAGCGGAATGCCGAGACCGAGCAGCAGTTCACCGGCGCGGGATTCGGCGGTGTAGCCGTCCATTTCCGCGAACTCGCCTTCCAGTTCGCCGACTTTCATCCCGTCTTCTTCGCTCATCTCCGGCAGCGAGTAGATGCGGTCGCGCTCGGCCTTGACCTTCCACAGCTCCTCGTGACCCATGATCACGGTGTCGATCACGCTGAACTCTTCGTAGGCAAACTGGTTCTGGCGCAGCTTACCCAGACGCACGTTCTGTTCGAGCATGACCTGGCCGCCGGAGGGCTCCAGCTCGCCGCCGAGGATCTTCATGAAGGTCGACTTGCCGCAGCCGTTGGCACCGATCAGGCCGTAGCGGTTGCCGTTGCCGAATTTGACGGAGACGTTTTCGAACAGCGGCTTGGGGCCAAACTGCATGGTGATGTTGGCGGTGGAGATCACGGAAAGTCCTGATGTTGAGAGCGAAGAAGTGGGCGCGCATTGTAGCGACTTGGCGGCGCGGGTGACAGGCGAGTGCGACCGGAGGTGTTTGCCGGACGGTGGTGGATGCAGTATGTTTGCGGGCGTTTATGGTTCTCATTCTTGGTGCGACGGGTGCAGGTATTTCAAGCACGCATATTGGCGGTGGAGGACGACCCTGTACTGGGCGAGCACTTGCTGCAGTCGCTCGGCAACAGCGGGCACGATGTCGTGTTGGCTACCGACGGTCAGCAGGGCCTGGCGCAGGCCAGTCAGGGCGCGTTTGATCTGATCCTGCTGGATGTCATGCTGCCGGGCCTCAGTGGCATGGAGCTGC
>Ga0209404_10002156_pt1 | contig 12423 bp, 12 predicted proteins | sample TroAtlMetagenome_2_FD_187447 | JGI IMG/M metagenome (GOLD analysis project Ga0209404, IMG submission 187447) | Marine eukaryotic phytoplankton communities from Atlantic Ocean - Tropical Atlantic ANT8 Metagenome (SPAdes) (version 2) | ecosystem: Environmental > Aquatic > Marine > Oceanic...
CCTAAATGATGGTTCCCCAGGAACTTTCACTAAAGGTACTGCTATGACTACAGCTGCGGCTGAGGCATTAGGAGACGCTTCTGGTAACGCTTTTGCTGAAATGGCATTCTCAATTGAGAAGTCAACAGTAACTGCTAAATCAAGAGCTCTTAAAGCAGAGTACACAATGGAACTTGCTCAAGATTTAAAAGCAATCCATGGGTTAGACGCTGAAACAGAACTTGCAAACATCTTGTCTGCTGAAATTTTAGCAGAGATTAACAGAGAAGTTGTAAGAACTATCTATATTAACGCAGAGAAAGGTGCCGCTGTTAACACAACTACAGCAGGTATTTTTGATTTAGACACAGACTCAAACGGAAGATGGTCAGTTGAGAGATTCAAAGGACTTATGTTCCAATTAGAGAGAGATGCTAATAGAATAGCACAAAGAACTCGTAGAGGAAAAGGTAACATGATTATCTGTTCAGCTGATGTAGCTTCTGCTCTTCAAATGGCTGGTGTTCTTGATTACACTCCGGCGTTAAACAACAGTTTGAATGTTGACGACACAGGAAACACTTTCGCAGGTGTTCTTAACGGCAGATTCAAAGTGTACATAGACCCATACTCAGCTAATAGTGCTGCTAAGCAATACTATGTAGTTGGTTATAAAGGTACTTCACCTTATGACGCTGGTATGTTCTACTGTCCATATGTTCCACTACAAATGGTGAGAGCAGTTGGTCAGGACACTTTCCAACCAAAAATCGGTTTCAAAACGAGATACGGCCTTGTTGCTAATCCGTTTGCTGAAACTGGTGCGATTTCAGGAGCTGCTACAGCAGTTAATGACGCTGGTTCTGCTAACTCAAACAGATACTACCAAAGAGTGCAAATTGCAAACTTAATGTAATATCTTGTAGAGTTATCTACACGAAATACGAAAAAGGGCGGCTTTATGTCGCCCTTTTTTTTGCTCTCCTTAATGGATAAATATAAGTATGACAACAGTAAACACTTTATCACGACAACCCACGAAGTTAGACTATGCTTCACCAACGCAGTTTAAATTTTCTATTCTCAAACTGCCAAAAGTGGAGTATTTCTGTACCTCAGCCAATATTCCTGGAGTAAATTTAGGTAGTGCTGATATGCCAACACCATTGAAAGATATACCAACACCTGGTACTAAATTATCATATGGAGATTTAGAAGTAACATTTATGGTTGATGAAAATTTAGAAAACTATAGAGAAATACATGGTTGGTTGACAGGATTAGGAACTCCTAAAGACCATAAGGAGTTTAAAACTCTGGTGGACGCCGCTAAGGACAGATTTCCAACGCAAGGGAGTAGCGATATTGTAGCAGACGCAGGTAAGGTGGTAGGTGGACCAATGCCAATAGGACCAGCATATTCAGACGCAACTCTTAATGTGTTGACAAGTAAAAACAATGCTAATATTGAGGTTCGTTTTTCTGACATATTTCCAATCTCTTTATCAGGTCTAACATTTAGTCAACAAGCCACGGATGTTGATTATTTAACAGCAAGTGTTACAATGAAATATAGAATATATGAATTCGCTGAAAAAGGTAGAACAGCAACCGTAACTACCTCTTAAAAGCTTTACAATTTTATATAATTATGATAGGATACCGTTATTATGGATTTAGAAAAATTACAAGAACAAGCTGATTCTGATTTGAAAATCAATGATACTGAATTAGATTTAGAATCACTTAAAACACCCCAATTACACAACAAATATATGAAACATTTAAGTAGGTTTAAGTTAATGCTTAGCCGTGCTGAAGGAGATTTATATAATACTAAAAGGAAATTGTGGGAGTATTATACTGGTAAAGCAGACGCTCAGGTATATAAAGATAAACCTTTTAACTTTAAATTATTAAGACAAGATGTAGACCAATATATTCTATCAGACGAAGAATATATCAAGGCTAAACAAAAGGTAGATTACTTAAACGCTACTATAGATTTTTTAGATAGAACAATTAGGCAAATCACTAATAGAACTTTCACAATAAAAAATGCAATAGATTGGCGTAAGTTTACTAGTGGTGCCATATGATAGAACTACACGATAACAAAGTACCTTTTTTTATTCAACAACATGTTTATGATTTCATTTTAAATTCCACCTTTAGAATAAAAGGTTGGGAAGATAGAGATGATTTAGAAAAATATGATTTACATTCCAGATGGACAGAGGAAGATTTAAAAAACTCCAAACTTTGGTGTTATATTGGAGAGTTATATTCTTTTGATAAATTTGATAAGTGTATTGTTAATTTAACAAAACCTGGAGACCATTACTATACTCACACACATGGAGAAGATACAACAGTTGTATTATACTATGCAAATTTGGAGTGGAAAGATGGTTGGGCAGGCGAAACTTTATTTTATGATGACCAAAGAAACTGTAAACAAGCATATGATTATACACCAGGAAGATTATTAAAGTTTGATGGTAAGGAACCACATTCAATAAGACCACAATCTTTTATTGGACCTCAATATAGATTTACAGTATCTACTTTCTTCAAAGGTTAAAATGAAACTTCCCCCTAGATATATTGTTATAGATAAAAAAGATGATGTCTATTTAAAGATTGAGGCAGACGAGGATATAAGAAGAGAGTTAGGTCAATTCTTTACCTTTGAGGTACCTGGTTTCAAGTTTATGCCACAATTTAGAAACAGAGTGTGGGATGGAAAGATTAGATTATTCTCATATCAAACTGGTCAAATTTATGTCGGATTGTACCCCTATATATTAAAATGGTGTGAAGATAACAATGTACATGTGGTTGACGGTACTAAAATACAAGACACTAAAGTTGATGATAGTAAAGTTGACGCATTTATTAAAGCATTAAAGATACCATTAGAAGTTAGAGATTATCAAAAGGAGGCATTTGTATATGCAACTAAAAAGAATAGATGTTTACTACTTTCACCCACCGCTAGTGGAAAATCTCTTATTACTTATCTTCTTGTTAGGTTTAACATATTACGGTTAAAGGAACAAAAGAAGAAGATACTTATTATTGTACCAACTACATCATTGGTTGAACAATTGTTTAAAGATTTTAAAGACTATGGTTGGTCGCCTGAAAGAAATGTACACCGAATATACCAAGGTCATGGTAAAGAAACAACTAAACCTGTAATAATATCTACATGGCAATCCATTTATAATCTACCTAAAAAATGGTTTAAAGATGTTGGTATGATTGTAGGTGACGAAGCACACTTATTCAAGGCCGTTTCATTAACTAAAATATTGACAAAATTAGAAAAGTGCCCATATAAAATTGGTATGACTGGTACTTTGGATGGTAGTAAGACACATAAATTGGTGCTTGAAGGTCTATTTGGTGCTGTAAATAAGGTAGTATCCACAACAGATTTAATGGAGAAAAAACAACTTGCTGAGCTCAAAATATACTGTTTGGTCTTAAAACACGGTAAAACGGAAAGTAAACATTGTTTTGGTATGAACTATCAAGAAGAGATGGATTACATAGTTAAGAGTGATAAGAGAAATAAATATATCCGTAACCTGGCAACCGGTTTACAAGGCAATACATTATGTTTATTTCAGTATGTAGAGAAACATGGTAAAGACTTATATGAAATGATTAAAGAAAAAGCTACAGACAAGAAGGTATTTTATGTTCACGGAGGAGTTGACGCAGACGAAAGAGAACAGATTAGAGAGATTACGGAAAAAGTTGACAACGCTATTATTGTTGCGAGTTATGGGACTTTCAGCACAGGCATTAATATTAGGAACTTGCATAACATTATTTTTGCTAGTCCTTCTAAATCTAGGATAAGAAACTTACAATCTATTGGTAGAGGATTAAGACTAAAAGATAATAATTCACATGCAACTTTATATGATGTTGCAGATGATTTAACATATAACGAAAAAGAAAATTATACATTAGCCCATTTCCGGGAAAGAATAAATATATATGGTGAAGAAGACTTTGATTATGAAATACACAACATAGAGTTAAACAATGCAGAAACCACAAGTTAAAATAATTAAGTTAATTAATGGTGACGATATTGTTACCGTTCTACCTACTGGCGATAAACAGTTGCCAGATAATGGTCCGTTAATAAGATTAGATAAACCCTTACAGATTAAATATATACCTCAAATAACACCAGTTGGTTTTAGAGATTATATAGCTTTGATTCGTTGGACTAATTATACAGGCGACCACATTGTTACCATTCCTAAAGATAAAATTATGACAATAACAAACGCCTCTTTAGAAATGAGTGGTAGTTATGCTGAGGTGTGTAAAAATTATCACAATTTAGATAAACCTAAAAGAGATGAAACATATCACCGAAAACCTTTTACTGCTGAAGAAAATAAAAAATTAAGTGAAATATTTAAGGAATTAGATGATGAAGAGGAAACACCACCTACGATTCATTAAAGGCTTTATGCAAACGGACACCGTTATTATACGCATAAAAAAATAATTGTCAAGTGTGGATTTAATACAATTCACCATTGACATTTTTACTCAAAAAGAGTATTATATAAACAATTGAGGATATTATGGCAACCACAAAAAAGAAATCAGAACACTATGTTAATAATAAGGAGTTTTTGGCCGCAATGGTTGATTACAGAAAGATTGTTAACAAGGCAAAAAGAGCAAAACAAAATAAACCTCCAGTACCAGACTATATCGGTGAATGTTTTTTAAAGATAGCAAATCATTTATCTTATAGACCAAACTTTATAAACTATACCTATCGTGATGATATGATTAGTGATGGTATTGAGAACTGCTTACAATATTTAGATAATTTTAATCCAACAAAGTCAAACAATCCGTTTGCTTACTTTACACAAATAATATACTATGCCTTTGTTAGAAGGATACAAAAAGAAAAGAAACAAGTAACCATTAAACAAAGAATGATAATGGATGCTAATTATGATGATTTGACATTACAACCAGGAGAAGATAAGGAATTTAAGAACCAATTTACAGAATTTTTAAGAAAGAACTTGCCTGCTGACGCAGAGCCAATAAAACCAAAAAAGAAAAAAAAGAAAAAGTGAAGTTGAATAAGATTGTTATAGTAGGTGGTGGTTCCGCCGGCTGGATGACGGCCTCCACCTTGATTAAAGCATTTCCTAATAAGGATATTACATTAATTGAATCACCAAATGTTCCTGTTATAGGAGTAGGCGAAAGTACCATACAAAGAATAAGAAATTGGACTACCTATCTAGGCATAGATGATAAACAATTCTTAAAACATACAGATGGTATATACAAATTAAGTATTAAGTTTACAGACTTTTATAAAAAAGGTACTGAATTTCACTATCCTTTTGGTGTTGCTCGTACAGATAATACAAGGGCAGAATTCAACGATTGGTGGTTTAAGAAAGAATTTTATCCAGAAACATCTAATACAGACTATGCAGATTGTTATTCTCCTGCCATGGCATTGGTTAATCAAAACAAAATAGATTATGAGTTTGAAGGCTTTAGATTAGATACTGATTCGGCCTACCATTTTGACGCAATTAAATTTGGTCATTGGTTGAAAGAACACTATTGTTTACCTAGAGGTGTTAAACATATACAAGAAGATATAACTGATATCCAACAAGACGAAAATGGTATTAAGTCTTTAAATGGAAAACATGAGGCAGATTTATATATTGATTGTACAGGTTTTAAAGCATTATTATTAGACAAAACATTAAACGAACCTTTTGAAAGTTTAGAAGATAAACTACCAAATAATTCAGCATGGGCAACTAGAATGCCTTACAGAGATAAAGAAAAAGAATTAAAACCATATACTAATTGCACAGCAATAGAGAATGGTTGGGTATGGAATATACCATTATGGAATAGAATTGGTACTGGTTATGTTTATTCAGATAAGTTTGTTGATGATGAAACAGCACTACAACAATTCAAAAATCATTTAGGTTTAAACTATCACGACCATCCTAACCATGATGATTTAGAATTTAGAAAAATTAAAATGAGAACAGGTATACACAAAAGATTATTTGTCAAAAATGTCGCAGCTGTAGGGTTGGCTGGTGGATTTATTGAACCATTAGAAAGTAATGGTCTATTTTCTGTACACGAATTCTTAATAGAGTTGGTTAGAAATTTAAGAAGAGATTATATAACACAATGGGATAAAGACAATTATACACATACATGTAAGTCTATGTTTTATAAATTTGCCGAGTTTGTAGGTATGCATTATGCCTTATCAATTAGAAATGATACAGACTATTGGAGAGCAAACAACCAAAAACAATGGGAAGAAAGTTTAATTACTTCAAAACCTAAAATGCAAATAGGATATTTGTACTCTGCTATTGATAGAAACCAAGAGCACCGTTTTGCCAATGATGGTGGTGGTTTACACTTTATAGCAGCTGGTATGAATTGGGCACCTACTGATAAAGATAATTTAATGTATCATAACTTAATGAGTGAAGAAAAATTAAAGAAATTATATCAACCAGCAATAGCATATTTGGATGTAAGAAAAGGACGATGGAATTCCAAAGCAAAGAACTCACCTGACAACATACAGTTTTTAAAGGATAATATATACACATGAAAATAGCCTTATTAAATGATACACACTTTGGTTGTAGAAACGATAATCCAGCCTTTATTAAATTTCAAAATAAGTTTTATGATGAACAATTTTTTCCTTTCATACAAAGAAATAATATTAAATGTTTAATACACCTAGGTGATGTGGTTGATAGAAGAAAGTTTATTAATCATAACACGGCTCATAACTTTAAAAAAGTATTTTGGAATAGACTAGATGATATGGATATTGAAACCCATATTATCATTGGTAACCATGACACCTATTATAAGAATACAAACGAAGTTAATGCCATGCAAAATTTAAACATATCAAAAAATACCATGGTATATACACACGCAACAGATGTTGAGTTTGATGGTTTAAAAATATTATTCATACCTTGGATATGTGATGATAACTATGCTGAAACAATAAGAACTATTGGTAATTCTACAGCTACTATTGCTATGGGTCATTTAGAGATAAGTGGTTTTGAAATGCATAATGGACATATGAATGAACAAGGTTTAGAAAAGGCTATGTTTAAAAGATTTGAAAAAGTAATGTCTGGCCATTTTCATAAGAAGTCGGATGATGGACAAATTTATTATCTTGGTACACAATACGAAATGACATGGTCAGATTATATGTGTCCAAAAGGCTTTCACATTTTTGACACAGCAACAAGAGAGTTATCAAGAGTAGAAAATCCTAATAGAATGTTTAAGAAGATTGTTTACAATGATAAAGAAACAAATTATGATACAATAGATATTAAAGAGTACGACCACACATTTGTTAAACTTTTTATATCAAATAAATCAGATAGTGATATGTTTGAAAGATTTATGGATAGACTTTATACTCAAATAAATGTACATGCAATAGATGTAATTGAGGACCCTACAGATATTGGTGCTTCAGTACCAGAAAACATATTAGAAAAAGGAGAAGATACTCTAACATTTTTAGGTAACTATATTGACCAGGCAGATATTAAATTAGATAAACAAAAATTAAAACAGTTTGCTAAAGAACTTTACATGGAGGCTAGTGAGTGATATTATTTAAGCGCATATCTTATAAGAACTTTTTATCAAGTGGTAATCAACCAATAGAAATTTCTTTAGATTTGTCGCAAACAACTTTAGTGGTTGGTACAAATGGTAGTGGTAAGTCAACCTTATTGGACGCTTTATGTTTTGTATTGTTTAACAGACCATTTAGAATTATTAAGAAAGAACAAATGGTCAATACTATTAACAATAGTGATTGTGTTGTAGAGGTAGAGTTTGATGTTGGCACCAAGAATTATATTATTAGAAGAGGTATTAAACCTAATCTATTTGAAATATTTTGTAATGGTAAGATGATTAATCAAGACGCCAACAATGTAGATTATCAAAAGTACCTTGAAACAAACATAATGAAACTTAATTACAGGTCATTTATTCAGGTGGTTTTATTAGGTTCTTCCTCATACGAACCATTTATGAAGATGAAACCAAGATATAGAAGAGAAGTAGTTGAAGAGATACTTGATATTAGAGTTTTTGGCCTAATGGACCTAGTTTTGCGTTCCCAACAGAGTGATTTACAAAAAAAGTTGACGGAGGTGAGGCACCAAGTGGAGTTAATAAAGACCAAGTATGAAACTGAAGCAAAATACTTAAAGACTTTGGAGACCAAAGGGAGCGACAACCAAAAGGTACAAGAAAATAAACTACAAGAAAACGAACAAAATAGGTTAGAATATGATAGAAAGCTCCAATCCATTAATGAGGCTATAGCCGTAAGTCAAAATGCATTAAGTGGTCAACCAGAAACCAATAAGAAGTTAAAAGAATTGGAGAAGTATGAAGTTAAAATAGAACAAAACCTAGATACTCATAAGAAGACTTTAAAATTTTTCAAAGAGAATGATACATGTCCAGTATGTACACAATCTATTGACAAAACATTTAAGGAGGAGAAATGCAATCACGAAACTACAACAATTTCCAAGCTAGAATCAGGTCTCAAACAGCTCGTAGGAGAACTCAATATACAGGAAGAGAAACTAACCAGCTACAACAAGATAACGGACAAGATACAATCAATGAATGTAGAGATAGCAAAGGTAACCTCCAGCCTAGAAAGTCTGAAAAGACACAGCGACCAAATTCAGCAAGAGATTTCTACAGCTAAAGAAAGAGATAGTGATATTGAAACCATTGAATTAGAATTATTAAAAATGAAAGAGGACTTAAAGGTTGCTTTTAGCAGTTTAGAAGATGTACAAGAAGAGAAGGACTATGTTGATGTATTAAGAGAGATACTTAATGACAAAGGTGCTAAGGCTAATATTATTAGAAAATATGTACCTATAATGAATCAATTGATTAACAAATATTTACAGGCAATGGACTTTTATATATCGTTTAACCTAGATGAGGAGTTTAATGAAACTGTAAAGAGTAGATTTAGAGATACATTTAATTATAATAACTTTAGTGAGGGAGAGAAAATGAGAATAGACCTTGCGTTGTTATTTACTTGGAGAGATATTGCTAGAATGAAAAATAGTACCAATACCAATCTATTAATATTAGATGAAATATTTGATTCATCATTAGACGGCCAAGGTACAGATGACTTCTTTAAAATAATTAAAACATTAGAAAAGGAAAACATCTTTATTATATCACACAAAGGCGATATACTATTTGATAAATTTACAAATATAATTAAGTTTGAAAAACATCAAAACTTTACACAGTTAGGAACAATATAATGGACGAATTAAAATTAATACCACCATCGGACCCTAGAGTACAGACAGCAATAGCACCATTTAAGGACGAAATGTTAAAAGACCATGACATTAAAGATAGAAAAGAGTTGGTTGAGGCTATGTTTTTTTGTATGAAGAAATTTAGTGGACTAGGACTTACTTGCAATCAAGTAGGTTTACCTTTCAATATGTTTGTTGCAGGTGGTCATCCACAAATAGAAAATGGTATGTCGTTAGCAATGTTTAATCCAATGATTATATCCTCTAGTGTGGAAACTATTGTTATGAAAGAAGGTTGTTTAACCTATCCTTTCTTATTCTTATCTATCAAAAGACCTAGAAAGGTTGTAATGAAATATGAGGATAGTGAGGGTAAATTACAAGAGGCGCATTTAGATGGTATGATGAGTCGTATATGTCAACACGAACATGACCATATTATAGGTAGAAATTTTATAGAGCATGTATCCAAATTTAAATACAAAAGGGCTGAAGAAAAAGCTAAGAAATTAATACAACAATTGAAGAAAAAATCACAGGCTTGACATTTTTACTGACTTAATGTAGGATATACATAATGACATATGCGTGGAAAAAAGGAATGACGATTGATGACCAATGGAATAGTTGGCAAGAACACAATCCTATAGATAAAATAGAAGCACCTGATACAGAAACATTAAAAGAGGCAGTTATAAAAGACTTGTCCTTTGTATCTGTAATGGATGTAAAAGAGTATACCTTATATCAAAAATGGTGTGAGGTTAAAGACAGATATCCTACAATAGAAACAAACTCCTTTTTTGATGATAAACCAGCAATGGCAAAACCAGACCAAGCTGTTGTTATACAAGAAGTCAAAAACAATTTTTGGTTGCCTGAAGACCCCGAAGAATATTTAGAACTACAACCTGAACTAGTATGGACAGATGGTGCTAATGTACAATCACATACAAATGCTAAAGGTTCCGAAATATGGAATGCATTAAGGACTTTCCTATCTACTATGAAAAACAATAGTAATATAGGTAGAAATTTAAACTTTTTAATTAGAGATAAGAAAACAAAGAAATATCTAGGAGTTACCTGTATGAGTAGTGATTTCCTAGACCTTACACCTAGAGATAATTACATTGGTTGGGAAAGAGTTGCAAAGACTCAAAGAATGATTAATCATACTTGCATTGGTAGTACAATTGTACCAATACAACCACTTGGATATAACCTGGTTGGTGGGAAACTACTAGCATTGTTATGTCTATCAGATACAGTTGAGAAGACCTGGGAATATCAGTATAAAGATAAACTAGTAGGTGTAACCACAACTAGTCTATACGGTAAGACTAAACAGATACCATTATCACAATACGACAGACTAAAGTATTGGAAGAAAATGGGTTGGACAGCAGGTAGTGTATCATATGAGCCATTATTACCTACTAGAAAGATGATACAGGCATGGTTAATGAAAAACCATACTTACAAATACTTTGAATGGTATGTTGCAAAGAAAGATACAGGCCAACCACACAAAAGAGACCATAGAAATAGGTCTCATACATTTACCTACAACCAATTAGGTATAGATAAGAAATTAATTAAATCGGAACATGCCAGAGGTATATATTTTGGTGAATTATACAACAATACTAACCAATTTTTAAGAGAAGAGATTAAAGAAGACCAGTTGGAAAGAAGATTTGATAACTCCGTAGAAGCATTAACTGATATTTGGAAGAACAAATACGCCAAGAAAAGACTGGCTAGTTTAAAGAAACAAGATAGATTATCTAAAGAAACTCATTTTTATGATGATATAATCTATATGAATTGGGAAGAAACTAAACAGAAATATTTACCACAGGTAGGAAGATAGTGCCTGGTAAATGGGACGGTAGGACAAGAATACCTACGAAACAATATAAAGAGAATTACGACTTAATCTTTGGAAAAAGGAAAGAAGAAAATGGAACTTTACGAGAAAAGCGGCCAACTAGAACTAGAGTTAGGCGCTCAAACAAACGAAAGTAATAAATACAAACGAGTAAGCGACCTTGACATGTATCAAAAGGTAGCAAAAACAACGGCAATATATCCGAGAGAACAGGCCATTATCTATCCTACATTGGGACTGACCGGTGAAGCAGGTGAAGTTGCAAATAAAGTAAAGAAAATATATAGAGATGGCACAAATAAGATTAATGAGAATATTGTTGAAGAGATATCCGCTGAAATTGGCGATGTATTGTGGTATGTTGCTGTACTGGCTGATGATATTGGTTGCAAGTTATCCGACATTGCTAACAATAATCTCCTAAAATTGGAGAATCGTAGAAAAAAAGGTACGATTCACGGATCCGGCGACAAAAGATAGAAGAACAAAGCACGAACTTAGCTGTGCAAATACGCACAGCCCTTAAAAACCTAGACCAGGTCTCAAAAAAAAATTTAAAAAAAGCGTAAAAAACGCTTGACTCCAGGACCAACTCCTGTAGGATGGTAGTATATTATGAAAAAGGACAACACTATGAACCTTGATGTGAAATCAAACCTAGCAAAATTACTTGCTACAGAGAATATTACAATCCAACACAACAATGTTAAGACAGCTTCTTTTGATGTAAAGAACAGAGTCTTAACTCTTCCAGTATTTAAACAAAAACATGGTGATGTCTATGATATGTTAATAGCACACGAATGTGCTCACGCTTTATATACTCCTTATGAAAAATGGGAAGGCATTAATGATAATGAATTAAGGTCATATGTTAATGTACTTGAAGATACTAGAATTGACAAGTTAATACAGAAAAAATATCCAGGTGTAGTACATAACTACCAAAATGGATTTGATATATTAGAAAAACAGAATTTCTTTGGTATCGGTGGTAGAGATATCAATAAAGACTTTATGATTATTGACAAAATTAATTTGAGGTCAAAATCATTAAACAGATTACCATTCATTTTTGCTCCTAAAGATAACAAGTGGTTGACAAGGTTGACGCTATCAAAA
>Ga0209404_10002157_pt1 | contig 12421 bp, 15 predicted proteins | sample TroAtlMetagenome_2_FD_187447 | JGI IMG/M metagenome (GOLD analysis project Ga0209404, IMG submission 187447) | Marine eukaryotic phytoplankton communities from Atlantic Ocean - Tropical Atlantic ANT8 Metagenome (SPAdes) (version 2) | ecosystem: Environmental > Aquatic > Marine > Oceanic...
TTTAGTTTTACGTCTATCCAATTCTACTCCATGATCTCTCATTAAAGATTCTAATTCTACTTTGGTCATAGATTCATAATTAGGAGCATCAGAAGTAATTGCTTTCTCAATAATTTCTTCTACAGCTTCTTCCGCTACTTCTTCTACAGGGGCAGGTTCTGGTGTCCCTTCTATCATTGCTTTGGCTTCAGCTTCGGTCATTATAGTTGTAGTCACAAGTTTATCGTCCTCGTTCATAACGTTATAAACAGGATTGTCGTTAATATCCGTACCAACTTGAACCATTTTTAAATTTGACATAGTTATCTCCTAAATAATTATCTGTACTTACACTTTTTTACACCCCGTTTAGCAATACCTGCTCCACGGACTTTACCACCTTTTTTGTAGGCTTTAATTTTTCCACCTGCTTTTTTACCTTCAGGTTCTATAATAACCCCTTTCGACCTAGCATATTGCTGAAGACTCATTACATTCTGAATAGCGTCGTCATCAAAATATTCGTTACGTACCTGTTGTTCTTCTTCGTCCATAATCTACCTCATTTTAACGGGTCTTACACCCTGTTTAGCAATACCTGCCCCACGGACTTTTTTACTCTTTTTGACTTTACCCCCTTGGTTCAAGTTGCCCCAGCGTCCAGGAAATTTTTCTTTTAACTCTCTTTTTGTCATATCGAGTTCTCCAGAAAGATTCATATCTTTAGCCTTAGTAGGGTCTATACCAAAACTTCTTGCTTTAGGGGCATCCTTACCGTATTCCCTTCTTAAACCAACATCTTTAAGATGAGCATCTGATATTAGCTTCCTCTCTTCCCTTTTCATGTCTTTACCTGATTCTCCACGTCCTTCCCATCTAGCTCGACGCTCTTTATCCCACTCTTTTTTTCTTCCAAGCACGTCTAAACTTTCACCTCTTGGTCCGCTTCTTCGTCGTCTAATATTTCCTCTAAATCTATCACTCATTTTCTTCTCCTATCCATAAAATACGGTTAGCATATCAGTGACATCCAGAGTATATTGCACTGTCATACCACTATCAAACAAAACACCATTGTCAGGAATGGTTCTATCGGTATTTGTGTTTGCTGTTCCAATAGTTCTAGCTGTAAAAAGAACTGTGCCATCTTCTGGCGCACCGTTGTAAAACGATACTGTACCTGCTGTACCCCCAGAAACAATATTCATACCTTTAAGTCGTATTCTATTACTTCCTTCAACAGCTTGAGCGCAAAGAGACCCTGAACCTACTGTTATATTATCTGCGTATTGTGCAGAACATTCAACTGCTGATACAGTCAAGAAATACTTAGCCCCTGCAACAGTTTCTGCTGAACTAGTTGACGTTATAACTTCTGTCATAGCATCACCAAAAACATCTGTACCTGTAATAGTACAGGTTTTAGCGTTATCGCTTGTGCCTGCTGTAGTTACTGTAACATTTCTAGCCTGACCACCTGCGTGGGTAGTATTAGCCATAGTTGCTGAAGTATTGGGTCGGGCTGCAGTAACAAGACGAGTAGCACTAGCGGCATTTGTATCAGATATTGTTAATACCTTTACGTCTGAAATCGCCATTTACATCTCCTATAAAGTTGGAGGGGGGGTTACCCCCTCCTGATTAATTAATGTATATTCATCCAAATGAGAGAATATTCTGTAGTAGCGTTAACAGCCATAACTTGCCCAATATTAACAAGTGTTGACCCTGAACTTGGCTCAACAGCTCCTGCCGTAGAATCTGATCTCATGCAATTATGCCCAAGAACTAGAGTTCCTTCTGTCAACAATGCCTGTGGACCAGATACTGTAAACCAAGCATAGTAATCTGCTGTCGTGTCAATAACAGTAGCACCCATAACTGCTCCTGCTTCTGCTGTAGGAGCAACAACAACTTGCGAATATGGGTTATGGACTAAAGAAAGTTGAGAACTTGTTGTCAAGGCTGTTGCTACTGGGTCATAAGTTGTTATCACAACACTAGGGTCTGCTGAATGGTCATGTGCAGGGTTAGATTTTACCCTCATTGTCTGACCTTCACCATTAACGTCATTTGCCCATAAATAGCCATCAGCGTACTCATTAAGTGTTAAATCATTACCGCCTGTTTCCACAGATATAGCTGTTTCTCCTGCACTAACAGCAGAAGTAGCGGTCATGTTTAAGTGGTTTGAATCTTGAGCTTGATGTGCAACAAGTTTCCCTGCGGTAATAGCAGTACCACCATTCAAACCATAACGATAAACATTATTACCATAAATAAGTATAGTTCCTAGTGGGAATAATTGGGTTGAACTTTCTGCCCAAGGGTTAGCTGTTCCGTACTGACTACCGCCTTTACCGATAACTAAATCGGAAGGACCATAACCTGTAGCTGCAGCGTATTGTAAGTGTGAACCACCTTTTAGGTATAAATTACCTGATGAGTTCATGTTTGAGTATTCGGTATAAGTACCTAAAGTACTACTTTTAGTAACAGTTTTAAAACCGTTCTCAGAGCGTACTGCTCCTTTAAATGTGGTATTAGCCATGTTTATCTCCTTGTCTTGGCTGTTGTCAGCTACACCATGTAACTGTCAAGGTAAGGGTAGTATAAAGTAAAAAGGGACAACCCGCAAGAGTCATCCCTTTAATTTTTAATTAATCAAGCTATTAAGCTCCTGGCGAACCATATATTCCTAATGGATCAGATACACCGAAAGAATATCTTTCTCTAGCCTTATATCGGCTATTGCCTGTATCAAAGTCAGCATCCATAGATGTCGCCATTGCAGCTCTGGTAAAGTGCTTAAGACCGTTAGGTACATCAGTTAACATGAACCATGCGTCAGTGTCAGTTAAATAATGATTAACACTCCAACCTTCAGGAACAGCGCTCATGCTACGTAACGCATTGATATCGTTGTCCGCTGTAGATACTCGACCAGTAGACTCAAGTAATCTAGTCGCAACAAACTGTAAGTCTGCTGGAATGATTAACTTCTTAGGCTTTGCTGCGATAAGAAGTCCTCTTTCGTCTGTCCAACCTGCGATCTGAATAATAGCCGCTTCCAAGGAAGTTTCATTAAGATCAGCCGCGGTTGATGGTTCATTGGAGTTAGTACCACCTGAAACTAATGGGTGTGCAGTAGAACAAAGCTCCACTCCATCTCCATAAGTAGTACCAGAGTCAAAAGCATTATTCAAAATTGAAGCTGCTTTAACCTGTTTTGTGTACGCCATAGCACGAGCAAGCGCTTTAGTATAACGAGATGATAAAGAATCATACAAGTTATCCTCAATAGCCTCTTCAGTAATTGAAAAGCCCATTGCGATTGTCTCATGGTTATAGCGAGCTGTGAAAGCCTCTTGAGCATTGTCGTATTCGATGGCAGAGCCTTCGTCTTTGACTGGTGCTGCGGAGAAGCCTGATAGCTTAGTTTCCTCTTCAAAAGAACGGTCAGAACTTTCTGATTCGAAAATGTCCTTATGTTCCTCACCGTACTTTGCATACTCTAAACCGAATAATGCGTTCAAGCCAGGAAGTAGTTCTTTAAGGAGTTGTGCGCGTGAAATAGCCATTATTTATCTCCTCTATAAGCCAGTTGCTACTCTATACGCATGACCACCTACAGCAATATTACTGCTTTCATAAGGTGCGTTATACGCAAGAATAAGTTCAGCAAAAGCGTCGCTGCCTGTTTTTGTCTCTTCAACTACATCAATTATTTTAAACGGGTACGAAAGTGTAGTCCCGATTGAACTATTGATCGCTAATTTCGACCTGCCATTACTAGTAGTTAGTGTATTACTAATAATTTGGGCGTTGTTTCCGATACAAGTTAGTCCCAAGGTAGCCATAGTTGTACCTGAAGAACATACTGCCGCTTTGAACAGTACATCAGGATCGTCAACAACAAACGCATAAATATCACTAGCAACAACGCTGCCAGGATATTGATTGTTAAATGTTAACTGACTAGTATTTGGGTCAGTGTATTGACAGCCCATAAACACACCTAGTGTGCCTGTAGCTGGCAAAGCTGAAGTACTTCCGTCGCGCTCGACTGTGCCGTCACTTACGCGCTTTACTAGATCGCCCTTTCCAATAGCTGTACCATAGTTACTAGCTATTTTCATCTGGCGAGTAGAACCTGCGTAAGGTCGTCCTCCAATCAAACCAACAGGTACTAGCCCATAAGGGGCATCGATAGTTGGATAAGCCATGATTTATATCTCCAAAAAATTAAAATTAAAATTAATTACCTTTTCCGAAAGTGACCTTTGATTTTCGATCATTAAATATCGGCATTCTGGGGTCATTTTCTCGCATGAGGTTGTTATCAACTGAATGTATCTGGTTATCCGATTGCTGTTTATAATAATCGGTACGCTCATCTACTAATTCTTGAGGAGCCTTACACAGCATTAAACCACCAATTATAACATTATCTGCGAATTTTTCATTCTCTACAGTAACTAACGTTATTTCTGGGTGATCGACTGCTTTCACAGGTTCCCAACCTTCACGTAATTTAGAGGACACATTGGTGGGATCTATTTGACCTTGTGTGCTTGTCCGTATCCAACGGTATGCGTATCCTGGCTCTGGCGTAGGTGAAGGTAAAACTTCAGGGCGCTGCCAAGCCTTTTTACGGGGTGTCTTTTCACGGGTTTCAAGTTCTCGGTTTATTCGATTCTCAGCCATTATTCTTTCCTCATTTCTTCTGCAACCTTTTGGGCGTATAATTCAATCGGCACTCCAAGCCTTTTCGCTATAGCTACTTGTGTTTGCGTCAATTTAACCTTTTTAGGGGCTACGCTCCGCGTCGCGGGAGCAACCACATTAGCTTGTCGTTTTGGCTTTCCAGCCTCTGGTTCTGCAACTCCGTCCCCAAAGTTATCTGGGAAGAGCTGCCGCATACGAGTATCTATTGCCTCGTAGTATTCATCACTCTGCAAATCAACTCCTTGCTTGGCAAGTTTGTTGTGCAAGCCCAGTGCCAGACTCGTCATCTCATCGTCTGTACCGAACCAAGTGTTCTTCGAAGCCCAGTCCTGTGCTTTTCTATCAACAACAGGCGGTGCTTCTTTACTTTTTACTTCATTTGGTTCCTCCTGTAAAGAAGGTAATTTAAAATTATTTAACTTATCAGTTTTAATCTTGGCACTTGTTAAGCTTTCCTGTGCTACTACAACAGCTTCTGCGTCGCCAGACTCATACGCATCCTTATACGCTTTTTTAGCCTGTTTCAACTCAGCATCTGCTGTTTTTTTAGCTTGGTCAAGCAACGCTGCTTGATTCTTATTAACACTGCCTTTTAGTTTATTATTCTCATCCTGAACAGATTTTACATACCGTTCAAGTTCTTCACGCTCTCTTAAGGCTGTTTCTTTTGCCCGCCTTTCGTCGTGATACCCTTTACTAAAATGTTGGATCCGCTTACGGACTTTTTCAGAATAATCCTCAAGTTCTTCATCAGTAACGTCTTCAGGTGGCTCAGAAGGTTTCTTATTTCTGTCAGCTTTCGGAGTATCATCAACCACTTCGACTTCAAGGTTATCCTCAGAAGCAGCCTTCTTGATTCCTTTATTTTCTTCTTTATCTGCTTTTGGTCCATCTTCTTTACTTTCTTTACCTGAAATATCAATCTCTACTGCGCTAGAGTCTTCGATTTCTATGTTAGGTTTCTTATTTTCCTCATCAGGAAAACTATATTCTACTTTTTGAAATGCCATATTTATATTCCTTATGCTCTCGCTATACCGCGAGGATCTGCTACAACAGCTTCTATAGAGTCATCATTCATTAAACGATACTCTTTTCCTGCCACTTTAAATCTTGTTCCACTATTAGCGCGAAACATTACGAAATCACCTAATTTACACCAAGGAGTATCTCCAAACCTGTCTTTATCTTTATAGGCTTGTTCTCCTATGTCTACTACTAACCCCATTATAGACATGACGTAATCGTGCATCATCTCCTTATCTGTCTTTAAGACACTGGTATCAGAGTAAGTTTTCTCTATTTCAGGTAACGCTACCAATACTCTATACCCTACAGGTCTTGGTAGTTGTTGTTCTAGTTCGGCATCGTTTAATTGTACTACTTCAGTCATTATCATCTTCCATATAGTTGCGCGAGAGGTCTTCTATATACGCTATGCTGGATTTTAGACCTCGTATCAATCCAACAATTTCCCTGTAATTTGCATAATCTTTAGCAGATCCTGCTTCAAGGAAACCCTGTGCAGAGGCTATATCAGCCTCGATTTTTTCTTTAAGCACGTCAAAGACGGTTTTAGCCATTATTTACTCTTACTTGGTTGGTTTAATGTTTTAAACAACTCCATATCCAGTTTGTTGTCTTTCTCTACTTTATCAGCTTCAAGCTTAACGTTTTCTTTTTCTGCTTTTATCTGTACCTCGGCTTTATCTAGCTTTAACTTCTCAACCTGTATAGTAGCGTCAGCTTGGTCTTTCTTAGCTTTTCGCTCAACTTCTTGGGCTTTTATTTGAAGTTCAGCTTGCTGCATCTGGATTATTGGGTCTTTAGCCTGCTCTTGGGCTTTCTGCTGTGATGCTTCCTGCATATGTGCTTGAGCTAGTTGTTTACCTGCTTTAGCAATCATCCTAGATAGATCCACTTCTACTTCTTCGGGTAAGTCTTCATTCGGTAGCGGTAGCTCAACTCCAAGCCGTTCTTCCATATCTTTTCTATACTTAAACCCAAGATGTTCAGCTACATGAGCCTGTAAAGATGCCATAATCTGTTTAGCCTGTGGATTCTGTCCTATCATCTGTGCAATCATAGGATCCTGCATAAAAGACATATGGGTCTCAATATGAGCATCCTGATCCTGATATATGAACGCTTTCATCGGTTTTCCCTGTAAAGCCGCCATATTTTCACTAATTGGGTCTACGGGCTTCATATCATCCTTAGTCGGAACAATTTTCTCTGCGTTCTTAACCCCAAGAACTTCTATCATCTGCCTATGTAACTGAGGTAAGTCATATATCTGTGGTGCAGCTTGAGCCATTTGGAGGACAGCTTGGTGCTGCACCACTCTCTGTGCCATCGTAGAACTGTTAGGGTCAGACACAGGGATAACGTCAATCATTAAATAATCAGACTGTCTTGCGGACACATCACCTCTTGTAGGCTGATAAGCATACTCCGCGGAAGCGTATTCTGCCATTAATGCTTTTAGAAGTTTAAACTCTTGCTTCATGGCGTAATGAACACGAGCCTGTACAGCTGCCATAGGTTTTAAAGTACGCTCTAAGAGAGCTAGAGTTGTTCCTACAGGGGCATTAGCAGACATATCGGATATATTCATATCACTTACTGCCCCTAGTCTACGCCCTTCCTGAGTGATCTGGTTCAATAAATTAAATAGAGTCTGACTAGGTTCTTTGTAAGGAAGAGGCATAATATTATCACGAATACTACCTGACGGAACATCTACATCTTTCCACTCCCCAGGTTCAATAGGAGCGTCATCTCCTTTTATTCGTAACCCTCTGGCTTTTAGACCCCCAGGAAGGTTAGATAGTGTCCCTGCGTCTACAAGTTGCCGTATTATGGACGTACCTGCTTTAGCGTACCCCCCTATTATATGTATTAAACCAAGCCCATAAAACCCAAATCCTGGGACATACACATAATGTACAAAATGCTGACGTTTTAATCTAAGGTCATCTTCTGGGTCCCAATTTCGTCGTATAGATAATACTTCACTTGATCCACGCTCTATAGTTACTACATAAGGTTTAGCAATATCTTCTTCTGAATCATCTATACCATCTATAACCAGATCCGCGTGAACCTCGTAAACGCTATATCTATCGTCATCTGTAAGAGAATACCCACCTTCTTCGGCTTTTCTTTCCTCAATATCACTATGGAACGGTTGTGGCTCACCAAGATCTACATCACGGTAAAACCCGTTAACCTGTAACTTTCTCAATTCATTTTTAGTTTTTCGCATAACATGAGTTACACGCTCTGCTGTTTCTATATGAGAAGCCCCATAAGGTATAATCACATCTTCTGCGGGTATATATAGAGCAACTTGTCGTCCTAGATTAGGATCATAATATACTTTCTTAAAAGCTGACCCTGCTAAACCAAGACTATATAGTAATCTTTCATGTTCAGAACGATACTCTACCATATTCTCAGTTAACTGATAGTTCATATCCGCTTTAACTCGTTCAGAAGCTTCTAATTTTTCCCGTGTCTCTTGCCCTAATACTTTAGTCTTTACAGGTCCCGCTGCGGGAAACGTTTCACTCATAGTTTCTGCTTGGAACCGTATAGCTGCTTCCGCTAACACGTTAGAATATACTCCACAAGCACCTTCCCAGGGTTCTGTACGTTCTTCATACTTAAATCCTAACACGTCAAGACCCTTTACAAAGGTATCCGCCCAGTCTTTACGGCTTTCTACATCTGAGTCAATTAATCCTGAAATATCAGTAGATAGTAAAGATAACTCATCTTCTTCCATAGATTCAGCAAGGTTTTCATCAAATTCACCTGAACTCTCCTTACCTCCGTCAGGAACTATGGTAATCTCCATACTACCATCATCTAGTGTGACCATATCTGGATTAACAACTTCAATTTCTAACTGTTCCGTCTCTTCTTCCTCTACACCCTTCGGGGCTTGGAATAATCCTTTTTCTATTGCCATCAGTAATACCCACCTTTTTTCTGCTTGAAGTATATAATATCATCAGGTTCATCACTTGGTAGTCGTATAAACCCACCCTGCCTAAATCTCATCAATGCCATGACGGTGGAGTCAACCAAGTCATCATGGCTCATAAAGGGGAATCCTGCGATTTCCTCAATAACTTCTTCAGCCCATCGCGTCTCTGGAACCCAACAAAGTCCTGATGATACAATATCCGTAACGGAGTTAAGTCTTGCTAGCTTGTCACCAGATCCTCTATGGGGCGTATATTCCTGTATCGGTATACCCATTCTCCTCATTTCTTGGTAAAGAGCCGTTCCTGCGCTCTTTTTCTCCACAATAAACGAATCAGGATCCCATTCGCCATACTCTTCCATAGCTAACGCCTTCAACTCAGGGAACTCTAATCGTCGTTTTATGCTATTTAACAATATAATGTTATAATTGTCCACCTCTTCATTCAAAAATACGCCCCAAGTCGTCAAAGCCGTGAAATCTGCGCGATTATGTGTCTCTGCTGCTGCATCTAAAGACATTATTATATACTCACAGGAAGGAGGATGCTCTTTTTTCCATATTTGCCACCATTCTCGTTTAACCAAAGCGGCTTCTTCCGCTGTCGGCTCCTGCTGATACTGGGCATTCCACTGGAATACGGGCATAGATGCCTTGGTTCTAAGCAATGCCTCAAGGTCAAAAAACTCAGGCCATAAAGGTTTTTGGGAAGATTTTTTAGTTTTTTTATCAGGAACATCCAAAATAGCAGGAAATTCCACCACTTCGTACTGGTCAGACCGTTCGTTCTGTCCCATGTCCCGTACAACACGCCCTGTCAGGTCGTCCATATGCCAACGAGTCTGTATAATAGCTACCCGTCCCCCAGGCATTAAACGTGTTCTAGCACCAAATGTGAACCAATCATATGCTTTCTCAAATACTTCAAAATTCCCATTTATAACATCCTGCTCGGAATGGGGATCATCAACGAGCAAGAGGTCAGCACCACGACCAGCAATAGAAGAACCAATACCACACGCATAATATTCACCTCCTGAATTTGTATTCCAACGTCCTGCCGACTTAGAATCTACAGCCAACGCCACTGTCGGAAAGATAGATTGATAGGCTTCTGTTGCAATTAAGTTACGCACTTTACGCCCAAAGTCCACAGCTAAGTCTGTTGTATGCGAAACCATCATAACTTTCTTGTTCGGATTACGCCCAAGGAACCAAGCGGGAAACATAATAGAAACAAGCTGCGATTTTCCATGCCTTGGAGGGATATTTACGCAAATTCTGTCTTTTTTACCCTGTTCTATGTCCATAAGCATGTCTGCAAGTATCCTATGGTGTTTTCCAACGATATAATCAGGCTGCATATGCTTACAAAACTCGATTAAATCATCATAAGAGGCTTTATTATGTTGTCTTGTAGCCAATTCATCGACCATTTTGTCGATTTCAGCCACTTCTTCGGGTGTATAATGGTCTAAATTGTCCAACATGACCTGAATATCGTCTTCGGAGAAGTCAAAAGCTGTATTATTCACTTTTTTCCTCGTCTAACCCTAATTCTTTGTCCACATTCACAGGTTCACCGTCAATTATAGCCGCTTCTTCAACAGGATTTACCAATTTTGCCAGTTTAGACCTCAATTTTTCACGTAAATCATCCGTAGACTGATGTGTTATGGTCACTTCCGACTTCTCAGCGAACAATCCTACGTCTGAAATCTTACCTAACAGCTCTAAAGCACGTATACGTACCCTCGGATCAGGGTTTTCCGTCTCTTCTATGAGCTTATTTGTTACAAGATGACGTATCTGAGTAGCACTCTCTACAACAGAGCGACCAAATTCCTTTAAAATATTGTCCGTTAAGACAAGAGAGGCAGGGGTCAAGGTTGATATTTTCTTTTCTGTAACTTTTTTTGAAACATCTGCAGGATCATCAGCGTAAGCAACGGATATTTTGGCGGCAACGTCTTTGTCTTCTTTAGTTGGTTCAAGATCAACGCCATGTTCGCCTAATTCCTTTGCCGTATTTGCGGCTGCCTTCATACGATCTTTAAGATCAACCGAAGGCTCACCCTTTTCCATAGGTACATTCAGTTCTGGTTCTACTACAATCGTCATTTTATCTCGCAGGTTGTTAACCGTAACGCATTATATAACGAAAAAAATTTTTTTGTAAAGTAGTTTGGGACTCCTATAGGGGGGGTCTTCCTATATAGAGGGGGTCGGAACTCAAAAATATCGTAATCGTTTGTGTAAAATAATAATACAGAAGAAGCAAAGTGTCTTATGAAAAAAATGGGGTCATAGGGGTAGGGTATGGTTCGCTGTTAGGGAATTCCCTAATGAAAAGATACCAGTTACCATTATATGATATTATCTAATAAAGAATATAATTATATAATATGACTTACTATTGTATAACACGTCAATATATGGTTATATTAACTTATCAAGACGACAATTAAGTCTCTTGTGTATTTGAAAGGAATAACCATCATGGTTAAGAAATCAAACAAGCCGACCATAGTCGAACCATCAATCGCTGAGGCAGTACCTAATTGGTTACGATCAGGGAAAAAACTTATCACAACACTACGTGACGAGGGAAAAGTTTGGACAGACTTTTTATCTCCCAAGAATGATGATTGCACTAGCACTCAGGAATATTACGACGGAATGAAAGTTGTAATTGCAACAGGTCTTGACAAGTTAGACTTGTACAATGAAGAGCCGAAAGGCAACGAACCAAGAAATGAATTGGTTCGAGAGATTGGTTCTAAGCTGAAAGACATAAGAAAACTTTTGAAGCCTAAAGCTGAAAAGAAAGAACCACGTTCCGATATCGAGTTATTCATGGAATTACTTGACAAAGCTCAGACTAGACTAGCTGATAATGAAGAAATGTTTGCTAATCATTCTGAGGTTGTTGATGCAATGGAAAACTTGTTCAACGTAATTGGTGACTAATTTTAACTTTGGGAATTCTCTAACAATCGTTAGGGAATTCCCTAACAGAAATAAGGATTTAAAAAATGATAAAGTATGAAAGTTTATATGATCAAGTACAAAAAGGTAAATTAAAGCTACAAGATATTCTCAAAGATTATTCGATTACATCTGAAAAAGATGGTGGTTGGTTAGTTGTGATGAAAGCAAAAACAAAAAAACATTATGATGTTCCAATTGGTGTAAAAGATACGCTGAATGAAGCTATCGACTATATATATTATTTCGACCATGGTTATAACAGACCAAGAACTTAATTTTAATCACCCCTCAGAGAAATCTGGGGGGATTTTTTTTGCCTACATTTTTGATGCCAGTTCTTGAGGTAGCGTTGAGCCTAACCTCCAACCTAGAGAATAATTAGGGGTGAGCATAATAACACGTTAGGGAATTCCCTAATGGGAAATGAAACCAGTTCTTGAGGTAGCATTGAGCCTAATGTTCGGTAATGTTCGGTAATGTTCTACAATGTTCGCTTTTTTTTTTGCGAAAACGAACATTACAAACGTAGCATATAGTTGTATCTGGTGGTGTGTATTATTATCTATTACTATAAATATATATATATATTATAATGTTCGTTTTTTCCAAAAAATTGAGCGTCAACATTTGAGCGACCCCTTTTTGCGTATGTAATGTTCGCTATTTCCCCACAAATTTTCACCCCTTCATAATTCTCTGAGAAAACGAACATTAGAACATTCCAATGTT
>Ga0209404_10002158_pt1 | contig 12417 bp, 9 predicted proteins | sample TroAtlMetagenome_2_FD_187447 | JGI IMG/M metagenome (GOLD analysis project Ga0209404, IMG submission 187447) | Marine eukaryotic phytoplankton communities from Atlantic Ocean - Tropical Atlantic ANT8 Metagenome (SPAdes) (version 2) | ecosystem: Environmental > Aquatic > Marine > Oceanic | place...
GCTCAGGCTCGAGAACTTCCTCTACCACCTGTGACAACCACTCTTCACGGACCTCTAAAGGCATAGCGAACTCCCTCAAATGCGTGCTTCAAAACATAGCAAACATTAACACCCTTTTTCATCTCGCCACAACCTAACCCTGTCCCTAAACAGTCGGAACGACTCAAGAGATAAACACGCAGTACATAAGATACAATTGTGTGTGAACAATGGGTATAAAGAAGAATACCGTGGTGACTAAACTAATCTCGAGAGGGAACAACGGACTAAGATGAATATCGTCCTATTTAACGAAGAAGAGCTGGATCGCCCGCTCGCCAAAGACGACATGCGTACCTTGCACGTATTAAATGTCATCGGTTGCCGCCAGGGCGACAGCTTTGACGTCGGCTTGATCGACGGTCCACGTGGTAAAGCCCGCATCGTATCCGCCACCCACCGCGGCCTGGAGCTCGATTTTAATTTCAGCGAAACGGTGCCCAGGCTCTACCCCGTGACGATGATAATCGGACTACCGCGACCATCGAGCTCCCGCCGTATCCTCAAAGACCTGACGACGCAGGGAGCCGACACGCTGCACTTCGTCGCCACCGACAAAGGTGAAAAATCCTATCTAAAAAGCCGGCTGTGGGCGGATGGGGAATACGAGCGTCTATTGCGAGAGGGCGCCGAGCAAGCCTTTTGCACCCGTCTGCCCGAAGTCGTCATACACGAATCTCTGAAGGCGTGTATCGAGCAACTCGACGATGCCACCGACCGACTCGCCCTCGACAACTACGAAGCCGCCATGCCCCTGTGCTCTTTCCAAGCCAGCCAAAAACGCTGCGTATTAGCCGTCGGGTCCGAGCGCGGGTGGTCGAGCTCCGAGCGCAATTTATTACGCAAAAACAGCTTCGAATTAGTGAACTTAGGAGATCGCGTCCTCAAGACCGAAACCGCGTGCATCGCCGGGCTGACGCTGATCTTGCACAAGATGTCCTTGTTCTAATTGAGCCCAAGCTAATCCAACCCAAACCACTCTTTCACTAAACTCCAAGCGCACCGCTCCCTACTATTTGATCGACCCGCGAGGCTCCAAGCGCCAGAGAGGAATACTTAGAGCTGGTACTAAGCTCCCCTCGCCCCCCTAACGATACTGAATAATTCGCCTATCCACAGACATAGCCAATAGCCCAGTGGCATCGGATATTCCGACCCAGTCGGGCCCTGGGACGCTCAGTGACTCAACGGCAAACCCGCCTGTTTGCGCTGATCTCACAAGTACCACGGCGCCAGCCTTATCAGCGCTAGTTGGCCGAACAACCATCTGAACCGCTCTGTTCTCGCTTTTTGGCCACTGGCCCCATGAGAATGCGTGCACATTGGCGGGGAGTTGAAGCGTCCCAAGGTCAACAACCTCGCGCCCCTCAAGCTTGCCGATCTCGATTAGATCTCCTGATCTATGGCTAACAAAGAAAGGGAAAGCGACATCTCTTATGTGCTTGTCACCCATAACTCTGTTTACCCACTCTCTCCGAGCCTCATTCCACAGGTATAGCCCTGAGTCCGTGAGAAGCACTGGGATCTCGCCAAACCCAACTACTCGGTCGTGAATTGAGTTGATCTGGACTGGGCTTGGGATCTCCTCCCAATCTCCACCTCGCCAACGACCTAATGTCTCGACTCCTAGAGCCCAGACGTCGGCGCCAACAATAGCAACATGGGTCACCGTTACAGCGGAGCTAGCCACAGGCGACGACCAAGTGGCTCCACCGTCTGAAGATCTTACCAAGGAGAACTTTGGGCCTGTCGTCGCGAGAGCTGCGGCGATCTGATCGCCTGACCTAGCACCTGCAACAAACCAACCCGGCGCATCAAAGCTAAATTTATAGGTGCCATCATTAGCGACAAACAGAGCCTGAGCACGGCGTTCTGAATCTCCAACCCGACCCAGAAAAAGCCCAGAACTGTCACAGTTTGCCAAGACCACCTTCGGTGTAAATCGGGTCAGGATTCGATCTGAAGAGCGCCATTCTAGATCGTTATCAGAGCTCACTAATCACCCCCCATCACCACGAAATAAGGTCTACCGCCCAATCATATGCAGTCTCAACGCCTGTGATGACGTCCTGGGCCACCTCACGCCCTGAGTCCAGAACACCTTCTACAGTACCTTCTCCAAAGACGCCGTCAACAACATCAACGACACCCTCGATCACGTCAGAAGCAACATAGTACGCGTCCTCCATGAGATCCTTAGTTTCGATTCCTAGCAGTAATGCTGCATCTTCAAGCGCGGCGGCAGTGCCCTGACCGAAAACCTCATCTATCCCGTCGCCAACTAAGCCATATCCCTCATAAATAGCGTTAACTAACTCCTCAGCAGAACCTTCACCCAAGGCATAATCTACAGCGTTCTCGCCCCAGAGCGCCAGCAGCCTAGTCCCGATATCGACTGTCTGTTTTATACCATCGAGAGCGAACAGATCTTTAGCGTCTGGTGAAAGGGCGATGTGTGCGAGGTCAAACGCCCCCAACTCGCCAAGCCCTGCGTTCCAGTAGGCGTCAGCGTGGGTTCCCATAGCGAAGCTCCTATAAGCGTCGTTATCTTTCTCGAGTCTATCATAGTCTAGTGGGCTAGCGTCCCTTTCGCTCTCAATAGCTACCTGGAGGTTAACTCGGGCTCTAGCTAACCATTCTTGCCCTTTAGGGGTGAGCAAGGGGTTCGTCTCATCTGAGAAACGATTGATGTACTTGTCCCCATAATCAATATAGTAATCAGGCGGCTCTGGGTTGTTGCTGTATCTAATCACAAAGTCAAGGTGCCTGTCGACGTAGTAGGTGCGGTGGCCATCTGGTGTCACGGGGTTGGGGAGATTTATCGTCTCTTTACTTACCTGAGCCATCTCATCCGAGTACTTATCTACCTGTGAGCTATTGCTCTGACCAGCCCCAGCACTACTATTTTGCGCTCCAGACGAACTACTCTGCTCAGTGACCTCGCCTTCTCGCTGCTCCTTACTCGGCATCTTCCGTTCCCTCTATATGTGTTGACACAGGGGCGCCTTCTACGAGCTGTGTTCTGTCAAAAACGCCAGCCAGGCGCCGTAAGCCTATATACTCATCACTATCATCTTGCAGCCACTCATGCCCTACAACCAACAATCTACCGCCGCAAACTGCAGACGAGAACTGGCTTATCGGCCCATTGACTACAAACCTCTGGTATCTGGGATACTCGCTGGTGTCTACGAGTTCCATATGCCGCGCACCGCGGCCTGTGTATTCAGATGCTTCACCAGCATGACCCCAAAACATAATCTGACCCTGCCCACCACTAACTAACCAAAGGGTCGATCCATGATCGCTAGATGTGCTGTAGCGACGTGGCAAAGAGACCTCTCTATCTCTTGAGACAGTGAAGGAAACTGGATTGGAGTAGCCCATCTTCGACTCCATAAAGGCTATTACCGCGCCTCCCTCTCCGTCTGACTGTGAGCTCAATATGTACCCCATGGCCTCATCTCTCTGCCAAAGCTCTATCTCTGCTCCAACAAGGGATCCCTCTAGGTCGAAGAGCTGGCCGTTAATTGGGGCCTCTGTAGACCAAGCGACCAGGAAACCATCGTCAACGGCAACCACTGCGTAGCCCAATCTAGAGTGGTCATCGATCTCGTGTACCACTGAGAGGGTGCGCTCTACCATATCGAACAACAAGATTGACGCCTGTTCTCTAGTCTTGCGAGCGAGGATCATCACCTTATTGTCTTTGATCGCGTAGTGGCGCATATCTCCGTAACTAGAAGAGTTGAACGGGATGTATTCACCAGGAGTTCCATCTTCACCTATGGGCAAAACACCGTCACTGTATAGGGCAAAAGTACCCTCTGGGCGATTTATGAACTCGAAAACCCTAGCCCCATTAGGAACAGGGGCTCTCCACGTCTGAGTTACCTCTCCTGTCATGTCCATGACCATGACATCGGGGCTCATTGGTGAAGTCAACAAGAACTGGCTGTTGGTTGAACCAACCACGAACCTATTGCTACTCGCTTGCTCGGCCTCTACTGTCACCTGCCCTAGATCAATCGTTAGCGAGATGGCAGATTGGGGCTTCTGACGACCAACAGAGATACAGCCTATAGCGACACCTAGGGCCAAAACAATGGTTAATACTTGATTCATCGGCGAGAAATATAGCACATGACTTGTATCGGCGAAGGTTATGTTTTTCTGGGAATATATGAATAGAGTTCAGACTAAATTTCCAGGTTTATCAAAAACTAAAAATCCCCTCTCTCAACCAGATAGCTGAGAGAGGGGATTTGAATGGTCACCCCAACGGGATTCGAACCCGTGTTGCCAGGATGAAAACCTGGTGTCCTGACCGGACTAGACGATAGGGTGATGAAAGTGAGCCGTACTGGATTCGAACCAGTGACCCTCGGCTTAAAAGGCCGGTGCTCTACCTACTGAGCTAACGGCCCATTCACGAGGGCGTTTATCTCAACAATTATAAATCGTCAAGACCAGAGGGTTTCGAAGAAGCTATTCTTTGAATAAGGATGACACCGCGATGTTCTCTTTTCTGCCTGGTCCTACTGATAAAACTCCTATTTTAATGCCGATTAACTCTTGTATTCTACTTACATAGGCGAGACATGTCTCTGGGAGCTCCTCTATAGTTCTACAGCCAGAAATATCTTCGCTCCATCCTGCCATCTCCTCATAGATAGGAACAGCGCCCTCCATCTCAGCCGCGCTACCAGGAAAACTCGTAAGACCCTTGTAACCAGTACATATTTTGAGTGTTGGAAGCCCTGACAATACGTCTAGCTTTGTTAGTGCGACCTGTGTCAAACCGTTCACAATAGATGCGTACCTCACAAGCTCGGCATCGAACCACCCACAACGCCTAGGACGACCTGTGGTTGCTCCGAACTCCTGACCTACAGCCCGCATGGTCTCACCTATCTCCCCTGTAAGCTCGGTGGGGAATGGGCCTGCACCAACTCTAGTAGTATAGGCTTTTGTTATCCCAACAACCTGATTTATATATCTTGGGCCAACACCTGAACCTGCGCAAGCAGACCCTGCTACGGTGTTAGATGAGGTGACAAACGGATATGTGCCGTGGTCAATATCTAGGAAAGTACCCTGAGCACCCTCAAAGAGCACCCCAGTGCATTCTGTTACAGCTCTGTGCACCAGACCTATAGAGTCATTCACAAATGGAGCTATTCGCTCCGCTGCATCTCTTGTCGACTCTATTATCCCATCAACCGTAAAGGGCTCAGCGCCAAACCACTCAGAAAGCATTCTATTCTTCTCTGGAAGAAGTAACTCTAGTTTGGCCCTAAACATCTCTGGGTTGACAAATTCCAGCATCCTCACACCACGCCGTGCAACCTTATCCTCGTATGCTGGGCCGATCCCCTTACCCGTTGTCCCGATGGCGTCACCACCTCGAGATAGCTCTCTGCACTTGTCTAGCATCTGGTGATAAGGAAGAACCACATGAGCGGACGATGAGACGACTAGCGACCTTGGCTGGACACTTCTCCCACCGACCTTTAGAGCGTCAAGCTCACCCATAAAAACGACAGGGTCCACAACGACCCCATTACCAACTACACACTTAGTATTGTTGTTTAGGATCCCTGAAGGGACGAGGTGAAGAACTATCTTTTCACCATCAACGACCAGGGTGTGACCAGCGTTATTGCCCCCCTGAAACCGAACAACAGTACCAACGTCTTTTGCTAGGACATCTACGATCTTACCTTTTCCCTCGTCACCCCACTGGGTGCCGACGACGACAATATTCTCTTTCTTAACATCCACGATCTCTTGGGTTGGCATACCACGCCTCCTGTTGAACCCTTGCTAACCCCAACGGGCTAAAGAGACGGTGTCAGAAACGCAACTTCTTTAAGCTGCTCTTAGCCTCCTTGTTCTTTGGATCGATAGCTAAGACCTTTTGATACTCTCGCTGAGCGTTTTTACCCATGCCTTCTCTTACGTATAATGCAGCTAAAGCGAGCCTATACTTTACAGATTCAGGCTCATTTGACACCGCCCTGCGGAAATTCTTCAAAGCCTCTCTAGGCTCAGATGCGTAATCCAGCAGTAATTGACCTAACCTGTAATAGGCTGTCCCCTCAGGAGGATCACAAGCTACAGCCTTCTGGTAGTTATAGATCGCCTCTTTCACGTTTCTAAAGCTCTCTGCGCTCTCAGCTGCACGAACAAAGCCAGAGGCTCGAACTGAAGCGGCCTTAGGCCGAACCTCTTGGTGTGACTTCTTATACTCGTCATTGCTAGGATCCAGCTGGGTCGCCATCTGTAGCGCTGAGCCAGCCTTCGCCCAGTCCTCAGCCTCTATCGCTACCAGGCCCTTTTCATAATATGATTTAGCCTTTGCAATACGCTCCCCTAATTTCTCCCTAAGATTTGATGAGAACCTCCCTGTAGTCTCCGATGAGGAGTTACGCTCTCGCCTTCGCCTCCTACTGGAAGACTCTGATGGTCGAACTACTTTAGATTTAGAGACGCCCAACTCCTCTCTAATCCGAGCTCTCGCCCTAGCTCTACCAGCCCTTGACTTAGATCTCCTTGCTGTGGTGTCAGAGCCTGTGTCCGTCACCTCAAAAGGATCACTATCAGCACTCTCCATCAAAGACTGGCTGCGCTGGCGCACATCTTCTCGAGTCCTAGGACCCGCCTCCTCCCTCTCCTTACGAGCGAGCTGAATATCGAACTTGCGGCGAGCTACCTCATCAGACAAAACCTCGTAACTTAAGTTAATCCCAGTAAAAATGGCCTCAACCTTCTCTTGAATACCGTCAGCCGCTCTTCTATAGAACATATCTGGATGATAGGTTCGTGATAGAGCAAAATAGGCCGTCTTTATCGTTTTTAGCTCACTGCTCTTTTCGACCCCTAAGATATGGTAATGATCTCCAGTGTTAAGCCGCTCGAGCACTAGATTAAGCTCTCGCTCCTCTTCTGACGTAAGTTCATTCATTACCTAATCGTAGCAGATTCAATTAATCTGCGCCCTCCACTTGTTCTGTACCTTCACCAATTTTATCATGACTAAGTTCTTTATCGCGGGTTTTTGCCCTTGGGTGAGACTCCCTGTAGACATCCAGCAACCGCTCAACTGACACATGAGAATAACGCTGGGTAGAGCTAAGTGAGCTGTGACCTAACTGCTCTTGGATAGCGCGAAGATCTGCACCACCAGCTAAAAGGTGAGTGGCGCATGTGTGGCGCAAAGCGTGAGGGTGAGATCCGACAACTCCGTTTTTTAACCCTGCGTCACGGACGATCCTGTGCATTGCTCTAGTAGATAGTCGACCGCTGTGTCTGTTTAGAAAAAGTGCGCTGTCCTCACTCTCTCCTCTGACTTGCAACCATTCCCTAACAGCAGAGATGGCTGGGGGTCCGACAGGCACAATCCTTTGCTTTCGACCTTTTCCCTCTCGGACATCTACCAATCTTTCGCCTAGTGAAACATCAACTATATCTAGGCTAGAAACCTCTGCGACCCTGAGGCCCGCACCATACATAATCTCAAGAATAGCCCTATTTCTTAACTGGAACCAACCGCTCTGGGTTGGGCGCTCTACAATAGACGCCACCTCTTCGTAATCAAAAAACCTCGGAACCTTTTGCTTTGATTTTGGTGAGCTTATTCTCTCTGCTGGAGATGCCTCAATTAGACCTTCACGAACTGCCCACTTGTAAAAAGTACGAATAGCAGAGAGCCGGCGCTGGGTGGTAGCAGGTGAAGGCTTAGATAGAGATAGCTGTGACAAGTGCTTTCGCAAGGCCGATAGATCGGCACCCAAGACATCTCCCCTAACCGCCGCTGACAGAGCCATCAGGTCGCCCCTGTATGCTCGCAGAGTATGTGTACTTGCCGCCTTCTCCAACTCTAGGCTACTAAGAAAATTTCTTATGCACGGCTCCAATTAATTTCTCCCCTTTTATACATACACCTTACAACGATTATAGCTTTCAGCTTGCAGAAATCCGCCTATTGTCCTATATCGGCTTGCCCTCTATGGTCGAATTTGAATACTTCTTGGGAGAATCATGGGAAAACCCCTAGTCATTGTAGAGTCCCCAGCCAAAGCCAAAACAATAGGTAAGTTCCTAGGGAACGACTATGTTGTCGAGGCCTGTGTCGGCCATATCCGAGATCTACCTCAAGGAGCAGACCAGGTACCAGCGAAATACAAAGGGTTGCCTTGGTCTAGGCACGGCGTGGACGTTGAGAATGACTTCTCACCACTTTATGTACTCACCCCTCGAGGTAAAGACTCCATAAAGACTTTAAAAGGCTTTCTTAAAGATGCGCCAGCTCTCTACGTCGCGACTGATGAAGACCGCGAGGGAGAGGCTATCGCTTGGCACCTTCTAGAGGCTCTTAAGCCAAAGGTACCTGTTCACAGACTTGTATTTCACGAAATAACCGAGAAGGCTATACGCGGCGCATTAGCAGGGCCACGTGAGTTAGACATGGACCTAGTTAGGGCTCAAGAGACTCGACGTATTGTAGATAGACTATTTGGCTATGACGTATCCCCAGTCCTTTGGAGGAAGATCAAGCCCCGCCTCTCTGCTGGCCGGGTTCAATCCGTATCGGTACGACTAGTTGTAGAGCGAGAGAGGGCCCGCATGGCCTTCGTAAGCGCAAAATGGTGGGGGCTCACGGCCGATTTCGCTCTGGATACGGGGTTATATTCGGGAGTACTGCAAAGCGTTAGCGGCAAGCGTGTAGCTAACAGCAAAGATTTCGATCCAAACACAGGCTCTCTAAAGGGTAGCTCAAAAAGCAAGATCCTTGTAGAGGCTGACGCCATAGAGCTTCAAGATAGAATTCGAGGTAGAGAGGCAGAGATAATCACTGTTGAAGACAAGGGCTTCACCGAGCGGCCGTCTCCTCCATTTACCACATCGTCCCTCCAACAGGAGGCCAACAGGAAGTTCCGCTGGTCCGCTAAGCGGACAATGTCTGTAGCTCAGAAGCTATACGAAAACGGTTGGATTACATACATGAGGACTGACTCAACCAACCTATCCTCACAGGCTATCTCCGCCGCACGTGGGTTGATTAAGGATAGTTATGGGGACAAATACCTCCCCTCATCGCCTAGAAGATATTCCACATCAAGTGCAGGCGCTCAGGAGGCTCACGAAGCTATCAGGCCTGCGGGTGACCGATTTAAGACTCTTGTACAGAGCGCGTCATTAGAGGTTGATCAGTCCAAGCTGTATGAGCTCATTTGGAAGAGAACTGTCGCTTGCCAGATGAGTGACGCGACAGGAGTGCGAAGAGCAGTAGAGACAAAGATAGATGAAGCGATCTTTAGGAGTCGTGGTAAGTCATACAACTTTGTTGGGTTTAGAAAAGCATATGTTGAAGGTGCTGATGATCCTAGTGCAGCCTTAGCAGAGCGTGAGGTGACGCTACCAACCATGTCAAAGGGCGACAGCCCAACGGTTGAAACAGCCAAAGCCGAGGGACACGACACTAAACCACCTAACCGACTGACTGATGCGACCCTTATTAAGCAACTTGAGAGCAAAGGGATCGGTCGACCAAGCACCTATGCGTCTATTATCGATACAATCGAGAAGCGCGGGTATATATTCAAGAAAGGCACAGCGCTTGTCGCTACTTGGACTGCTTTCGCAGTAACTAGGCTAATGGAAGAGCACTTTGGTGACCTCGTAGACTATGACTTCACCGCTCAGCTAGAGAGCGGCCTAGACATGATCGCAGAGGGAAAGAGTGACCAGCTAGGGTTTCTAAAGGACTTTTACAACGGAGAGAACCGAGAGGATGGCGGCCTAATGGCGCTAGTTGATAAAGCTATCGAAACGGCGGACCCCAAAAGTGTCTGTAGTATCCCCTTGGGACAGAGAGAGGCTAAAGATGTTGTGCTGAGGGTTGGTCGCTACGGTCCTTATATTCAGTTCGACGAAACCACTCGTTCGGTGCCAGAAGACATGCCACCCGATGAGTTAACCCTATCGAGAGCCCTAGAGCTCGTGGATGAACAACCTGAAGGCCCCCGTGAGCTTGGAACAGACAAGGAGACTGGGCTATCTGTGACTGTTCAGGTTGGTAGGTTTGGACCCTATGTACAGATTGGCGAGCAGGAAAAGGGTTCTAAGAAAAAACCAAAAAGAGCAAGCCTATTAAAGGGGATGGAGGCTGACTCTTTGGACTTCGAGACTGCGATAAAACTACTAAGCCTTCCCCGCATAGTAGGACAGAGCACAGAAGGTAAAGACATACTGGCAAAGAACGGTCGTTACGGGCCATATATCGACTGTGCTGGCGAAACACGAAGTCTTCCAGAGGATATCTCACCGCTGGATGTAACCCTTGAAAAGGCGATACAGCTACTGTCAGAGAAGCCAACAAGAGGAAGAAAATCGGCTACTGTCCTAAAGGAGTTAGGTGAAGACTCTGAAGGCAGAAAGATTCAGGTGAAAAGCGGGCGGTGGGGTCCATACATCACTGACGGCAAGACAAACGCAACCCTAAAGAAAGGGGTTGAGCCAGAGACCGTCACCATGGAGATGGCGTCTGAGGCTCTAGAGAAGAAACGAAGCCAGCCGAAAAAGGCAAAGAGAAAGAGCTCTGCTAAAAAGAAAACGACGAAGAAAGCTTCAGCGAAGAAGAGTCCAGCTAAGAAAACTGCGGCGAAAAAGGCTCCTGCGAAGAAGAAAACCATAGTTAGAAAGGCTAAGGCAACAACCAAGTAGTCTGAAGAGGACTATTCAAGTTTATAGGTTGAGGGTAGACAGTAAATACCTGCCACCACTAGCTCGAACTACCGCACCAGAAGACTCCAGCATAGAGAGCCACTGGCAGGTGACTGGTATCGACAGAGATAGTTTATCGGAGATCTCTCCTACTGTAGACGCTCGAGAGAGGGCTGCAACGAGCCTCCTAGAGTCCTCAACCCGCCCAGCCAGAAACTCTACTATAAGGCCCGTAGATTCCAAACAATGAGCGCCCGAGGCTATTAGTCTGTTGGTTCCCTGTGATGCTGGGGCATCAATTCTTCCTGGAACGGCGAAGACATCACGGTTCAATTCAGAAGCATTTCTAGCCGTTATCGTCGCACCTGACCTCACACCCGCCTCTACGACCACTGTTCCAGCACTCATTGCAGCAATTATTCGATTTCGCTGAGGGAAGCTCCACCTGGTAGGGGGTTGTTCAGGGTGAAACTCGCTGACTATTAGACCACCATTCTCTCTCTCCCATTGCCTCCATTTTCTGACCGAAGAATGGGCTATCCCGCAGCCTAAAACGATGATCGTTTTTGACGGTGCCGCCTCATGAGCCGCCTTATCGATCCCACGAGCTCCTCCTGATATTACAACCCCTCCACTACTAACTATCGCGCCAGCAACCGAACCAGCTACCGACCTTCCATATGGCGTACAGTTCCTTGAACCAACAACAGCGACGCCTACCTGACCAAGAAGAGATATATCGCCACTAACCCAGAGAACTGCTGGTGGGTTAGGTAAGTCCAGTAGAGAGCTTGGGTAGACAGGTGAACAGGCTGTAACCCATTGATAACTCATGTTTTGGCTAGGTTCTTTTGAGACCTCATTCGCCTGTTTTAAGCTAAGACCATGGCCCATTAGCCCATGCACCCCAATACTCTCCAGTTCAGCCTCGGATGATAGATTACCCACCAGACTCTTTAGGTCTATCCGCGGAGATTGTCGTGCTAGGGCGACCCATGCGCCTGACATCACCATACTTCTTTTATCTTTCACTCATCACTCCAATCACAAGGTTTACTTGCGGCAAGAGCAACTGTCGGCGAGACAAGTGTAAACACCAGGTCTTCAACGACAAGGACTGAATTATACTTGGACCTAAACAGGTCTAATCTTATGTGTCCAAAGCTTAATTAATCTGCAGACATTGATACGTGGTCACCCACACGTATTGGCGCAGCAGCATCCACTACTACAGCGGTAGAATGGTCCTCTTGTACAGAGGTCACAATAACTCGACCAGCGACCTGGTTGGGGATGTTCTCATCGTTACTACGAAGCCCTCTAAATAGATCTGCGTGCTGAATGATATAGAAAGAATCACCCTCACCTACACCATCTACCTCGCCTCTATCGATAAACACTGTCTCACCAGTTCCGCCCAAAATCGCCTGCTCACCATTGAGGCGTGCAACGATCATCCCCTCAAGTTGACCTCGCGGTGGGGAGACGGGAAGCTCAGCTGCCACAGGCACAAACGCACCAAACAGATCACCTCGCTGTAAGCCAGAGTACGATCGCCTGACTACTGCGGTCGCCATTTCACCGTCTACGTCAACGACCCTTAGCTCTGCCGTTATATGGTACATGTACCCATACCTCAGGCGTCGCTCC
>Ga0209404_10002163_pt1 | contig 12400 bp, 9 predicted proteins | sample TroAtlMetagenome_2_FD_187447 | JGI IMG/M metagenome (GOLD analysis project Ga0209404, IMG submission 187447) | Marine eukaryotic phytoplankton communities from Atlantic Ocean - Tropical Atlantic ANT8 Metagenome (SPAdes) (version 2) | ecosystem: Environmental > Aquatic > Marine > Oceanic | place...
TTCCTTTTTTTCAGAGCGTTGGATTCCGCCTCGATTTTGTTTTTTTCTTCACTTAGTTGAGTAAGTTCTGATTCAGCTTTTTTTAATTTGGTCTGAATGGAACCCAATTCCCCGGCGCGGGCTTCTAATTTTTCAACCTCAACGCGATAAGTATGATACTTCTGAGATTTTACTTCTAAATCATTAGTTTCTTCTTTTAATCTAGAAGATAGATTTTCTAATTTTTCAATTTCAGTCGTAAGTTTATTGAAATTCTCTTTGCTAGATTTCAATTCATTAGTGATTTTCGAGTATTCTTCTTTAATCTGATTTAGCTTTCTCGACTCAGTAGCAAAGCTACGCAATTCATTTTGAAGTCTTTGAACTTCACGCTTTTTCTCTTCAAGTGAGACTCTTTCTTTACGCTCCTCTAGTTTAATCTCACTGTATTCATCGCGGACTTTTTCTAGCTTGGATTGAGCATTCTTATAAAGAAGATTGTGTTGAACTATTTCATCCTTCTCAGATTGTAATTTTTCTAATTCTTCTAAAATCTTGTCTCTTGTGCTTTTTTGGTCAGCTAGATCTAATATTTCTGATTTAAGTATGCTTTCTTGCTCTTGGTAACTTGAGATCCGTTTTTCAGCTTCAATGAGGCCATCATTAGTGATTTTAATTTTGGCACTTAATTGATCTAAGTGATTAATTTTTTCTTCTATTTCAGTTTTTGTATCAATTAGCGCAGAAGTTTTCTCTTCAAGTTCAATAGATATTTCATCTAGCGCAGATTTTTTCTCTTCAAATGAAATTGTTTCATCCTGAAGAGTTTTGATATTGATCAATAATTCAGATTTTATTTCTTTGTTATTATTGATTTCAGCTTCGAGTTTATCAAATGCCGTCAAGGTTTGAGATAATTCTTCCTGACTCTTTTCAAGTTTAGAATTTGTAACGGAAAAGTCTTCATTTAAAACTAAGAACTCTTTATGGGCATTCTTGATTTGCTTTTCGGTTTCTTGCACAAGATTCCGATTTTCATCAAGCTTTGATGAAACGTCCTTAAATTCGATTTGTCTTTTTTCAAGGTCAGCTGTTTCCGAGGTAAGCCGGCTTATTTCTTCAAGTAAAGAAAGCTGAGATTCCTTAAAGTTGTTTGCTTCTAACGATAATTGTTCGTGTTCTTTTCGTAGTTCAGTTAGTTGATCAGAAGTTTCACCTAGGCTTTCCTGATTGATTTGCAATTCGGATTTTGTCTTATGCAGTTCTTGGGTTTTTTCTTGGAGTTGATGATCTATTTCATTAAGTTCAGCTTGTTTTAACTCAAGTTCTGAGGCTTCAGCCGTTAGCGCACTAACCTCATCCAGTAACTTAATTTGTATTTCCTTATGTTCTTTTATATCAGACTGGAGATTTGCATGATCCTTAAGATTTGTTGAAAGCTTATTCTCAATATCTCCTAAATCTATTTCCGCCTTCTCCAATTTTGAGTGAACATCATCAATCTTAATATTGCCTTTTTGGATACTCTCCTCGATGTCCAGAAGCTCAGCGGTTCTTTCCTCAAGCTCTTTTTTAACCGAATGTAGATTGGATTCTTTGTTTTCTAGTTCTGCGGTTTCAGCAGTCAACCGACTGATTTCCTCAAGTAAATTAAGTTGCGATGTTTTAAGGTCCTTAATTTCAGCCTCTAATCCATCATATGCTACTAACGTATCCTTAAGACTTTCTTCACTACCTTCCAATTGAGATTGTATTTCAGTGAATCGTTTTTCTGCATTTATAAGTTCACTTTTCTTTTCTTCGAGATAAGCAGTCTCATTAGTTAGTAAATCGACCCTATCTGAAAGCTCAATCTGAACCTTTTGTTTTTCCTCTAGTTCAGCCCCTAGTCGATCAAAAGTTACGATTGTTTCTTTTAGTTCGTCTTGAGTTTTAGTTAGTGAATTGGAAGTGGAATCAATTTGATCTTGTAGAGAGACTAATTGAGTCTCTTTTTCTGCGAGGGACTCATTGAGCTGAGAGGTTTTGTTAATTGATTCCTCAAGCTCTATACTCGCTTTAAGGTTTTGTTCCTCAAGGCTTGAGTTCGTTATTTCTAATTTTTCAACATCCTCTGATAACGCTTGTTTATTACTTTGAATTTTTGAAAGATCTAGATTTTCTTGATCAAGTAGTTTTTTGGCACTTTCTAAGGATTCAACGATTTCGGCAAGATCATTGTCCTTTGCTTTAATCTCTTCGATTTTGTGGATTAAACTTTCACTGACCTCTTCGAGTTCGGTTTTTAAGGTATTAGTGAGCTTGGATTTTTCTTCAAATTCAGTTCTAACCTTATTTAAATCCTCGTTCTCAAGATGTTTTTCGATTTTAAGATCCTCTAGTATCGACTGCAAAGATACTAGCTCGGACTCCACTTCTTCTTTTTTACTAAGAAGTTTATTATGCTCAATAACCTGGGAATTGAGTTCGCTTTGTTCTTTGATTAGTTCTTCTTTTTTAGCATTTCCTGAACTAATAGCACTCTCAATATCTTGAATTTCTCGGCTTCTCTTTTCAAATGCTTTACTGACTTCGACAAGTTTGGATTTTATGCCATTCAGTTCCTTTTTGTCATTTTTTAGTGCCGTAACTTCATCAACGAGAATGTTCTTTTCTTTGTTTAATTGAACATTTTCAGTTTTAAGATTTTGGATTGAAGAACTAAATTGATCTTTTTGGTTCTTGTATTTTTGATCAAGATCCGTTTTGGATTTTTCAATAGAACTAACTTCTTTTTGTAGTGAAGAAAATTGATCGGTTAGTTCTTTAAATTCATCTTCTGTTTCTGCGCGCAAAACACGGACTTTTTCTAACCCGTTGATGCTTTCTTGGTATTCAGATTCTGCAACCTTTATGGCTTTTTGTTTTTCAAGTAAAAGTACCTTAGAAGCTTCTCTTGCATCTTTAATTTGTTGAACGTCTGCTTCTAATTCTGTAAGTGCTACCTTAGCATGTTCGTTAGCAGTCTTAATTTTTTTGGCAGCTTCTTGTTCTGATGCATGTAAAGCAATTCGGATTTCATTCTCTACTTTTTTTTGCCGTTTCTTTGCATCAAGATTTCTGGACTTATAAGATTCATTTTCTTTGGCTAAGCGGCCAGATTCTTTTTCTAATGATTCAATTGAATCTATTAGTGCATGCAACTCTGATTCCCTTTGTGAAAAATCAATGAGTTTTGATTCTCTCTTTTTAATTTTTTCTTTTAACTCAGAAGCTTCTTTTTTGAGTTTCTTATTTCTCTTTTTAAATTTCTTTAAATCTCCTTTTATTTGAGATGCTGTGAGTTTTTTATTGGCCTCTTTTTCGAGCTTATTATTTATGCTTTTTAAATCATCTATGACCCTTTTAGATTCATGGAGTTGATTTTCAAGCTGCTCAATTTGAACATTAGAATTCCTTGAATCTTCTTTGTTCTTAAGATTCTTATGTTCGATTTGAGGCGTTTGAACCTCAAATTTGTTCTTTTTTTCCTGAGGTTTGCTTTTTGTATCTGTATGTTTAACAGGTGGTGTTTTAACAAGCTTTGGAACAGGTGGTTTTTTTGACGCCCTTGCAACTGAAGTTACTTTTTCTTTGATAGGTTGTGCAGGGTTAGGTTTCTGAATCTCAGCAGAGGCAGTGAGAAGTATTTCTGCTTTCAGCTGACCAAAATTTAATTGGTCGCCATTCTTTAACTCTTTCCTAATTATTTGTTCTCCATTAACCTTTGTTCCGTTTGGCGAACCCAAATCAAAAACTTCATACCGTTCCTCTGAATGTACTAAAAGAATTTCTGCATGGAATGGTGAAACGCTTGGATGGTCTATAACGATTGAATTGTTTGGGTCTCGACCAATGGTAGTCAGATCTCCAATCAATTTGAAAGGTATCGTTTTAGTAGGTGATAGCTTGAAGCGTAACTCAGCCATTCGTTGGTTTATTCTTTCCTAATTGTGTAATTTTTATGTTAAGCTCCCAAGTTTAAAGAGAATCAGCATTCTCACTTAGATAAGAGGCAACGCCTTCTTTGGTTGGTTGCATATCAGGCTTTGTAGGATTCCAACCAGCAGGACAAACTCCTGCACCTGAACCAGAATGAATAGCTGCGTCTAGTAGTCTTAGAGTATCATCAATATCTCTTCCAATTGGAAGATTGTTTACTGTTTCACTTTGAACAACACCATCAGGGTCAATGATGAAAGTTCCACGTAGTGCGAAAGTAGTTTCTTCATGCAGTAAATCAAAGGCCTTAGTTAGGTCTCTACTTTCATCACAAAGTAGTGGGTATTTAATTGTACCAATACCACCTTTTTCTACTGGTGTGTTTCGCCAGTTAATATGAGATTCTGCATCATCTATAGAGACACCCAAAACTTGGGCATCACGCTTTTCGAATTCACCGACCCGGTGATCGAAAGCGATCAATTCAGAAGGTCAGACATATGTGAAATCCTTTGGGTAGAAAAACAGGACTAAGTATTTTCCTTTGTAGTCTGACAAAGACACATCCTTGATCGAGCCGTCTGGCATGACCCCAGATGTTTTAAAATCGGGCGCTGGTTTGTTAACTAATACTGACATAAAAAAATAATAAATTTATAATTAAATAGGGGGGGGATATTCTGCCCCATTTATTAATGTTTTGGCAACAAAACTCGTGAGAAATTCTCACATTTTTTTACTATTCTTAGCGCAAAGTGTGCCAATGCCCTATAAGACATTAATAACTAACAAATTGTGCAAAAATGACCAGAATTAGGCAGCTGGGATGCTAATCCAAAAAACGGTCGAGCCATTTTCACTTTTGACACCGAGCCGCATGTTCATTTGTACTGAAAGTACTGCGGCAGTCGTTAAACCAAGACCGAAGTGAGCGCTTTCTTTAGAGCTATAAAAAGGTTCCCAAATTTTATTAATTTTATCAGCTGGGATTTCACTCCCTGTGTTTTGAATTAAAATATCGACACAATTGTCCTCAATTTTGCTAAATTCTCCGGGATTGTGAATAGAGATAGAAGCTTTTCCACTACTAGTACTCGCTGCTTCTGCGGCATTCTTTAAAATTTCTAAAATAATATTCTTTAGTCTACCCGGATCTGCATTCACTTTATGGGTTTCTTTGGGGCACTGCATATCAAATGGAACTCCATGCTTATCAAAGGGTTCTCTCAGGTTATCCTCAATCATCGACATGAGCTCAGAAATTGCCAATTCTTGAGTCGTTATTTGAGAGCAGCCACCTGCTGGGAGTATTTTTTCAGATAGGTTAGAAGCATTATTGGCGGCTTCTTTCATATGGCCGATGTTTTCTATAACCGACTCATCAACAGCCTCATCCATCATAATCAAACTAGAAAATCCTTGGATGACAGCTAATAAATTATTCAATTTATGGGTCATTCCTCGCAAAAGTAAGCCATAGAATTCAGCATTCCCATTTTCACTGATTTCGAATTGATCTAGGAAGGTGAAATGAGATTCTGGAGAAAGGCCCGCTATTGTATTTTCCATAAAAACGCTATTTACCACAAATTAATAGTTAAGTGAATATAATCCAATCGAAAATTTAATTATTTAATTAAATTAATCTAACTTCATGAGCAGAAGTAATAACTTCAATTTTAGGCTCCCCAGGCTCCGGCAATTCTTTTTCGATGATTATTTCCCCCTCATTGCCGAAGTCTAAAACTTTACCTGCGATAAGGTTTCCGTTGGATAGCTGAATTCGAATTCTTTTTTGGTAAATAAAACTGATTTTTTTAATATCATCTAAAATTTCAGAGAAACAGTTTTCGCATCTGTTAATTTGGATATGGATCTGATTAAGAACCATTTTAGCTATTTGCTGTTTGTTTAATTCACCGTTTTTTGAATTTGTTTTAACGTATAATGACGTAGCTGGTGTTCTAAAGTTATCACTGAAATCTTCGTGTTTGGAATTTACATTTAAACCTACCCCTATTACTGCCAGCCCCGTTTTTGAATTTTGGAGAATCTTAGGAAAGCTTTCGACCAAGATACCAGCAACTTTGCTGGCGCCAATATAAACATCGTTAGGCCATTTAATGGTTACATCGTAATTTAATTCCTTCAACGCTTTGCATATACCTAGAGCTGTTGCATGAGTAAGCCTAGTCCAATTTTTTGCATCCATGGTTGGAGAAAAAGCAATAGAGAATAAAAGATCCTTAGATTTATTGGATTCCCATGTTGAACCTCTTCTCCCCCTCCCTTTACTTTGCCAGTCAGTTAAAAGTACTAATCCAGATAAAGCCAATGTTGGATTTCCTTTTATTATTTTTAGTACTTCTTCGTTAGTAGATTCGCACTCCTCAGTGAATTTAATTTCCCAATTGCATTTTTTATTAATTAGAAAATCTTGAATTATTTCAGTGTCCATCATTGAGTGAAACTTTTAGGAGTCTAGCTCTAATGATAAATCTACGGACGAAGCGGAATGTGTTAGTGCGCCAACAGAGATGAAATCAACGCCCGTTTTAGCAATTTTAGATACAGTTTTAAGATTAATGCCACCACTAGCTTCAAACTTTACAGCGCCTCTTCTGAATTTTATAGCATCTATGAGTTCAGCTTCAGACATATTATCTAAAAGAATAACGTCCACACCATCTATTTTAACAAATTGACTGACTTGCTCAATAGTGTCTGCCTCAAGTTCAATTCGAGTGTCAGGGTATTTTTTTTTGAATAAATGAATGTTCTGTTGCAGCAATTTAGGGTCAGATCCGTTAACTAGATGATTGTCTTTTAACATGGCCATATCAAAGAGTCCCATCCTGTGATTTGAGCCTCCTCCTGATAATACTGCTAACTTCTCAAGATTTCTCCATCCTGGAGTTGTCTTTCTAGTGTCTAAAATTTTTGCATTGGTTCCATCAACACCATCAACATATTTCTTGGTGAGAGTTGCAATTCCAGAAAGTCGTTGAATGAAATTTAAAGCAGTTCTTTCAGCTGAAAGAATGGAACGAGTCGGTCCTGATATATTTATCACAGCATCATTACAATGAGCTAATGATCCAGATTTTAAATTAATCTCAATCTCAATACTTGGGTCATATTTATTGAAAACTTTTCCAGCAATTTCTGAACCTGCTATTACGCAATCCTCTTTTGCAATGATTTTTCCATTTGAAGCACTATCTTCGGGAATAAAATTTATTGAAGTGATATCACCTTGATCACCGAGATCTTCGTTTAATGCTAAATCAATGAGTGTGTCCAATGTGGAATTTTCATTCATGGGTCAGATCCTTAGCTATCGAAAGCCCTTTGGAGTTAGTGCTATTCACAATGCAGCACTTATTTTAGAAGTTATTGGGTTAAATCGGCCCTATAACAAAAAGATAATTAGTCACCATAATTCTTGCCCTTGCCTTCTCTAATCATAAGCCAAACCATACCTGCTGATGCGAGGAAAAAGATAATAGCTAACCAAAAAAATAGTGAGCCTGGTTCAAAAAAACCAGTCGGTGCACCACTTGTTTCGACAACTTCTATGGCTCTTTGCTTGGGATTAACTGTTGCTAATAAATTCATCACTAAATTCAATTTTGATTCACTACTTTCTGCTAACTTAGACTGATGTCCAGTGACTTAAAGGGTAATTTTAAATTACTTAACTAGCTAAAATCTACTATTTGATTGAGCTGTCACCGAAATAGGGTTGTAGAGCCTCTGGAATTTCTATGCTCCCATCATCTCTTTGGTAAGTTTCTACAAGGGCTACATACAATCTTGGGAGAGCCGTTCCTGACCCATTAAGCGTGTGAGCAAATAGATTTTTTCCGGTATCAGTGTCTTTAAACCTTAGTTTCATCCGTCTTGCTTGATAAGCTTCAAAATTAGAACAGCTTGAAACTTCAAGATATTCATTTTGGCCAGGCGCCCAAACTTCTAGATCATAGGTTTTGGCTGAACTAAATCCGAGGTCACCAGTACAAAGTTCAATTCTACGATAATGTAAGCCAAGCGCCTCTAAAATACTTTCAGCATCTTCAGTAAGTGATTCTAGTTCTGCATAGGAATTTTCAGGATGAACGATCTTCACTAATTCGACTTTATCAAATTGATGCATTCGAATAAGACCACGATTTCCGGTTCCAGCTGATCCAGCTTCTCTCCTGAAGCAAGGAGTACAGGCAGTATATTTTATGGGAAATTCATCTTCAGTGAGAATCTTATTTCTTTCAATATTCGTGACAGGGACTTCTGCAGTTGGTGCAAGAAACATTTGATTGTTTTCTATTCCATACATGTCCTCCTCAAATTTAGGCAGCTGACCAGTACCAACCATACAATCTCTTTCAACAACATATGGTGGAATTATTTCCGTATACCCTCTTTCCTTGGTTTGTTTATCGAGCAGAAATTGAATTAAAGATCGCTGTAATTTAGCACCCTCCCCCTTAAAAACGGCAAAGCCGCTACCAGCAATTTTAGAAGCGGCATCAAAATCAATTAGATTAAGTCTCTCGACAATTTGAACATGATTTTCCGTGCCATCATCATGAGGTCTTTTATTTCCCCATTCTTTGATTACTGGATTAGAGTCTTCATCATATCCTATAGGACAATTTTCGTGAGGAATATTTGGAATAGATAGTAAAAGATTATTTTGTGTCTTGTCCGCTTCTTCGACCTCATCTGATAAATTTTTTAATTTAACGCCTATTTCACGAACCGTTAATTCAATATCGGAAGTGTCTTCACCATTTTTTTTTCTCTCTCCTATTTCTTTCGACTTTGCATTTCTTTCACTTTGAATTGATTGCTTTTGTGTTTCAATTTGACGGCGCTTTTCATCGCAGTCTAGGAGAGAATCGATAAGATCGAAAGCATCACCGCCACGACTCTTAAGCCGTTCTTTGATGTTTTCTGGTTCTTGGCGAATGCGCTTGATATCTAGCATGGGGACTAATTATAGGGAGTTGATTTGTAATTTTTAAAATTACTGATTAAGGGCATAAAAAAAACTAGGAATCCAACCAAATCAATTTCTTAAAATGTAATCTTTTATTCAATGATTCCCTATTAATTTCTCTATTTTTATGGTAGCTACAAAAATATTACATTGCTAAATAGTTTAAAGTTTAGTGCGAATTGACTATGAGAGTTGTTTTTCTCTTATAAAATGGGTAATTGCAGCCCTTGTTAGAGAAAAATAAAGACTCGAGTGAAATTAAGTCCAAGCTATTTGTTTGGGCTATAGGATTTTTGTCTGGTTTTGCTTCTGCAATTAATTCTGTCGCGTCCTCAGGTGCTAAACCATCACTGAGTGATTTAGTAATAAGGTTAATTATATTTTCTCTGATTGGAGGATTCCTATTTATATATTTGCGCAAAGTTTTAATTTTGATGGCTAGTAAAATTTGTTTACAGTCGGAGTTACTTTCAAAATATAAGGTGAACAGTAAATGGCCATTTACTCTCTTCCTAACATCTTTTTTCGGAGCCTGGGGTATTCAATTTAATATTGTTAGTACAGGAATTATTTGGACTCTTTTTATAATATTTCAGTTATACATTATGAACCAGTCAACTCACGGGTTGGCTTTTAAGACTTTAAAAGCATCAAGGTCGGTAGTTGCCGGTTTATTTATGTTGTCAGGAATCGCAGCACTTGTTTATCAAGTTGCCTGGCAAAGACTTCTCTTCACACTCTTTGGAGTTAATATTGAGTCAGTTACTCTTATCGTATCAATTTTCATGTTTGGCTTAGGAGTAGGTGCGCTGACTGGAGGATGGTTATCAGAGAAATTTTCAAAAAAATTACCCGAACTTTTCTTATGGATTGAAATTGGTATTGCAATATTTGGGTTCATAAGTATTCCACTAATTAAATATGTTGGTGAAGTTGCTGCAGGAATGAATACAACTGGGATCGGAGCGGCTGTCTATATAGTTTTGTTTTTCCCAACATTATGCATGGGGGCTACCTTACCAATACTTGTAGCCTATTTGCATAATCAAAACGCCAAACTGGGATCCTCTGTGGGGCTTCTTTACACGTTCAATACCGCCGGATCTGCCATTGCTTGCTTTATAACTGCAGGAATCCTCTTTAGGTTTCTTGGATTAACTGGTTCCGTATGGTTTGCCGCTTGTTGTAACCTTTTGACTGGCGCCCTTGTTTTTATGTACTGCAAAAGCGGAAAATCTAAGCATAGATAAAAAATGACTAAGAGCAAAATAACCATTGAAGGTAGATCATTTGCTTTTGTGTTGGCATTTTTTGTGGGAGTGATATCACTCTCTCAGGAAATTATTTGGGTCAGAGTTCTTAGTTTCTCGTCTGCTGGTGCTCCAACAACTTTTGCTCATACCTTAGGCAGTTATTTGATTGGTATTGCTATCGGAGCAATGATAGGAAGATATATATGTAATTTGCAGAGGGACTTTTTTTCATGGTCTGCTTGGATGCTAGTCCTTTGTTCTCTATTTTTTTATTATTCCCTACCTTTAGCTGCAAAGATTAACTCGAAGGATTTTTACACTCCAATTTTGGTTCTAGTTTGTGTTACTGCAGCGATTTCGGGAGGAATATTCCCTATAGTGTGCCAACTAGCAGGGTCGGCCAGGTCAGCAGGCAAGTCTGTATCGTTTGTTTATTTAATAAATATTATAGGTGCTACCTTTGGTTCACTTTTTACTGGGTTTTACCTTTTAAATGAATTTTCTCTAAGTAAAGCTGCTATCCTTATAGTTATTTCAGGTGCAGTTGGAGCAACCATTATTCTTATTATTCAAGGAATAAAAAACAAAACGCCGGTGTTAAAAAAAGTTATCCCAATGGCGATAATATTTTTACTTACTTTTATGTTAGAAGATAAAATTTTTGATGGATTTCTAGAAAACCTTCAATACGAAAAAAAATATCCCAGAACACAATCATTCAAGACTGTTGTTGAAAATAGAAGCGGAATTATTACGATTGATGAGGCTACGAAATCCGGAGATGCCGATATTGTTTATGGCGGGGGAATATATGATGGGCGTTATGCCGTTGATCCGCGATCACCTAATGGGATTCATAGGTGTTATATGATTGCAGGACTTCACAGGAAACCATCCAAAGTTTTGGAAATTGGTTTTAGTAGTGGTTCTTGGGCTGCTGCACTGATGAGACATGAAGCAGTTAATGAATTAAAAGTGATTGAAATTAACAGTGGTTATTTAGAAGCCATAAAAAACTATGAAGAGCATAACCAACTTTTGAGTAATCCTAAAGTTGACATAGAAATCAATGATGGTCGGCGTTGGTTGAGGGTTCAACCTGATGATGTGAAGTTTGATTTTATGCTAATGAATACGACGTTCCACTGGCGTAGTCATGCTACTAATTTACTTTCTGTTGAATTTTTAGAGCTGTGCAAAAAACATTTAAAAACTGGAGGCGTAGTATTTTACAATACTACTGGAAGTGAAGATGTGGTTAGAACGGCTGCTGCAGTTTTTAAGCATGTGACAATGGTAGGTAATTTTGTTGCAGCTTCAGATAGCCCTTTTGACATTAGCAATGAAGAGAGACGACAAAATTTACTTCGGTTTAAAGATCCCGACGGATCGCCTACATTCCTAAGAAACGAAATGTTTAAACAGGAACTTGAGAGGCTCACTAAAATGCCTTTGCCTGATATGGGGGCTGAGTTAAGAAATTCTGATGAATTTACAGTTATTACTGATGACAACATGGCATGTGAGTATTCAAAAAAGAAAGGCTATTGGCTTGAGCCCAATCACAGTTGGGCAAGACTGTTTAGTAAACTGGGCAAAAAATAATGATTCAAAAAACCAGTAATGTTAGGTTATCAATCATTGTCGCTGTTGATCAAAATAACTTAATTGGGAGTGATTTGGGTGGTTTGCCTTGGAAACCTGTTCAGAGAGACAAAGAGCATTTTCGCAAATATGTTGAGGGAAAAGCCTTATTGGTTGGACGCAAGACTTTCGAAGAAATGAAAGGTTGGTTTAAGTCTGACCACATGCCATTTGTTCTGACAAGAAATAATCAATATGAAACTGGTAATAATGCTATTGCATTAAATAAAATTGAGGATCTTTTCACTTTAGCTGAAGCAAAAGGCATCAAAGAGGTTGTCGTTTGTGGAGGAGCTGAGATCTATGAAATGGCTCTTAATTATGCGAATCTAATAATTCTCACAATTCTAGATGATTTTTTTGATGCGCCTAGAAATTCTAAATATTTTGCTACTCGTGATGAGTTGCACTCAATGGGCTTTAAAATTTTTAAAACAGAAAAATTTCCACAGTCAGAAAAAAACTTTGTGGGTATGTCGATACTATGGCTTCGATCTGATAGAAAGTAAGCTAACCCTGCCTATGTCACCGTGAAAAAATCTTAAAATTGAGACCGAGTAAA
>Ga0209404_10002167_pt1 | contig 12385 bp, 9 predicted proteins | sample TroAtlMetagenome_2_FD_187447 | JGI IMG/M metagenome (GOLD analysis project Ga0209404, IMG submission 187447) | Marine eukaryotic phytoplankton communities from Atlantic Ocean - Tropical Atlantic ANT8 Metagenome (SPAdes) (version 2) | ecosystem: Environmental > Aquatic > Marine > Oceanic | place...
TAATTGATATTCACAATCAAGTAGGTACTGCACGTTCAGTTCTTACTTCAACTGGTGCAGGTGTAAGTTGGGGACAAGGTGGTTCTGGAGTTACATTGGCAGAAGATGCACCAGCAGGAGCATTTAATGGTGATTTGTGGTGGGAAACTGATACTGGTGAACTTCAAATCTATTATAATGATGGTAATAGTTCTCAGTGGGTTACAGTATCACAAGGACCAGCAGGTGTTCAGGGTGCTACAGGTTCTCAAGGTGTGCAAGGTGCAGTAGGTGCTCAAGGACACCAAGGTGTTCAGGGTGCTGTTGGTGCTCAAGGTGCTCAAGGAGTTCAGGGTGCAGTAGGTGCACAAGGTGCTCAAGGAGTTCAGGGTGCTACTGGTGCACAAGGACACCAAGGTGTTCAGGGTGCTGTTGGTGCTCAAGGTGCTCAAGGACACCAAGGTGTTCAAGGTGCTCAAGGACATCAAGGAGTTCAAGGTGCTACTGGTGGTGGAGGTGCTGGTGGAGCACAAGGACATCAAGGACATCAAGGAAGACAAGGTGCTCAAGGACATCAAGGAGTTCAAGGTGCTAGTGGTTCTGGTGGAGCTCAAGGTGCTCAAGGATATCAAGGGCATCAAGGAGTTCAAGGTGCTGGTGGTGGAGGTGGTGCTCCTGGAGCTCAAGGTGCTCAAGGATATCAGGGAGTTCAAGGTTCAACAGGTTCTACTACATATGCAGTTCCATCAGGTGGAATAATAATATGGAGTGGTTCCACAGGTTCAATTCCTTCTGGATGGGTTCTTTGTAATGGTTCTAATAGTACTCCAGATTTAAGAAATAGATTTGTCATTGGTGCAGGAGATAGTTATAGTGTTAATGCTACTGGTGGTTATACTGATACACCAATTATTAATCACAATCATACATATAGTTCTTCTACTAGTAATGATGGTGCTCACACTCACAATTATGTAAGAAATAATACGACTCAAGGAGTAGATACAGATAGTCATCATCATGATGATACTGTTCTAGAAGACACACAAACCGTAAGTACGACTAGTAATGGTGGTCACGCACACTCCTTTAATGGAACTACTAATAGTGCTTCTAATTCAATAAATTCTGGAAGTGGTAGAAACATTCCACCATATTATGCTCTTTGCTATATTATGAAGACTTGATTTATTATTGATGTAAATATGCAGATATAATATATTTTTTACCTTTGTTGGGTGTTACTCCTCTATGGATGCAATTCCATGTTGATGGAAACATAACCAGTTTACCAGTAGAAGGTATAACCTTCTTACCACTAATAAACTCAGTCTCCCCACCGTCAACATCATTCAAATAAAATAACATAGCGATCATTCTAGGAGATTTTCTATCTATTGCAAAATCATCATGCCAGTGGAAATATCCACCTGGTTCGTATGACTTTATATTATATCCATGATCATCAAACTTTGCACCAGAGAAAGGATTAGGAGTTGGATCAAGTTCATTAAAGATTTTAAAACAATAATCGATATAGTTTTGTATATTCTCACCAACACTTTTATAAATTATCGTATCAATATCTTTCCAACTATCTAAATTAGTTATATACAAATCGGTAGAAGTTTTTAGTTTCTCATCAATTATTTTATTACCATTTGAATCTGCAACAAAACCAGCAGATTTACGATCATCATCTTCAAATTTTTCTATTATCTCTTTACATACTTCTTTGTCAAGAGCATTTGGATTTACATATATAAGATCATCAAAGTTTTTCATTTAGATATTTTTCTTTAATTATAACATGAGTATTTAAATTAGCCTATACATATTCTAATAAATAACTAAAAAATTATATAAGTGGCAAAGTTTAATTTTCCAAATAGTCCATCAATCAATGACGAGTACACTGCAAATAGTGTAACTTGGAAGTGGGATGGTAATGTTTGGAGAAGACAAACTGGTGTTGGAGCACCAACAGGACCACAAGGTGCTCAGGGAGTTCAAGGTGCTACAGGTGCTCAAGGACATCAAGGTGTACAAGGTGCATTAGGAGCACAAGGTAGTCAAGGAGTCCAAGGTGCACAAGGACATCAGGGACATCAGGGAGTTCAAGGTGCCATTGGTCCTCAAGGTCATCAAGGAGTACAAGGTGCACCAGGTGCTCAAGGTTCTACTGGTGCTGGTGGTGGAGCAGGTGCACAAGGATATCAGGGAGTTCAAGGTGCAGTAGGTGCTCAAGGACACCAAGGAGTTCAAGGTTCCACTGGTGCTGGTGCTGCTGGTGCTCAAGGTGCACAAGGAGTTCAAGGTGCTACTGGATCAACAGGTGCTCAGGGACACCAAGGAGTTCAAGGTTCCACTGGTGCTGGTGCTGCTGGTGCTCAGGGTTCTCAAGGAAGACAAGGTGCAGAAGGTAATTTTGGTGGAGTAACTTTTGATTATACTTACTTGACTGATAATGCAGATAGTGATCCTGGTGATGGTAAATTAAAATTTAATGGAACAGCATTACATACTACAAGTCCATTAATATTGTATATTGATGATGTAGATGATGGTTCAAGGGATATTCAGACATATTTGAGGACTATTGATGATTCTACTTCTACATTAAAAGGACATTTTAGAATTTCAAATAAATCAGATTCTACTGATTTTGCAGTATTTTCTATTACTGGTGCAAGTACAGAGGCATCTGGATATTTCAAAATACCATGTACACATTTAGATGGTGCAACATCATTTAGTAATAATGAAGATGTAATAATAACTTTTGCTAGAACAGGAAACAAAGGAGATACTGGTAATGTAGGAGCACAAGGTTCTACTGGTGCTCAAGGACATCAAGGACATCAAGGAGTTCAAGGTGCTCAAGGACACCAAGGTGTTCAGGGTGCAACAGGTTCCACTGGAGGTGGTGGTTCTACTGGTGCTCAAGGACATCAAGGTGTTCAAGGTGCTGGTGGTTCTACTGGTGCACAAGGACATCAAGGAGTTCAGGGTGCAACTGGTTCTGGTGGTGGAGCAGGTGCTCAAGGACATCAAGGAGTTCAGGGTGCAACTGGTTCTGGTGGAGGTGCTGGTGCTCAAGGACATCAAGGAGTACAAGGTTCAACAGGTTCCACTGGAGGTGGTGGTTCTACTGGTGCACAAGGACATCAAGGAGTTCAGGGTGCAACAGGTTCCACTGGAGGTGGTGGTTCTACTGGTGCACAAGGACATCAAGGAGTTCAGGGTGCAACAGGTTCAACAGGTAATACTGGTTCAACAGGTAATACTGGTGCTCAAGGACATCAAGGTAGACAAGGTTCTACAGGTAATACAGGTTCTGGTGGTTCTACTGGTGCTCAAGGACATCAAGGAAGACAGGGTGCTACTGGTGGAACCTCAGCTTCTTATGAAACTGGTACTTTTACATTAACTTACTGTAGAAGTGATGGATCTCGTAACACTTCTGGTGCTACTTATAACTATACAAAGATTGGTAGAACATGTCATGTGTGGGGTCGTGGTGGATGGGGTAACTTAGCGAATGGTAACTATGTTGCCAGTGGAAATTGTTACGCTCAGGGATGGCCTTATTCTGCTAATAGTAACAGTGGAACAAAGGTAATAATAGCATCTGAAAGCACTTCCACGAATATGTTCACAAATGGTTACTGCTGTGTAGAAGTATCAACAGGTGGTACTAGATGGGCAATTAAATATAGTGATGGAGATACTCATGCCACTGGATACACGATGGGTAGTAGTGGTGCTTGGAACCTAAATTTTCAATATGAAGTCTAGTAAATCTTCATAAATAACTAAAAATATTATTATAAAATGGCATTATCAGAAAGACAAGAAAACGACTCTATAGAGGTTTCTAGTAGATGGCATGTAAATGTGAGAAAAGCAACCATTATTGAAAAAGATGGTGTGGAAATTAGTCGTACTTTTCATCGTCATTCAATATCACCAGGATATCTTGATGAAAGTGATAACCTAATTGATACAGATATCAGTGGAGAAGATGCAGACGTACAAGCAATATGTAACGCTGCGTGGACTACACAAGTCAAATCAGACTTTAAGGCATTCTTAATATCGATTAAATCTTCATAAATAACTAAAAATTATATTGTGTCAGCATTAAATTTTCCTAACAATCCAGCACTTAACGACGTTTATGCCGCTAATGGATCGTCATGGAAATGGGATGGTGATAGATGGAGAAGAATTGCTGATCCTGGTGCTACTGGTTCTCAAGGAGTTCAGGGTTCTGATGGTGTTCAAGGTCATCAGGGACATCAAGGAGTTCAGGGTGCTCTTGGTGCTCAGGGAAATCAAGGAGTTCAAGGTGCACAAGGACATCAAGGTGTATTAGGAGCACAAGGTAATCAAGGTGTACAAGGTACTCAAGGTGCTCAGGGACACCAAGGAGTTCAGGGTGCTGTTGGTGCACAGGGTTCTGTTGGTGCTCAAGGTAATCAAGGAGTTCAAGGTGCTCAAGGACATCAAGGAAGACAAGGTGCTCAAGGACATCAAGGAGTTCAGGGTGCAGTAGGTGCACAAGGTGCTCAAGGACATCAAGGAGTTCAAGGTGCTGTTGGTGCTCAAGGTAATCAAGGAGTTCAAGGAGCACAAGGTATACAGGGAGCAGAAGGTAATTTCGGTGGAGCAACGTTTGAATATAAGTTTTCAACTAATACAACAGATTCAGATCCAACTCCTGGTTATTTGAAAATGAACAATGCTGATGTAACATCGGCAACTAGATTGTTTATTGATGATACTGATGGTGGTGATACGAATACAGATATACAACCATTTTTAAGAACTATAGATGATTCTACTTCCACTATTAAGGGACACTTTAGAATATCTAACAAATTAAATGCAGATGATTTTGCTTTATATACTATTTCTGCAATAACTGAAGCAACTGGATATTTTTCTGTTGCGTGTGCTCATGTTTCTGGAAGTGCAAGTTCATTTAGTAATAACGAAGATGTAATAATAACTTTTGCTAGAACTGGTGATAAAGGAGAAGTAGGTGCTCAGGGTGCACCAGGTGCTCAAGGACATCAAGGAGTTCAGGGTGCTCAAGGAGTTCAAGGTGCACAGGGAGTTCAAGGTGCTACTGGTGGTGGAGGTGGAACTGGAGCACAAGGACATCAGGGATATCAAGGACATCAAGGAGTTCAAGGTGCTACTGGTGCTGTTGGTGCACAAGGTGCTCAAGGACATCAAGGAGTTCAAGGTGCTACTGGTTCTGGTGGAGGTGCTGGTGCTCAAGGAGCTCAGGGATATCAGGGACATCAAGGACATCAAGGAGTTCAAGGTGCTACTGGTGGTGGAGGTGGTGATGGAGCACAAGGTGCACAGGGACATCAAGGTAGACAGGGTGCTGCTGGTAACAGCACTACAGGTGCTCAAGGAGCTCAGGGATATCAGGGAGTTCAAGGTGCAGCAGGAACTGCTAATGCTAATGCAACTGAAATCTATCAGACTGCTGCTAGTGGAAATTCCAATTATGCTGTACTATTTTCTGATGAGAATGTAAGTAGTAGTTCTGGAACTAAAGCTGTACAACACGATGTTAATACTTTTTGGTTTAATCCAAGTCAAAATAAATTAACAGTACAATATGCTTTTATCCCTAATTTAGATGTTACTAATATAGATGCGTCTGGATATATAGAACCTTCTGTTGGTAATTCAAGTTCTAATGGAATAATGTTCCCTACAGATCCAGGTGGTGGTGGTAGTGACTCAGCATATATCAGATATTATGCTGAAGCTGGTGAGAACACTAGACTTGAAATTGGAATCACTAATGATAATGATGATGATATTTACTTAAATGCTAGTGGTGGTGTAAGAATTGAAGGTGGTATTAAAGATAGTGGAAATAGTAAAGGAAGTGCTAATGATGTTCTTGTTTCCACTGGTAGTCAAGTAGATTGGCAACCTAGTATAAAAGGATTCATTTCTTTTACTGGTGCTGGAAATGTTGCAAGGTCTCATAATTTATCAGTATCAAGAACAGGAACTGGTCAATATACAGTAACTTTGGCATCTGGTATTAGAAATGATACTAATTATGGTGTTGTGATTACTAATGTATCAGATAAAAGATGGGTTTCCAATTATAATGGAAGTATACCTGGTTATCAACCACAAGATTATAATTGTTGGTTAGAATCAAGATCTACTAATAGTTTTACTTTAAGAGCAAGACAGTTTACTGATGGTGGTAAGCATCGTCAAGGTCATGATGATGAATGGTATGAATATGTTTTTCATAGGGTAGCAGTTGATCCAGATTATATTTCTCTTATAGTATTTTAACATCTTGCACAAAATGCAATCTTTTGATATAATAGATTAATGAAAACTATTTTTTATAATTACCTTCTTGGTACTGAAAAACTTGCCTTTACTATATCGGATAAATCACCGTTACAGTTAATGGAAGATGGTGTTATTCCAGAGGGAGCAGCGTACTTAGTTTTTCCTGAGTATGATGAGTCAATGCCTATGGAAGAAAAGACTAAGTATATTGATACTGAATATGCATACTTTGATGATTATAAAAATCCAACAAAAGTTCTTATAGATTATAATGATATTATGTTTTCTATTGTAGAAGATATGAGACAAGAGAGAGATGTTCATCTAATACAATTAGATAATTTGCAACAGAGAGCTTTAATAAAAGGAAAGAATGATCTTGTTGATGAAATAGAGAAAGATAAACAATTACTTAGAGATTGTATTAATGAAATAGATATAACAAAGTATAATAAACCACAAGATTTTCAGAATTTTATACCTGATATTATGGATATTGATTATAAATCAAAATATGAATTGAAATTAGATGCGTAATGAATATTGATGTCTGGTGGTATGATGATGTGGTAGTTAATCAAATATCAAGATTAATTGAACCACAGATTCCTAAACTAAAATTTTATTGTAAGAAAGAAGGTATTCGTACTGATTCTAATTGGGAATATAATGTTTCTGAGGAATATTTAAAAACTTTTATGCATGAAAATCTTCGTGTATGTAAAGAAAGTAATAAGTTTTCATTTTCTGTACAAGTTACAAATAAGTTACTCCATATTGTGAAAGAATTGTACCCAGATAGACAGGTTGTTGGTAGTGGACATTATTATTACCCAAAAACTGGATATATGGGATGGCACACCAATTCAAATCAACCAGATGATCGTTTATATATCACTTATGCTTCTGAAGATAAGAAATCATTTTTTAGATATTATGTTGACGGTAAGGTGGTAACTGATTATGATAATAAAGGTTTAAACTTTAGAACATTTTCATTATCAGATAAAGAACCTTATTTTTGGCATTGTGTTGGTAGTGAGTGTGATAGGTTTAGTTTTGGGTATAGATTAGTAAATGTTTTACCATTATATAAGTAAAGAGTTTCCTTTTGATAATCTTACTAAAGGGATTATTAATTGTTCTTTGTTGTACAAATATGTTAAGGCAAAGAGGATGGAATCTATACGGATAAACATATCTGAATTAAAATACGGGGATACATCATATATTAAAGAATTAAGTGAGAGATATAAAAGATCCGATTTAAATTTACCTTGTCTTGTAGTAGATTTTGGTGATTATTATAGATTGATAGATGGAAAACATAGATTAAAAAAGACTATCAACAACAATGATGATAGTCTATTATGTTATATTCTTACTAAGAAAGAAGCATTAAGATTTTTATCCCTCAAGGGTTGTGACTCTTGATTTGAGATTTTCAATATCTAATAGTGCTTGTTCCAATGCAGCATGTAAATCCTTTCTTTTTCTATACCATATTTTATTTTCATCACTATATCTGTAATTTATACCATTTTCAGTATGTTCATCTCTATCATTCGGACTTGTAGGAAACGCCATTACATTATTCAGAACTGTATTTATTTAGATATGATAAATAACTAAAAATATTATTATAAATGGCAATAAATTTTCCCAATAGTCCGTCAGTTAATGATATTCATGTCAGTGGTTCTAATAGATGGCAATGGAATGGATCATCATGGACTAGGATTGGTGGTGTAAGTTCTGATGCTGATGCAATAAATTCGACGAACGATAATTCAACAACAACTTTGTATCCAGTAATGACTTCTGGAACAGGAAGTCAGACTGCAAAGATAGCAACAAGTGCGACTAAAAATATATCCTTTGATGCTTCTGAAGGCAATTTAACAGTAGGCGGTAATATATCTGTTGGTGGAACTGCTACATTTACTGGTAGTGTATCTGTTGGTGGAACATTAACATATGAAGATGTAAGAAATGTAGATTCACTTGGTATTGTAACTGCTAGGGCAGGTGTCATTGTAACTGGTAATCTTGATACTGATACTTTAAATGTATCTGGAGTATCAACAGTCACTGGATTAGGTGCAACTGATATAAGTGTATCTGGTATTGTAACTGCTGCTTCAGGACAATTAATATCTGGTGTAGGAATTGATACTAGTGGAACAGTTGTAGGATATGCTGCCACTATCATTCATTTCAGAGGACCAGGTGTTAGTACTGCATATTATAGTGCTACTACTGGTGTTGGTACTGTTTACTTCCAAGGTGGTGGAGGTTCTGCTTCTGTAAGTATTTCAGAGAGTGCTCCATCAAGTCCATCTGCTGGAGATATGTGGTGGGATAGTGATGTTGGTAATTTACAAATTTATTATACAGATGCTAACTCATCACAATGGGTAACAGCAAATAATTCTGGACCACAAGGACCACAAGGTGCTCAAGGTGCTACAGGTGCTCAAGGACACCAAGGACACCAAGGAAGACAAGGTTCTGTTGGTATTGCATCATTAACTATATCAACTGGAGCACCAAGTAGTCCTGATGCTGGAGACATGTGGTGGGATAGTGATGATGGAGATTTGCATTTATATTTCAATGATGGAAATAGTTCTCAGTGGGTAAACATTAATGCTGGTTCAGCAGGTGCTCAAGGACATCAAGGAGTTCAGGGTGCACAAGGAAGACAAGGTGCAGTAGGAGCACAAGGTGCTCAAGGACATCAAGGAGTTCAAGGTGCTACTGGTGCTCAAGGACATCAAGGTGTACAAGGTGCTCAAGGAGTTCAAGGTGCTCAAGGACATCAAGGAGTACAGGGTGCTGCTAATGCGACAACGATAAACAATAATGCAAATAATAGACTTATAACAGGTTCGGGAACTGCAAATACATTAGAGGGTGAATCAACACTAACTTATGATGGAACAAATTTAGATTTAAATGCTGATAACAAAAAACTTCGTCTTGGTGGTGGTCCTGATATAGAACTTTATACCGATGGAAGCAACTCCTTCTTCAACAATGAAAATGGTAATTGGTATATTCATGGTTCAACTGGATCTAACAATCAAGAGATATTAATAAGACCAAAACAAGGTCAGCAAAGTATAAGATCTATTTCTGACGCAGCCGTTGAGCTTTATCATAGTGGAGGTAGAAAATTCCATACAAAAACCCAAGGTGTTGCTGTTGAAGGTTCTGTTAATTTAGAAGGTTCACAAAATACAATGCCATCACATGGAGGGATGACAAGACATTCAAATGCGTACACATATTTCCTTGGTAAATCTGATGGTAATGGAGCAGTTTTAAGTAATGGAGATGGAACTGCAACATTAAGAGCTCTTAATCCAGGTTCAAGTGCTGGTTATATAATTATAGAGACTGGAAATGGTAATGAAAGATTTCGCATCGACTCAAGTGGTGGTGTAAAAATTGGTGGATCTGGATCTGCTAGTGGAATTCATAATTTAGCAAAAGTTCTAGAAATCGCTGGTGGCGATGGTGGTGATCTTATTATAGGAAATGATGCATCTTCAAATATAGGTGCTGGTGCTCACATAGGAGCAATAGCATTTAAGAATATTGATAATTCTACTGGATCTACTCCTCATTATGCAGGTATCAGATGTGAAGCAACAGATACTGTTGGAAATATGGATTTGCGTTTCTATACAGGAATTGCAAATTTAGAAGCAGATACTCCTCAAGTTTATATTAATAATATTGGATCCCTTGGTATCGGAACTGTATCTCCTCAAGTTCAAACACATATATTTGGTGCAGATGCAGAATTAGTAATTGAAAGAGGTGGATATAGTGAGGCAGAGTTGTGGTTAGGATTTCCAAGTGGACAACCTTTCATAGCATCAGGAACAGGTAAAGGTTTAAAATTAGGTGGTAATGGTAAATGGAATGAAGGAATTATCATCTCCTCAGATGGAAATTTAGGTGTTAATTGTTCTCCAACTAATATTAGTGGACATAAAGGTATAACATTAAAAGGAACAAACGCAAATGCTGGATTCATAAACTTCATGGATTCTGCTGATAATTCTGATGCAAGAATTCTTGCTTCTGACGGAGAACTTCATATTCATGCTGATGCTAGTGACAATACTGGTAGTAGTGAGATAGTCTTCTTTGTTGATGGTGACAGGAAGGCATGTATCACAGATGGTGGTGCTCTAAGGATAGGAACTATTTCAGGTAATGATTTCCATTTGAAGAAAACCTCTGGTGCAGTAATTCATACGATTGAAACAACTGCAAATGGTGGAGAACCATTATATAAATGGATAGGAAAAGAAAGTGGTGGAAATACAAGAACAGGCATGATGAGGTATGATAGTGGTGCAGATGCACATCGCCTTATAACTCCCGATGCTGTTCCGATTCAATTCATGACTCAGAATAGTGAAAGATTTCGCATCACATCTGCTGGAAATGTAACAACTTGTGGCGAAGAATCTTTTAGTAGAGCCACTGCAGGATTCACTGCAAGGAATGGTGATTCTGTTAATGTAACAAGAAATGGTGGAACACCTCTTGAAATTAATAGGGGAAGTAATGATGGAAATTTAATAAATTTCTTCCAGTCTAATAGTATTGAGGGAGTTATTACTGTAAGTGGTTCTTCTGTATCTTATGGTGGTGGTGTATTAACTCGTTGGTCACAATTGGTTGGTATATCCACTAATGTTAAGTCAGATAGACCTACGATTTATCAAGGAACTGTAATGTCTAACCTTGATGAAATGTGTGAATGGATAGGTGAAGAAAATATGCAGTTGAATAAAACTCAAGTGTCTACTGCTTCAGGTGATAAGAATGTTGCTGGTGTATTCTGGGGATGGGATGACGATGATGATACTTATACCAATGATTTCTTCGTTGCACAAACTGGTGACTATATAATTCGTGTTGCTGGAAGTACAACTGTTGCTAGGGGAGATTTATTAGAATCTGCTGGTGATGGAACAGCAAAACCACAATCAGATGATATTGTTCGCAGTAAAACAATTGCTAAAGTGACTTCAGGAATAGCACATACAACTTATGCAGATGGAAGTAAGACATATCCTTGCGTTCTTATGGCATCATAAATAACTAAAAAAATATAATGGCAGCCTTTAACTTTCCAAATAGTCCTAGCACTAATGATCTTCATACAGAGAATGGAGTTACATATAAGTGGAATGGAACCGTATGGAAAAGACAGAATGCGAGTTATACGGATTCGACTAATTTAAATGTAACTGGTATTGCAACTTTTGCTGGTGCTGTTTCTGTTGGTGGTACATTAACATATGAAGATGTAAAGAATGTAGATTCAGTTGGTATAGTAACAGCAAGAGAAGGAATATTTTTACCTGATAGTAAAACAATAAAGATAGGAAATACATCTGCAAGTCCAGATTTCACTATTCAACATAATGGTACAAATTCAGTTATCAATAATACAACTGGTTCATTACTGTTCCAAAATAATGGTTCATCATCTGCTTGGATAAACAATAATGGAGTAATTTATACTAATAATGATCTATTTGTTCAAACTGCGAATGGAAATAATATATTATTGGATAAATCAGATAATTTATTAAGATTTGGTGATAATGTTTTAGCAAGATTTGGAAATGATGACGACCTTGAAATGTATCACACGGGTTCTACGGGATATATTAAGAATACAACTGGAACTTTATACATTCAGGATGATAGTAATATTATCATTGGTAGTGTAACAGGTTCCGAAACTGGTGCAAAGTATATTAAAGATGGTGCATATGAGTTGTACCATAATAATATTTTAAAATTAGCAACGGATTTGGATGGAATTAGAATTGGTTCTGGGGGTGGTGATAATACAATAATTGATCTTCATAATGCGTCTTATGATAATGGATTAATTCAATACTATAACGGTAGCATTCATTTAAAAACTGGTAGTTCTAATGGTGATAGATTATTTCAAGTTAGTACCGCAGGTTCAGAAAGACTTCGCATCACATCAGGTGGTCAATTAATTGCTGGCTCT
>Ga0209404_10002168_pt1 | contig 12384 bp, 10 predicted proteins | sample TroAtlMetagenome_2_FD_187447 | JGI IMG/M metagenome (GOLD analysis project Ga0209404, IMG submission 187447) | Marine eukaryotic phytoplankton communities from Atlantic Ocean - Tropical Atlantic ANT8 Metagenome (SPAdes) (version 2) | ecosystem: Environmental > Aquatic > Marine > Oceanic...
CGCTGGCCGTCGACACCTTAAGATCTCCCTCAGTGGCCAAGCTTAGTTTCCCAGCGAAAAAGGCCCAATTCGGACGCCACCGCGCGCGCTGAGTCGATGACGGCGGGACGCGGGGATTTTGAAGCGAAAACGATGGCTCCGGCGCGGGGCGGGTGCGTCGTAGCGCGCGCGGGACGGCTCGCTTTCGGCGCGTTTGACGTGCGCGGCTTTTGCTAGTGTGTTACAGGCCGCTAGCCCGATAGGCTCCGAAGAAGCGGCCCGCGCCCGCCGCCGATGAATCGGCGACGCGCGGTGTCTCCCCCCCAGGGGCTCCGCCCACTAGTCCTAGCACCGTAACATCGACATAGGCTCCGCCCACTAGTCCTAGCACCGTAACATCGACTACTCATAAAAGCCGCGCGGTAATGCGTACAAAACCACATTACGCGCGTACAACACCTACGACGAAGCCTCGTCCGCCCGGGCTTTCCGCTTGCGACGCGTGTCGCCGCGCCGGTCGCTCGGGACCTTCGTGTTGTCGCGGTCGTAGAAGCGCCGGAACAGGTCCACGGCCTCCGCCTTCCGCAGGCCCCCGACGCAGGGGAAGGCGCGGTCGTGCAGGGACAGGATGCTCCCGCAACCCCCGAACTTCTCGTTGGAACACCCGAAAAAGCACCGTCTCAATCCAAGCTGCGCGAGCGCCGACGCGCACATGATGCAGGGCTCGCACGTCACGTAGAGCGTCGCGTTGCGCCAGTCGACGGCGCGCCGCTCCGCGAGCGCGGCGTCCACGGCGACGAGCTCGGCGTGGCGCGTCGCGTCCATGGCCGCGTTCGTCTCGTTCGCGCCGCGCGCGACCTCGACGCCGTCGACGACGAAGACGGCGCCGACCGGCACCTCGCCCTGCCGCACCGCGGCGTCGGCGAGGTCCAGCGCGCGCTGCATCCAGCGGTCGTGCTGGGACGCGTCGTCGGCGGCGTCGGTCTCCATCCGTGCGGCAGCGCTGCTGCTTACTTGCTGCGTGCTGCAGTCAGTCGTGCCCCGCATCGTCGGCGTCATCAGAAACCATCCGTGCGGCAGCGCTTCGGGTTGCGTCGTCTTACTGCGTGCGGCAGTGCGGTGGCAGCCACGCTGTGCTGCTGTCCAGAGCTGTGCTGCCGCAGTTTGCGGTGATCGCACGAGTAGATCGAAGGCCTAAACTGCACGCGAGGACTACCGTGAGCTCTAGCAGCCGCGCACGGTCCAACCACAAGCCGAGCGTTTGTGCGCTAGTGTCTTAGTTCGCTAGCTCAGGCGCAGGACGAAAATCGGCTGCGCGCGCGTTTAGACGCGCCGAGACCTTAAAGTCCAGAGAAATAATTTGGTAGCCGCCGAACAGCGCGCGCCGACCACAGCATTGCTGGGGTGCACCACTCCACGCCTGCGCGCATTTCACTGCATCACCATAAAACAAGATGGGCCTGCTAGACCTCCAAGAATGCGAACTCGACGACGAGATAGAAAGCAGAGAAGAGCCGGAGAGGGAACGGCGCGCAACAATCGAGGAGGCGGCTGACGAAGCGGAGGAGGCTTTTACAAGAGCAGGCCCGACGACGCGGCGCGCCGCGGTCCGCGAAAAGAAAAGGAACGACCGCCCGCCCGCGCCGACGCCCCTGGAGAAGATTGTGGAGCGGACCACGGGCTACAAGACGACGGGCTCTTCCAAGAACGCGTACGCGCCCGACACGCACGTCTTGGCAAGGTGCTCCGCAAATTTAGGACAGTGGTTCGGCGGCACGATCGTGGAAGCGGACAATCTTGAGGATGATACGTGTAGAGTCGTTTTTTTGGATGGAGCGAAGGAGGACGTGCCCATAAGTAACATACGAGTCTGGGACCGGCCGCCCCTGAGCGACTGGCACCGGAAGCACCAGGGGCCCATCAAGTCGCGGTATGTTGCTGATGTTCAAAGCAAGGCGAACACGCATCGGAGCGTGCTCCAGTTCGACTTGGAGAATGGGAATCTCATAGCCCAGTTCGTCTCTGCTAGAAGGGCCGTGGACAACGTGCCGTCATTAACGGATCCGCAGGAGGTTCTACAATGCTGCAAGGGTGCTGTCGAAAGCGCGGGCGGCTACAAGTGGACGTTTGCGGCTCCTAGACCGAAGCTCGACGCTAGTGACGTCCAGGAGCTGATAGACGGGAATTATGCCATACAAATACAACAGCGGAACCCGAAGAAGGCGGGGACGAAAAGTGCACTGCTATATGATCAATATAAAGGTGCGGAATCCATAAGAGACATGCTCGCGCTCGGCGCTCGAAGGGCGGACATACCCTACGACATAAGTCACGGCTGGGTGACGCTCGTGGATCCGACCCTCCAGAAGCGCTTCTCGCCGCCGCCGACGGCAGCGGCGCCTGATCCTCCGTCGACGGAGGTTGTTGAGGCCGAGGACGATGATGACGGGCCCGACGACGACCCCATGGACGAGGACGACGAAGAAGAGTCGAGGGAGGACGTCCTGAAGACGCTGCCGCCGCGGCCGCCGCCGGCGCGCGCGCGTTCAAGGGGAGCGGCCGTGAACTACGCGGACCCCCCTGATTTCTAAGTATCATGGTTAGTGAGCTGCGCCTGCTGGTGTTGTTGCGCCTGGTGCTCCGCGAAGCGGAAGCCGACGCGCTGCGTCAGCTTGATGTACTTCTCGGCGCAGCTCGCGACGCAGGTCTTCTCCTCCTCTTTAAGTGATTGCGACCGGAACGACGTCACGCACTGCAGGTAGCAGCGTTCCACCAAATCGTTGTACATCCTTAATGAGTCCTTGGTCTGCATGGCCTCGAGGCTGGCCATGAAGGCCGGCTTCTGGTGCTCGGGGATCTGGTTGACGGCGTTCATCGCGCGTCGGCGGCGGTTTTACGTCGGTGGCGCGCTCGTGCGTCGCGTCGTTGGCGTCGCGTTGGCGTCGCGTTTGCGCCGTGTGCGTTGTGCTTTCGTCGCCTTTTTAGGCCTGACAGCGAGGTGCTGTGCAGAGGGCTCAAGGGTGTAGTTGGCCGCGTCGTGTCGTAGCGATGCACGGCTACTACAGGACTGCTATGAGTGTCGCTGGCAAGGCTTAGAAGTGGGTAACACTGATCAAAATCAGTCGTTTGCGGCCGCGGCGCCGTCAAAGAGCTAGCGGCATGTAAGACACTAGAGGCTCGACGCCGTCGTCGCGAAGTTAAGTGAACAGTTGTTAACCAGAGGACCTAGTCCTTCTTCTTCTCATCCTCCTCCTTGGGCTTCTCTTCTTCGGAGAACTCGGCGTCCTTTGCGTCCTCACCACTAGAAGACTCCTGACTGGCCTGGTAGACCTGCTCGCCGATCTTCTGCGCCACGGCCTGGAGCTCGTCGATCTTGGCTCGTAGATCATCGGCAGAGGCGTCGTCACCTAAGCCTTCGAGCGCCGAGATCTTCGCCTCGACCTCGCTCTTCGTCTCTGAATCCAGCTTGTCGCCGTGTTCCTCCAGCGACTTCTTCGACGTGTAGACGAGCGCGTCCGCTTCATTTTTAGCTTCGGCCAATTTCTTCCTTTCCGCATCGGCCGCCGCGTTCTCCTCCGCATCTTGGACCATCTTGTTTATTTCATCTTCAGACAATCCACCGGACGACCGGATGACGACGGACTGCTCCTTGCCCGTGCCCTTGTCCTTCGCGGAGACGTTTAGGATGCCGTCCGCGTCGATGTCGAACGAAACTTCTATTTGCGGCGTGCCTCGCGGCGCCGGGGGTATCCCTACTAGGTCGAACTGGCCCAGCGGTTTATTTTCTGCCGCCATCTCCCGTTCGCCCTGCAAGACTTTGATTTGCACTTGGGGCTGGTTGTCGGCCGCCGTACTGAACGTCTGGGCCTTCTTCGTCGGGATTGTGGTATTGCGATTGATAAGTCGAGTGAACATCCCACCTAAAGTTTCGATGCCCAGCGACAGAGGTGTGACATCCAAGAGCAACACGTCCTTGACGTCTCCCCTGAGAACGCCGCCCTGAATCGCGGCCCCCATGGCCACGACCTCGTCCGGGTTGACCCCCTTGTGCGGCTTCTTGCCGAAGAAGCCTTCGACCGTTTCTTGCACTTTCGGCATGCGCGTCATGCCACCCACCAAGATGACCTCGTCAATGCTACCCTTATCAACACCAGCATCCTGCACGCACTTCTTGCACGGGTCGAGCGTTCTACCCACGAGATCTGCTACTATACCTTCGAACTGGGCCTTGCCGAGCTTGACATTGAGATGTTTCGGGCCCGTCGCGTCGGCCGTGATGAAGGGTAACGACACATCAGTGGTGTTGAGGCCGTCCAATTCCCTCTTGGCCTTTTCCGCGGCTTCCCTCAGGCGCTGCATGGCTAATGGATCGGACGAGAGATCCAATCCACTATCTTTCTTGAACTCGGCTAGCAGGTGCTTGAGGAGCTCCTCGTCGAAGTCTTCGCCGCCGAGCATGGTATCACCATTCGTGCTCTTCACTTCGAAGACGCCGCCACTGATTTCTAGGATTGACACATCGAAGGTGCCACCACCAAGGTCAAAAACAGCCACCAATTTCCCATCGTCGGCCTTGTCCAAGCCATAGGCCAACGCAGCGGCCGTCGGCTCGTTGATGATTCTCAGCACGTCCAAGCCCGCAATTCTACCAGCGTCCTTCGTCGCTTGTCTCTGGCTATCATTAAAGTACGCAGGCACGGTCACGATAGCTTTCCCGACATCTCTCCCCAAAAAACCTTCCGCAGTTTCTTTCATCTTGCCGAGGACCATGCTCCCGACTTGACTCGGCGAGTACTTCGTCCCATCCCTCACCTCGACCCAGGCGTCGTCCGACGCGTCGGCCTTCACTATTTTGTACGGCACGAGGGGCTTGATGACGTCGATCTCCGGCTCGCCCATTTTGCGTCCTATCAAGCGTTTGGTGGCATACAAAGTGTTGTCCGGGTTCGTGACGGCTTGTCTTTTCGCTTGGAGTCCTACCAAACGACTTCCGTCGTCCGTGAAGGCTACGACGGACGGCGTGGTCCGCGCGCCTTCCGCGTTCTCGATGACGCGCGCGGCGCGGCCCTCCATGATCGCGACGCAGGAGTTTGTTGTTCCTAAATCAATACCTACCACGTCGCCCTGCTCCGTGGCTAGCGTTCTTCGCGCCGTCTGGCGTGCATGCTGCGTTAAGCGCTGCGTCGCTCTCCGTAAAAGCATGGTGCTGCTGCTGGTTACGTGTCGAGTTGTTATTGAACGACGGCGTGCGGCGGCGTTCTTGTGCAATCGCTGGCGATGGCTGCGACACGTGAACGATGCACCGCGTGCGTTATGCAAGCAATGCGGTAGCGCACGATGACCGAGGCTGATGGCGATGGAGCTCTCCTTGCTGGTCGGTCTGCTGAGGCACATCAAGTGAACCATCTGTCATCCGCCACCCGCGAGAGCCGTTAAAGGAGTCGCAAGAAGGGAAGCAAGCGTCCGCTCGAGCTAGCGTACACCGACACTAGCCTGGTTTGATCAAACCGAGGGAGTCTGTTGGGCTGAATCTACCGCGCACACACTTCGGTTATCGACCGTAGTATCTCTGTAAGAACCTCTCGGCGCGCGCTGCCGCTACCGAAAATTCTGCGCGCACCCGAGCGGTAGGTTCTAAGCAATCGACCGCAGAGCATCAAACTGAACAAAACGCAGACGCGCGGGCGCGGCGACCAAAAGGCGCGAAACCATGGAGGAGCAGCGCTCCAGCAGCGCGAACAATGAACGAGGAGACGCGCCACCCCCCAAAAAGGAGATCTACACGCATTCGGCGGACTGGACGATTTACGGCATGGGCTGGAGTCAACGGGAGGAGGAGGACCGAGGGTTTCGATTAGCTCTGGGTTCCTTCGTCGAGGAGTACGCGAATCGCGTGTCTATCATCCAGCGGCGGGACGCGTACGAAAAAGCTGTCGGTACGGGTGTCGGTCGCGACCGGACGGCCCAGGCTTTGCAACGAAAAGCGGGCAAGGATCCCAATGATTCTTCCGCCTTTGTGCAGGTGGCAGGGTTTGAACACCCTTATCCCGCAACTAAGATCTTATGGTCGCCCGACAAGACGGCTAGGCGAGATCTCCTAGCGACGACGGGCGACTACCTACGAGTGTGGTCCGTGCCCGACCAGCGCGAAGCGGCTTCGGCCGCCGACGCGGCTCGAGTGGACCAAGTAGCATTACTGAACAACAACAAGAACAGCGAGTACTGCGCGCCGCTCACTTCGTTCGACTGGAACGAATCTGAGCCTTCATTAGTTGGTACTTCTTCTATTGATACTACCTGTACCATTTGGGATCTGTCAGTACCAGCCGTGAAGACGCAGCTCATCGCCCACGACAAGGAGGTCTATGATATTGCGTTCGCCCGAGGCAAGGACATCTTCGCTTCTGTGGGAGCGGACGGGTCTGTCAGATTGTTTGATTTGCGTACTTTGGAGCATAGTACGATCATCTACGAGACGTCGTCGCTGCGACCGCTGCTACGACTAGCCTGGAACAAGCAGGACCCAAATTACTTGGCTACGGTGCTGGCGGACGATCCTCGCACGGTTGTGTTGGACGTGCGCGTCCCGTCGATACCCGTCGCCGAGTTAGGAGCCCACCAGGCTTCGGTGAATTCCGTGGCGTGGGCGCCGCACTCGTCGTGCCACCTCTGCACTTGTTCGGACGACTGCCAGGCGCTCATCTGGGACCTGACGGCCCTGCCCAAACCGGTGGATGATCCGATCCTGGCCTACACGGCGGACGCGGAAGTCAACCAGCTCCAGTGGTCGACGGCGCACCAGGAGTGGGTCGCGATCGCCTACAACAACACGGTCCAGGCCTTGCACGTATAATATATTTGCGTGGGAGTCTTAGGTCAAGGGGGTCGCGGCGATGGCGTGGAAGGCAGACTGGTAGTGGGGGCACGCCGTCGCGGCGATCGGACAAGTCAGGGATTCCGGCGGTCCTCCGGCGGGATCAATCTTTCGAGGTCCCGCATGTGGCGCGAGATCCGATCTAACAAGCGCGCACCGGCAGTGCGCGGCCCGCGCGGCGCCTGCGTGCCCGTCAGGCGGCGTAATCTCCCGAGAAACCGCGCCGCGTCGCCCTCGAAGCCGTCTTCTTCACCACTGTCGGAGTCGCCTCTGGCTTGCACGGCCTCGACGGCCGCTTTTCTCAACGCGTCGGCGTCCAGAATATCGCCGGTCGTGACGTCGGTACAAACCGCTAAACCGTCGCCGCAAGCCACAGCCCAGCGGAAGCCGCGCGTCGAGACGCAGCCGCCGCGCCCCGCCAGCAGGAATTGATTTCTAGTTGCGTGGCATCTCTTCGCACACGTCCGTCTCGTGGCCGCGCCGGAGACCGTGGTCGAAGGATCCGGTTCATTGTCCACATAGAGCTCGAAGGCGATATGTCTTTGGGTTCCTGGTCCCAGTAGACACGCGTTCACCCGATCGTAGAGCGTGGCGCCGCATAGACCGCACGTGACGCGGAGAGGCGGTAGTAATTCGCCAGACAGCGCGTTCACTCTTAGTGAATCGCGCCACGCGTCCTCGCCGCCCGCTCTTCGGTCAAGATGGCGCGCGCCCGGCGCCCCGGGCATGCTCAACCTCATCAACGTGGGATGCGTCCTTACCAATGCATCTAGAGGTGGTTCTCTTCGCGGATGGACGCGCAAGTTCCACAAATCCGTCCATCCTGTTAACCGTAAATCTTCGAGTGAGGGTAGCGGTGGGGAAGGTGTAGAACCGGACGCCTCTTGCCGTAACGCCGCGTCCACAAAACCATATAATGCGGAATCGTTGCCCACTGCTGATCTACGAGCCGCTCTTCCAAATTGGTCAGAGTAAGTAGGGCACGTGATCTCCAGGAAGCGGAGTCGCGCATAACCACCTAGACCCAATTGGAACGTGCAGAGTCTCAACAAGCCCGGAGCGGCGCCGCTCTGGTGATATAATGATAGCGTCTCGAGCTCCGCTAGCGGGGCGGGTCTCGCGGCGCCCGCTGCCGCTCGCAGAGCGACCGCTCCGGTAGCCCCTCGTAAATGTTTGAGATGGGGACACCTTGCGGCCGCACAAGCCGGTAGGACGCGTCCGTCCAAGTGCAGGTCGACGTCGACCGTGGACCTTCCAACTAATGAAGCGTCGACGGACGAGGATTGTAAAGAGCGGCTGGTTGATGCGCAGCGGTCTAGGTCCAACAAGCTCGCGTAGTCGAGAATTTCTCTCCATAAAACTTCAGGGAGCTGCTCGCCCAACGTGCACTTCGAGGCGATGGCGTCTTTCCTTTCCGTGATTTTGCGCTGTCTTAGTGATGACGCGGAGCAGCCGAGGTCGAGGGCGTCGAGGAGCCGGCTTCGCCGGTACTGCTGCGCGGGCGTCCGCGTCATTGAAAACGCGCGCGGGCGCGCGACCAACGCGGCCATCGTTTGCGTCGCGTCTTCAGGCCTCACCGGAAGGTCGTCGGCGCTCGCGGCGAATTTGCTGCTGTGAGAGCACCTCTTTAAACCAGGCCTACGTGGACTTGAGCGTCTCGGCCTTGCCAGCAACTGCGACCAGGTGACGTATGTTGTCCCCGAACGCTGTTGTTTCGATCAACCGCAGCACCGGTGCGATGACCGGACACGCCGAGCGGCACTTTGCTCAAGCTCTGCCAAAGTGCAAGGGTTTTGCTGCGAAGAAAGCGGTCAGCAAGGCGTCCTATGAAGACGCATGCATGCGAGACATACAAGAAAGGCAATGGCCAGACCGTGCGGGTTCGATTAGCAGCACCAAAAACCGGTGGCAAAATCGGGCAGCTGAGGGGCAGCCCTGCGCCCGCAGGGGTCGACGCGCGCGTGCCGAAACCAAAACTGACACCGCACATCCACCAGTATGGCGGCCCTCATGATGTGCGGCAGCCCCACGCCCACCGGTGCCGACGAGACAAGCGACGCCACCGAAGCGCTGTGCCTCGAGGCGAGCGGCGACGGGACGCTGGACGACGTCCAGCAACTCGTGTTGAGGAATAAGGACCTGACCGGTGTACAGTGTGCTTCGAAGCTTACTCATTTATCAGTTCTGTCGCTCTCGCACAACCGCTTGACTACCGTAGCGTCCTTGACACCGATAAAAACGCTGGAAGTCCTCAACGTGAACTTCAATCGCTTGATAGATCTTGTCCAGTTAGCACAGTGCCCGAAGCTCCAGAAGATCTACGCCTCCAATAACTTAATACGAAATGTCGACGGCCTCGCTTCATTGAAACAACTGAAAACTTTATGTTTGTTCGCCAACGACATTGAAAGATGCGAGCTTGTTTTAGATGCTTTATCACGATGTCCCCTCACAGAACTCGACCTAGATGGCAACCCACTAGCACGAGAGGAGGGCTACCGGCACCACGCCGTCGCGCGCTTATCACGCTTAGAAGCGTTAGATGGCGAACCTGTGCAAGATCTAGACAGAGAACTAGCACGAGACTATCGGAAAGGAGGCGCCACGTCACGAGTAGCCACGTCTTTTGATTGGAACTCACTACCTAGAGAAAGTCGCCTTTTTGGAGAGGCCTGCGACGAGCTCAATGACGACAAAGTAGCGGTGGACTACCTCGCGGCGCAGGTGCTGCGGAACCCGCGGCGAGGCGTTTCCAGTGACGTTTTCACGACAGAAAAGGCAAAATCATTCGTCGCTCGTCTCAAACGGGAGGCGACGGCTCATAGGGAGCCCAAGAAGATGAATGATGTGGCGGACCCCTACGTCACGATCCGGAAGCTGATACAGCTCGTCGAGTCCCTACAAGCGGAACTCAAAACAAGGGACCCGTCCGACGAGTTGCTGAAGGAGATGGAGTTGTTGCGGGTCGAGAACGGCAACCTTTATATCGTGCAAGGAGAGTGCCAGGAGCTGCGGAAGAAGCGGTTCGACGTCGAGCGGCTGGCCTCGGAGAATCGAGAGCTCAGGGAGCGTTTGTCAGATGCCGAGGCGCAGTTGCAGGCCCATCACCTCGCGGAGATCACCGGTTCCCATCAGAGATCAAGACCTAGGACAGCGGCGGAGGTCCTCGAGGAGTGCGAGGGCGAGATGGATTCCGAGCTCGAAGAATTGTTCCGCCGGAACCAGACGAATTTGACACACATCAAACAGGAAATCGCGGTCATGAAAGGTGAGCAAAGCACCTCGTTGATCGACGAGGCGCCTACCCCTGTTAAAGCGCCGCAAGAGCGTGACCCGGACGTCGACACTCCAATGGTGAGACGACCAGTGCGTTCTACGGTTCCTAGGCCCGGCACGAGCGAAGGAAGGCGTCTGAAATGTGCTGCTTCTTCACAACAGACGAGGCGGCCGAAGACGCCGTCCGTCGCCGATATTCTGCGAGGCGTTCGGGATGATGATGATGATGCGCCTCAGTGGTCCGACGCCATCGACCGGCGGACGACGGCGACGGTCTCGCCCGATCGGGTGGTCGCGACGAAGCACGCGTACCTATTAGGCGACGGCGGCCCGTCGCCGTCGAAGAACGGGTACGGCGACGGGTTCGAGGAGTCGAAGATGACGGCGCTTTAAGTTTTTAGTAGTATTGGTACATGATCTTACACAGTGTCGATGGCGCGCCCTGTCGCGTCGTCTGTGGGACTACCACGTCGGCCCGCGCAGTCGAATGATGGGGGGGGAGTCCGGAAAAGGTCCAAAGCGGCTCTCGGCCGCGCTGTAGTAGTGCTCGCCACTCAGCGCCCAGTCGAGGCCCCGATCTTCGGTGAACCGCCTCCAGGTGCCTTGCACCACCGGCTCCCCGTTCAGGAGGCCCCACCGGGAGGGATCCTCCTCATAGACGTGGAGGCGCGGTCGTGCCGTCTCCTCTCCCTCGCCCGCCGTCGTGTCCCTACCTATGATTCTCATCACATTCCGGCGACTCTTCCGGAACTGGACAAACGCGGCGTACATGTCGCGCGCCCGCCGCATCCGGTCGGCGGTCGGCAGGTCCCGCGGGTCAACCAGCAGCGCCTCGGCGTCGCGGCGAAGGAGCCGCATCCAGACCGCATCACTCGTCGCCTCGTCCCGTAGCGGCTTCGCTGCTTCTGCGACGAGGCCCACAGCGGGCGCGGGCAGCAGCTCGTAAATCACGCGCCGCACCGACTCCGGCAGGCCTAGCAAGGTTTCGTCCGCGACGCCGCCCGTGACGAGCGGCTGCAGGACGTGCACGGCGAAGCGGCGCCCGGCGCCCGGAGCACCCGCGGCGACGTCGCAGCGCGCCCGTCGCGCGCCACACGCGCCGAAGATCTGCACGCGGTCGAGGACAGGGAGGAAGTCGACGTGCACTGCGTCCTCCGCCGACTCGTGCGTGAGGCGCAGCGTGAGCGCGGCGCGCGGGCCGGCGTCGGCTGCGGGCGCTCCTGTCGAGCGGTCGTGCCAGGTGCATGTAAAGCCGAGGGCGCTGGCTTCGGCCGCACAGGACTCGACGGTGGCTTCGACTGCTGAGGAGGCCATCTCACCCTGGCGGCTTGTCTCGACCGGCGACAACCGGCAGCGCTTGCAGACTTGCAGTGGCGACTCTAAAGCAGTGCGCCACGATCTGTGAGTCTGTCTTGGCCGCCCAATAGCCGTGCCAAAGCTGGGAGCTCGCATCTGGCTAGCTAGCTTAGCTAGAGTACAAAGCCACTAGCGTTGATTTTTCCGCAAGGCGGGAACGGTAGCAAGCGGCACATAGAAACAGGCGAAGGAAGATTCAGCCGCCGGATCTCTCGCACGCGGACCTCGGTTTAAAATCACTCTTTGAAACACCTGATGCCAACAGCACATCACATCGTCTGCGCACGGCGTCAATTTCCATCGTCACACACAGCCGCTTGGCACAGAGTCCACACACCGCGCCGCTACGGCCCACACGAAACCGCGGGGCAGCGCGCTGCCCGCCGGCCGCGATAGGTGCCAATTGGTGCCGGCAGCCCAAAAACGCGTTCGATGCGGCGGCGGGCGTCACCGCGCGCCGCCGCCCGCCCTCGCGCGGCCGCCGCGGCCACGACGCCCCGTCGCGAGGCCGCCGCGGCCACGACGACGCCCCATCGACAAAACGCGCGCGCCCGTTCGCTCGACGTTGCCACTCACGCCGTCGCGCCGCGCAGACAAACACTCCATCAATCATGTCTGGCAAAGGAAAAGGCGGCCGCGGCAAGGGCAAGGGCAAGTCCAAGGGCGGCTCGACGTCGTCGGCGTCCAAGGCCGGCCTCCAGTTCCCGGTGGCGCGCCTGAACCGCTACCTCCGCAAGGGCAAGTACGCCTCGCGGGTCGGCGTCGGCGCCGGCGTCTACATGGGCGCCGTCCTCGAGTACCTCTGCGCCGAGATCCTCGAGCTCGCGGGCAACGCCGCGCGCGACAACAAGAAGACGCGCATCGTGCCGCGCCACATCCAGCTCGCCGTCCGCAACGAC
>Ga0209404_10002169_pt1 | contig 12382 bp, 9 predicted proteins | sample TroAtlMetagenome_2_FD_187447 | JGI IMG/M metagenome (GOLD analysis project Ga0209404, IMG submission 187447) | Marine eukaryotic phytoplankton communities from Atlantic Ocean - Tropical Atlantic ANT8 Metagenome (SPAdes) (version 2) | ecosystem: Environmental > Aquatic > Marine > Oceanic | place...
TCCACTTACTTGACCCCATATAATTCTTACAATACCGTGTCCACCACATCCACAAGAAGATCCACTATTAGATCCACCTCCACCTCCACCAGGGAATCCTCCATCTGGTGTAGTATGGTTTGATCCATTATGCATATTACCTTGGGTTTGTCTGTTATAACTATTTCCTAAGTCACTACCACAAGCATAGGTACTGTTATTTGACTCAACACAATACCCTCTTAGTCCAGTATTATAGGCAGTTGATCCACCCTTTCCTGCGAAATCAGTTTCGTTATCTGGAGAACTATTACCGTTAGCATCACCACGATCTCCATTAGATCCTTGACCGTAGACACCAGTTCCACCGCCACCACCAGAGTAGTATGCAGAAGATCCGTTAGAACCGTTTCCTCCTCCACCTCCACCATTTGATCCTGGTTCAGGATCAGTGTAGTTACCACGGTTACAACCTCTTCCACTACCAGTATTACCACCGCCACTATATCCACCAGCTCCACCGCCACCTGAACGGAATCCAGAACCGTGGAATCCAGCACCACCATTACCACCACCATCACTATTGGTGTTAGGGAAACTGTTGGAATTATCATACCAGTTATTACCAGACTGGTTTCCATCACCACCTTTTCCACCATTCGCTACAGCGTAATCAGTACCATTATATGTTATTTTTGATTGTCCACCATCAGGGCAATCAGTTACACCCCAAGATGTAGCAAATCCACCACCACCAACTTTAACATCAACAGTTGCACCTGGTGAAACAGTAATATTATTCTTATATGCTAGTCCTCCTCCACCACCTGATGCAGCATCATGCTGTGATTCTCCAGAACCACCTCCACCAACACAAATAACAGATATTGATGTTACTCCTAAAGGAACAGTCCAACTATAATTGGTTTCTGTGTTCCAACCGTCAGCATGGAATATTGTTCCACCAAATACTGGAGCAAGTGAAGTATCATTAACAGTTACATTACCACTTGTAGCTAACAAATTTGTTCTGCCAGAATCAGAATAGAGTCTAGCATTCATTTGTTCTGCACCTTCTGTTGCTACATCATTATCTAAGGTAACAGCAAAAGATCCAGAATTAGAAGTAATTGTAAATGATCCATTTTCAGTGCTTCCACTAAAATCTGCATCATCTAAGTTTGTATCATAATAAATGGTTGTACCATCTGCTATTAAAGTAGTAGTAACAGTCCATGTTAAAGTACCACCCTCATTTACATTATTAGCACTTGGAGATAAACTATAACTTGGCCACTCATCAACCTCAGTTAGAGCAGTTACTAAGTTTTGAGAATCATACGTAAGAGACCATCCTTTAGTATTATCACTAATCGTTTCATTATATGCCGTAATTAACCCAACAGCATTATATGCGATTGCAGTATACTTATTCCCTTCTGTTCCTACATTTATTGAAGTAACATTATTATTACCATCGGTAGAAATACCAGTAGCTCTAGTGAAACTATCCGTTTGTACTATGGTTCCACTGCCACCACCTCCACCAGAACCTTTGTTTATACTAGATCCAACATACCTACCCATTGCTTTACCAACTAGTTTTTCTTTATTTATTTATTTATATTTATGATTGTGAAAATGAAGCACCACTAATAGTAACCCCAACCATAGATGGTTTTCCATTATTAGCAAAAGGATTATATAAAATTCTACGGCTAGAACTTTTTAAACTATAAGCATTACCCCAATAATTTGAATCATTTGAACCATTACTTTGATATGGATCATAAAATCCAGGAGTTTCTGAAGTAGCATCATCATCAGAAACATCAACTGATCCATGATTTAATAACCAATTTCTAGCTTGTGCTCTAGTTGCATTTGGTTGCGATTCCAAATACAAAGCCATCACACCACATACTTGAGGTGTTGCCATACTGGTTCCACTAATTGCTGCTATTAAATGACCAGCACCACTTCTTGGGTCAGCATAACCACTACTATAAGGACTTATAATATAAGATCCACCAGCCCAAACAGTAATGGAAGGTCCTCTATTACTGAAACTGGAACACCTTTCTTGACCATTAGTTGTTTGTCTTGTAGAATCTATAGAACCAACAACTATTGCAGCATCTTCTCTACCTTGTGCAGATATAGCAGGTGTTCCAGATCTATTATAATAAGGATCCTTTGCTGAAGATCCACTATAGTAAAAAGTAGCAGAAGTCATTTCATTATTATAATCTTCTCCTTCTTTATAATCTTGCTTATCATTTGAATTTCCAGCAGCAAAACACCATACAATATCTTTACAATCTGGATCATCAAATACTTCATCAGCTTCAGACTGTCCAACAGGTTCTCTAGAAGTAAATTCATTATAGATGGAATTAAGTGCTGACATATAATAAACTGCAGGAGCAACAGTAGAACTTACTTGACTATCGGTGTAAGAAGTTCCCCTAAAATTGGCAGTATAAGATAAATCACTACGATAAAATTGTCTAAATCCCCAACTACCATTAACAACTGTAGGATTTTTTCTTCCTGTTAATGGATTGATTGGTTTATTCTTATGCCAAACTTTAATATAATCAAACCCATCACAAGGATTTGACCATCCAAGATCACTTCTATCAACACAAGCAATAGACCATATATTCGCTTCAAAGGCATGACCAAATTGATTACCAGCAGCAGTTCCAGCACAATGTGATCCATGATGATTTGCTAAAGCATTACTAGTATTACCATATTCATGCATCAATAAAGCACCAGCTCTATTATAATTCGAGAACGCTCCCGTTCCAGGTGCAACTAATCCCTCATTAGCCCAATTAATACCAAACTCAGTTTGACCATGAATTAATATATCTCTTACTCTAGTATAGTCTTCACAATTTTGTAGATCTGATTGAGGAATATCAGTATACTCAACTCCTGGTTTTAAAAATTCAGGATGAGTCCAAATATTTCCAGTATCCATAATAACAACATCAACATTTTTTCCTGTTAATGTGTAATGTAAATCGTCATCTACAATTGTAGAAGCCCCAAACTTATTATCTCTATGGGAATGACGGTACAATCCCCACTGTGTAAAATCTAATACAGTTCCTGTATTAGCATTATATGAATATCTTCTATTTTCAACGTCATATTTAAATCTATCAGTATCAGTATGCTTATCAAACTCCTCATCATATTTTCTCTGTTCTAATTGATATTCATTATATAAAGTAGATCTCTCAACCCATTCAACCTTAGAATGTTTTCTTAAAACTTCTGCTTCAGCAGGGGACATTTCATATACACTTCTCTTTGGAGAACACTTCATCTCTGAAGTACAATCAATCTTTCTATTTGGTATATCGTCTATATTATTTTCATCAATTATATAATCATGAATCTCTTTCCAATCAGCAGCATCCTTTACACAAACTGCATACGGTTGAGGATCATCAGTATGAACAACGAGGACTCTACCACTTTTAGAATCTAGAGTTGTAGAAATCATGATACATCATTTCGTAAGAACTTCCAAGTTATTGTTCCTGTAATTCCACTTTCAGGTACAGCATTTAAAGTTAAATTACCACCAAAAATAGATGATCCAACAGAAACAAGTAAATTGTTATCATAAACAACACCAAATTCTTGAGAATATGAATTAGATCCATTATTCAATAGAAGAACTTTTTGTGCTTGCTTACCAGTACTATGGCTAAAGTATAAAATATATTCTGATACCAAATTAGTAGTAGCAATACTATCCAATTGCTCTGCTACTGCTGTTTGTGCATTCCATGTTCCATTATCTTTAACACCACCAGCAGTAGTTACAGTCACAATACCAGAAGATATTGGAGTTACACTTAGATTAAGTCCAAAATTAATTGTTCCTGCAGTACCAACAGTAGTATTACTATCCTTAACAACAATACCAGCACCAGATGCTACAACTCCAGTTATTCCAGAACCATCACCAACAAATGATGTAGCTGTTACAATACCAGAAGCATCAACATGTCTAGTTGTAATATCATTTGTTGTAATATCTGGAGTACCAGTAAGACCTTGAGCATTAGTTGCAATACCAGCAACAGATGCATAAGAAGCAGATGCTGCTGTGATCCCACCTAAAGAAGATCCATCACCATAATACTTAACAGCAGTTATAGAACTACCAACTGATACATCATTAGTAACATCTAAATTATAAAATGTTGATGTACCTGCTGTACTAATACCTGGAATAGTAGCAGCATTAATAGTGGTTATACCAACTTTCCAAGTTGTTCCATCCCACTTCCAAGTTAAATCATTTGCGGTGTGTGAATCACCTACGTTAGGACTGTTTGGAAAATTAATAGCCATTTATTTACCTCTATAACTGTGCTTGAACATCAGCATGTTTTGTATCTGGTGCTGGTTGATCTATTTCAATAATTAAGTTACCCTCACTATCAGTCATATCTAATGCCTTAACAGCTTCATCTTGTCTTTCACCAACAACCATCCAAGAAATAGTATCAGTACAAGTATTATCTTGTGCAACTATTGTGATCTCGTTGCCAGTTACAGAACCTTTAATTGCAGTCCACCCAGTTTCATTAGTAGTGAAACATTGAACATCTCTATTTAATAGAACAAAAGTTCCTTCTGTCATTCCTGCCTTTGTATCAATATTAACTGTGGCAGTACCATCCACTAAAGTAACCTTACCACGATAGATAAGATCCATTTGTGGTCCTTCAATGAATGAATGAACCAAATACTTTGTAGTAGAAAGACCAGCAATAGGATGAGGAATTCTAAATGATCCAGCAGTCTTTGCAAGAGATCCTGTAATCTGAACACCACCAACTTCTGTCGCTAATTTCTTAGAGTTATTATTTCCATAATATAATTCTGTAGCACCACCCCACCAGCAAGCAACTCCACTAAAGTTACTTAGATAAGGTCTGATGAATATGTTACCCCAAGTTCCGTTAGTATCATTACCTGCAAGGAATAGGTTTGTATCTGCTTTATTCTGAATATAACTTGCAAATGCAGAAGGTCTATGGTGAATCTCTAATGCACTAACTCCTACCTTTATAGTATTATCTGTTCCTGCAGTAGTACAATTACCAACTTCAATATTTTTACCATCAACATCTACGTTTCCATAATAACCATTAGCAGCAGTTATAGAACTTGATGCAGATACATTAGTAGAGGATACAGTTGTAGCACTAACAGTACCAACAACAGACACTCCATTTGCATCAAGAGTGACTATCTTATTTGCACTAGAATAATAATCAAGTTTATCTGCTATTACATCAAAATTACTATTGTTACCATTATAAACAACCTTACCACCACTATATCCAAGTGTTGCGTAAGTTGAATCTCCTATGGAGAACTGTCCAGCATCAGCACATGTTAAAGTAGTTGCTTTTACTGCGGTTGCTGTTATAGCACTTGAAACATTAACATCATCTAATTCTGAAAGTCCAACTATATTAATAGATGAAAATGTAGAAACACCAGTTACATTTGTGTTACCATTAATAGTTGTATTATTAAGAGTAACTGGTCCTGTATTAGCACTTAAAGCACCTTGGAATGTTGCAGCAGCAGATACAATAACATCATCAAGAATTGATTGCCCATCAACTTCAAGGTATCCAAGACATCTCAAATCAGTCAATCCTGTAAATCCAGTAGTACTAATACCTTGTGGAGGTGCAGAATATATGTTAGTTAAATATTGTCCATCACCGTGGAATGTTGTTGCTGTTATTCCACCAGAAACCTGAACTCCAGAAGCAGTTGTTTCAAATTTCTTGATTGTTCCAAAGTTTAAAATTGCCTCACCATCTTTTATAAACTGTCCATGAACTTGACCATTATTACTTGTTCTTAAATAAAGGTTATCAGAGTTAATAATTAAATCACCAGTTCCAGATGCCTGTTGTTTAATGTAACTATCTGCTGAATCATGATAAATGAGGAGGTCTGAATCCGTACCAAACCCAAGTTTATTACCATCCCTAAGTTTTACATCATCATTAAAGGTTGCTATACCAGTTACATCGACAGCATTAAAATTAGAGGTCTCATTTACTTGTAAAGTACCAGTAAAAGATCCAATACCAGATACAGTAATATTACCAGTTCCCCTAATATTACGATTATTAAGATCTAAATCACCACCAAGTTTAGGAGTATCGTCATTAAGAAGATCACTAGATCCTCCACTACCACCAGATCCACCACCAGGTGAGGCATCAACCCACTGAGAACTGTCTATATCTTGATAATATATTTTTAAAACACCTTCATCAGATTTCCACCAAAGAGAACCATCAGCAGGACTACTTGGTGCGTTATCTGAAGTTGTTACAAGATTTGATAAATTAGAACCATCACCATAGAATCCATTTCCTGCTGTTACTGATTGACCAGCACTTACATTATTAGCTGCAACTGCATCATATCCAGCCCAATTACCACCCTGAATACTACCAACTAAGTTACCAACAAAAGTACCAGCAGTACATAATCCACTAATCTGAATTCCAGAACCTGTTAATCCACCAACAGCAATATTAGGAGATCCACTAAGTCCTTGAGCAACAGATGCAATACCAGCAATACTAGAGAAATGATTGCCAACTGTAATTGTAGCAATATCAGTTGATACTGTTGCAGTTATTCCTGCACCAACAAAATTAATTGTTCCTGCAGTACCAACAGGAGAACCTTCTTCTTGTATTACAAGTTGAGATTGAACACCACTTAAATATGTACCATCACCATAATACCTAGAAGCAGTTATAATACCTGTCGTGTTTACAGAAGAATCTAATCCTAAAGTATCTGCAGTCTGAGTATTAAATTGGATTGAACTTCCCATATAGGAATGGTTCAGGCATTGATAATACAATACAGTTGGTGTATTATCACCAGGAATAATCTGTGTATAAGCACCAGGAGAACCTGCTGTACCTGAAAAAGTAATTTCAGCAGTACCATAGTATCTTTGCTTATCTTTATCTAAATAAAATCTTAATTGATGTGAAAGGTTTGAGTTATCTGACTGATCAAACTTATAGGTTTTACCTGGTGTTAGATTTAAAAATGGTGATTCTTCACCATCAAGAGTATATCCCTTTGTACTACCCTGATTATAATATCTGTGATTAGAAGTCTTATCTTCTACCTTAACTACTATTGTTTGTACTGCATTACTATGTGGAGCAGAAGTATGTGTAAATCCTTTTATAATACCAGTTACATCTATACCATCTCTCGCAGTTATAATTCCAATAGAATCTATATTCTTAACATCTTCATACGTTAAAGTTCCAGCGATAGATACATTTCCACTAAAGGAAGCATTAGTTCCAGTAAGGTCTCCAGTAAGAGTTGCAGTACCAGCGTTTATATTTCCTATTACAATATCAGGAACACCTGTTAAATTCTCAGCAACTGTCGCAATACCAGATACATCTGCATATGCTGCATTTGAAGCTAAAGCTAAATTAGTTAAATTAGAACCATCACCATAAAAAGATGTGGCAGTTATAACTCCACTTGCAGTTAAATGATTAAGAGATGTTGTGGCAAGAGTATTAATACCAATGGTACTTCCACCCATACCATTAGTAATTTGATTTGTATTATATGAAATTAACTCAACAATATCTCCAGCAAAACATGCAGAATTTAAAACAACATTAGATCCATTAGATGCAATATATTCACTAGCAGTTAATCTAACACCATTAACATATACATCAATAAAACTTGGATTATATTGATTAAGTGCATTTGCAGTAAAAGGAAATGTTGTTTGACCTGCAGTAGCAATAGTAACTTGAGAATCTCTTACATCAGCAAAATCAGCCCACTCAATACCAACTCCAGTAGATCTTAAATACTGACCTACATCTCCAGTAGTTCCACCAATACTAATATTACCACTACCACTATTATTAGTTCCAACACCAACAGTTAAAGTACCACTAATCCTAGCATGACCAATCGCATCGAGGACAAGTTTATCTTCGGTAAAAGAACTAATACCGATATGTTGATGGGGAACCCTTCCGCTTCTAAATCTATTTGCCAGTGACATAATTTCTAATTAAGCGTTTCTAATATACTTCCAATAAATTTCACATAATCATCACTACTAGCATGTAATTTAAGAACATCACCAGCCTCAAGAACTATCTTTCCTTGAGTTAATGCCATACTATCATGTCCTTGTATAGCCATACTCTTTACAATTTCAGTAGTAACAGCAATACCTGTTCTAGTTCTTACATGATCTAATGATACTGTATGTGCTGTAGAATCTACATTAGTTGCTTGACAACCTAAAATAACACCACTATATCCAACTGGAGCAGTATAAATTCCAACTGTATGTGATGGTGCTACGTATGTTATTGTTTTGAATACGTTTAATGGTAATGCCATTTTATTAATCTCCTCCTAGTGCTAGAATTAATGGTGTAACATTTGCAAATAAACTCTTAGAATAAGAATTACCAGTAATAGTTCCGCTTATCTGGTCTATTTGAACACCATCACCGATCCTAAAGTTTCCACCTTGATCAGTACTAGTGTATACAACTAACCCACCATTACGATTATCAATTTCGTTTTCCTGTATGGTAACTCCACCACGAGAAGGTAAAGAATTAATTGGATCAACACCACTACCAATATATTGGAATGAATGGCTAGATGCTAATATTCTACTTTGTCTAAAGAAAGGAACTTCTGTTCCAACACCAACAGAATATGGAAGAGTCTCATTTATAGTAATGGTACAAATTCCAGAAGAAATTGGAGTTGATTCTTTAACGGTATAATAAGTTGGAATTAATTCTATGGTAGCTGTTGCTGTATTTATCCCAACATCAGGAGCAGAAATTGCAATAGATGGAAGAGAAGTATATCCTCTACCATTTGAGAGAATTTGAATCTCATCAACCTTACTACCAATAAGACTTGCAACTGCTGTTGCAGTAACACCCCAAGTATCAGAAGTACTAGGATCACCTATTGTAACAGTAGGTGCAGTATTGTATCCACTACCAGGATTAGTAAGTTTTATCTTTCCAATAGTATTATATTCATTTTCAAAATAAACAGCCTTGCCATCAAAAGGTCTAATCAAATTTATCTTTGCAGTACCACCAGAAACATAAGTATGAGCAACAGTAGATATTCCTATATTTGTTGTAAAGGTTGTTCCATTTGGAACACTATCAACCGTGAATACAAATGGAGCTTGATATGGATATGTCTTAGATCCATAAGCACAAGTTAATTCAAGATCAGCAATAGTAACTCCCATCCCAACATTAAATCCATGATTGGAACTAGTTGTTATAGTCGATAATCCACTTATATGATCATAAACAAAATTTGAAATATTAACTGAAGATGTACTTAAATTAACCTCAAACTTATCTGTATTTTCTTTTGCTTCTGATGCAAGAGTTCCTGTATATTGAAGAGGTCCTTTTCCATCAGCAACCAAACCATAATTTCCAAAAGAAGAATTAGAGTTTGTTACATCACATTGTCCACCAGAATGACAAGCAACCGCCTCATCAAGGTTCATCGTAAATAATGAAACTATCTGAGCGTACCCCTCATTACTAACAGAGACCCCTATACCACTCACGTTGTACTGAGTGTAGGAGTCTGTAACCATACTTTTAAATGGTCCTACTGCTTTATTACCGTCTACCTTTAAACCAATACTATTAGCAACTCTATTGGTACAAAATCTCACATACGGTGATTGATCTACATATTGAATCTTATCTGGATCAAATGCAACTACCGCAACACCCTCATCTACTGTCCCAGAAAATGTAAGTTCGGCCAACATATCTCCTGGAGATACATGGAATAAATCTTCATCAGCATTTTGAGGGGATACTGTAACCTCTCTTAAACTATCTCCAACAATACTAACGTGTTTTGGTACTTTTATAGGATTACTTTCTATATAAGTTCCAGCAGCAACTTTAATCGCAGTTCCCGCTGATGCGATTCCAACTGCTCCTTTGATTGTTCCTTTTGCGTCTGCAGGGGTTGATCCTGAGTTTCCGTCGTCTCCGTCTTTGTTGACATATAAAACATTCTCTATTGCAGCACCACCGATTTTTACAACTTCCGTGCCAATACCAGGACGTGAACGTAGTGTATACAGTTCAGCATCGTAAGTATTAAGAGCTAATTCACCTAATTGTAGGTCAGATACTGACGGTCCTTTTCCAGGAACGGCAGATCGTTTAATTCTAAACGGAGTCGCCATTTATAATGATTTCGGTATGTACCCTAAAACAAGCAGTATATACTGCTGAGTTATTTATTCAAGTTAAATTATTCCTTCTTGGGCGATACGCAAATAAGTCCTTTGGTGGATCGGGTCTCATCCATTTTCTAATCCTATGATATCTTTCTAGAGAAAAGAAATGTTGATTAAAAAACCATTCTTCCCAATCTTCATGTGCCTTATTCTGATTACAAGAATGGCAGCAACATACCACATTCTTTGTAAAATCTGGACCACCCTTTGCTCTAGGAACTATATGATCTATTGTAAGTTCTTTGGTATCCCCACAATATGCACATTCATAATTCCAGTTCTCTTTTATATCTTTCTTCCATAATCTCCTTGCTTCTGATGAACTTGTAGTTTGTAAATTAAACACATAAGCTTTCGGAGTATGAAGAATAGTCATAAACTATTGCGATTTACAATTATTTATTGATTACTATCCGCTTTTTCTTTTCTTTAGAATTGAAGTAACAAAACCAAATATCATTTGTATTAATGACCGTAACCAATTACCCTCCAATTCATTAAACATATCCATATTCAATCTAAAAGCATAATTTGCTTCATCTATAATTTCATCTACTTGATTCTGATTCAAATCTAAAGAATTAAGAACTCCTCTATATCCTGCCTTATATGCTTTAGCATCTGATATATTATCAAACTCATAAAAATGCAAACCCTCTCCAGCATCTAATTCATATCTTGTAAATGGAAGAGATCTCTTTGCAATATTGCAAAGTATCTGTCCACCAGATAGATCACCCAAGTATCTTGTGTAATGATGTCCTACTAGAAGTTTAGGATCTTCAATAGCAATACATTTAATTCTACTTACATAATTAGCACACGCCTCAGAAGGCATAATTAAAGATCTCCATATAGGTCCATAATAAAACCTAAGATCTCTTTCAAGTGAGTTTACTCTTTTGAGATCTGGTAGATTTATTTGACTAACTATAGGATCATCTTCTAGTTTATCAATCTCCTCCTCCATAGTTCTGTATACAAAATACAGATCCTTTACTAACTTCTTATAACTTTCTTTACTTACAACACCTCTGAGAAATGATGCAACGAAAGAAGTATTCTCTGCTGCTGAATGGGACTTCTTTGTTCCCTCTTTTATTTGAACTGAAAAATCTGCTACTGTCATTTGATTGCTCCTGTTAATCGTTCTCTCATTTGTCTACGTCTTAATATACTCTTATTAAACATATATGGAATATATCTATTATAATATCCTTCCTTTTCTAAGATCCTACTTGCATTATCTAAATCGGTTATCTTCTGAATAATAACCAAAGTATATGGGTCTCCATGCTGTTTTAATAACCAAAGATCCTTATTCTGTGCATTTAAATAACTATTCATAGAATCACAGGAACCAGAAAGTTGTGCAACATTTATAATTTCATCATCAGTTAATGCTGCAACAATTACTGCATCATGCTTTAATGGATCATAAGTCATACACTCCTCTGATACTATAGACCAATAATTATCTAATGTAAAGTCTTCAACCATAACAACTTTACATTTATCATTATCCCAAGCTTTTTTTGCAAAAGGACAATAATTAAATTTATCAATAGTATCAATCCAATTACTTAAAAATTCAATTAACCTTGCCATATCATATCAGGCATTGCTTGTTGCCCTGGTCTCATAACAAATAATAATATTCCATAACATAAGAACCATATTATATTAAATATCCACGCTTGTCTGACAAAATATTTTCGCACACGCATAGCAATATTTACCTTACCTACTGCCTTGGGATCATATTCATTACCAGTTGCTCTAAGTATCTGTTCTATAATTACTGCAATAATTGCACCTACCACTAATGGGTAGAATACAAAGTTTGCGAATGACATTATTGAAATTAAAAAAGCCATTTAAATACCTTGATCTTTTTGTCGTTGAAAAAACTCTTTCATAGATGATGAAACGTCTGGTGGTTCAGGTTCTTTATATCCTTTCATCTTCTTCCACTTGTTATGTAATGCACCCATCATCCATGACTGA
>Ga0209404_10002172_pt1 | contig 12365 bp, 9 predicted proteins | sample TroAtlMetagenome_2_FD_187447 | JGI IMG/M metagenome (GOLD analysis project Ga0209404, IMG submission 187447) | Marine eukaryotic phytoplankton communities from Atlantic Ocean - Tropical Atlantic ANT8 Metagenome (SPAdes) (version 2) | ecosystem: Environmental > Aquatic > Marine > Oceanic | place...
ATGCCGTGGCGCAAATATACATAGGAATGCCAATGATGGCCATGACCAACATAGCGATAACCCCATCACCCCATTGAGTGAGAAAGTCTGTTGGTACCCAAGTTTTGATGGCTGCGGCTAAGGCTAGACCAATAAGTAGCCATACCACAATATCTTCCAGCAACTTACCTGAGGCATAACGAAACACTTGGGTCAATTTGTTACTTTGTTTTGCCAGCTCCGCCGAAGTAGCTGGCGTGTCGTCGCAACAACTTGTGGTTGGCTGCTTGCTGGCGCAACAACTGGTTTGCTCTTGATTCAGCGAGGTAGCTTCCACTTGCTTTGAAGCTGCAGAGGCCTCACTTGAACAGCAAGATGCTTTGTCAGAGTGATTGTCAGAGTGCTTATGAGCATTAGCATGTGAATGGTTATTAGCGTGCTCGTGTTCTGCTTTGTGAGGCTTGTCACCATCAAACCATCTCACCATTAGACCGGCATAAATTGCGCTAACGATAGCGGCGATTGGTCTTACAATGGCGTACAGAGGGCCCAATAATGCGTAGGAAACAGAGACACTGTCTACGCCTGTTTCAGGAGTAGAAACTAAAAATGAAATCGTCGATGGTTTAGATGCACCGCTTCTACGCAGCCCTATGGCCGCTGGAATAACCCCGCAAGAACATAAAGGCAATGGAGCGCCTATTACCGCCGCCTTTGTGATAGAGGCTATTGAGCTGCTTCCCATATGGCGCTCTAAAAAGCTAACCGGCACCAGCTCGTGCATGATACCCGCCACCAGCAGGCCCAGTAACAGCCACGGAGCAGACTCCATAAATAGGCTGATAAAATTTTGCACTAAGAGCATTAGGTCAGTCATACCACTCCAAACGAACCGCGTTGAATACTTTATTTTTTACTTACTGATTTACTGCGCCAACTTACTAAGATTGTTTAATGTACAGCAAACCTACCAAATTCGGTGAAAACGTATAATAGCAAATTTACGCTCCTACCGTGAATGAACTAGAAGTAATCCACCTCATCGAATAACCCGATTGCCTACAAAAAAGCCGACGCCTAGAATAACTCTCTGCGTCGGCTTTGTATAAAACTAGCGCTCACCCAACTAAAGATAGCGGCTCGCTATCTTTAGTGCTGTGGCTATTCCTTCTCGCCCACTTCGTCTTGATGTCCGCTGCGAAGTTTAGCCACAACAGACCAAGCTTCAAGCATCACTAACACAGACACCACCAGCACCACAGCATCTAAGAAAACTAATAAGTAGTTTTCAGCAAGATAGTACTCTTTAAGCTTTATTAGCCCAGCAAAGAAAGCCATTACCAAAACGAATACCATGGGTATTAATGTGTAACGGGCTGGTCGTCCCATCTTGATTAGCATGACGGAAATAACTAACAAGGTAAGACTCGCCAGTATTTGGTTGGTAGAACCAAACAACGGCCAAATGATCATACCGCCACCGCCTGAAGAACCACCTGCACCAAAGGCTAGTAGTAAGCAACAAGCAACCGCTAAGAAGGTCGCAACTACCCCATTTTTAAGTGCTGACAATTTATAAATATCGCCCCACTCTTGAATAATGTACCGCTGAAGACGAACACCGGAGTCCATGGTTGTGCCTGCGAACAGCACTACCATTACCGCTAATATCGTCGATGAGAAAGCTTCGGGTAGCCCCCACCCTTGGTGAATAAGCGCCGCTCCGCCGCTAATAAACGCACCCACGCTACCTGCACCTAAGTGACTGTAGACTTCATGCCACTCTTCTGGAGAGGCCGCAAACGCCACACCACTAACCGCAACAATAGTAATCAGCGCTAAGGAACCTTCACCAATCGCCCCTAAATAACCCACAAAGCGTACATCAGTTTCCTTATCTAACTGTTTAGAGCTGGTGCCTGAGGCCACAATACCGTGGAAACCAGACACTGCACCGCAAGCAATAGTCACGAACAACAATGGAATTAAGCTAGGAGAGTCCATGGCCGTCTGTGTATTGAAGGCTGGCGCGGTAATATCTGGCATAGCAAAGAAGACCGCACCATACAGTAGGAATAGGCCAACCAATAACTGCATACCGTTAATAAAATCGCGGGGCTGAAGTAACATCCACACCGGCAACAACGAAGCAATAGCAGCGTAAATAAATAAGATAATAATCCAGTTCGCTTTGTCAGCTAAACCAAACATGGTTTCAGGCAAACTAATAGGAATGTAGCTACCTGCATAAACCGAAGCATAAAGCACAACAATACCAACAAGACAAAGAGGGATTAAACCAAAGTTACGTTTTAATAACTGTCCAATAACCAATGCAACGGCAATGGCTGTCCAAGCAGGGAATACCGCATTTGGCTGAGAGACAAAGGAGTTTGCTATCACCACACCAAAAACGGCATTAACCATTAACAGTACTAGAAAGATAACAATCATAAACAATGAACGAGAACGCTTGCCTATTACGCTTTCAGACAATGCCCCCATAGATTTACCTTTGTGACGTGCACTGGCCCACAAGGCGCCCATGTCGTGCACACCAGCAAACAATATGGTACCGAAAATCACCCAAAGTACGGCAGGCACCCAGCCCCAGTATACGGCGATCGCAGGCCCTACAATTGGCGCCGCCCCCGCTACTGAAGTAAAGTGATGCCCCCAGAGCACGACTTTATTGGTAGGTACAAAGTCTTTACCGTCCTGCAGCTCGTGAGCTGGCGTGGTGAAGTTGTCGTCTAATTTAAATATTCTCGTGGCAATAAATTTCGAATAAACGAACCACCCGAGGAGCATGCCCACGATCCCGAGTAATACTATGGCTATTGACTGCATATTATTGTCCTGTGTCGATGTTGCACCGCATCATTCAATTTTGTTCTTGAACACATATACAACGCTTTTCTGTCGTTAAAAAACGCTTATTTAAGCATTAAAACATTATTTACTTTTTCACGTCGCCATATTAGACCAAAGTCTATTGTGGTAGCAGCTTTTTTACACTGCTCGTACCATGCGAGCTTCATAATTTTTACCCATCATTTACAACAAAAATAGCAGGCAAAACGAAAATAGCAGGTAAATATAGTTTTAATCTTACCTTCACCCTTCAAATACCCCTCAGTCTCGTTTATAAAGGCTCATCTATAAATAAATCTATTAGTAAGTAGTTATGGCATCACCAAAATTTCACATGGCCGTCCGTAAATATCACCGATGGTTAGGCTTTTTCTTAGCAGGCATAATGGCAATTTATGCTGTCAGTGGCGTGTTACTCATTTTTCGCCCCACCGATTTCCTGAAATTCGATCAAACTGAGGTCCGTCAGTTGTCTCAAGACTTGAACGGCAAACAGGTAGCATCGAAAATTAAGGTGAAAGGTTTGAAGGTGGTTGAAGAGAATGACAACCAAGTTGTGTTAAATATGGGAACATATGACAAGGCAGATGGTGTCGCCACCATTACCCGTAAAGACTACCCTCTTGTTCTGGCAAAAATGGTGAAGCTTCACAAAGCGACTAATAACAGCCCCTTATTTTGGTTGAACATTAGCTTTGGCGTTGCCCTTTTGTTTTTTGTCATATCTGCATTTTTGATGTTTATGCCGAAACTGCCTATGTATAAAAATGGGCTTAAAATAGCGGGATTAGGTGCCGTAGTGGCTGTACTTGTTGTGATGTTCGGATCATAATTTCACATGTTCGAATCACCTTGGTGTGGTTCGAACACTTTTTAGCACATGCTTGAACCCTGTGGTAACGTATCTGAATAGTAACGAATTCGTACGCTCACTATCAGGGAAGATTCATGCCGCGCCACTACAGACCGCACCATTTATTCACTATAAGCACGCTCGCTATAAGCCTTCGCGCCAACCACACGTTGGTTTTAAACACGCTTACGACACTCACACTTAATACCCCCTTAAACGCAGCAACACATATGCACAGTGAGCGACTATGAATTTTGTCGATTTCACGGTAGTGGCTATATACCTTGTGGGTTTGTTAGTCATGGGTTTTGTGTTTCGAAAACAAGTGAGTAAGAAAGATTACTTTCTTGCTAATCGACAGCTGGGCTGGAAGCCACTTTCCCTCTCCATTATGGCCACGCAGTTATCTGCAGTAAGCTTTATCTCGGCTCCTGCTTTTGTTGGGCTAAGAGAAGGTGGTGGCCTTATTTGGTTATCATACGAGCTCGCCCTCCCTCTTGCCATGCTGGCCTTGCTCTATTTTATTTTACCCACCTTGTACCGCTCTGGCGTCGTCAGTGTTTATGACTTTTTAGAGCAACGTTTTGGCCGCTCATCACGAGTATTGATTAGCGTGGTGTTTCAAATAAGCCGTTCTTTTGCCACCGCCATTATGATTTACGCCATTTCTATTATATTGCAAAGCACGATGGGCTTAGCGTTCTGGCAAAGCGTGTTGTTGATTGGTGTTATTACCCTTATTTACTCTTTGCAAGGTGGCATGAAAGCCGTTGTGTATGGTGATGCTGTGCAAATGATATTGATAGTTGCAGGCGCCTTGGTGTGTTTAGGTTTCGGGCTATATCATATAGGCGGGTGGACAAGCTTTCTTGAGCAAGTACAGCCTGAACGACTCTCTACACTAAACACATCATCTTATGGATTTGATGGCGAAGGTTTCGGCCTGCTGCCCATGGTTTTTGGTGGCATCGTGCTATACGCTTCATATTATGGCTGCGACCAATCCGAAGCCCAGCGTTCGCTGTCGGCAAGGAGCCTAGGCGATTTAAAGAAAATCATTATGACTGCCAGCTTCTTACGTTTCCCTATAACCCTTATTTACTGCTTCGCAGGGTTAATCATCGGGACATTAGCACTGACCACCCCAGAATTCCTTGCTCAAATTCCTGACGATCAACCCGATTGGCTGATGCCTATCTTTATAGTCAACTACCTTCCGAACGGTATTTTAGGTTTGTTATTAGTGGCCATTTTAGCCGCGGCCATGTCATCTTTAAGTTCTGCGATTAATAGCTTGGCTGCGGTATCAGTTGAAGATTATTGTCGGGTAGTGGGTAAAACACTGTCGCCAGAAAGTACCCTTCAAGTGGCTAAGTACACTGGCATGTTCTGGGGCTTGCTCACATTGGGTTTGTCATTTGTGGTAGATGATATTGCCCCCACCATTATTGAGGCCATTAACAAGATTGGCTCGGTTTGCTTTGGTCCTATTTTGGCTACATTTTTCTTAGGCGTGTGCACAAAACACCTTTCGGCAAAGCAGGTTAATACTGGGCTTATCGCTGGTGTATTGGTCAATATATATTTGTGGCTAAACCAGCCGGATGTATTTTGGTTTTGGTGGAACGTGACTGGCTTTTTAACCGCACTTAGTGTTTCACTCGGAGTGTATTGGCTAAGCCCAGGCCTGAATCAACAAAAGGTTAAACAGCCCTTTATCAACATCCGCCAAGATGTACTCACTAAAGCCAATATGGCGGCCCTAATTACTTGGTGTGTTGTGCTTATAGGTATTTGTATCGCCTTACCTATGATGCTTATTTAATAACCGGCTATGTCGTACATTTGGGATGCTAACCGTCATTATCGACGGTTAGTCGAAACTATTAGTACTAACACTTAGCAGAAACTGCTTGAGCTCTTGGTATACAGAAAGAGACTCTGGGGTTTCATAAGCTACAACGTAGTCGGCATGGGATAACCCTTCGAAAACTTCTAATTGCGTACGCACGTTCGCATTACGCAACTTACGATTCACTCGTACCGTATCACTTAAAAACATATCCCGCGTGCCCGATACGAGCAACGTAGGCGGAAAGCCATCAAAATTGCCATAAAGAGAGGAAATAGACGGGTGGGTTAAGCTCTCACTCCCTGCATACAACTTAGCTGAAGCGGCTAGAAAACCTTGGTATGTCAACAATATGCGATCAATACCTTCATTGGTATAAAGGGTATCGCCGGTTTTCGTCAAATCAGCCCAAGGGGTGCCAGCATACACCGCCAACGGCAACGATTGTTTTGTTTCAATAAGCGTTTGCACGGCAGAAAGTACCAATCCTGCTCCTGCAGATGTGCCACCTATAAAAAGGTTATGTGCGCCATGCTCTGCAGCCAAGCTGCTATAAACCGACACTACATCGTTAAGCGCAGCGGGAAATGGCGCATGAGGTGGCATTCTATAGTCGATACTAATCACTGTAATACCGACTCTATGGGCGATTAATAAGCTTTCTTCTATACTGGGAAGCCCAGCAAAAAACACGTAGGCTCCCCCGTGTACATCAATAAACACCTTGTTTTTAAATTCAGGTGCAATTGTCTTAGGCGTAAGTCGCCTGACCGTTACGCCATTAATTTTTTCCAAAGACACATCAACATCAAACTGCTTTCGCATTTTTTTGATTTTCTTTTTCTGATCGCCGTTTCTTTTTTGAATCAATTCACGCCACTGCTCTACAGATTGAGGCGTGTTGTTAATGACTTCATCAACTGACGGCATGGGGTATTCAGAGATAGCGCTTTTAAGTTCATCGCTCGCAGCGCGAGGTAGCGGTACCATTTTAGTCGGCACTGTTAACAAAGATTCAGTAGTCGATTTGGCTGTATCAGTGTTGTGGGCAGAAGCTTCAGATGTAGAAGACGAAAATGTCATTGATACCACCAAAATGAAAAAGGAGAAGATGAAGGACAAGGTAAGTAGATTCATGCGCAAAACGCTTTTATATTTTTGAGGTTGTTATAACCCATAGACTCACCCGTATCCTGTTACTTTTCAACAGTAATCGCCATTCAATTCAGCTGCGCTCATTACTTTCATATAAAACTTAGGGGCGATTACGACCAAACTGGTCATGACTCGAAACCCATTCATCTGCCACCACTGCCGCGCCCAAAGATAACTCGCCGCACAACACGGTTGCAGCAATAATTTCGGCTAACTTATTCACGCCGCCTTTACCATAACACCCTAGCGTTTCTAAACACTCTCGCTGGGTTGCTAACCCAGTACCACCACCATAGGATGCCACTACAAGTGAAGGAATAGTAATAGAGAAATAGTAATCGCCATTCGGAGTGATTTCGCTGTAGGTATACCCTGCTGATGATTCGGCTACATTCGCAACATCTTGGCCGCAAGCGATAAATAAAGCGGTAATACCATTGGCAAAGTGGGCTCCATTGCTGACGCTACCCGCAATGAATGCCCCCATGTTAGACAACTGGCGTTGCTTGAATAATGCTTCCGGCGAGCAATGCATTAATGACTTCATTAAATCTGCAGGAATAGTAGCTTCGGCCACCACCCGCTTGCCTCTGGTGTGCAGCGAATTTAAAAAAGAGTGTTTTTTGTCGGTATCTAAATTACCCGATAGGGCAAAGTGTTCAAGCCCAGCTATATGCTGCGACTGCATCCATTGACAAGCATGCCGGGTGGCCTTGCTAACCATGTTCTGCCCTGCCGCATCGCCGCAGGTAAAGTTAAAGCGTAACCACCGCATTTTAGATACGGCATACTGCTCAATATCACGCAACTTGCCAACCGAAGTCGTTTCTTCTGCTTTAGCTTTAATTAATTCGAAGTTGTCAGTTACCCACTTCCCGAATGCTAGTGCCGCGCGAGCGTCTTCAAACACAAATACTGGTGCCCGCTGCATAGCATCATCAATAACGGTAGTTTTAACCCCTCCCGACTCTGCGGTTAAGCGCATGCCGCGGTTATAGCTTGCAACTAACGTCCCTTCCGTGGTTGCCATTGGTACATAGAATTCGCCTTTTGCGGCTACTCCGTCTATAACAAGCGGCCCGGCCAATCCGATAGGTACTTGAGCAACACCGGTAAAGTGCTCAATGTTACCTGGCAAGGTATCTGGCTCAATTGAAAACGTACCGACATGTTTCATTTCAGCGCCGGTTTTATTCTTCACAAACTGACGCCGTGTTTCCGCCATTTCTGCGCTGTAGTCGTTGGAGGCACTATCTTTTGAGCTTTTGCCATTGGAGCTGCCGCGTGGGATCTTAGCCATAACACTTACTTGTTAATTTAATGTTAACCCATTATGTTATGCCTAGTGCTCCTGCGCAAATCAACCCTATGTATTACTAGTCATAGTTAGCTGCAATAGTTCGTAGCGCTAGTTCGTGGCAATAGCTCGTAGCACTAGCTCTTAGCGCGAGTTCTTAACCTTAGTCTGTAACACATAGGCACGGGGACTGATATGGGTATTATTGATAGATCACTTTAGTTGCGGGCGCTTATGAAAAGGCAGGCGTATAAATAGTGGTGAAGAGTAAAAGGTGTAAATAGCATTAAGCGTTTAATAGAGATCTCTATGATACCGACGTTTTTCGATAAGCGTGGAGTACTGCTCTTCACCCAACACATCTCGTAGGGCAGCATCGACGCCTTTACCCATTCCTTCAAAATTACCACAAACATAAATCTGCCCATCACGGTCAGTGTATGGACTAGCATCGCTGCTAATGCATTTACCGGAGTTAGAGGCTTTACCAGAACTAGCACCTAGGAACGCTTTTAAAGCGTCGGCCTGTTCTACTATCATATGCTGAACATACTTTTTAGACGCAGTGGTAGAATCTAAAGAAGACTTCGAAAAAATAATAGAGGTTTTATGAATGCACCGTGCATTGTGAAAGGGTGATAGCGCCTTACTTAAAACGTTATCAAGTTCTGAGTCTCGTTCACCATAAAAAATCCATACTGGACCACTTTCTTTAAGTATGGCTCGTTTAGCAAGTTGAGCCCTAACACCAGCAATTCCACTTCCAGCAGCTATAAGCACTAAGGGGCATTGGGTATCGGTGATCACCGCATTAGTATTTTTGCGTATTTGTGCATAGGCAGCTTGGTTCTGAAGTAATTTGTGCGTTAAAAAGCCCGAACCATAGCCAAGTTCTCCTTTCGCATTTCTTACCTCTCTCACTACCAGTTTTAAGTCATCTTCTTGGGGTGCTGAGGCTATGGTATATGAACGTCCGACTAGCTTTCTTAAGGGCTTTGTCAAGGACTCGCTTGAGGGGCGCTTCTTATGCGCTATATCAGGGTAGATATCTATAATATCTCCCGCTTCCCAAGTTGTTGGTGCTGTGCCCGTCTCATCCGCTGATGGAGGCGGCTTTAAGGTGATTGCATACAAGCCACGGGTATTGTCTTGGTTCAGCTGTTTGCGGTGTTCTAATACCCAAGGTTGAATTTGTTCAGATGAATCATTCGCTAAGGAATTAAGATGTACTAGATGTTCACCCTTTCCACTATCTAATGTAGTAAGCGAGTTTAATGGCGTGGCACCTAGTAAGCTCATGTTCTCATAAAGAGAGACTGCAAAGCGGCAAAACTGTTTGTATTCCCGACTTCCCAACCCGATAACTTCGAATGACAAGTTTGATAAAGGTGTAGCTCCACTCTTTTTTGCTCGCTGTAAAGTGTGATAAAAGCGAGTGCCTGCATCTGGTGGCTCTCCCTCACCGTAAGTGCTAACGACAAACAATGCCTTTGATACATTGCCAAGCATTGCAAGATTTAAAGAAGCCATGGAAACCAAGGAAATCGCTTCGTTTTCGGCCAATTCTGCTGCTTTAGCCCGTGCAATTTTTTCGGCGGTGCCGGTTTGGCTAGCATAAACAATCAAGGTTTGATTTTTACTATCACTACTATCAACGTTAGTCTTACTTTTAAAAAAAATCACCGCTACCCACAACACATAAAGCGTGACGCTAGATAGTGCAATGAGTAAACGGTGAGTTTCGGTCATGGTACTTTTAAAATATCTTAGTAAATGCTTAAGTTGAGCCTACAGTGGTAGCACTTCAAAGGTACCTGAGTAACTTCCGGTTCTTACCGTTGCTGGCAGTTCAGCTTTATCATCTTTGTAACTAATTTCGACAAAATACATACCTGCTTGTGGCCAGGTAATGTTAATTTGTCCTTCGTTATTTGATGTTACCGAAATCATTTCTTGGGTGTTTCTATAACGCATACCGCCACGCACCACTTCAACTTCTGCACCTACTGCTGGCTTACCATCAATAAGTAAAGTAAAGGTAGCGGTTTCGGTAGCAAACAAATCATTAGGGTGGGTTACTGGAATAAGTTCTAAGCCCTCGTTGCTTGGGGTAAATACTTTTTCTGAAGGCGCACCAAGAGTAACAAAGGTTTCAACACGGCGTGAACCTTGAGTCACACTTAAATCGGTCGCTTTTTTAGGTACTGATGTAGCAAACTCTTCTGCTACATAAGGCTTACCGCGACCAGGCCACATTTTACGGTTACCCTCTTCATCTTTCCAAAAAGCGCGTATACCAGAGCTGAAAGACGTGATCTTAAACGTCCCTTCCTCTTCCAATTTTACATCGAAAGTAGTGCGATACTTTCCACGTGCGCTATTTTCAGTTTCTATTGTTTCACCACTAGGCGCAGTCACCACTAAATCATCAGTATTCATTGCAAAATGATCAGGGTGAAAAATAGTGTTTGAGATAGCGGCATCAAACGTTACGTAAGCTTCTTCACCCGACAGAACTGTTGAGCTTGGCAATAGCCATGCTCTGTGAGCGCTGGCAGAAAATGAGACTGCTAATGTTGCGGCTAACGCGACCAGTGATGTAGTTACCGATAATTTTTTCATAATGTCCTCTGAGAGTTTATTAATCTTCCAGACGCAATGAAACGCGTCCAATTTCTGATTTGCCTTCCAAAGTAACTGGAAGTGATTCTGCCGAGATTGGGAGACTAAATGGAATTGATAGTACTTCTCTGCCCCCTACTTCACGAGACGCTTCTACACGAAGGGTATAATCGCCGTCACTTAACTTCGAAAGCGCGCTATTAAGTTGAGTATCGATAACGTGCGCCCCCGGGCCTTTCGTTGCACTGGTTAAACCGTCGTAAGGTAAATCTAAACTTCTACCACCACGACGCCACCACTGCCTAAGATCCTTAAGCCATTCTTTACCTTCGTGTTCACGCATATCAACGTCATACCACACCGCGACCTGAGTAGATTTACGCTTGCTGTTTTCTATCCACACAGCCACATACGGTTTGTGATACTCAGCAACATCTAGCTGAGGCAAAGCTATATCAAGCGTTACTGACTGCGCAGCCATAGAGACTGATGAGGCTAACATAAGCCCTAGCGCTCCAGACGCTATCGCAAGTCTATTTCGCACTTTCATTGTTTCACTCCTTTTCAAGTTCACATCCCCAAACCGCTAATGCACAAATAACAGCAAAATGACAAATGGGATTAATACGCCCAGAACAGTTACAGGCCAGGTGGATGCTCTACTTGGTGCATGACGCATAAGTAACTGCAAACCTGTGACACTAAAAATAATGCAGGCAACAGCAAACACATCAATAAACCACGGCCACACTGTTCCGGTATTTCTACCTTTGTGGAGATCGTTGAAATACGAAATCCATCCTCTATCCACGCTTTCATAGGTAACCATTTCAAGTTCGCTATCCACAGCAACCCAACTGTCAGTACCCGGCCCAGGCCAGGCAGCATAAAATTCAATACCGTCCCATTCCCCCACCACCGAAGCGGGGATAGCAACATCATATTTATCAGATACGAAATCCACCAAGACATCAGGAATAACAGCTTTCCCTTCTGGCAAAGCCACAAATTCATCTATTACTGATGCAGGCAACGAGGCATCTATTTCAGTTATTTTTTTGTTGGCAGGAATATCAGCAGCGTGATTAAGCGTTATACCCGTTAGGGAAAACAGTAAGATGCCAACAAGACACCACGCCCCGCTTATCCAATGCCATTGCCTAATGCTGCCTAATGAGAAGCGCATAGATATTTTGCTATTCCTTATTCAAGGCTATTTCATCGTTCGAGGTGATAGATAATACAGATTTTGTGCCTCGACTCAATGCAAATGAGATTTATTCTCGCATTTATAGTTACTTCGCGATTATAGTCATTTAACAAAGGTATAAAGGTATAGATGCTGTAGCAAAGGCCCCATGGATGGGTTTACGCCCCACTACCTCAATGTACTGGTCTGCGTTTATATGTGAGGGAGTCGCGCCCATCAGAAACCTTCCACAGCATGGATGCTGTGGCAGAGGCCCCATGGATGGATTCACACCGTGTTTATATCGGTGACTATCTTGAGCTTCATCAGCGACCTTCTGAAGTTACAAGAGAGGTAGTAGTGCCCCATCAGGAACCTTCCACAGCATGGATGCTGTGGCAGAGGCCCCATGGATGGGTTCACGCCGTTCCTTCTACTCTACCGATAAACAGTCTGGGTTGTTGAAAGAGGCGGTAGTAGAAGCCCATGTGAGACCCTCAGCAGCATGGATGCTGTGGCAGAGGCCCCATGGATGGATTCACGC
>Ga0209404_10002174_pt1 | contig 12348 bp, 10 predicted proteins | sample TroAtlMetagenome_2_FD_187447 | JGI IMG/M metagenome (GOLD analysis project Ga0209404, IMG submission 187447) | Marine eukaryotic phytoplankton communities from Atlantic Ocean - Tropical Atlantic ANT8 Metagenome (SPAdes) (version 2) | ecosystem: Environmental > Aquatic > Marine > Oceanic...
AACCACTATTAAAGTGTTACAGCATTAGACTCGTTTAGCCTACTACTGTAGTACTTGCACTCGTCTGCCTTGTACCACTTTTAATATTGATTGACTATAGTAAAAAGCTCAGCCTAAGACAATTAGGGCGTGTCCCTAATTCAAGCGTTTATGACTAAATGGGCTAAAAATGGCTAAATCTTTGGCAAACGGTGTCAAATAGCTGGCCAATATCTTGATATTACCTGCGCTATTTTCCTTGTTTGCCTGCGATTTATCTCATTTTTATCACCATTTTTAAAATAGGGACACGCCCTAGGCTGAGCTTTATTATTTAGTGTTAATAAGTACTTATCACTAATAAATACTTAGCATTAATAAATACTTAGCATCAATAAGTATTCTGCATAGCGCTACTCGGAGCTAGCGGTGACTTTTGGTGTTTCATGGGCTAATGACTTGGCCGCTTGACGTAGCTCAAACTTTTGTATTTTACCGGTACTGGTCTTCGGAATTTCGGCAAAGATAATATACTTGGGTACTTTAAAGCCTGCTAAATGCTGCTTGCAGTGTGCCATGACAGTGTCGCGCTGTAAGGTGCTGCCATCGTGAATCTCGATAAAGGCCACGGGCACTTCGCCCCACTTGTCGTGCGGTGCGGCAACGACGGCGCAGCTTTGCACGGCAGGTAGTTTGTATAAGACGTTTTCGACCTCGATACTTGAGATATTCTCGCCGCCTGAGATGATGATGTCTTTTAGCCTATCCATAATCTTGATATAGCCATCAGGGTATTTGATCCCCAAGTCACCGGTGCGAAACCAGCCATCTTTTAGCGCTTCATCAGTGGCTTTACGGCTTTTTAGATAGCCTTTCATTACCATGTTACCGCGCAGCGCCAGCTCGCCCATCTCCTCGCCATTGGCTTCAACCGGCTGAGTCGTGCCTTGTTTAAAGACCTCAAAGCCTGTCATTAAGTGTGAAACCACGCCTTGACGCGACTTTTTTTGCGCGCGTTCAGTGACGTCCATGTCTTGCCATTCAGGCTGCTCAGCGCAGACGGTGACGGGTCCATAGACTTCGGTCAAGCCATAAACATGGGTGATATCAAAATCCATCGCCTCCATTGCCGTCAGCATCGTCTCTGATGGCGGCGCGCCAGCGACCCAGCCTTTGACCTTATGATTAATCGCGTCTTTGTACTCTTGTTTACCGCCCGCTATCATATTATGCACCACAGGCGCCGCGCAGTAATGAGTGACCTTGTGCTTAGCGATTAATTGCAAAATCAGCTCGGCATCAATCTGGCGTAAGCAGACATTGACGCCTGCGCGCTCGGCGATCGTCCACGGGAAGCACCAGCCATTACAATGAAATAGCGGCAGTGTCCACAAGTAGGTCGGGTGCTTGGGCATGTCCCAATCTAAAATATTGGATACGGCGTTAAGCGTGGCGCCGCGATGATGGTAGACCACGCCCTTTGGCTTACCAGTCGTGCCAGAAGTATAGTTGAGCGCGATAGCTTCCCATTCATCCTCAGGTTTTTCCCAATTATCCAAATCATCTGAGCTGGCAATCAATTCCTCGTAAGTCATTTTGCCAAAATCTTCTACCTCAATGGCTGCATCTGTCGCATGAATGACGATCAGATTAGGAAAAGTCTCGTCGATAATCTCCGCCAAATCCGCAAATTCGCTATCCATAATCAGCACTTTGGCCTCAGAATGCTGCACGCAAAAGGTTAAGGCATTGATATCGAGCCGAGTATTCAATGTACAAAGCACACCGCCCGACATCGGCACCCCAAAAGCAGCCTCAACCATAGCAGGGGTATTAGGCAGCATGACGGCTACGGTGTCGTTTTTATCGATACCCAGTTTGCGCAGGCCATCTGATAATTGACGGCAGCGCTCAAAAGTTTTGCTCCAACTCTGGATGAGATTATTATGCTGAAGATCATCGTAGATAATGGCGGCTTTGTCAGGGTAGACCTGCGCGCTACGGATGATGAAGTCGATAGGGGTAAGTGGTTGATAGTTAGCAGGATTCTTACCAAGGCCAGTATGGAAATCAGTCATAGTGATAGTCCTTTATCTTATTTCGGGTTTTACTATAATTTAAATACACTTTGATGATAGTTTTGCTTTACCAATTCAGCAAATATTTCAGCAAATATTTCAATTAAAAGCGTATTCATTATAGCCAAAGACAGCGCAAAAGTCGGTTGGATTTGTAAGAGTCGTTTAAGAGAAACGCTGAATAGAGTTGAATATAATTAATAAATAGCTTGTGTTCACTCATCAGTCGTTTGTCTGCATAGCTGACAACAAAGCGGTTGTGTTACGATAGCAGCCATATAAGGTTTAGCTATTTTGCACTATGAACCCCTCATCAACTTGAATTTACAAGGATCGTCACATGAGCGCTAGCAGCACTGAGAATCGCAAAGCCAGCAGCAATAACACCATTAATACTGCTCAAAGCAATGAGCACTACCCGCATCTTTTTGAGCCGCTAGACTTAGGCTTTACCACGCTCAAAAACCGCTTAGTCATGGGCTCTATGCATACCGGCCTTGAAGACCGTTTTTATAATTATGGTAAGCTTGCTGCTTATTTTGAAGAGCGTGCCAAAGGCGGCGCGGCGATGATGATCACCGGCGGCATCTCACCTAACCGCGAAGGCTGGCTGCTCCCTGCTGGCGGTACCATGAATACTAAAATGGACGTTATCAACCATCAACGCGTCACCCGCGCCGTACACAAACACGATAGCAAAATCATCATGCAAATCTTGCATAGTGGTCGCTATGGCTACCATCCGTTTATTGTCTCCTCCAGCCCAATCAAATCACCGATTACCCCGTTTAAACCGCGCAAAATGACTATCAAAAACATTGAGCAGACCGTCGAGGACTACGCACGCTCTGCCAAACTGGCCAAGCAAGCGGGTTATGATGGCGTTGAGATCATGGGCTCTGAGGGCTACTTACTCAATCAGTTTTTATCGCGCCATGTCAATCAGCGCAGCGATCAATACGGCGGTGATATCAATGGCCGGATGAAGTTTGCCGTCGATGTGGTCAAAGCCGTACGCAAAGCCGTTGGCGAAGACTTTATTATTGTGTTCCGTCTATCGGTCATCGATTTGGTCAAAGACGGCAATGTTATGGACGAGGTCATCACTGTCGCCAAAGCGCTAGAAGAAGCGGGCGTGACCATTATGAATACTGGCATTGGCTGGCATGAAGCACGCGTCCCGACGATTGTCACCAGCGTCCCACGCGCCGCTTTTGTCGACTTTACCGCTGAGATCAAAAAACATATCAGTATCCCGATGATGGCGGCCAACCGTATCAATATGCCGGATACGGCAGAGGATATCGTCGCTAATGGTCAAGCGGATCTGATCCAAATGGCGCGTCCGTTCCTCGCTGACGCACACTGGGTCAACAAAGCCGAAAAAGGTCAAGCCGATCGCATCAATACCTGTATCGCCTGTAACCAAGCCTGTCTTGATCATACTTTTGAGAATAAACGCTCGACTTGCCTTGTTAATCCGCAAGCCTGCTACGAGACTGAGCTGGTCTACAAAAAAACCAAAAATCCACAAAAAGTCGCAATCGTCGGTGGCGGCGTCGCTGGTATGTCAGCGGCTCATGTCGCAGCCTTACGTGGTCATGAGGTCACGCTATTTGAAGCGCGCGATATCTTAGGCGGTCAGTTCAACTATGCCAAGGTCATCCCAGGTAAAGAAGAGTTCTTTGAGACCATTCGCTACTATATCAATGAGCTTGAGCACTTAGGCGTTGAGATTAAACTCAATACCAAAGTCGCTAAAGCGATGCTTGAAGATGGTAAATTCCAGCATGTGGTTGTCGCCACAGGCGTCGTACCAAGAAGTCTTGAAGGCAAGTTAGAAGGCGCGGATCTACCGCAAGTCATCAGCTACGCAGAATTACTCTCTGGTGAAAAATCAGTCGGCGAGACGGTGGCAGTCATCGGCGCTGGCGGTATTGGCTTTGATGTCAGCGAATATCTAACCGCGCGCCATGGTCAGCCTTTAGATGAGCTCGGCCCTGAGACCTTAAAAGACCCAAGCTACCGCCCTGAGCCGCAGTCTATTAGCGAGTGGCGCGAGGAGTGGGGCGTCACTGACGATACTAACTATCAAAGCGATGGCGGTTTAATCCGTCCTGAAGGCATCAAGCCGATTCGCCAAGTGTATCTGATGCAGCGCACCAAAGGCCGCTTAGGCGCAGGCCTCAATAAAACCTCTGGCTGGGTGCATCGCGCCCATATCAAATCACACGGCGTCATTCAAGTGGCAGGCGTTCAGTACGAAAAAATCACTAACGAGGGCATTTGGGTCACCAATCCGCAAGGCCAAAGCCAGCTGCTCCGTGTCGATAGCGTGGTCGTCTGTGCCGGTCAAGAGTCGGTCGCCAGTCTGATGCCAAACGTTGGTGATGCGCCAGACGCACAGTATCATCTGATTGGCGGTGCAAAGCTCGCCGCTGAGCTAGATGCCAAACGTGCAATTCGTGATGGTGCTGAGGTTGCGGCAGGGATTTAATGGTTAAATAGAAAGCAACTATGAGCAATTATAAGGCGGCAGGGATATTATGTCCTGCCGTTTTTTTTGGAATACACAAAATAATCTTTATGTATAGTCAATCAATATTAAAAGTGGTACAAGGCAGACGAGTGCAAGTACTACAGTAGTAGGCTAAACGAGTCTAATGCTGTAACACTTTAATAGTGGTTCGACTATATTAAGATCTCTGGCATAGGAAGGCTATACTTGAAGTTTTTCCTGATTTGTTTAGTCTATTTCAATAGAAATCTAGAAACAAAAGAAGAACTGTAGAGGATGTCTAATTATCTTCCTTGTTATGAATATTTCTTTCGATAAAGCTAATCATATATTTTAACAATAATTTCATTTTACTTATTGTTTTCAAGATTAATAAGGAGAATTGGATATGAAACAAGAGTATAAATAAAATTCCTAAAGACAAGAAAATAAACTCAGAGGGAATTTCTTCTATATCTTTTATATTATACTTATCTGTTAAAAGCTTAAGTATAAAAAAATTAAATGGAACTATAAGTGCAAGCAAAATAATAGATCTGAAAGAAGATTGAGATGCTATTACTTCTAGTTTGCTAACTTTATCTGATAGATTTTTTAAGGTTTCTGCGTTTTGAGAGGTAGTGTTCAAAATTCTGTGTCATTCCCCTAAACTATGTAAAAAACAAGGAATGACACCATGCAAAACTTTGACTTTAACGAAGCCTTAAAAGGCATTCAAGCAGGTAAACCTATCACAGGCAGTGACGGGGTACTTGCCCCACTCATCAAACAGCTCACCGAAGCTGCCTTAAATGCCGAAATACAAAGCCACCTTGAACAAAGTACGACAAGCAACCGTCGTAACGGTTACAGCAAAAAGACGGTCAAATCAGCAGCAGGTAGCTTCGAGCTTGAAACCCCACGAGATCGTAACGGTGAATATGAGCCTGTGTTGGTCAAGAAACATCAAACTAAACTCACCGCTGAGATCGATAGCCGCATCCTATCGCTATTTTCTCATGGCATGAGTTACCGTGACATACGCCACCACATTGCTGAGATATACCAGCTTGAGGTCTCAGAGGCGACGATCAGTAGCATCACTGATGAGCTGATACCGCAGCTTAAAGCATGGCAATCTCGTCCACTCGACAGCGTTTATCCGTTTGTCTGGCTTGATGCGATTCACTACAAGGTCAAAGACGAAGGACGCTATGTCAGCAAAGCCATTTACACGCTATTGGCACTTAATACCGAAGGCAAAAAAGAACTCATTGGTCTGTATTGCTCTGAAAGCGAAGGGGCAAACTACTGGCTATCTGTGCTCACAGATTTACACAATCGTGGCGTACAAGATATTCTCATCGCTTGTGTGGATGGCCTAAAGGGTTTTCCTGAAGCCATCAATGCCATTTTCCCCAATACAGAAGTACAGCTGTGTGTGATTCACCAAATCCGTAATAGTATCCGTTATGTAGCTAGTCGTGATCAAAAAGCCTTTATGCGCGATTTAAAGCCTGTTTATAAGGCAGTTAATAAGGAGTCAGCTGAACTGGCTCTTGATGATTTAGAGGCTGTTTGGGGCGATCAGTATCCGGCGGTGATTAAGTCTTGGCGGGACAAGTGGCATTTGCTATCTGCCTATTTTAAGTATCCTGAAGCAGTCAGAAAGCCTATTTATACCACCAATGCGGTGGAAGCGGTACATCGTCAGTTTCGTAAACTTACTAAAACCAAAGGCGCTTTCCCGAATGAAACCAGCTTGCTCAAATTGTTGTATGTTGGTATGTTAAATGCCTCTGCCAAGTGGACGATGCCGATTCGTAATTGGGGACAGACGATGATGCAGCTGTCTATCTATTTCCCTGGTCGATTAGATTCGGTGATGCGCCTTTAATTTAGTTGACACAGAGTTTTGAACGCCCTCTTTTGAGAGTTTTCTAAAATCATAGGTGGTATTGTAGTATAACCTTTGGCTTCCTTTTTCGGCTTGTCATCTGCTTGGTCTAAATCACTAAACCATATAAGGAATATTCCCATTCCTTTACGTATAGGGATGTCTCTTCCACCAGCATTATAAACAGCAAAAATCAGTTTGCCCTTGTAACCAGGGTCAACATGAAAACCAGAGACATTCACTAGCCCAGCAGCTTTAGTAGTGAATTTCATAGATATAAATGCCAAACAATCATGAGGTATATTTACTTCTTCGTCGGTAATTAAGTATGCAAATTGACCTGGAGGAATATAACAAAAGCCTTCCGTTATATCTAGCTCTTGTACTTTCTCCAATTTTGTTTCTGGGTTAGACGTTATGAATGCTTCACCACCTACTGTGAGAGTATATGCAGCTTCTTTTACTTTTTCTTTATCGAAATTGGTTACTACACTAGGAGTAGCTATTATTCTCTGCGTTGACCAAAAGCTCATTTCACTATCTTCAATTTATTTTCAATTTTATATTTTATATTTGTACTAGTAATTTTTGTTTCGACGTTATTTAGCCGTTCGTTGGCAAGTCGAATCAGGTCAATATCTCTCTCAAAAGAATCTTTTTCAAAAGATTTGAAAAGGGAATAAGTAGACTCTTTCCAACTCGCATGAAAAGTATGTTCTTCAAAATGATCGTAGGACTCACAGCTCTTACTAAAAATTGAAGAAAGATATAGATAATTAGACAGAAAGCTATCACACAAATATTCATCTGAATCTTCGTGTTCAGACGAATCCATACTTAAAATATTTGAAGCAGACAAATCCATACTTAAAATATTTGAAGCAGATACAACCATAATAAAGGCGTCAGTATAATCCTTCTTGAATCTTTCAGTATTTCTTGGCAAGGAAATACCATAAGCATACTTGGATAAGTGCAAAGCAACATGCGTAAGTCTTCTTACCATACCTAATGCAACAATATCGGCATGATACAATAAGTCATGTTCATACTGTTTAATTTGGTACATACCAAGTTTCTCGTAGTCGAATTTCAAGTTGGTATCTTGAATATTCATCAGGTCACTCACTATATAGGTTTATAAATTATGTTCAGAGCAGCTACAATATCTAATTGCAATCTTTATAGATACAATATAACGCGAAAATGGAATTTAGAAGGTGATAACTTAGTGTCTTTTATAGGCCTAAATCCCTCTACTGCTGATGCAAGCAAGGATGATCCTACATTGCTAAGATGTATCAATTTTAGTAAATCCCTAGGTTTTGATGGGATGATTTTAGTCAATTTATTCGCTTATCGCTCAACCTCACCTAAGGCTATGAAAGAATTTATCAATCCAATAGGCGAAGAGAATGATGCATATATTATAGATGCTATTATGCAAACAAACAAAACTATTTTATGTTGGGGAAATCATGGTGTTCACAAGTCACGTGATATTGAGATTCATAATTTAATTAGGACTTACCGTGAACTTAACTTTTGTTTTGGAAAAACTCTAAGCAATCAACCTAGGCATCCTCTTTATTTGTCAAGAAATACCCCTCTAGAGCGTTTCTACCTTGCAGAATTATAACTTCTAAATCCAAATAAAAAATCATATCTGAAAAGTTGACGAATCTCTGTGTGATTGTTCTTGAACTTTGAACAGAGATTTATCACGCAATAAGAATATCGAAATATCATTACGAAAATTAGTACTTTGTTAGCTGATTCGACAAAATTTAAACTATTTTATTTGATTAATGTAATATCTAGTTTCAACCCTCCATCTCTCCAACCAACCACCCTTCAAAATCATTAATCTGCGCCACCAATTCAAGTTGCGTTTTTGCTAGCTCAGCAAGTGCACCTTTAATCTCTCCGTTATTATATTTAAGGCCAGTCAATGTCTCTTTGAGCAAATCAATCAGCTCGACGTTTAGCGCATCAGAAAAGATAATCACCTCGCTAATCTGCGCCTGCGTCACGTCCAGATGCATATCCATCATGCCCCAATCAAAGCGCGTCTCAATATGGTGGGTAAATTCAGGCGTCTTACCAAAGCGCCAGTTCCAGTCTGCCATCTGCTCGTAATAGGCGTTTAACGAAGGCTCTTTTGCTAGGGTGTCTCTGTCTAATTCCTCTACGGGCACAGTTCCACTATAATCAGTATCACCATCATCAGTGTCTTGATAGTATTCACAAAACGCTTCGATAATGGCATCAGATAAAGTTTCGTGATTGATATCTTCATTAAACTCAACCAGATTGGCCACGCGAGAGCGCACCGATTTGATGCCTTTGGCTTGCAATTTGAGCGGATGCGGATTGAGATAGTCGCCGAGTTTTTGCATGTTAGCGTTCACGAGCAATGTGCCATGATGAAAGCTACGGTCAGACGCATGCTTAAAGGCGCTGCCTGATATTTTCTTATCGCCGACTTGCATGTCATTACGTCCGGACTGCTCAGCATCGATACCGAGTTTTTTTAGCGCATTGACGATAATAGTGAAGTTAGCATCTTGGTCGTAGTCGGCCTTGGGTGACAAAAAGGTAAAGTTGGTATTGCCCAAATCATGAAACACCGCGCCGCCGCCACTTTGCCGCCGTGCCAAAAACACATCGTCGGCTTCCATCTTATCGATTTTGCACTCTACCCACGGATTTTGTGAGCGTCCGATGACCACGGTCTCGCTATTACGCCATAGGAAAAGCGTGTGCGACTCAGGATCAAGGGTATTAAATATCCAGTCTTCGGTGGCGAGGTTAAACCACGGGTTGGTGACGGCGGATTTTAGGATGCGCAGTTTCATGATGGATCCTTTTTTAAATCGTTTTTATAGGGGAGTGCTACAAATAGATACTGATATTTTTACTGATACAGAGCTGGAGTTCAATGAGTGTGGTAGGGAGTAGGAAAGGTTGTTTGTAGTTTTAGAAGAGTAAAGAGTGTTAATGGGATAATTAGAGTTGGGCTGATAAAGGTAACCCATTAGTTCTTGGTTATACTCATCATAAAGCTGAGTATAATACTTAGCTTTATGATCTTTTAAGTATCAAGAGACCATCCCGAATTCTGTGTAACTGCCCTTTAGATTAAATGCTTACTGATACGATCATCAAACATAATCATAAAGCGATTCAGAGCAGACGTCCAGTTACGAATAGGCATCGACCACTTTTTGGATGCCTGCTGGGTGGCTAAGTACACCACTTTAAACGCTGCCTGATCAGACGGGAACACCTTACGCTTATTCACCGCTGTCCGAATCACGCTGTTTAAAGACTCAATAGCATTGGTGGTATAAATCACTTTTCTAATGTCTTTAGGGTAGCCAAAGAACACCGTTAAGCCCTCCCAGTTATTACGCCAAGACTTGACCACGTGCGGATACTTATCCCCCCAAGTCTCATCAAAGTGTTCAAGATTGGCCTCTGCTATCTCAAGGGTATCAGCGCCGTAGATGGCCTTTAAATCAGCCGCTATTGCCTTCTTATCTGTCCAAGGTACGAACTTCATCGAATAGCGCACCATATGAACAATGCAAAGCTGGACCTGAGCGTGAGGATAGACGGTGTTAATGGCATCGGGGAAGCCCTTTAAACCATCGACACAAGCAATAAGAATGTCCTGAACGCCGCGGTTTTGTAGTTCAGTGAGAACACCAAGCCAGAATTTAGCGCCCTCGTTCTCTGATAGCCACATGCCAAGCAGCTCTTTTTTACCATCAAGAGCAACGCCTAAGGCCAGATAGATAGCCTTGTTGATGATCTGCTTGTCCTGACGAACTTTGACGACAATGCAGTCTAAGTAGACGATAGGATAAACACTGCTCAGCGGCCGGTTCTGCCAAGCGGTGATGTCCTCTAATATGTTATCGGTGACTCTTGAGACAAGAGAGCTTGAGATGTCGACGTCATAGAGCTCTTTAATGCTCTCTACAATCTCGGTGGTGGTTTGACCCTTGGCGTAAAGGAATATGATTTTATCATCAAGGCCGCTAATACGGGTTTGATGCTTGCGCACGAGTGTAGGTTCAAAGTCACCATGACGGTCTCTTGGGGTGGAGATCTCAAGATCGCCTGTATCACTGCGGACGGTCTTTTTAGTGTGTCCGTTGCGCTTGTTTGGTTTATCTGCTTTCTCATGCTTGGGGTAGCCGAGATGATCTTCCATCTCAGCTTCAAGGGCAGTGTCGATAAAGGACTGCATGAGTTGCTTCTGAAAGTCTTTGATGTCATCGAAGCTTTTCATACTACCAGCCATTTGCTCGGCCAGTTTTTTAATGTCAGATTGAGTAGTCATTGCTTATTCTCCTGTTAGTGGATTATAAGCAGTTACACAAAGTTTGGGAAACTCTCAGTATCAATACTATCTCACTCTATTCAGCACAAATCTCCCACTGCGAGGTTGTGCTCAAATAACATTCTAGAACCTCTTTACCCGACTCTGCATATGTTTGACTGACTACTTTTTTGCTAGATGGCGCGCGATATCTGATGATAGCGGGCTCATCATTGACGGTGGTCGTCCATCCGGTATGATTGCCATTGTCATCATAATCTGCACTGTTCGAGGTCGCCATTTTACCGAATCCTGGTAAATTGTAGTCAACTTGCTTAAAGGCGTAGCTCATCGCTGCGCCTTCGGCACCGTCATACTGGCAGGTGAGCTTTTTTTGCAATTTATCTTGCTTATAGACATAGCAAGTGGTGTCACCCGAAAACTGTCCAACGCCGCAAAAACCTGCTGTTGCTACTTACATAGCACCGATAAACAAAGCTATTTTTCTCATTAATGTGCTCCTCAAATAGTGATAATAAGATTAAAACTGAATGTCTTTTAGCTATCCTTTAAATAGCAAAAATAAATTCGCTTACCAATAAAATACTAGGACACGCCCTAATTTAGTAAACAAATTTTTATAAATATAGCATTTAAAAGTCTTTTATGGGTAATTTTCTTGCGCTAAATGTTGATAGCTATCAGATATTAATTTTATCGCCAATATCCGGTAGCAACTCATCGATTTGATGTTGATGAAATACTTTGGCGCCGCGCGATACTGTGGCGATACCGACGCCAAGCTGCGCGCTAATCTCTCGTTGCGTCACTTCTTGCTGTAGTAGTGCAAAGATAGTTAAGCGATTGCCAAGCTCAGCTTGCTCTTTTTCGGTCAATAGCGCTTTAAGTATCTCTGATAAATGGGCTTTGTCATTGGTCTGAGCCAGTAGCGCTAATAAGTAGTCATAAGCTTTATTAGAATGACTGTTAGAATGACTGTCTTGTTTGGCCATTTTATTCTCCTTTTGCCTCAATCAATAAAGGCGAAATACGTTCATTATTCTATTTGTGAGCCCTGCTTTATTAGCAGAGCAGTAATGCTTGACCTGCCATAAAACTTAGCCTAAAATCTGTTTCAGTGTACTAGAACATAATAACAAATTTTTATTATAATTTAGATCGTTTTCTATATTTAATTTAGCTTCAAATAGACAATAGTGAATCAGACAACAGGAATGAGCCATGACAGCATTAGCCAATGACAGCAGCAACACTTACGGTTTGCACGACTCCATTTTGCCAAGCCTTGATGGTTTATATGGCGAGTATGGTGGCAAGATTGAGCATCCTGAGCTGGCAAAAGCGATGGAGGAGATCGAGACAGGCTTTCGTGCGATCATTAAAGACGACGATTTTGTTAATGAGATGAGTCGCTTGCGTCAGACTTACATCGGTCGGCCTAGTCCGATATTTCATGCCAGACGCTTAAGCGAGCATTGCGGCGGCGCGCAGATTTATTTTAAACGTGAGGACTTGAATCACACCGGCGCACACAAGGTTAATCACT
>Ga0209404_10002175_pt1 | contig 12337 bp, 16 predicted proteins | sample TroAtlMetagenome_2_FD_187447 | JGI IMG/M metagenome (GOLD analysis project Ga0209404, IMG submission 187447) | Marine eukaryotic phytoplankton communities from Atlantic Ocean - Tropical Atlantic ANT8 Metagenome (SPAdes) (version 2) | ecosystem: Environmental > Aquatic > Marine > Oceanic...
AAAATTATTCCTAAAAACCCTTATTTCCCGTACCATTTTATGCTTGATTTATTAATCAATATAGTATAGCATAAGTGTATATTATGAAAAAAGACACTATGAAAAATAAGTCGCAACTTGCAAAATTACTTGCTACTGAAAATATTGAAGTACAAGAGAACCAAGTACAGACTGCTTCCTTTGATGTCAAAAATAGAATTTTAACAATTCCTATATTTAAAGAGGAACATAAATCAAAACACGTTTACGATATGTTAGTTGGGCACGAAGTTGCTCACGCTTTACATACACCTTCAGATTCTTGGGAAGATATGGGAAATAGATCCAAAGAATTTAGATCATTTGTAAACGTTATTGAAGACGCAAGAATTGATAAACTTATACAGAAAAAATATCCTGGTTTAGTAAATGACTATTTAAAAGGTTTTGCTAAAATGTACAAAGATAATTTCTTTGGTACTAAAGGAAGAGATTTAAAGAATTTTGCATTGATTGATAAAATCAACCTATACTATAAATCTTCAAAAAGATTAAATTTCAATTTCAGTAAAAAAGAGAATTACTTTGTTGACGCTGTTAACGATTGTAAATCCTTTGATGATGTTTTAAAACTTGCTGAAGATATATTAGGACATTGTAAAGAAGAAATTAAAAAACAACCAAAGATTGCTAAAATATATACACCTATACCTGATCCTTCTGCCGAGAAAAAAGACGGTGAAAGTACTGAAACAGAATCAGATAGTGGTAGTAATGATGATAGTAAAGATAGTAAAGATAAATTAGAAGAATGGTTAGATAAAAAAGACCAAGAAGAAAATCCTACTCCTAAATCAGATGATAAAAAAGATGATGATAAAAAATCAGATGATAAACAAAGTCAAGTAGGTAATACAGGTGCTGGGGGAGAACCTTCTCCAGTTTTAAGATCAATAACTAATGAGAATTATGATACTGCTATCCAAGGACTTACAGATGATAAGTGTAGGGAGAGATCGTATTGTGAATTACCAAAAGTTAATCTTAAAAAATTAATTATTGACTACAAAGAATTTATTAGAGATATCGCTGTTTATGATTCTCAAAATCACAATTCAGATTATGATAGAGATAATATTAATAATGCAAAAATTAAAACACAAGAATTTATAAAAGAGTCTTCTAATGTTGTAAACTATCTTGTTAAAGAATTTGAGATGAAAAAAAATGCCAAGTTATATGCTCGTGCTTCACAGGATAAAACAGGTATTATTGACCCATTAAAATTACATAGTTATAAATTTGCTGAAGATATATTTAAAAAGATTACTACTGTACCAAATCAAAAAAATCACGGTATGATTTTATTACTTGATTGGTCGGGATCAATGCAAAAACATTTACTACCGACAGTAGAACAATTATTAAACTTAACTTTATTCTGTAAAAAGATTAATATACCTTTTTCAGTTTATGCGTTTATGAATAACCATAGAACAACAGGTAAAGATGATTATACAGATTCAGGTTTTTCAGTAACCCCTAAATCAATAAGACCAGACGCTGCTACAAAATTAGTAAAATTGTTTAGTCATAAACAATCTAAAGTTGACTATATGAGAGTTGCTCAAATAGTACATAGGGCTGCAATGTATTTTGGAGATTATTATAACTGGAGAAATCCAGATAGGGAAAGAGTACCTAGTATACCAGACAAATATTATCTATCATCAACACCTCTTAATGAGTCGTTGGTTGCAATGGATCATATTATTAAGAAATTTAAAAATGACTATAAAACAGATAAACTTGCTTTAGTAACTTTAACTGATGGCGCTTCAAATAGTATGGGAAGATATGATAGTGGAGAGATATGGTTAAAACTTAATAACAAGTATGTACTTGCTGATAGTTATTGGAATGATAAGAATGATTTTACAAGTGTTATGTTAAGATACCTTAAAAAGAAATACGATTTACAAACTATCGGTTTTTATCTAGTATCAAAATATAGAGAATTAAGATACCAAATTAGAGTGCCTTATAATAAAGAAATATTGGCAAGAAAAATGTTTAGTAAGGATAAGTTTATCCCTGACTACAGTACTGCTTATGATGTTTACTTTTATGTCAATTCAGGCACTAGAGTATCAAATAAAGTAATGGACGATTCGCAAGATTTGACTAATAAAAGAACACTTAAAAAGATGTTTATGTCAGGAATGAAAAAAAGAATCAATTCCAGAGTATTATTACAGAATTTTATTAAGAGGATTGCATAAAAATGAGGGAATATAACGCTTTTTTATGCTTGACTTTTAATACAAATAATGATAGCATAAAGTATAACTTAAATGAAAGGACTTATATATTATGATTGAGTTATCAAAAACACAAAAATCCGTACTTAAAGTATTGAAAGATACGTATAAAAAAGATACGGTGACTAGGGCAGAAATAAATGCTCTTGTTAAAAAGAAGGTAATCAAAAATCCTTCTTGGTTGAAATCAGACAAGTTTAAAGTTGATAGAGGAGTTTATAAACTTCTTATTGATGATACTGCTGATGATTCACCTGTAGTAGATTCAGTTGATACTTCTACTACTGATACAAAGGCTGCATATATTGTTAGTTCATTAACCGACAATGTTGTACCTTCAAAGGATACTAATTTCGTAAACTTTGGAAACTTTTCAGATATCAAAAATATTATAACTTCTAAAAAGTTTTATCCTGCATTTATAACAGGACTTTCTGGAAACGGTAAAACTCTTGCTGTAACCCAGGCGTGTGCTGTTGCTAAAAGGGAAATGATTAGATGTAATATTACAATTGAGACCGATGAGGATGATTTACTAGGCGGTTATAGACTTAAAGATGGTCAAACTGTTTGGCAGAATGGTCCTGTAATTGAGGCGATGGAAAGAGGCGCTGTTCTTTTACTTGATGAGATAGACCTTGCAAGTAATAAGATTATGTGTTTACAACCTATCCTTGAAGGTTCGGGTGTCTATGTTAAAAAGATAAACAAATTTGTTAAACCTAAATTTGGCTTTAATGTGATTGCAACTGCTAACACTAAAGGTCAAGGTAGTGATGACGGTAAGTTTATCGGTACTAATGTTCTTAACGAGGCATTCCTTGAAAGATTTCCAGTAACATTTGAACAACAATATCCTTCTGCTAAAATAGAAGAAAAAATTGTTTCAAATTCACTTGCAAGTGCAGGTAAAAGAGATCAAAAATTTGCCCACAATCTAGTAACTTGGGCTGACGTTATAAGAAAAACTTATACCGACGGCGGTGTTGATGAGATAATCAGTACCAGAAGACTAGTACATATTGCTGAGGCATATGGGATATTTAAAAATAAAATGAAGGCAATCGCTGTCTGTACAAATAGATTTGATGATGATACTAAATCATCATTTGTTGACCTGTACACTAAAGTTGATAGTGGTGCTTCAGTAGACCAAATTCTTGCTGATAAGAAGAAGGCCGAAGAGGCAGAAATCTTATCAGAAAAAGAATCCGATGATAGTGAGGATGATAGTGAAGATAACTTTACTGTCTAAACCTATCCATAGTGTAAGTCCGCTTGTGGCCAGAAATGGCCACAAGTTTTCTTACAAGGAGACTATATGAAAGATGTATTAGGATATTCTTCACACGATTGGCGTAAGAATACAGACAGCGCTGTTGTAGTTGATGATAAGTCAAAAATGAAAGTTAATGAGTCTAGGGTTATTTTTATACACCCTAAAACATTAAAAGAGGAAACAGTAGATGTTTCTAGGTTGATTAGAGTTTTTGTAAACAATATAGAAACTCATAAAAGGAGTGTTAAATAGTGGGTATATACGATTACGATAGAGATCAAAAACCTAAAATGTCCCAGGAAGAAAGGGACGAATTAATGAAAAAGTTTTTAGAAAAGGGAGGCAAGGTTCAGAAATTACAACCTGGATCTGCTGCTGTATTAGGTAGTTTAGATAAGAGTAAAAAACCTGCCTTTACAAGTGATGAGATTAAGAAAGGTATTGGAGGGCACGCTCCGTTGCCTGATTACAATAATTATAAACCCAATACATACCACGACCTAGATTTAGGTCCAGATAAAATACCAGTTTATGAACCATCAAATAAGAACGGAGGTGAAAAGTAGTGAGTATTACAGTTGAAGTAAGAGGCGGTAACCTTGAAAAAGCTATGCGTGTATTAAAGAAAAAAATAATGAAGGCAGGCATTATCAAGGATATAAGAGATAAAAGATATTATAAGAAACCGTCTGAAATCAAACGTGAAAAAGCCAAAGAACGAGCTAAGATAATCAGAAAAGCACAGAAACTTAATGATGAATATCTTGGTTATAAGTGGGTTAAAGGTGAAAAAGTAAAGAAAATTTAAGGAATTCTATGCCGTCTGTGTTGAATATTATATATATTATTACTACGAGGCTGTTCATAAGACCTTGTAGGGGTATAGATGGGATCGGGTAGTTCCTTGAGAGTCAACCAGGTATATCTGGCACTCACTCTCTAAAACTACCCACATATAAGGGCTTGTAATTTTATAAATAGTTCTTATATAATATAAGAGAACGCCTTATTGGGTTCTCATAGAAAATAACTTTGCTTAACAAAAGGAGGTTAATATGACCAATCATAAAGCACTATCTATTTTCAATCAATTAAGACCAGTAACCGTAGGGTTTGACAATGTGTTTGACCATTTTGAAAGAATGTTTAATGACGATGGAAACATTTTCAACGTGGCAAATGTACCTGCGTTTCCGCATTACAATATCGTAAAACAAGGTAAGAACAAATATGATATTGAAATTGCTCTCGCTGGTTATAATAAAAAAGACATAACAGTAAACCTTGAAGAAGGTGTACTATCAATCAAATCTAAAAAAGAAGAAAAGGTTGATGATGAAACGAAGATAAAATCTGATGGCGAAATCTTACATAAAGGAATCGCTAAAAGATACTTCTCTAAATCTTTCACAATCGCTGATGATGTAAAAGTTAAAGGCGCTGAATTGAAAGATGGTCTTTTAAGAGTGTCTTTGGAAAGAATAATTCCAGAACACAAAAAAGCGAAAACAATAGATATTAAATAACAATATCATAGATAGGGCGGCTTATTGACAAGTCGCCCTTTTTAGTATATAATGAGTCTATAAAATGAATAAGGAGAAATAAATTATGAAAAAAGGTGATTATATACCAAACGTAGATTTTAAAGTAAGAGAATTAGGCGAGTGGCAGACAATCAATTCTGATACATATTTTAAAGGCCAAAGAGTAATACTATTTGCATTACCTGGAGCATTTACACCTACTTGCTCTAATCAACAATTGCCAGGATACGAAAAACTACATAACGTATTTAAAGAACACGGCATAGATAACATATATTGTATGTCAGTAAATGATTCGTTTGTTATGAATGCTTGGGCACAAAATCAAAAATTAGAAAACGTAAAAGTTATACCAGATGGTAACGGCGAGTTTGCTGATAAGGCACATATGCTTGTAGAGAAATTTGGTGCAGGATATGGTATGCGATCTTGGAGATATGCAGCTATAATCAATGATGGTGTCGTTGAAGAAATGTTTGTAGAACCTGGTAAAGGGGATAACGTTGTGGATGATCCATATACTGTTAGTTCACCAGAGAGTGTACTAAAATATTTACAATCGTCAAGTATTGACTCAAACGCAATATAATGATATACTTATATTATGAAATACAATGAAGACAAAATATTAAAAGAGGTCGGTGATTATATTAAGTCAACTTATGGCCAACACTATTCAAGTGACCAAAAAGGCTTTCAAGTTTTAGACTTATTAAAAACACTAAACATTGGAAAAGATTTTTGCCATGCAAATGCAATTAAATATTTGTGTAGGTATGGGAAGAAAAACGGACATAATCGTGCTGACTTATTGAAGGCAGTACACTATGTTATACTATTATTAAATTATGATAAGGAGATGAAATGAAAATAAGTGATAATACAATAGGCATTTTGAGAAATTTCTCGGACATAAATGCTAATATTTTATTTAAACCTGGTAAGAAATTAAGTACAGTTTCTACAATGAAAAACATTATGGCAGAAGCCAATGTTGAAGATGAATTTGAATCTGAATTTGGTGTATATGATTTACCAGAGTTTTTAAGAGCGTTAGATTCTTTTACACAACCTGTGTTGAAGTTTAACGGAACAACAAATCTAAAAATAACAGATGAGAAATCTAGTCTATCAGCGAGATATGCTTTTGCTGATAAATCTACATTAAGATATCCTTCTAAATCAATATCAATGCCAGATCAAACAGTTTCTTTTACATTAAAGAGTGATGATTTTGAAAAGGTTAAAAAGTTATATACAAATTTAAGTCTACCTGATATTGCATTTAAAGGTGAAGGTGGCAAAATTAAATTAGTCGCTTTAGATAAGAAGAATAGTAACTCAAATGAATCATCTATAGTTGTAGGTGAAACTAATATAGAGTTTACTGCATATATTAAGGCCGAGAATATGAAAATTATTCCTGGTGATTATGATATTGCGTTATCAAAAGCAAAGATTGCTCATTTCATAAACAAAAAGGTTAAAGTACAATACTGGATTGCTTTAGAAGCTGACTCAACATTTTAAGGTGGTAATATGTCAGATTTTCTATGGGTTGAAAAATACCGTCCACGAAAAATATCCGAATGTATCTTAACCGAAGACCTTAAAACTACATTTCAAAAGTTTCTTTCACAAAAAGAATTACCTAACCTTCTCCTTTCAGGAACTGCTGGTACGGGCAAGACAACTGTTGCTCGTGCCTTATGTGAAGAATTAGGTGCTGATTACATTATGATTAATGGGTCAGATGAAGGTAGGCATATTGATACCTTACGTACTACAATTAAAAACTTTGCGTCTACCGTGTCGCTAGACGATACTAACACACATAAAGTAGTCATTATAGACGAGGCAGATTATATGAATGCTGATAGTGTTCAACCTGCATTAAGAAACTTTATTGAAACGTTTTATAAAAATTGTAGATTTATATTCACTTGCAACTTTAAGAATAAGATTATACCTGCTTTACATAGTCGTTGTACTTGTATTGATTTTCGTATTACGAATGGTCAAAAAGTAAAAACTGCTACAGCATTTATGCTACGTCTAATTAAACTATTAGATGAAGAGCAGATAGGTTATGATAAGAAAGTTATTGCTGAATTAGTACAAAGACATTATCCAGACTTTAGAAGAACGATAAACGAATTACAACGTTATTCTGTAAGAGGTAAGATTGATAGTGGTATACTTGTATCTTTATCAGAAATCAATAACAAAGAGTTAGTCAAGTTATTAAAAGAGAAAAGATTTGGCGATATGCGTAAATGGGTTGTTCAAAACCTAGACAAAGATCCGTCATCTCTATTCACTGGCATTTACGATATTCTATATAAACATCTTCAACCATCTTCTATCCCTGCAGCCGTATTGACGATTGCAGATTACCAATATAAATCAGCCTTTGTGGCTGACCACGAGATAAATATGGTTGCGTGCCTGACACAAATCATGGCAGAATGTAAATTTAAATAGAGTAAAGAAATATAAAATGGCAAAGAGAACATTATGGAGAGTAATGATAGTGAAATTAAGAATGTGGTATGCCGATGTTAGAGGCCATCACGGACACAAATGGAACTATGAACCTTCAGAACACTATATGGGCAGAGGCAAAAACCGTAAATAAGTTGAGCCGCTTTAGCTCAGCTGGTAGAGCAACTGATTTGTAATCAGTAGGTCCGCGGTTCAAATCCGTGAAGCGGCACCAGAAAGTATATTATGATTGAATATAAATTGAGTGATTATCTTAACGCAATTAACTGGACAAAGGTTAATCTGTTAGATGGAGATGACCTAACCTGGGAAAAGAAATACCCACCCTACGTAATAAATCGTTGTTTATCGCAACACGTGGACGCAATAATGATGGCGAATGAGATGAATTTTCGTCATGGCCTAGACAAGCGTTTACAGTTCCAGTTTCTTCTAAATACTATAAGAAAACGAAAAAGATTTGGTGGCAAGTGGACAACTACTGCTAAGTCTAAAAATTTAGAGTATGTAAAAGAATATTATGGTTATAGTAATGCGAAAGCAAAAGTAGCCCTTGACATACTGAACACGAAACAATTAAACTTTATCAAAGAGAAGTTAGATAAGGGTGGGAGAAAAAGATGAGTGACGAAAGTTTTGATTGGTCACCTGAGCAGATGTTAGAGGTTACACTCAAACAGCCAGATGACTTTCTAAAGATTAGGGAAACCTTATCCCGAATAGGCGTTGCAAGTAGAAAAGATAAAACTCTATTTCAATCGTGCCACATATTACACAAACAAGGAAAATATTACATAGTACATTTCAAAGAACTTTTTGCTTTAGATGGCAAGAAGGCGACTTTAGTTGAGAATGATGTACAAAGACGTAACACAATATCAGTTTTATTACAAGATTGGAATTTATTATCAATAGTCAAACCAGAAGCTGCTGAAAACAAAGCACCTTTATCACAAATTAAGATTATTGCTTTTAAAGAAAAGAGTGAATGGAATTTACAAGCGAAATATAACATAGGAAAAAAACAATCTACTGAAGAAACAAAAACTGAATAGGAGTATATTATGATTAGATTATACAGACTCACAACAGGTGAGGATGTGATTGGTACACCAGTTAAAGAAGACACAACTGAAGCTGTACAAGCAATCAAAAAACCTTTTGTATTAATTCCAATGCAAGGACAACCAGGCAAACCTATGCAAATAGGATTTCATCCTTACATACCTTATACAAAAGATGAAGTTATCAAAGTTAACAAAAACAATATTATAGCAGAATCAACACCTGATACCAATATGGTAAATGCTTATCAGACAAATACTGGTCAGTTAGTAACCCCTAAAAAATCAATCATTACTTAACATTGACTTTTTAGTTTTTTTTTGTTATAATATATTATGAATTTGGCAAGCAGTTTTTATACAAACGTTATTGAATATAAGGGTAAACTCCTTATTAGAGGTGTCAATAATGGTCAGCCATATTTGAGCCGTATCAATTATAGTCCTAAACTATATCTACCTACAAAAGAAAAAACGAATTACAAAACACTAGACGGCATACATCTTAAAGAAAAGCGATTTGATTCTATATCAAAGGCAAAACATTTCTATAGTGAGTATAGTACCATACCAGAGTATAAAATCTTTGGTATGAATAGATACAACTATCAGTACATAGCAGACACGTATAGAGATGATATGAGATGGAACAAAGATTATATTAAGATATTCACACTTGATATAGAAACCGAGTGTGAGAGCGGCTTTCCCGATCCTGATACTGCAAAAGAGAACATTATCTGTATTACTGTAAAAAATCATAGTAATAAACAGATATTAACGTGGGGATCTGGCGACTTTATTTCTAAAAAATCTAACGTGACTTATATAAAATGTCAGAATGAAAAACATTTATTGTTAGAGTTTCTAAAATTTTGGTGTAAAAATCATCCTGATATAGTTACTGGTTGGAATGTTAAATTTTTTGACATACCTTATTTAATGAATCGTATGAGATTTATATTTGATAACGATACGATTAATAAATTTTCACCATGGAATTATGTTAATGCAGACCGAATACAACTCGGACAAAAAAATCAACAGTATTGGAACATACTTGGTGTTTCTATATTAGATTATTTTGATTTATATAAAAAGTTTACATACACCAGACAAGAGTCTTACAAACTAAATTACATTGCCAAGGTAGAACTAGGCGAAGAAAAGTTAGACAATCCTTACGAAACATTTAAAGATTTCTATACAAAAGATTATCAAAAGTTTATTGAATATAATATCCAAGATGTTGAATTAGTTGATAGATTGGAAGATAAGATGAGATTGATTGAGTTATGTTTAACAATGGCTTATGATTACAAAGTAAATTATAATGATGTGTATTCACAAGTTAGATGTTGGGATACTTTAATCTATAATCATTTACTTAAAAAGAATATTATAATCCCACCAAGAGAAGACCAACAAAAAGATTCACAATACGAAGGTGCATATGTAAAAGACCCACAACTAGGTTTACATAATTGGATTGTTTCATTTGATTTAAACTCTCTATATCCACATCTTATTATGCAATACAATATTAGTCCTGAAATGTTTGTAGGTGTACAACCTCAAACAGTTGGTGTTGAAAATTTTTTAAATGAAAAACTAGATTTGAATTGGGCACAGTCCAAAGATGTAACTATTGCACCAAATGGTGCTATGTTTAAACGAAATAAGCAAGGCTTTCTTCCAGAATTAATGGAGAAGATGTATAGTGATAGGGTTATATTTAAAAAGAAAGCGATAGAAGCTAAAAAGGAATTTCAAAAAACAAAAGACCCAATCTATAAGAATGAAATAAGTAGATGTCATAATATTCAAATGGCAAAAAAGATTGCATTGAATAGTGCTTACGGTGCTATTGGCAATCAATACTTTAGATATTTTGATGTAAAACAAGCAGAAGCGATTACACTTGGTGGTCAGTTATCTATTCGTTGGGTTGAAAGAGATGTCAATAAGTTTATGAATAAGATTTTAAATACAGACAATATAAACTATGTTGTAGCATCCGACACAGATTCTATCTATCTTAAATTAGATAAACTTGTTGAGAAGGTTTGTAAAGATAAAACAATAAAACAAATTACAGACTTTATTGATAAGGCTGCTGAAGATAAAATACAAAAAGTAATTGATAAGAGTTTTGAAAATCTTGCCAAGTATGTAAATGCTTATCAACAGAAAATGATTATGAAACGTGAGGCAATTGCTAACAAAGGTATATGGGTTGCTAAAAAAAGATATATGATGAATGTATTTGATGAAGAAGGTATTAGATTTGATACACCTAAATTAAAAATTATGGGTGTTGAGGCTGTTAAATCATCTACACCTGAAGTTTGTCGTGGTAAGATTAAAGAAGCTATAAGAATGATAATGAATAAAAGTGAAGAAGACTTAATTAAATTTGTAAATGATTTTAAAGAAGTGTTTAAAAAATTATCTCCTGAAGAGGTTGCATTTCCTAGGTCTTGTAATAACTTAAACAAGTATAGTGATTCATCTTCAATCTATAAGAAAGGAACTCCTATTCACGTTAAAGGTGGTTTGATTTATAACCATTACATATACAGAAACAAATTACAAATGAAATATCCTCTTATTAAAGATGGTGATAAAATTAAATTTTTAATGTTAAAACAACCTAATACAATTAAAGATACTGTAATCTCTTTCTCTACAAGAATACCAGAGGAATTTAATCTTCACAAATATGTTGATTATGATACACAATTTGAAAAGACGTTTACAGATCCATTGAAGTTTATTTTAGATTCTATTGGATGGAAACTTGAACGTGAAGCAAGTTTAGAAAGTTTTTTTGAATGATAAAAGAAATTACAAAATATGTTGCAACGGAATTTATTATGTCAAGGCACTACTCTCCTGTTATGCCTAAACTAACTAAACATTATTGTGGGTATTATGTTGATGATGTACTACAAGGCGTGGTAACTTTTGGTTGGGGTACAAGACCTAAACATACAATACAAAAATTGTTTCCGACATTAGATACTACAGATTATTATGAGATAGGTAAGATGTGTATGGACGATAGTATGGGCAAAAATTCTGAAACACAAATGCTATCAAAAGTATTAACTTGGTTAAAACAAAATACTACAATTAAATTTTTATTTACTTGGGCAGATGGTCTAGTAGGTAAACCAGGATATGTATATCAAGCATTTAATTTTTTATATGGTGGGTTTATATGGACAGATACTTATGTTACTGATAAAGGTGAGAAGGTACATCCTAGAACTATACAAAGTCAATTACCTAATACACATAACTACAAATATGGCAGTAGACCTAATCCAAAACAGTTAAAACAATTAAGATTAAGTAGAGTAAAAGGTAAACAGTTTAGATATATTTTACCTATGAATAAAAAGATGAGAAAATTTTTAAAACAAAGTACAGTAGATTGGAATTTAAATTATCCAAAAGACAAAGATTTAGTGTGGAAGATTAAAAGACCTGGTGATTCATCATACACATTAACAAATATAATGCCATTTAAGTTAACAAAAGAAGTAGAATATAATAAAGATAATGTTGAAAGAAATACAGGAGCAACATTAGAAAGTTTTTTTGAATAAAATGAAAAAATATAAAGATAAGATTGAA
>Ga0209404_10002179_pt1 | contig 12321 bp, 7 predicted proteins | sample TroAtlMetagenome_2_FD_187447 | JGI IMG/M metagenome (GOLD analysis project Ga0209404, IMG submission 187447) | Marine eukaryotic phytoplankton communities from Atlantic Ocean - Tropical Atlantic ANT8 Metagenome (SPAdes) (version 2) | ecosystem: Environmental > Aquatic > Marine > Oceanic | place...
TCAACGATCTCGGTAACGGATGACCCCGAGTTCCAGGTTTTCATGTCAGGAGAAACTTCAACGGTGGCAATAATATCGGTAATCGGAGAGAGTGTTTGCCGGTGTCTGAAAAGAGGTTCCCCCTTTTGGTTTGTGTAACTGGTTAATTTAACATTCTCATGAGTTAGCGGGTTAAGTCCCGCAAAATATTCCAGCAGGTTGCTGTGATCGTCACGATCAGGATCTGCGTTTGGCCTTGATAAAGAGGGTAGGGAGCTTTCATCAAAGTGTCTCTGTGCCCATTGGGCATAGTTGGCAACACGGGTATCGAGGGTTATATCCCATGGTTGGTTGACCCTCGCGATTACCTCATGAGGTTGTCGACCATCCATGCTTCCGCGGTTGATTGCCATGCGGCCTTTGCTTCCGGCAACATTATTTGTCCCGGTGTCTGCCCAGTATACTTTGCCCGCAGGAATATCGAGTGTCATACCGTGTGGGGTATCAAGACCGGTGTAGATATCTTCGATTGGCCCGTTCTTAAGTGGGCGGCGTTGCAATTTATGGGCATTGCGGTCACACCAGTAGATGTAGCCACCATGCGAATCCACCTTGACGCCACGTGTCTGAACAAGCCCGCTCACAACTGTTTGGATATTTGTTCCACCGGGAAGGTCAGCTCGAAGAATGTTGCCACCCGAGAAGTCGCCCCAGTAGATTTTCCGGTTCAAGGTGTCAAGGTCTAGGTAATAGGGTTGAATTGTTGAGATCACGGTAAGGCGGTTGCTGCCGTCATAATTAGCCCTTTCGATGCGGTTGTTATTACGGTCGCACCAGTAGATGTGACCGGCAGCATGATCCAGAGCAAGGTCGGCCGGGAAACCCAGCCCGGAAGTGACGATGGCTTCTCTTTGAGAACCATCAAGACGTGCTCGGTATATGATGTCTGCACCGTTATCAGCATAGAAAAGGTTATTGCTAGGTATATCGATGGCTATGCCACGGATGTTCGATCCCGCTGAAGGAATCAGGGTTTGCAGACCGGATCCGTCCAGATTGGCTATTCTGACAAGCCTGGCACCCCGATCAGTGAAAATCATTTTTCCGGCATTGGCACAATGGAGATCGCAAGCCAGGAGAGCCATAATGGGCAATATGATGCGCGTATTCATGAACCTTTAAATATTTGGTTAGAACCTTAAAGTTTATTGATGCCTATTTAAAGACTGTATCCATCCTGTTTGCTTGAGCATAATAAGTTATGCTGACATAATTGATTTTATGGAAGGGCGCATTTGGAGTGTCAGAAAGGCGCAATGGGACACTGATTGCGCAGGATTGCTTGGGGTTCGTGGTGAGGTATTCATCGAAGAGCAGGGCGTTGATGTCTTGGTGGAACGTGATGGTAAGGATGGTGAATGCCTGCATGTCATCGCAGAGGATATGAAAGGTATTCCTATTGGGGCAGGGCGCATTGCCGATAATGGTAAAGTCGGAAGAATTGCCGTGGTTGGAGGGTGGCGCGGAAACGGAGTGGGTACGGCCATTATGCATGAATTACACCGTCAGGCTGAGCAGGAGTGTATTTGGCACACCTACCTGCATTCGCAGAGTTCGGTAGCAGGATTCTACATGAGTTTGGGGTATCGGGTGGAGGGAGACGAATTTTTAGAGGCTGAAATACCGCACCTCAAGATGGTTCGTTCGGATCACAGGAATGGACTGGTACGGTAATGTGCCCGGCTCTTGTCATTTCTCGAAGGGGTTTACGCTAAATATTCCAGCAGATCTTCTCGGACCGGCGTGATGCTCTTGTAGCTGGCGATGCTAGCGGGCATGGTCTTGATGGCGCGTAAAAGGCCGGAACAGGATTCCGGGTGTTGTCTAATGGCGGCAAGTTCAATATTGACGAGGCGGATGCCAAAAAGGATGGCGTCTGACAGCGGTAGCTTGAGTAGAATCTGATTTTCAATGCGTATCCATGTTTGCTGGGGATCAAGCGGGTGGCTGAGTTCTCGGTTGTGTAGTCTGGGGTGCTGGTTGAGTGCAGGTGATCCGCTAATCCCCCAGTTAAACCGTTGCCAGGAATCTCCCGGTTTTATTCGGCTTAAGAATTTGTCTATCTGAGAACCAAGATTCTCATTGAGTGTTGGTACGGGTGAATGAATGGCATGAAGCGGCAGGCCAATTTTGTCTTCAGGGCGCCAGGAGGAGGGGAAGCATACTGCTCCGGCTTTGAAAATAAATTGTCCCCCGGGTTCAGGCAGGAGGATCAGGAAGTCAGGTTCCCAGTGTAATGCAAGTTCCAGGCATCCGCCTTGTGTAAGCCCTGCCCAGCGAATGGATTCCTCCACTGCCCGGGTTGCTTCCCGGGCTTCAAAAAGGTGGCATGATGGCGCTTCCTGTATAGCCTGTTGACGCTGTTGAATTACGGAATCACGGGATGATGATCCGGAGAAGAATGACTCAGCATCACCGGGACGCACGCCGAAACTGAAATTGAAGTCATTGTCAGGGAACAACCCTGCCCAAAATGGTGGTTGGCTCGTGTTCATGACTGCCGTTACTGCCGGGCTATGGCATAAGCGATGCTTGTCTTTGTTGCAATTTACTTCACATTGCAGGTGATGGATTTCTGGTCAGCAGTGTTGATGCTTGTCATTATAATGGATCCGTTGGGCAACATTCCGCTTTTTCATTCAGTGCTTTCAGGAATTCCTGAAGCAAGCCGGCACCGGGTGATGGTAAGGGAGCTCTTTATCGCCCTCGGGATATTGACGACATTTCTTTTCCTCGGCAATCATATACTCTCTATTCTTGGTCTTGAAAAGCCGGCTATTAGTATTGGGGGTGGAGTGGTGTTGTTTCTAATTGCCATTAATATGGTATTTCCCCAGCACGGTCTGCGAACGGATACCGAGAGGCAGGATCCGTTTATTGTTCCTTTGGCCATACCCTTCATTGCCGGTCCATCGGCGATTGCCGCGTTGATACTTATGGCAAGCCGTGAACCGGAACGCATGGTTACGTGGATGTCTGCGCTTGCTGCCGCCTGGGCGGTTACTGCTGCTTTCTTGCTCGCTTCCAACCGGATTATGCGGATTATCGGTAAACGTGGATTAAGGGCTGCAGTGAAGTTAATGGGTATGCTCCTAATCCTGATTTCCATTCAAATGATACTCAATGGTATACAGGTATATACAGGGCAGTGAATAGTTTTGGATGCGGACAATCAAGTAATGCCGTTCATTTCCGATCCTTGCCTACTTTTCAGCATCGATAATACTCTAGCCAAAAACCTGATAAGCTTCTTGAAATTTAGTAAGTACGATCCTGTAAAAAAATGAAATCCAGAAGACAATTTGTAAAGATAAGCGGTTTAACAGCACTTGGACTCAAGAACACGGTCTATGCTGAGAGCACTGTAAAAAAACCATTCATCCATGGGTTCAACTTTAAATTCAAGCGAGGTGTTCCAGATGAGGAGATCTCTATCTTGATGAAGGATCTTGCTGCTTTAAAAGATAAAATACCTGTCCTTAAGGAGTTTTTTATAGGTAGAAATATAGCCAAGAGAACACATGGATTTCAGTATGGAGAGATTGCCGTCTTTGATAAAAAAGAGGACCTCATGATCTATGAGAAACATCCTGAGCATCAGAAACTGGTAAGAAAAATCCTTCCGAGAATGGAGATCGGAAATGGCATGGATTTCTTCCCGATGCTTGACCCAAAGACGCAACTTGGCGCAACGAGTTATAAGGGGGACTTCATTCATGCCTTCAACTTTAAATTCAAAGCCGGGGTTTCTGATGACGAAATTGCTGAATTAATGAATGAACTTGCTAGCCTCAAAGGAAAGATCCCAGTTCTTAAGGAATTATTGGTGGGAAAAAACGAGGCGCAGTGGCACAGGGGGTTTCAATATGGCCAGATCTCTGTCTTTGATAAAAAAGAGGATCTGATGACTTATGACAAACACCCCGAGCACAGAAAGTTGGTTCGCAAGATTATTCCAAAGCTTGCGGGTGGAAATGCCATGGATTTTATTCCAATAGATGCATGATCTTTTTAGTTATAGATATTGAGGTGTCTCATGAGCGTGTGCTCAAGGAGATGGCATGAGTGATTCCTCTGCAATTAATTCTCGATCCTGCTCTCGATGATAAAGAGACGCGTGCGGGCGCTGTTGTCAGGCAAGGGGGTTTGGACACGGTAACGTCTTCTTTCCATGCCGTTATCCATTTCGGCTTGTCCCAGAAACTCAACCAATGGATTGGCGTCAGTCCATGTCGCTCCATCAGCGGAAGTCAGTAGTTGCCATTGCACAGATTGAGCAGCAGCACGATTGAGTAAAACTTCAAGGATGGCAAAGTCCCGTGAACCGTTGCCGACATTCATTTTTTCGATGCGGGCCTGTAATGGGATAATGTTCTTGTTTGCAACAATTGGATTTCCACCGAACAGGAATTCTTCAAGGTTGGTCAATCCGTCATGATCGGGATCGGACCCGGCTGCGGAAACAGCAAGGTTTGTCAGTTCTTCAGCGGTGAAATTCTCTTCCTGCCAGTTACTGAAGTTTATCACGTCATTAAAACCGGGATTTCCTCCGACGGAGGCACTTTCTTGCCAGTTGTTGCCTTGGGAGTGATCCGGATTTGAGTGCGGGTTGATCAGCATAAGGGCGTAACCGTCACCATCTGGAGCCGTCGGCCATGGTGCTGAGTCATCATAACTGAAATCACGGATTGGTTCTTCTTGTGAGTTAAGCAGTGTTAGCCTTTCCCCCCCATTGGCAAGATTGGTGTCATTCTCGAACTTACCAAGGACTGGCAAGTTGTTTCCGAAACGAAAGGCAAAGGCAGCAGGATTTTCAACAAGTAACCCTCGGGCACCCGGGGCAAGGACTCTGGATAAACTATTGTTGAATTTGAAGTCGATGCCGAAGACAAAACGCACACCCTCCAGGCTGATTGTTTTGGTGCCGATATTCATGAGCTCCACATACTCGAAGTCGTTACGGTTATTGTATCCTGCAGAGGTTTCCTCTTCACTAGGTGCTGCAGGCCGATAGTGGATCTTTGAGATAACAAGGTTGGTTGTTCCTGCCGGTTCGGTATTAACCAGAAAGGTCGCCTTGGTCAAGGGTGACCATTCAGTGCCGGAGAAGACACGTGCACTGATAGTGGTTTCCGGGTTAGGCAGGTTGATAGGAATGGAGTAATTCCTGGCGCTGGGTGATAGCCCCCCTGCATCTCCCCCTATTCCCTCGCTTGCTTCAAGGGTGGCATCAAGAAGCATGTCACTTGATCCGGCAGTGGCATTGAGCCCATGAATGGCCAACAGGTTGGTGCCTTTAACGAGGAGTTCAAGGTGTTGGGAGACGGAAAAGGACTGGAAGTTCATGGCTTGTGAGTCGGAGTGACTGGCAGATGCCCTTGCGTCAAATCGCAGCGGTGTACCGGGACTGCCTTCTGCATTGGCGCGGGCAACTTCCGTTCCGTTGATATAGGCTACAAAACCGTCATCATAGCGAACCTTCAGTGTCAGTGTGCTATAGAGCAGAGGATCATCAACACCAAAGGGGATACGCATAAAGACGGTCTCGTTAGCATTGCTTGTGATTTGCGCGGAAAACTCAAACGCCTGATCAATCAGCGGATCATACGCGGTGGCGTTGTCATAACCAGCTCCGAGTGTTCCGCTTGGCCATGAGCTATCATCAAATCCGTTCTTGAACCAAGTGGTATCCATCGAAGAATCTTCAGGCATGATTGCTTTTCGGACTAACTTCTCCGCAACCAGTATATGTTCTGTGACAGTTCCCGATTGTGCTGCGATCCTTGGGTCGCTGCCATCTGTTGTGTAGTAGATGGTTCCTCCTTCAGGATTGTCAATCGATAGCCTGAACTCTGTGTTAACGTTCCCTCCATGCTGGGCAAAGTCTGGTGGGGAAATGTCAGGATACCAGTTCCTCGAACGAAATTGATCAAGAACTATTCCTGTGCGCCGAGGGAAAAAATTCCCATGGTTTCCGCCGCTGGCGGTTCCTAGCATCTGGTCGCGGGTGCGCAACCAATCCAGCCGAGTGTAAGGATTACTGCGAGCATTGTCGCCCCATCGTGCGGATTCGATGCGGGTTAAGAGATCAACTGCATTGGCGCGCCTCATATAGGCATTGGCAGCATTTTGTGGGGTGAGAACTCCATCGTTATGGAAGTGCTGATGGACATGATCAGCGAAAAGAAGTCGGAATTCTGGATTAGCAATCAGGTTATGAAATACCTCGGTAGGTCCGCCGGAATTATCTTTTCCGGTGGCATCATAAGTGGTGCTTTCCATGCAGTGTTCGGGATCCCAGCTGTGATAGTACCATTTCCCATGTTCTGCGTTCCTATTATAGGTCGCATACCAGTTCTGGTGAGCCCAGTCAGAGTTGCCGACATAATAATTGGTGATCATGTATGCAATGAAATTTTCGATGTGCAGTATCTCTGTCACGGCTTCATAGTTTTCCTGATTGCTCATGTCTTGCCGTGAGAGTGCCAGCATGGCGTTGTAGTTGGTATTGCTTCCGGCGATCACCGTGCTCGTGCGGTGTTTCATTGCATCATAGTCGTCATTATCACCACCTAGGTATTCCGCGGCAAAATTATCATCAGGACGCTCGTGTAATTCTGTAATGCCCCACAATACCCCATTGATATATAGCAGGCAGTATCTGCCTTCGGGCGAGACACCGCCCATCAGGTTGTGCAGGTCAGCAGGGAATTGGTCGTGCGTATACTGGGCACGCCCCCGTTGGTCGGAACCCCGATTGTAGTGCCAGACGTTGTTGAGCCGGTGATCCAGAATAAGGGTATCAAAGCGATCAGTGCGTTCTTCGCCGAAAAGCTCATAGCGAAGGTCGGGTGAGAACTTCAACCGCATGGATAACTTGTCTGATTTCCAGCGACTGGTGCTCGAGCCGCCAACGATGCGCACCGTGCCATCAACCTGAAAACCGCGCTTTGTGTTCGGATTATTAATGTCGCCGTCCGGATTGATAAATTCAATGGAGGTTGGCTTATCTACTCCCTCCCCACTGATGTAGATTCCACCATTGCCAAACATGAGGTTCCAGTCCATAACCAGCGATATTGTCGGGACTCGTAAAAAATCTTCAGGGGTGGGTCTGATTTCAGGATTACTGTGATTTACGATTTCAGGATCCATTGCGTAGTCTGGGCCTGCGTGTCCCCAGTTGGCATGTGCCGGGACTGAAGCACTGGATTGTTGCAGGACATTTGCAGGAAAGATGTATGTATGTGTATCGATGTTAGTGGGTTGGAAGCCGTTTTTTATGGCCATTGCGCGTATTGTCGTGGTCTTCGTTACTTCAATGTCGGCACTTGGAGTGGTTAGGTTATCAGGGGCACTTACACGTTTACCGTTCGTTGATGAGGGTTCTGTGCCATCAAGCGTATAGATAAGCGTGGCGCCGGGGGTTGTGCTGGTGATATTGGTGGTAAATGAGCTGGTGTAGAGGCCCCGGTTAACAGTGAATTTGGTGTCATCAACGAAGCCGTCGAACACACTAGAGGAGTTGGCGGAACCGGGCGTGGGGTCAGGAAAAAAGCCAACGGGCAGCGGCGATTCATTGCCGTAAACCCCGTAAGAGACATCTTCAAGCTGCCTCGGGTACAAGCTGAAGGCGGATACGGTAAGAAATCTGCCATCATCGTTCTCGCGAGTCAGGGAGAGGTGGGAATCCTCTGACTTGTCGAGTTGAAAGTCAGTATGCCATTGGTTTCCCGGTCCGAATCGGTCTTTACCGGAGGCAAAGATAATGACGTAGTCATCCGGTTGTAGAGTGATGGCTGGCAGGGCCCATTTATTGGGCACCTGTTGGTTGTCCGTCAGGTAATGCCCTGCGAGGCTGATTGGTGAGGAGGTTGGGTTCCACAGTTCAATCCAGTCCGGGGTGTCGCCGTCGGAATCAGTGAGTGTATCGTTGTTATCCGCCATGAACTCGCTGATCAACAGGTCATCGAGTGTGGGCACGGTGGGGGTGCTTTCGGGATCATTGGGATCGTATCCGAAAGCCACTTCTATGCCGTCCTTGTATCCGTCTCCGTCGGTATCGGCTAGCAGCGGGTTGCTACCATGGGTAAGCACTTCGTCCCCGTCGGTGAGTTCATCCCCGTCACTGTCAGCCACCATTGGGTTGGTGGCTGGATCTCCCTCGAGTTCCTGCCGGTCAGAGAGGTTGTCGCCGTCACTGTCAGCCAGAGTGGGATCCGTGCCATACTGGTTGAACTCCTCGGAATCAGACAACCCGTCCCCGTCGGTGTCGGCGAGGTTGGGGTCGGTGCCGAGGTTGAACTCCTCGCTGTTGGTCAAGCCGTCGGATTCGGTGTCATCTTCTCCGGACTGAGCAAGGTCAGGAAAGTTGGCCAATTCCCAGATGTCGGGCAGTGCGTCGCCGTCCGAGTCATTGGGCAGGTGTATTCCGTCCTTGAAGGCGATGTAATCCACCTCCACAGCTGCTGTCTGGTTGGTTGCCGACAACTGCAGGGAAAGGTAGGGGTATGCTGCATCGATACTGGTAGATAGCCTGATGGAGCGGGCGAGAAGGGGAACAATGGAGCCATTGCGGTAGACTCTAAGATCATAGAGTGCGGCATCCGTGCTGTTTTGCCTGGTGGTGACCCAGAACTCATTCCATTCGGTTGGGTCCAGTGCCTGAAAGAAGCTGGCATTGCCATCACTTATGAGCATGCCATTCTGCTGGTAACTGCTGTCCTTTCCCGCCATGCCCATCGCAAAGCTGATCCGCCCGCCGGCACTGCGTAGGTTGATCATGCCCTTGGCTCCACTGTGCGGGTTGAGACCATCTGGGGCACTTGGCAAATCTCCGGCACTCGTTGGGAGGCGCAGACGGAAAGCAATGGTCGCCCCATTATTCAGGAAATCCTCAGGAACACCCTCGCCGGATGCGAGGTTGTGGGTGAGGGCAAAGCGGCGATTGTTGTTAAGGCCTGAAGTGGTCACCGCATCTACCATGAGCAGGGCACTGTTGCCGGGTTCCCCGGAAACAGGAACTACGGAAATACCGCCGGGATTACCAGCGCCGGGAGCCGTGCCGTCCCAATGGTCAGAGCTGTTGTTATGGTTCCAGGTGCCGTCAAGGGCTTCCGTGGCACTGCCAGCTGCGGCATCACCCTCAAAGAGGTAATCCCATCCACCGCCAGGCGGCAGATAGTCCTTGGAAAAACCAGTGGCAAGCAGTGAAAAAGTTAACGTGAGAAGAATTTTGAAAGGGGAGAACGTGAACATGGAATGTCTTAAAATAAATGGCTCTCGAATGATGTCGTATTAATTTACCATGATGAGTGGTTTTTGGCTGTCTTTAATTAATCCTCTTTTTTCGTGGCAATTGATAAAATAATTAATACTGAGCCATTTTTGCATTCCAAAACCGAAATTTCTCATGTGAAACGGATAGTTGATCGGGATTACTCGTTTTTTTTTCTCAGCATGGAGCGACTTGCTTGTTTTTTGCATATAGTGGTATCAGGATAATGTGAATGGAAACTGCATGGTGCTGCCTGCCGGGTTTGCAGAGAATAGTGTTGCTTTGTCTGTTGGCCTGGTTATTTGCCGGATGTTCTCGTCGTGAAGAGCCTGTCGTGAATGAAGCGCCTTCCCGTAATGAGGGGGCGTCGGAAATGATTATTGCTCCCGGTCTGGAGGATGCTCCCGTGATAGCACCCTTAGCCGATGCTTGGTCAAGGATTGACCCGAAAAAGGATGGTTGGGATACAGAAGCGCTGAGCGCGGCGTTGGGAGGTCAGCTCAAGAAACTTGCCGGCATGATTTCAAATTCTCGGGCGCAGGGGTATTCCGGATTGGAGGAACTGGTTAATATGGATTACAGCGCAAACTCGCTACGGGCCAGAAATCTGCAAACAGTCTATCAGAGCAGGGCCTTTTCTGTTCAGAGTGGAATTCCAGAGAATTCACAATTTAATGGAATTTCTGAGCAGGTCAGACATTTGTTGGAAGTTTTCAACCGTTCCGGGAAGTTGCATGTGGCACTCAAGCTTTATCGAATTCGTTCCAGTGCGGGTTTCATCAGTGCCCAGGTGCTTGTCCAGATTTCTGGAACGACGGATGAAGGGCGGCGGCAGATCAATTCCGAGTGGCAAACATCGTGGAAAGTTCAGAATGAAACCCCTAGGCTGATTGGTATTAAGGTAATGAGTTACGAGGAGGCGAACTACTTGAGCAAAAGCGGTGCACCTCTACTTGTTGACGCCACGGCTTCAGTGCTTGGTGACACTCACGCCTACAAGAAGCAATTGTTGCGCTCGACAGACTACTGGAGGAGCAGGACGGCTCGTGATTTTGGGCTTGATGTAGTTGCCAATCATGGGTTGGCAGTTGGTGACGTGAACGGGGATGGACTTGAGGATATGTATATTTGCCAGCAGGGGGGATTGCCTAACCGGCTCTTTGTTCGCAACCCGGACGGCACCCTGCGTGATATTACTGGGAAGAGCTCTACAGGGTGGTTGGATTATTGTGCGAGTGCCCTGATACTTGACTTTGATAATGACGGCGACCGTGACCTTGCAATTTCTCAGGACTTCAAGATTCTGTTCATGGACAACCTTGGTGGTGAGAGGTTTGAACTTGCACTAGGACAGAGCACACATGCTCAGACATTTTCGGTCTGTGCTGCTGATTTTGACCTTGATGGTGATCTGGATCTTTTCCTTTGTGGATACAATCCTGCGGCAGACCGTTCAGAGAGCGGGGCAATGGGGGAGCCCCTTCCTTATCATGATGCCCGCAATGGAGGGCGCAATACGCTACTGCGCAATGATGGTAACTGGAATTTTGTTGAGGTGACTAATGACGTCGGGCTTGATCAAAACAACAACCGTTTCAGTTTTGCTGCTAGCTGGGAGGATTACGATAATGACGGTGATCCTGACCTCTATGTTGCCAATGATTACGGGCGCAACAACCTATACAGGAATGATGGAGGTCGGTTTACCGATGTTGCAGCGGAACTTGGCGTTGAGGACATGTCAGCAGGAATGTCGGCGAGCTGGGCTGACTTTAACCGTGACGGGATACTTGACCTTTATATCAGCAATATGTTCTCGGCAGCAGGGAACCGGATTACCTACCAGAGGCAGTTTAAGCCGAATGCCAGAGATGAACTGCTCGCAGGTTATCGACGACATGCTCGTGGCAACTCCCTCTTTCAGGGGAAACCGGGCGGCAAGTTCAGTGATGTTAGTATTTCCGCAGGTGTAACGATGGGGCGCTGGGCTTGGGGTTCTCGTTTTGCGGACCTTAATAATGACGGGTGGCTGGATCTTGTGGTTGCAAATGGTTTTATCACGGCACCAGATAACGGTGACTTGTGAAGTGTTTACTGGCGGCAGGTCGTGTCGCAATCGCCACTGAGTGCTGACGTGCCGCCTTCGGAAACGATACGTTATCAGCAGGGTTGGAGGGCACTGAACCGTTTACTGCATGAGGACAGGTCATTTAGCGGCAATGAGCGTAACTGTGCTTTCCTGAACAGGGCCGGGAAAGGATTCACTGATATTTCGGCCGTCAGCGGGTTTGATTTTCCTGATGATGCCCGGGCGGTCGTGGCAACTGACTGGGATTTTGATGGAGACCTAGACCTTTGGCTTACCTGCAGAACAGCACCCCGTGTGAGGTTTCTGGAAAACCGTTCCCCGGTGATTCCCGGCAAGTGGCTTGCCCTCAGGCTTGAGGGGGACGGTGTAAGGGTAAGCAGAGACGCAATAGGAGCTCGCGTGGAGTTATGGCTTGAGGGGCAAACGGCACCTTTACTGAGAACAGTACATGGCGGGGATGCCTTCCTCTCTCAGGGAAGTTCATGGCTGCACTTCGGTTTGGGTGAAAAGGTGGAGATTGCCCGGGTTGTTGTAAGGTGGCCGGGCGGGGGCATTGAGGAGATTTCAGGAATTGAACCCGGTGGATTCTATTTGGTGGCATTTGGCAAGGCTGTCGCTGTGCCTTGGATCCGCCCTCTTCAACAGAAAAAGCTGGTGGCCACTGCGCAGGTTCTATTGCCCGATGATCCCTCGGTACGTGTGGTCTTGCCTGCCAGGCTTCCCCTGCCGAAGTTCGATAGCCTTGGAGAACTCAAGGGACCGATGCTATTGAACCTTTGGTCGGAGAAATGCCTCTCATGCATGGAGGAACTTTCCCGGTGGGCTGAGGATCATGACCGGTTAAAGGCATCGGGATTGCGCACATTTATCCTTAATGCGGACGGCGATCCTCAAGTCGGAAGAAAATTTCCCTTCC
>Ga0209404_10002180_pt1 | contig 12312 bp, 12 predicted proteins | sample TroAtlMetagenome_2_FD_187447 | JGI IMG/M metagenome (GOLD analysis project Ga0209404, IMG submission 187447) | Marine eukaryotic phytoplankton communities from Atlantic Ocean - Tropical Atlantic ANT8 Metagenome (SPAdes) (version 2) | ecosystem: Environmental > Aquatic > Marine > Oceanic...
GTGTGAAAAGTGTGCCGACTTAGCTCAGTTGGTAGAGCAACTGACTTGTAATCAGTAGGTCGCCAGTTCGATTCCGGCAGTCGGCACCATTCTTTCACACTAAAGCCTTCACGCAGTTTTTTTATCTAGTGCTTTCTAAGTTAACTCCCTCGTTATCGTTTTTCCCTTTCGGGATACATTTCCAGTTTTTCTATATTTTCTTCTTTATTAAATAAACCTACCGTACACTAGCAGCCAGTTTTTATTTTGGAAGCGGCGGTATGACACCTAATACTCACTCATTATCCTTTAAGTTACTTGCCTTGTTTATGTTTGCGCTGACCGCGTGCAGCGTTCAAGCTACGCACCCTATTTCTATTAGCGACGGTTACGCTCGCGCCACGTTCCCCATGGCACAATCTGCAGCCCTTTACTTCACTTTGCATAATGAAAGCGACACTCCGGCTAAATTAACGGGTGTAACGGTGAGCGGTGATATTGCCAGCGACGCGCAAATTCATACTACCGAAATGAGCGATGACATGATGCGTATGCGAGAAGTAAAAGAAGGTATAGACATTGCGCCAAATGAGTCACTTTCCTTTACGTCTGGCGGTTATCACGTGATGTTGTTGGGATTAGAAAAAGGGCTGGTTGAAGGAAGTAGTGTGTCATTGACCTTGTCTTTCGATAACGCCGCTAATTACACCGTAGAATTGCCGGTTAAAGGAATGGGTAAAGAAGCCGGCCATCGGCATCATCATTGAAGTAAATCGTTAAAGTAGATGTGTACAATCGTTAAAATTATAATCCAAATCAATATTCTTAGAGTATCATTAAGGTAAGATTTGAATGGTATTCCCCATTCTAAATTAGTGAATTAGTTGCTAACCCAAGGAGAGATATATGAGCAAGATTGATATCGGCATTTCAGAAGAAGATCGTAATGCGGTGGCTGAAGGCCTTAAAAAACTATTAGCAGATTCTTACACGCTCTATCTACAAACCCATAACTTCCATTGGAATGTAGAAGGCCCACAGTTTAGACAACTACATTTGATGTTTGAAGAGCAATACACAGAGCTTGCAGAAGCCGTAGATGAAATTGCAGAGCGTATTCGTACACTTGGTGTATCAGCGCCAGGTACTTACAAGTCGTTCGCTGAACTAAGCGCAATTGACGAAGTGGAAGGCGTACCTGAAGCATCAGAAATGGTGGCTTTACTGACTCACGGTCATGAGCAAGTGGTTAAGACATCACGTGATTCACTTAAGTTAGCGCAAGACGCAGACGATGAGTCTTCTGCTGCACTTATTGGCGATCGTATGCGCGTTCACGAAAAGTCTGCTTGGATGCTTCGCGCAATGTTGGCAAAATAAGCCGGAATATACTTCACGGCGGAAAAATTATGACACGCACTATAGTAAATGTGCTGTCTGTTTGTACATTAACGCTGGCTGGGGCAACTCAGCCAGCGTTTTCGCAACAAGCAGACGCTAAAACTCCCACAAATGAAAATCTTGTCGTTACTGAATTAGCACAAGGGTTAGTTCACCCTTGGGGAATGACCTTCCTACCTAATGGCGATATGTTAGTTACCGAACGCGAGGGTGGCATTAGGCGCCTAAGTCAATCTGGTGAACTATCGCCGCGCTTGTCAAATGTGCCTAAGGTAGAAGCGAACAATCAGGGTGGTATGTTAGATATTGCTATCGATCCTGAATTTGAAACTAACAACACGGTTTATTTTTGTTTCAGCCAACCTGGTGAAGGTGGAAGCAGCAGTAGTGTTGCCAAAGCCACGCTAAACGGTAACACGCTGGCAAATGTAGAAACTATTTTTAGTGCCGCGCCACTAATTGACAACGGCTTTCACTTTGGTTGTCGTTTAGCGTTTGATGCCAACAAGCAATTGTTTATCACCTTGGGTGACCGTTATAAATACATGAAGGAAGCACAAAATACCGATAACCATTTCGGTACTATTGTGCGCATTAATCGCGATGGCAGTGTGCCTAGCGATAATCCTTTTACTGACGGTAAGGCCCCTGAAATCTATAGCTACGGCCACCGAAATGTTCAAGGCATTACCATTCACCCTGAAACCGGTGAAGTATGGGCAATGGAGCACGGACCCAAAGGCGGTGATGAAGTTAACTTGCTGTCTAAAGGTGCCAACTACGGTTGGCCTGTCATTACCTATGGTATTGATTACAGCGGCGACATTATCAGTGATAAAACCCATATGGACGGTATGGAGCAGCCAGTACTTTACTGGGACCCTTCTATTGCCCCAAGCGGTATGGCGTTCTACCAAGGTGACTTGTTTCCACAGTGGAACGGAGATTTGTTGGTAGGCTCGTTAAAGTTCACGCATTTACGACGTATCGAGATGGATGGCGGTAAACCTGGGGAGCAGCATGAATATATGCGTGATAACCAAGCCCGTATTCGTGATGTAGAAGTTGGGCCTAACGGTGCTATTTATCTGCTAACAGATGCCACCAACGGTAAAGTATTAAAACTTACCCCCGCCAAGTAAATGGTAGGCGTAATCTTATTTTTAGTGTGTTGAAAGCGACTAGATTTTAAAATTCAAAAAGCCAGCGTACAGGGGGTTATTTCACTGTGTACGTCTGGCTTTTTTGTTTTTTAACCCGACAAAATTTTAACGTTGATAGGCATCAAGCCCTAAGACTGACTTTACCTATTAAAATGTCCTTAAACATCACCCAGTCACCCAATAAGCTATAGAGCGGGTGGCGAAAAGTCGCAGGCCTATTTTTCTCATAAAAGAAATGCCCCACCCACGCAAAACCGTAGCCTACTACTGGGATCAGCAATAACAAAGCTAAGTTGCCCGTCATTATGCTACTGGCGATAACACCTAACACTAACCATGAACCAATAAAGTGTAATTTTCTGCAGGTTAAATTGGCATGTTCCGCAAGATAATAAGGATAAAACTCGCTAAAAGATTGAAATTGAGTTTGAACGTTTGACTCGGTAGCCATGGCGTAGCCCTCCAGTGAGTGTCGTCATGCATAAATTAACAACAAATTAACACGCGAGCGTAGGTAAGTATGTCGTGAATACGACATTGTTGCCGATTTTTTGTAGCGGTTGTTTTTTGCTATGAGTTACCCCATATTCATTGTCAGAAAATAAATGTTTTAAAAGGCCCACTTTATGGACAATCTTGTTGCGAACAATGCGGCAACTATCGTTGATATTACTGTTGAAAATTTTCAGCAGGTTATCTTAGAAGCATCACAAGAAAAGCTGGTGCTAATTGATTTTTGGGCAGACTGGTGTGAGCCATGTAAAGATCTACTGCCTATCTTAGAAAAGATAGCAGGAGAGTATGCACAGCATCTTATTCTTGCGAAGGTAGATTGTGAAACGCAGCAAGAAGTTGCAGGTCAATTTGGCATTCGTAGCTTGCCAACTGTGATGGTAGTGCAAAACGGCCAACCTGTTGATGGCTTTGCGGGCGTGCAACCTGAAGCACAAATTCGTGAGATGCTAGCTAAGTACCTGCCTAATCCTGAAGATGATTTTCTTGCAGCAGCAGGACAAGCCATTCAAAAAGGTGATTACGTAGAAGGCTTATCGAATGCGAAGCAAGTCTTAGAGATGAGCCCTGATAATATCAATGCCAAATATATGGTCATTGATTGCTACATTGAGACTGGGTCGCTAACACAGGCTAAAGCCTTGTTAGAAGAGATAAAGTTAGTCGATCAAGATGCGCGCTATAATACCCTTAACGGTAAAATAGAGCTTGCTGAACAGGCAGCCGATACACCAGAAATTCGCCAATTGCAGGCGTCGGTATCGGCTAACCCCGATGATTTACAACTCAAAGTAGATTTGGCTGTGCAACTACACCAAGCCAATAAATCGGAAGAAGCGTTATCCTTGCTGCTCAGCGTACTTAAAAAAGAGCTAGGGTTTGGGGATGCACGTAAAATCATGCTGGATATGATTAATGCGTTAACCGATGGTGATGCGCTTAAATCTGAGTATCGACGTAAAGTGTATAGCTTGCTTTACTAGCAATTAAATTTAAGGGCACAGATACGCCCTTACGTTTTCGCTATAGGTGAAAAGCCTTCCTTGTCTAGCCAATTAAGCGCTGCAAAGTAATGTTGAAAGTAGTTTCTTTCATAACCGTTTAAATCAAACGAGCGCTCTTTGGCTGGGTGGGTATATTCTAATTGCGCGCGCTTAACCATGCCTGTATCTAACACATAGGCAGAGCGTTTTAGCCCTTTAGTAATGCTAAATTTTATAGCGTCAACGATGATTTGTTGTGTATCTGGTGTCGATAACACCCACCTTCGACCATCTAGCAAAGCACCCCAAGGTTTGTCATCGAACCTGCTCACTAGGTCATGCATTTCTTCAGTAAAGGCTTCTGCGGTTTTTAAATTCCACGCACCCGTAGCAAACACTTCCAATACATTCCCAGAGATATCTAACGCATAATTTCCATATTTGGGAAAACGCATGAATTTGTTTCCGTGTGATTAAGTGCAATACTCTACGTATAGCAGATGATATATTTTTTGCACTACTTTGCGTTAAAAAAAAGTGAAAAATTTCAGTAGGTTGAATATAAAATGCTCGAATAACCATTAGGTTAGCAAAATAGGGTATTTATATGTGTTAATCCCTAATGAGCCATTACTATGCTTAAGTGACTACTTTAAGCGCATCTAGCTGCTACTAGGCTTTAAAATATATGGCGCAGATACACGAAAATAATTTAGATAAAACAGTGAGGTATAGAATGGACTGGCTTTGGCCCGCGCTAGCAATAGTGCTTATTGTAGAAGGCATAGGCCCTTTGTTATTCCCTACACGCTGGCGCTTATACTTATTACAAATAAGCCAGATGCAGACCAATCAACTACGACAAACCGGCGGTGTATTGGTTGTCATCGGTGTGGTTTGTCTTTTTTACTTGTCACAATAAGTCTAATTGCGTAACTAAAAATAGTTAGAGTATACAGATGCTTAGCGAGTTACAGACTGAAAAAGACCATGAGTTTCCAATAACTGGCGCATTTTTGCGCATAAAACAGATGATAAAGGGTATAAAATTTTGATAGAATCCCCGCCTAATTTTCTTACACAATATGATTCATGGCAAAGAACGTTGTGGTACTCGGCACTCAATGGGGTGACGAGGGTAAAGGCAAAGTAGTAGACCTACTTACTGATCGTGCAAAATATGTGGTTCGCTATCAAGGCGGTCACAATGCAGGTCATACTCTAGTAATCGACGGTGAAAAAACCGTTCTTCACTTAATCCCATCAGGCATCCTGCGTGACAACGTTACCTGTATTATTGGTAACGGCGTAGTACTTAGCCCAGACGCACTAATGACTGAAATGACTATGCTTGAAGAGCGTGGCGTTCCGGTACGTGAGCGACTGAAAATCAGTGAAGCATGCCCGCTTATTCTTCCTTATCACATTGCTTTAGATGTAGCGCGTGAAAAAGCCCGTGGTGCTAAAGCGATTGGTACTACCGGTCGTGGTATTGGTCCAGCATACGAAGATAAAGTAGCTCGCCGTGGTTTACGCGTAGGCGATTTATTCAATGCAGAAGACTTTGCAGCTAAGCTCAAAGAAGTACTTGATGTACACAACTTCACATTGACTAAATACTATGGTGAAGAAGCCGTCGATTTCGATGAAACCTTAAAAGGTGCCCTGGCCGTTGCTGATATTCTTAAAGCGATGGTGGTTGATGTTACTGACGAACTAGATAAAGCCCATAAAGCGGGCTTGCCAATCATGTTCGAAGGTGCGCAAGGTACATTGCTTGATATCGATCACGGTACGTATCCTTATGTTACGTCTTCTAATACCACAGTTGGCGGCGTAGCCACCGGCGCTGGTTTTGGTCCGTTAAAGCTAGATTATGTATTGGGTATTGTTAAAGCGTACACAACACGTGTAGGTTCTGGCCCTTTCCCTACTGAGCTTGATTGCGAAGTGGGTAATCATTTAGGCGTTAAAGGTCACGAGTTTGGTGCAACTACAGGCCGTAAACGCCGTACTGGTTGGTTTGATGCTGTAGCAATGAAACGTGCCGTACAGATTAACTCGATTACCGGTTTTTGCTTAACCAAATTAGATGTACTTGATGGCTTAGAGTCTCTACAAATTTGTATCGGTTATAAGGATGCAGACGGTAACGTGAAAGATGTTCCTCCTATGGCGGCTGACGGTTACGATAAAGTGACCCCAGTGTATGAAGAAATGCCAGGTTGGAGCGACAACACGTACGGTGTAACGACGTTTGAAGGTTTACCACAAGCTGCAAAAAATTATATTCAGCGCCTTGAGCATCTTACCGGTGTTCCTGTAGATATCGTTTCTACCGGCCCTGATCGTAACGAGACGATTGTTTTACGCAACCCATACGACGCGTAAACTAGCCCCGTCTAGTTAGGCTATTTGAAAGCCCGGTACTTATTTTAAGTACCGGGCTTTTTTGTGTAGGCAATAAACTGAGATTGAGGTAATAATTAAACATTAATTAACAAAATAATTGGGTTGTGGTTTATTGCCCTCATTACTATAAGATAAATATTGGCTTATTCGGTTGCGCCTGATCTTGAATTTAAAAACCAGCAGGTCAACAGTCTTCACATGCAGGTGGAATGTATTATGTCTAATCAACCAACGCTTCACGCCGTAGAACCCAGTTTTTGCTTTCTCGATACGGTAGCTTCGCTTCAAACTAGTTTTAGATCTGGCAAAACCCGCTCATTAGAATGGCGTAAGAGTCAATTAGATGCCCTAAAGCGACTGTTGATTGAAAACGAAAAAGAGATCTTACAAGCACTCCATCAAGATTTAGGCAAAAGCGAAAGTGAAGCTTACGTGGCCGAACATGGCTTTTTGCTATCGGATATTAAACATACCCTTAAACATTTAAATAAATGGATGCAGTCTCGTAAGGTATCAACTCCGCTTATTGCATGGCCGGGTAAGAGCTTTCAGCAACCAGAGCCTTTGGGTACAGTGCTTATTATAGGCGCGTGGAATTACCCTCTTCAGTTGTTGCTAGCGCCTTACATTGCGGCATTAGCGGCAGGTAACTGTGCGGTGTTAAAACCATCCGAATTATCTGTTGAAACCTCAACGATTGTGGCAAAACTTATTCCTCAATATATGGATACTTCGTGTGTTCAGGTGATTGAGGGCGGGAAGGAAGAATCGTCGGCATTACTTGCGTGTAAATGGGATCATATTTTCTACACCGGCGGCGAGGCGGTTGGCAAAATTGTTATGTCTGCTGCCGCTCGGCATTTAACCCCAGTTACGCTAGAACTGGGTGGTAAAAGCCCCTGTATTGTTGATAGCACTACCAACTTGAAAATTACTGCGCGCCGAATTGTATGGGGCAAATGGATGAATGCAGGGCAAACCTGTATCGCGCCCGACTACGTGCTAGTGGTGAAAGGCTTTGAACAAAAGTTAATAGACGCTATTAAAAAAGAGCTTAAATCCCAATTTGGTAAAAACCCTTTTTCGTCGAATGATTATGGAAATATCATCAATACCCGCCATTTACATCGATTACAAGGCTACCTCGATGGGGTTAATGTGGTTTACGGTGGCGATGTAAATGAAGCAAGACCCGCGATGACGCCCACATTGGTGCTCGACCCTGCGAAAGACAGTGCCATCATGCAAGAAGAGATTTTCGGTCCTATCTTACCCATAGTGCCCGTGAGCTCTATCGATGAAGCCATCGGTTTCGTTAACGACAGACCTAAACCTTTAGCCCTATATGCCTTTAGCGAAAGTGATAAAGTACTGAATAGTATTATTGAAAAAACCAGCTCTGGCAGTGTTTGCACTAACGATACGATGATATTTATGACTAACCCAGAACTTCCCTTTGGCGGCGTAGGTAATAGCGGTATGGGCAGCTACCATGGCCAAGCTGGGTTCGATACCTTTAGTCATTTAAAAACAGTGATGAAACGGGCTTTCGCGTTGGATGCACCCGTACGCTATGCACCGTTTTCTAAATTCAAATTATCGTTACTGAAGAAATTCTTATAGGATTCAATATATGGCGCAGCCGTTTCATTTAGCAATACCGGTTAGTAATCTTGCTAATGCAGAAGCTTTTTATGGAGAACTGTTAGGCTGTGAAAAAGGCCGCAGTGATAGCCAGTGGATTGATTGGAATTTTTTCGGTCATCAGTTGGTGACACACTGTGTTGAAAAGATGCCGTCACCGCCTTCCCATAATGGAGTTGATAGTCATGCTGTGCCTGTGCCGCATTTTGGCGTGGTGCTTGATATGCCGCAGTGGCAGGCGCTAGCCGACAAGGTAAGCGCTGCAGATATTGAATTTGTTATTGAGCCCTATATTCGGTTTAAAGATCAGCCGGGCGAGCAAGCTACTATGTTCTTTATGGACTACTGCGGTAATGCACTGGAGTTCAAAGCATTTGCCTCTATCGAACAGTTATTTGCGACTGATTAAAATCGATTTAACCCTGAGCGCTTTCTAGGTCGAAAGCGCTGCCACAACAGCACTATTCCAGTTAGCGTAAAAAGCAATGCGCCGGCGGAAAAGCCAATCAATAGTGGGTGATTGAAGTCACTGCGGTCTTCATAATCCATGATATGCAGCATCCACATAAAATCGAATAACCGCCAGGTGTCTGTTCTTACACGAAGTACGCTACCAGTGTTTGGATCGATATAAAGCCGTGTGTTTTCAGTATCATTAAATTGCACTTGCCAGATAGGCGAGGGAAGCTGCTGCACTTCTTGAGGTAACGTGGAAATAAAATCTATTTCACTCAAGGTGCCTGTCCCCGCGTATTGAACATTAGCGGCTTTTTGAATTTGTGTTTCGCTTAGTGGTGCCAAAATGGTCCCATTCACGGCATTGTAGCGAACAGTGGTGTTCTGCTGAGCCCCGTTTCCAGATATAGCTTCAGAGACTGTATAGACAGGTATTGCACGAGGTTTATCTTCATTCACAATCAACCGCTGGCTTAACGCTAATGTGGCGTCAGCACTATGAGAAGCAAGAACAGATTGTGGAGATTGAGTCGCGTGTTGCCAATTTGCTTGAAAGGTATGGCGAAGGTGCGCCCCGCGAACATCTTCAATAGGTAGCCACGCCATCACCAGACCACTGGCGAACCAAAGGGTAATTTGAATCGCCAGTATAAGCCCCAGCCAATTATGAACTGTGCGACATAGCTTATACATGGCTATTCCTTTCTTATGATTTAACAGTGCTTAACGTGCAGACACTATGCTTTTACCGCGCCCACTTGCTTCTGAAGCGGCTTCTACACCTTGCGCTGTACGCTTAATTAAGTGTACATCACCAAAGCGGCGGGCATCTATTGTGTAGCCCATGTCCGTTAATTCAGCCAATGTTGCCTCATCAAACCCAGGATGAACACGAATGGTATCTTTAGGTAGTAATTGGTGATGAAAGCGAGGAGCGTTAGCAGATTTTGTGGCATCAAAATCAAACAATAATGCGTTTAATAACGACTGTGCTACCGACGAAATAATGGTTGTGCCACCTGGTGAACCGGTTGCTAACACCACATCATCGCCCTGTTTTACAAGGGTAGGAGTCATTGAAGATAACATGCGCTTATAGGGCGAAATAGCATTAGCTTCTCCCCCAACAGCACCAAAGAAATTGGGTACGCCAGGCTTAGCACTAAAATCATCCATCTCATCGTTAAGCAAGAACCCGGCCCCAGCCACTACCACGCCACTGCCAAAAGTAAGGTTAATGGTGGTGGTATTAGCAATCGCGTTGCCCCATTTATCCATAATTGAAAAATGGGTGGTGTCTTCACTTTCTTTTAGGCCAGGTTTAACACTTGGCGTATCTGAAATACTATTGGGTTGAATAAGCGATGCGCGAGCCTTGATATAGTCAGGGGCAACAAGCTTAGCAACCGGTACTTCAACAAAGTCAGGATCGCCGAGGTATTCCGCTCTATCGGCAAATACGCGTTTACCAATTTCAGACATGACATGCAGGTATTCGGCGCTGTTATGTTCTGGCAGAGTATGATTGCTGCCGTAGCTTTCTAGCATGCCAATCCACTGCGCCACAGCTACGCCGCCTGAGCTTGGTGGCGGCGCTGTTACTAGGGTGTAACCTTGCCAATTAAGTTCAAGAGGTTTACGCCATACTGCTTTATAAGCCGCAAGGTCACTGTGGTTAATTAGCCCACCGTTTTCTTGCATAAAGGAAACAATTTTCTTGGCAACTTCGCCTTGGTAAAATCCATCTTGGCCATGCTGTTGAATCGCTTTCAAGGTAGTGGCTAATTCAGGCTGTTTAAACAAGGTATTGGCTTTAGCGTGTTCAAAGTAACTAGCAAAGTTGCTGTTTAAACCTTGCTCGCGGGTACGAGCTAAATAGCGAGTAATGTTACTGGCAAGTTTGTCAGGTACTAGAAAGCCATTTTCAGCCAGTTCAACTGCAGGCGCCACAAGGCGGCTCCACGGTAAGCTGCCGTACTTTTGATGCGCTGCCCACATGCCTGCAACCGTGCCTGGAATACCTGCTGCTTTCGCGCCAAAAAGTGATTCGTAAGGTTTCACATCCCCCTCGTCATCCAAGTACATATCTCGATGTGCATCAGACGGTGCCATTTCGCGGTAATCAAGAAAGTCAGTGCTGCCTTCAAACGCAATGGTCATAAAGCCTCCGCCGCCCACATTACCTGCTTCAGGTAGGGTTACTGCCAACACAAACTGCGCCGTAATGGCAGCATCTACCGCATTACCGCCGTCTTCTAAAACAGCATACGCGGCGTCGGCACTAAAGGTATCGGGCATCGCGACGGCTTGCTGTTGAGTTTGCGTTACTTCAACGCCTGTTTGACTACACGCTGTCAGAATTACAAATGAGAACAGAAAAAACGTTTTCTTCAACACCGTCTAACTCCTTAAAATTGAAAAACTTTGATAAAACTTACTATTAGAACTGTGAAAAATAGACTTAGCGTTAGCCTATCGTGGCTCGCACTAGCCAATCATAATAATGCTGGCAATGAGATAACCCACCAAAGTTAACCCGCCTGCCACAAGCGCGTAAGGAAACTGGGTTTTTACATGGGTTAATACGTCACAACCAGCGGCTAACGACGATACGGCAGTGGTATCGGAAATAGGCGAACAGTGATCGCCAAAAATACCACCACCTAAAATAGCTGCAACCACTAACGAAGGCGGTAATCCAAGGGTTTGAATTAGTGGCACGCCAATAGGAATAAGAATGGCAAATGTGCCCCACGAGGTGCCTGTGGTAAACGACATCACCGCCCCTGCAATAAACAACATAGGTACGATGAAAACAAGGGGTAGGTATTCACCCACCACACCGGCAACAAATACGCCAGTGCCTAAGTCTTTTAAACTATTCCCTAAGGTAAGAGACAGCAGCACAATGGTGACGAGGGGAAGCAATTCCCCCATGCCTTTAAAGCCGATTTCCACGGCTTCTTTATGGGTGAAGCGTTTGTGCCAAAGTAAAAGACCATAAGCGATAGCGGTGGCAAGTGCCGTGGCATAAAGCACAGATTTACTGCCACTGCCTTCAGATAAAGTGCCATTGCCGGTCCAAAACATAAAGCCCACCATGCTTAATACCATGGTAAGCAATGGCACTAACATGTAACGCGCTTTGGTGGCCGTTTCTGTTTGTTGGGGAATGTCTGTCTTCGACAGGGTTTTCTCTTCCACTGCCAATGGGCCGTGCACTTTGTCTGCAGCTATGGTGTAAGCCACAATCAGCAAGGTAAAAATAGCGTAGAAGTTAAAAAACACGCTGCCCCATAATATTGAGGCTGATGAAGCTGGCAGTTCGTAGGTGTCGAGCAAGCTTAATATGAATGCACCCCAACCATTGAGTAAAATGAGTATGCATACTGGTGCGCTGGTGGAGTCGATAATGTACGCTAAGCGGGCGCGGCTCATGCCGAAGCGGTCGAATAACCCTCGGGCAAAAATACCTGCCGTTAGCACACTTAAATTCGATTCTATAAATACCGCAATACCGGTAAACATAGTAAGGCTGCCAACTTGTTTCTTATTCTTAGCTACCCCTTTACCAACTAAGTAGTTAACCGTAGCCGTTACTCCGCCAGAGTCGCGAATAAATGCTAATAGCGCGCCTACTAATACAGAAAATAGAATGACTCGGGTATTACCTGGGCTGGAAGCGGTATCGACTACGCGTTCTATAGCATTTATTGGCGCAAGAAAGCTGGTGGCGGGGCTTGCAGTTAACAAAATAAGTG
>Ga0209404_10002181_pt1 | contig 12309 bp, 13 predicted proteins | sample TroAtlMetagenome_2_FD_187447 | JGI IMG/M metagenome (GOLD analysis project Ga0209404, IMG submission 187447) | Marine eukaryotic phytoplankton communities from Atlantic Ocean - Tropical Atlantic ANT8 Metagenome (SPAdes) (version 2) | ecosystem: Environmental > Aquatic > Marine > Oceanic...
TGATTTATTTAGCTTTACATTTCTTACTGTTCGATCCACTTCATTAAATATTTGATAAGGCATATTAAGACTTGAAGGAATATTGCTTTTAAATTTTGCATACTCTGAGCCTATTTCTAAGTTCCAACCATATATTGAATAAAACCTTTCATACAAAAAGAAATCTTTTGAATGTGACACTGGCCTTAAGGATCCTATATTTTTAAAATTCTTAGAAGAAAATAAGAAATTTCTATTTTCATAAATCATAGATAAACTAATAGACTGTTTTAGGTCTAAGCTTCTTCTTTTTAGATCAAGATATCTGAAACCATAATTTTGTATTAATGAATTGCCGCTAAAATCAGAATAATCTATATCTAGAGATATGAAATCATTGAAATTAATTTGCCCATCAAGATTGTATGCCCAAGAACTATCATCATCACCCATGGTTAAGCTATCAAATTCTAAATTATTCTTATCATCGTCATACTCAAAACTAAGAGACAAGCCCAATGAAGAATCTGAATAAATTGGCTCTACCTTAAAAAGACTATTCTCTGTTTTATTCTTAAATTTATAACTTATATCTAGACTCGAATTAGTAATTCCTAGATTAGGCGCACTAAAACTATCATTTTCATTTAAAGAAACTTCCCCTATCCAGAAAATAGGAAGATTAAAAATCTTAAGTTTGGCATTTTCTATAGTTAAATTTCTATTTGATTCGTTAAAAGTTGCATTTTCTGCTCCTAAACTCCAAACTGAGCTTTCTGCACAAGTAGTTACTTCTACATTCTTTAGTTCTAACTTCTCTTCTGTTGTTATAGCGCTTTCAAATTTAACAATGCTGTTATCCCCAACTTCCATTTGCCCATTTCTAATTTCTAGACTATTTACTGTCTCTTCTTCATGACATTCTGAATTGATAAGCGAAGAAGCTGACAAAAGAGCTAACAAAAACCAATTATGAACTTTTAACATATGCTTGTTATTATAGGACGTATATAAATGGAAAAAGTTTTATGAGCCTTAAAGATAAAGTTATTTTTATGACTGGTGGTAGTCGTGGAATTGGTCTTGAAATTGCACTAAGAGCTGCAAAAGATGGAGCAAAAGTAGCAATTGCCGCTAACACTACCGAACCTCATCCAAACCTAGAGGGCACTATATATACAGCTGCAAAAGAGATAGAGGAGGCTGGAGGAATGTGTTTACCACTAAAATGTGACATTAGATATGAAGATAGCATCTCAGAAAGTGTAGAGAAAGCTGCTAATGAATTTGGCGGTATAGACATTTGTATTAACAATGCTTCTGCTATAAGTCTCACTGGAACACTAGATACAGAAATGAAGAGATATGACCTAATGCACAATATAAATGGAAGAGGAACATTTTTAACAAGTAAGTTATGCATTCCATATTTACTTAAATCTTCTAATCCTCATATTTTGAATATTTCACCTCCTTTAGATATGGATCCTAAATGGTTCAAAAGCACGGTAGCTTATACGATAGCTAAATTTAATATGAGTATGTGTGTATTAGGTATGGCTGCAGAGTATGAAGGAAAGATAGCTATTAATGCATTATGGCCAAGAACGGCCATTAAGACAGCAGCAGTTGCTAATGTTCTGGGTGGTGATGAAATCTATAATAAATCTAGAAGCCCAGAAATTATGGCTGATGCAGCTCACATCATTCTAAATAAGGATAAAGATAAATTTACAGGAAATTTTGTTATTGATGATTCCATTTTAGCTGAACACGGAGAGACAGATTTTAGAAAATATGCAGATTATCCATTTCAAGATTTGATCCCAGACTTTTTTGTTCCTGAACATGCATATCCTGTCCCTAAGATAGTAAAAGATAATTGAAAAAAGATTTAGAAGCAGCCGCTAATTGGATTAAGAGCACTACTGGTAGTGATAAATATACAATTTCACCATTAAGGCAAGAAGCTAGCAGTAGAAGCTACTATCGAATAATTACAGATGATCAAAGTTATATATTAGCTATTCAATCAAAAGAAGCTCCGGAGAAAAACTCTGCAGCCTCTGGATCATCTCCTGCAAAGTTTTTATATGCAGCAAAATTACTTGAAAATAATTCTGTCAGAGTCCCAGAGATTTATGCTTTTTCAGAAGATCTACATTTTATGTTGCAAGAAGACTTAGGTGATATAACTCTAGATTCTCATAAAGAATTAGGCAATAGGTTAGTTTTAGAACAAGCTCTTGACCAATTAGCATTAATCTATTCTGTAGACCAAGATGTTCTTAAAGCTTTTTCTTACGATGATCTTTTTGAGCAAACTAACAATTTCTTGGATATTTATGAAGACAGAAATGTAAGTCTTAGCAAGAATGAGATTAGCTTGATCCACGCACTTAGAAAAAAATTAGTTGAGCTAATTATGGGACAGCCATTTTTACCAACTCATAATGATTTTGAAAGAAGAAATTTTATCTACTTTAAAGAACAAATTTATATTATTGATTTTCAAGATCTTAATGTTGGTCCAATAGGCATGGACTTAGCCTCTTTACTCTATGAACATGATTTTGATTATCCAGAAGTTCTGATAGATGAATTACTTCAGAAGCATTGTGAAAGAAATATATTAGGATTTGATGCAAAGCATGCTGATATTTTAATTAAGCAAGTATTAGCACATAGATCAATGCGATGTGTCGCTTTATTAAATGATTACAATAAACAAGGCAAACTACTTAATAGAAAAAATGATATTGATAAATTTATTAAGAGGATTCATTTAGGGCTAAATTCTTTAGGATTTACAGATGAGATGCATATTGTAGAGAAATTATTATGAAATCTATGATTCTTGCTGCAGGCTATGGAAAGCGCTTAGGGAATTTAACTCAGAATACCCCAAAACCATTAATTAAAGTCAAGGGTAAAGCCTTAATTGATTCTCACATAGAGAAACTTATTGCTATTGGTTGCAACAAGATAGTGATTAATGTTCATTATTTGGCAGAAAAAATAATAAAACATGTATCTGAAAAATATATTGATGCAATAGATATAGTCTTCAGTCATGAAGAAGATATATTAGGAACAGGAGGAGGTATAAAAAATGCTATTAAGCATTTTAATGAGGATGATTTTCTTGTAATCAACTCAGATATATATAGCGATTTAGATTATTCTTATTTTAATAATTTTTCTTCTCCTACTGTTTTCTCTATATTGAATGAAGAACAAGATGCAGGTGATTTTTCTATAGAATTAGGAAAAGTCATAATCAACAATCATAAGGATTATACTTGGACAGGATTTAGCGTTGTTAATGAAAAAGTATTTAATGATATTGAAGAAAAGTCCTTTCATTATTGGCATGATTGCCTATTAAAAATCGCTAAGAGTGGCGATCTAAAAGCAGATATTCTAGATATAAATTGGTATGATGTGGGAAGTGTCGACACCTTAGAATTATTAAACAGTGAATAAAATAATTGCTCCCTCAATTCTTTCAGCTGATTTTGCAAGACTTGGAGAAGAAGTCAGAAGTGTTTTAGATGCTGGCGCAGATTGGATACATTTTGATGTCATGGACAATCACTACGTTCCAAATTTAACGATTGGTCCTATGGTTTGTAAATCACTAAGAGAATTTGGAATTAAAGATTTTATTGATGTCCATTTAATGGTTGAGCCAGTTGATGATCTAGTAAAAATGTTTGCAGATGCCGGAGCAGATTTAATTTCATTTCACCCTAATGCTACCGAAAATGTTTCAGAAACCATAAAAAGGATAAAAGATTTAGGTTGCCAGACAGGAATAGCTATAAATCCAGCTGAAGAGGTCATGGTTGCCGAGCAACACCTTGAAGATATCGATTTAGTTTTACTAATGTCTGTCAATCCAGGTTTTGGTGGGCAAAAATTTATTGATAGTGTGCTTGGAAAGATATCTCATATGAGAAATATTATTGATAAGTCATCTAATCAAATAAGGCTAGAAGTTGATGGAGGAATTAACCCTGAAAATATAAGTATTGTTTCTGAAGCAGGAGCTGATACATTTGTTCTTGGTTCAGCAATTTTTAATACAGATGATTATTCGAATACTATTTCTACTCTTCGCAGCAGCATCTCTTAATCTAAATTCTAAAGAAATCTTTGTTTCTATAGCTGATAAGAAAATTTCTTTACAAGTTGCTGATACTAATGAGTTGCGCGCTAAAGGTTTGATGGGAATTAGAAGTCTTAATAAAGATGAAGGTATGATATTTTTCTGGCCTGATTCAGATAAAAGATGCATGTGGATGAAGAATACACCTATAGAATTATCAATTGCATTTATTAGCTCTAACCAAATGATTGCTGAGATAAGAGATCTTGAGCCTTACAGTACAGAATCAGTTTGCTCAAGAAGCAATGATATTGTTAGCGCAATTGAAATGAATAGAGATTGGTTTGTTAAAAATAATATTAGAATTTTTTCCAAAGTAAATATTCTCTAAATATATCTACTTAATGTTGTCATTATTTTAGATGTTATTGTCATCATTCCTTTTACAGGAGCAGGCAGATCTTTACTTCCATGGTCTTTAGCTTCTTGTCCGTGAATTTCTTCTTCTTCAAGCATCTTCTCCAGTATCTCTCTACTTTTTTTATCATCAGGCGACATCTCCTTTAGATGTCTTTTCAAATGTTCTACCACTTGCTTTTCCGTCTCTTCTACAAAACCTAGACTTGTTCCATCACCAATTAAAGCCGCTACTGAACCAAGAGTAAATGAGCCTGCATAATACAATGGATCAAGTAAAGATTTTCGGCCCCCTAATTCTTCAAGCCTTTTAGTGCACCATTCTAAATGAGCAAATTCTTCATCTCCTGCTTTGATTAAATGCTCTTTTACTTCTGGCGTTTTAGAGAAGAATGCTTGACCTCTATAAAGTGCTTGTGCAGATACTTCACCAGAAGCATTAACTCGCATCAATGAGATCGATTTTTCTTTATCTGATTGAGGTAAGCTCTCATCAGCTTCTGCTTTATCTTTATATGTAATAATTTTTAAGAAATGATTGAGTTCATTTGCAATTTTATCGTTAAGACTCATAAACTTCTCCAATATCTGTTCTAAAAGTCATGCTATCAAAATTTATTTCTCCAATATTATCGTAAATATATCTTTTACAGTCATCTATAGAGTCTGAAGAATAGTTTAATGAGAAAACTCTACCACCATTAGTTACCAATTTACCATTTATAGATTTTGTTCCAGCATGAAATAGTTTCGCATTTTTAATGTTGCCAATATTTATTGGAACTTCATTTTTATATGAATTTGGATAACCTCCTGAAGCTATTACTACACCCATTGTTGCTCCAGTCTTCCATGTTATTTTAGGCTCTTCCCCGTTCAAAGCTTGCAATATAGCATCCAAAAGATCTGATTCCATTTGCATCATTAAGCATTGAGTTTCAGGATCTCCTAAACGACAATTGAATTCCAGAACCTTAGAAATATTGTTTTTTACCATTAAACCAAAATACATAAAACCATAATAATTAATCCCTCTATTCTTTAATCCAGATATTGTTGGCTTCACAATTGTCTCTACAATATTATTTTTTAAATCTTCATTCATGAAAGGAGAGGGAGACATACAACCCATGCCTCCAGTATTTGGACCTTTATTACCTTCAAGGAGCGGCTTGTAATCAATGCTAGTTTCAAATGGAATGAAAGAATCAGGAGTCAATATACCCATAAAACTAAGTTCAGTACCAAATAAACATTCTTCAATAAGAATATTTTTACCTGCAACTCCAAATTTAGAGTCCTCCATAACTTCTTTAACCCATTCTTTTGCTTCTTCTAATCTGTTAGTAACTAAAACTCCTTTACCTGCAGCCAATCCATCAGCTTTTAAAACTATTGGAAAATTAGATTTTTCAAGGTGATCTATTGCTTTATTCGGTGATGAAAAAAATGCTGCTTCCCCAGTTGGAATATCATTTTCAAATAGAAATTCTTTAGAAAATATTTTTGAGCCTTCAAGTTGCGCTCCTTTAGTATCAGGACCAAAGACAAGAACACCAGAATTTGATAAATAATCTTTAATACCATTTACTAGTGGATCTTCAGGGCCAACAACCACTAATTCAATATTATTTTCTTCGACAAATGATCTAATCATTGGAAAATCATTAGAAGAAATAGCTACATTAGTGCAACCAGTTTCTAGTTCAGTTCCTCCATTGCCTGGGGCAACAAAAACTTGAGTCACTTTTTCTGATTGTTGTAATTTCCATGCAATTGCATGTTCTCTGCCACCCTGTCCTATAACTAAAATATTCATTAATGTTTAAAGTGTCTAACGCCAGTCATAGTCATAGATATCTTATGCTCATCTACTGCCTTAATAACTTCATCATCTTTAACTGAACCGCCTGGTTGTATAATATGTTTTACACCTTTTTCAGCAGCTAAATCAATATTATCTCGGAAAGGAAAGAAAGCATCAGAAGCTAAAACACAATCACTAACATCAAGATCTTCTTCTTCTGCTTTCATGAATGCTATCTTTGTACTAACCACTCTGCTCATCTGTCCAGCGCCAATACCAAGAGTCATTTTATTTTTAGCAATAACAATTGCATTTGATTTCACATGCTTGGCAACTTTAAGAGCAAAAATCATATCTTTTAAATCTGTTGTATCAGGTTTTTCTTTTGAGACTGTTTCCAGCTTAACTTCTGAGAAATCAATACTATCGACTTCTTGAGATAAATGTACTCCGGAAAAAGACTTTAACTCCTTTGTTACTGAATCCATTATTTGGGCCTTTAGAACCCTAATATTTGGTTTTGTTTTTAATATTTTTTTTGCTGCTTCATCAAAATCAGGAGCAATAAGAACCTCTATGAATTGGTTATCTACCATTCTCTTAATAACATTTTCAGTAGCAGTTTTATTTAGTGCTATGACGCCACCAAATGCAGATGTCGGGTCAGTAGAGAATGCTTTATCATATGCTCTTTGTAAGTCATCGTCTGAGGCAACACCGCATGGATTTGTATGTTTCACGATACAAACGGTTGGGTCATCAAAATCAGCACTACATGACCATGCAGATAATGCATCAACTACATTGTTATATGATATTTGTTTTCCTTGTAGGGGCCTTTTAAAGTCTATTGGACATTCTTCTTCAACAAAAAAATCTGCATTTTGATGCGGATTCTCACCATACCTTAAATCTATTTCAACAGGCTCTGATATTTTACTTAACCAACAAGCAACATCTAGATCATATTGTTGAGTGGTAGCAAACACCTCTAATGCAAAATCTTTTGAATCTTCTTCATCAATACCCTCAGTTCTAATTAATGCATAGTCCTCTGGTTTACATACAACTAGAGTATGTTTAAAGTTCTTTGCTGCTGCCCTAAGCATTGCTGGGCCACCAATATCTATTTTTTCAATGATCTCTTGTTCCGAAGAATCTTTAGCAACTTCTTCTGCAAAGGGATACAAATTAACTACAACAAGATCTATCTTCTTGGCTCCAAATTTTTCTAATTCTTTCTGATCTTTTTCACCGCGAGCAAGAATACCTGCATGAATCTTGGGGTGTAAAGTTTTGACTCTACCATCAAACATCTCAGGTGAGTCTATATAATCTGATACCTCAGTTACTTCAATTCCATTTTCGATTAGATGTTTAGCTGTACCTCCTGAGGAAAGTATCTCTACATTGTTTTTAGCTAGATAATGTGCAAGCTCTAGTATGCCTGTTTTATCATAGACACTTAAAAGAGCAGTTTTAATTTTTATCATTACAGCAATCCATATTTAGCCATTTTTTTTCTTAGCGTACCTCTATTTAACCCAAGTATTTCACTTGCTTGCGATTGATTGCCTCGACATTTTTTTAACACCACTTCTAGAAGAGGTGGTTCAATTTGACTTAATGTCAAATTGTATAATTCAATTGGATTTTGACCATCGAGATTTCGATAGTATCTTTTGATAGCTCTTTTAACTTCAGTTCTTAAACTTCTCTTTTTTGTATTAAACTTCGTTGACATCTAAATGGTATAATTGCTTTTCGTAATGAAAACAGCTTCAATTTTCCTTAAAAAAAAACTAGAAGAAAATATTGATCATTTTTTAGACAATAGTCAAATACATTATTTGAAAAAAGTACTTAAAATTAATGATGGCGAGTATATTTACGTATACGATGGTCAAGGAAATAGAAATCTAGCCATATTTAATGGTAAAAATTCTATAAAGATAGTAGAAAAAGAAAATCAGAAGAGAAAATTTAAAATAACAGCTCTTGTTCCTCTTCTTAAAAAAGCACAATTCGAGTTTCAGTTACAAAAAATAGTAGAAGTAGGCGTGAAAGATATTGTTTGTTATATTTCAGCTAAAACTAAAGATCAATATAGTTTAAAAAAAGAAATAGAGAAGATTGAAAGATATCAAGAAATAATAAGATCTGCATTTTTACAATCAGAAAACTTATATTTACCTAAAATTTCTTTTATAGATTCGCTACGTTCTTTCAATATAAAGCAATTCCAAGAAATTATTGTATTGCATCAAAATGCTAAAGAGGTTTTAGGCGTGAATATAGATTGTGATTTAATCATTTCAGGAGGAGAATTTGGTTTTGATCAATCTGAAGAAGAATTTCTTTCACAAAATCAAGCAACTTTTTTTAATTTAGGCGAAAATATACTTAGAGCTGAGACTGCTCCAATAGTCGCTTTATCAAGGATAAATTTTTAAAGAAATGAAAGTAGGTTTTATTATCAATGATCTAGATTCAATGAATCTTAAGAAAGATACTTCTGTATATTTAATGAAAGAAGCTTTTGATCGTGGCTATGAAGTAAGAATTTTTGATGTTTGTGATGTGACTTATAAAGATAATGATCTTTATGCGAATTCTAATAAAGTTCATTTTGATAACTCTGATAGCTTTAAATTTTCTTTACAGAATCCTGAAAATACTAAAATCAAAGAACTGGATTATGTGATTAATAGAGTAAACCCACCATTTAATAAAGAATATCTCTATCTAACACAATTGCTTGAAGTATCAGGAGTTGATTGCATCAATTCAGCAAAATCTTTGCGAGAGAATAATGAGAAATTAATTATTCTAAATTTTCCAGATTTAATACCATACACAAAAGTTACTAATTCACTAGATGAGATTAAAACTATTTTTGAAAAAGGTTTTAAGAGAGTGGTTCTTAAACCGCTAGATGGCATGGGAGGTAAATCTATATTCTTTATAAATAAAGATGATAAAAATCTTAATGTTGTTTGGGAGACTATTACACAGGGAGGTAGAAAGCATATTATTGCGCAAGAATATGTCGATGCTTCTAAAGAAGGAGACAACAGACTTACTTTTATAAATTATGAGTTATTACCAAAGAAGCTTGTTCGTTTAGCTTCAGATAGTGATTTTCGAGGAAATCTTGCAGTTGGAGCTACTTCAGAAGTAAAAGATATATCTGATTTTGATAAAGATATAGCAACAAAAATTATTCCTTACCTAAAAGAAAATAAAATTTATTTTGCTGGGGCCGATTTATTGGGAAATAAACTATCAGAAATTAATCTTACTTCTCCTACATGCCTGCAAGAAATCCATAGAGGATCTGATATAAAACCTGGAGCAGTTTTCTGGGATAATTTAGAAGAGAATAAAAATTGAACAAACAAGCAAATGTCGTGCTTAGTTTAGATTTTGGAACAAAAAAAATTGGACTTTGTATAGCAGAGACTTATACGGGCCAAAGTTCACCATTACCGGTCTTAAAAAATGATGAACGTTTATTTAATAATTTAGATGAAGTTATTAATGAATGGCTTCCTAATTTTTGCATTATTGGTAAACCAAAGGAAATGAAAGAAAACTTTAAAGAAGCATATAAAATTTTTTTTAGAACCTTTAAAAAAAGATATGGAATTAACATTAAAGAAGTAAATGAAGATTTTACAAGCCAAGCTGTAGCTAAAGAAAAAAAGAAGCAAGAATATGATTCATATTCTGCAGCATTAATATTTGAAGAATGGTTTAATCATAATAATGGCTAATTTAATACCTAGAGATTTTATTGATAGACTTGTTAGCGATTCAGACATCGTTTCTGTATTGAGCTCTTATTTAGATCTTCAGAAAAAAGGCAACAACTATGTCTGTAGATGTCCATTCCATGAAGAGAAAACAGGATCTTTTACAGTCAGCCCACAAAAATCAATATATCATTGTTTTGGTTGCGGAAAAGGAGGCAACGTTCTTACATTTATTCAAGACTATGAAGGCCTCAACTTTGTAGAAGCCGTTGAGAAATTAGCAGAAATAAATAATGTCACAGTGCCAAGAGAATCAGGATCGAATGCAGATAACTACTCCAATATATATCAATTAAATCAAGTTCTGGCAGATAATTATTTATCCGCTCTAAAGGATAAAAAAAATAAGCCTGTCGTTGATTATTTAAAAGAAAGAGGAGTAACAGGTGATACAGCAAAGAAATTTTTAATTGGTTATGCTGATTTTGATCAAAGAGAGTTAAAGAAAAAACTAATAGATCAATTTAGTGAAGCAACACTCTTAAAAAGTGGTAATTTTCTTAAAAATGAAAAAGGAATATACCCTTTTTTTAGAAATAGATTAATGTTCCCTATTAAGAATTCTACAGGGAAAATAATTGGTTTTGGTGGAAGAACAATCGATGATTCTATGCCTAAATACTTAAATTCAAAAGATAGTAAATTCTTCAATAAATCTAGAGAGCTCTATGGCTTTCACTCAGCAAAACAAGATCATAAATTTGATTTTTTTATAGTTACAGAAGGTTATATGGATGTTGTTATGCTATCGCAACATGGAATAGAAAACTCTGTTGCATCTTTAGGAACAGCCTTTTCTATAAGCCATTTACAAAAATTATTTAAATTAAAAAGAAAAATAGTTTTTTGTTTTGATTCAGATGAAGCTGGACTTAAAGCAGCATGGAGATCATTACAATTTTCTCTTTCGCAAGTATTTGATGATAAGACGGTTCGATTCTTATTTTTACCAGAAGGAGAAGATCCAGATTCTTTTGTTAAAGAAAATGGACAAGAAGCTTTTTTGAAAAAGATTGAAAGATCAATGGTAATAGAAACTTTTGTATATCAGTTTTTAAAAAGAGGCAGGAATTTAAATTCACCAGAAGATATCAGATTAATTATTTTTGATTTTAAAAAAATAATTGCAACAACAAAATCAGAGACTCTAAAAGAAACTCTATTACAAAAATTTACAAAAGAATTGAAAATAAAAAAAGAGCTATTGCTTACACAAGATGCGCCACAAAAGAAAATTTTAAAACCTTTAACTAGAAAGAAAGAAAAAATAGATTTTGATAATCAATTTTGTCTAATAATCTATTTATACGAGAATTTTTCTCAAATAATTAAGAACTCTACTAAATCATTTGAAGATTTTCTTCTTAATACCGAAAACGATAAACTGAGTGATTTAAGAGAAACAATAAAATCTATTTCTAATGGAGATCAAGCTCATAAAGAGTTATCAATATACGCAAAAGCTATGATGATAGATATACATTTATCTGATGAAGAAGCACTAAATGAATTTAACAGAGCCACTGATAATATTAGACTGGAATTTGATAAATCATTTTTAGAGTATTTAAAAGAATTAGCAAATACGAGGGAATTAACAGCAGAAAGAAAAGAAAATCTGCAAAAATTGTTAAATTTGAGTGATAATATCTCAGTTCAGGAAGAGGAGCTTATAAAATTTCTAAATACTTACGCTTGATTTTTAGATTTTAATTAGCATATAGAGACTCATGGCAGAAAAAATCAATCCAATAGAAAAAAGCAACGCATCAACTGATATAGCTCAATTAATTCAGCTTGCAAAAGATCAGGGATATCTAACCCATGCCGATATTACAGATACATTACCTGATGGCTCTACAGATGCAGATAATTTTGAAGAGATTGTTCAAGTACTCAAAGATATGGGCATTAAAGTCTTTGAAGACACTCCAGATCAAGATGAATTAATGCTTGGAGAAGATGAAGAAACTGATGAACTTGCAGCAGAAGATGCTGTTGCAGCACTTTCTCAAACAGAAATAGAATCTGGCAGAACTACTGATCCAGTAAGAATGTATATGAGAGAAATGGGAAGTGTAGATCTTCTTACTAAAACTGGAGAAATTGATATTGCTAAAAGAATAGAAGCAGCGATGAAAGAAGTTCTTGCACTCTGTGCTGAATATCCTCTTTGCATA
>Ga0209404_10002189_pt1 | contig 12293 bp, 17 predicted proteins | sample TroAtlMetagenome_2_FD_187447 | JGI IMG/M metagenome (GOLD analysis project Ga0209404, IMG submission 187447) | Marine eukaryotic phytoplankton communities from Atlantic Ocean - Tropical Atlantic ANT8 Metagenome (SPAdes) (version 2) | ecosystem: Environmental > Aquatic > Marine > Oceanic...
ATTGAAATCAACTATTCTTTATGCATTACATAATGCAAATAAAGATTAACATTGCATCCATTCCTCTCCAGGCATCCTAGTGTATAAGACCTGGTGTGCAAACTATGCACTCTTACTTATCAACTGCATTTCTAACTATGCAAATTGTCCAAATGGCGAAAGCTATTATCCCTTGTTTTCACGCCAATATGGATGAAAGCAAAATGTATCACGTAGGTGCTACATGGGTATCAGAAGATGGTCTTACAGATAGACATAATTTAGAACTACGTTATACACGTAATTCTGAATATTTAGCTATCCAAGGAGAACAGCAATTGGATGGAAGTTGGATGTTTGAAGAACCTAATGGTACTCAACATACAATCTCTAAATCTAGATATGATGCCTACATGAAAACTAAAAAGAAGCATGCTGATGATTACAACAATCTTTGTAAGAAAGCAGCAGAAGCTGGTGTTTATAAAGAGGTTATAGACGCTAATCCAGCATGAGACTAAACTTATTATGAAGTTACGTAGACCTCTAATTAAACAGAGGTCTTACCTCATGCCAAAAGAAATAGATACAGAACTTGTTCGTCAAACTATGGAAGTAATTCCAGAACATACATGGCCTGTAGTAATTGATAAATTATCAACTCAGATAATTGCTGCAATGCCCTCTGAATATATACAGAGACTTACAGGCGATCCGTTAGGTTTTGAACGAGCAGAAGAAATCCTCCTGAATTTCTATCTACAATCAGAAGAAAAACGGGAGGATATTATCTGTGATTCTTTTGGGTTCGTTGGTGCTGAAACAATCCTTCATTATTTAGATGGATTGGAACTTGATAAAATCCCTGTTCCTAAGCAACAATAGAACGAGAATAAAACTTACTTCTATAACGCAAGGGTTTATGTTCAGCTAGTTTTTCTAGTTCAGGAGAGTATTGAGTTGCACTATCATCTCTGATGTAGGCAACACCTCTGTACACAAGTTTAGTCATGTCGGTAGCCTTTGATACTAAATTGATATTATGTCATTCCATAGAATGCTGTAGTTCAAGCTGTAACAAAGATTACAAACTTAACAATTCATTTACAATTCTACACAAATGCAACCTTTTAGCAGAGGATATTCACCATGTCCTATATGTGGTGAGAAAACTTGGGCTGTAAAAGAATCTCGAACTAGCGGTACAACTAAAGATTATTTAAGAAGAAGAAGAAAACGTTGTTCTTCTTGTAATCATGCAGATACAACGTATGAAATTACAGGAGAACAATATCAAGAATACTTAAATAATAAAAAGAATATAGATAAAATAAGAAGCTTTCTAGAAAAGAAAAGAGCCTGTTTTGAATGTGTTCACTATTATCAATCAACTTGTAATTTAGATATACCTGAGCTTGATGCAGAAGAATGTACTTATTATTCAACTAAATAATTGCAATTTATTATAAAAAGATTAATATTTAAGAATCTTGATTAATAAAAATGTCATACGTTATAGCATGCTGGAAGGATGGCCTTCCATACGGAATCAAAGTAGGTAAGGAAGCATTTCAATTGATACCAATTGATTCTCCCAAGAATGTATCTAGGTTGTTTAACACTCCTTATCGTTCTGCAATGCAAAAATTCCTAACTTGGATTGAAGAAAATGACGACCAGCTTAAGCATGAAGACCTCTCTATTCAAGACTACGGCAGATTCTATAGATGAATCATGGCTTATATTTGATTTAGAGTCCGATGGCTTATACAATGATGTTACAAAAATCCACTGTTTGGTTATTTATGACCTTCAATCAAGACGAACTTTTAGCTATGGCCCTGATGCTATTAGTGATGCTATCCGTCACCTGGACTCAGCTACTGTATTAATCGGTCATAACATTCTGTTTTATGACATACCAGTATTAAAAAAATTACATTCAATTAATTTCAAAGCAAGAGTAATAGATACTCTTATCTGTACCCGCCTTATCTGGCCCAAAGAAACTCTGTATGATCTCGATGATGAACAGTATCAAGAGGTTCCACCGAAACTCAAAGGTTCTGCCTCACTCAAAGCATGGGGCTATCGCCTCTCAGATAAGAAGATCGAATTCCACGACTTCAAAGAATATTCTCAAGAGATGCTGGACTATTGCATCCAAGATGTTCGAGTTACCCAAAAGCTCTGGGAACATATCATATGTCAAAGATATCCCCAACCTGCCCTGGTGCTTGAACATAAATTTGCTGAGAAGATCAACAAACAAATTAGAACTGGTATTCCATTCGATGTGGATAAATGCCTTGATTTGGTGGATGATCTTAGAGGAAAGAAACAAAAACTTGAAGCTGAATTAAAAGAATTATTCCCTCCAATTAAAAGATCTGAGTGGTTTACTCCTAAAGTAAATAACAAAAAGAGAGGGTATGTAAAGGGCGTTCCATTTGAAAAGGTAAGCTATGACGAATTCAACCCAGGATCTCGTAAACAAATTATTGAACGTTTACAACGAAAGTACCAGTGGCTCCCAGAAGGAAAAACTGAGAAAGGAAATCCAAAGCTTGATGATGAAGTCCTCGAACAACTTCCCTTCCCAGAAGCTAAAGCACTGGCAGGATACATGCTTGTTAACAAGCGATTAGGACAAATCGCTGATGGTAATAATGCATGGCTCAAGCTAGTTAATAATGAAACAGGAAGGATGCATGGTGATGTCATTACTAATGGCACTATCACGGGGCGATGTTCACATCGAAATCCCAACTGCTCCCAGGTAGTTGCCAATGGCAAACCTTATGGCAAAGAATGTCGTTCCTTGTTCCATGCTCCTTATGATTGGGATCTTATTGGTGTAGATGCTAAAGCTCTCGAACTCCGTTGTCTCGCAGGGTATTTGGCACTATGGGATGATGGTAAGTATGCCTCTATGGTTATCAACCCAGAGGTAGACATTCACACCTATAACCAAGAACAGTTTGGTGTCTCCTCCAGGGACATAAGCAAACGTCTACTTTATGGGATGTTGTATGGCTGCGGTGCAGCTAAAGCAGGAACTATCATTGATCCAAATGAAAAGGACTTTGATAAATTAAAACGATTAGGCAGAAGTGCTATTAATGGTTTTATGCGTGGTGTTCCAGCACTAAAGAAACTGAAAGATCAAATAGAAGAAACGATCTCTAGTCGTGGTTATCTAATTGGTTTAGACAGACGCATCCTTCATTGTCGCTCTGCTTTCAAAGGTTTAAATGTTTTATTACAATCGGCTGGAGGTATTCTCATGAAACAAGTTGTTGTAAACATTCATAACAATATTGAAAATAACTTAAAGCTCACTCATGGGAATGGGTGGGAACAGTTGTTAATGATTCATGATGAAGTTCAGCTTACATGTCAAAAACAACATACTGAAAAAATAAGGGAACAGGCAATGATAGCCTTCCCTCAAGCTCAGGAATTCTTTAACTTTAGATGTAAAATCGAAGGAGATTCTTGTATTGGTAGCAATTGGTCAGAGACACATTAGAATAACGTCCTGAGTATGACGCTAAAAGACTTTCAGTTCATTCTCAAATCATCTTATGAATTTCATTACTGTGTCAGCTAAAGCAGTTGACAAACCACAAGTTCTCAAATCTAGAATACCTTGCACAGTTTGCAATGTAGAAATCCCTGCTCCTAATTACAGAGATAGAAAAACAGGAGAAATTGTAAATCGTAAAGGTTTTACTAATGTTTACGCTAATTTAAAAATATGGGGTCCAAATTCAGAGCTTCTATCTAGTGCTCCAGAAGGACAACATATGCTTATCATTGATGGTGAACTATTAATTAATTACAATAAAGAAACTCAAACTAATGAGATCGAAATAAAAGCTAAAGCAATAGCTCCTTACCAAGAATCATGGACACCTGTTAATAATGTAATTCTTTCAGGAAGAACTGCTCTTGACTTTGATCCTAATGATCCTAAGCAACGTAATTATAGAGCTACATCATCAGGATGGGTCTTTGCAGAACAACGAATAGCTGTTCAAAATAGAGATATTCCTGCATATCCTGATCCTTATACTTTTAAAACTGCTTATGACACTAATGCTGAATTTAGAGGAACAAATTGGGCAAATCTAATTGCAAATCATTTACATAAAAAGCAAATTCCTTTATCAATTAAAGGTTCTTTAATAACAGAAGTATCTGAAATCGAAGGACAAAGTCCTAGATATTATCCAAAGATTTTATTAGCTAAGAAAAATGCCATATTGGTACATTCTCTTAAGCCAGTAGAATCACAAACTGTTAAGCCACAACAGCCAAAACCACAGGCTCCGCCTACAGTTATAACAGAAGACGCATGGAATGATCTTCCAAGTTTGGCTCCTGATCCAACTCCAACTCCACCTGTAAATCCAACTCCGATAGCTATCGCTACTCCGAATACAGACAACGAACCTTTCTAACTTCTAGGCAACTCAGATTGATTTTACCTCTGTTGTAAGTCGGGGAGATTTTTCTCCCTCCTAGAATTTTTTACTCTTTATTCTTATGCCATCTACGATGACTCCAACGAAGAAACCTACGGCACTCGCCACAACCAGGAATTTAAATTCTTTTCTCATGTTTAAAGAGAAGGAATTTATTAAAGACATAAAGTTTGTCACAATGCAGCCTTTGAACAAATCAAAAGTTCGAGGTTGGTTTATTGAAGAGGATGATTTTGAAGCATGCAAATGGGATGCTAAGGAATCTGATTTTGATAAAGATACTATTCACTTTGGCTATAAACAAACCTTTGGAATGGGTGATAAAGCCAAAGTAAAAGTAGGTGTTAATTTTACTAAACCACGAATTCAAATCATTCTTCGTTCTCCTTTGATGATTGAAGAAGCTAGTTGGCCTAATACCACTATTGGTACATGGAGTGATCCTGAAGCAAAAGCACTTTGGGATAACGACAAAGTAGCTGCATCAGTATCGAAGATGAAAAAAGAATCTTATAAAAATAAATACCAAGCTAGAACTAAGTACTTAATTTATGTACTTAAAAAAGATAATACACCTGCTCATCAAATTCCTATTGTCTTAACCATTAAAGGTTTAAATGGAATTGATCTTAGTGAAAAAGTTAAACTTTTCCAAGATCAAATGGGTACTTGTTTATCTAAAGCTTTAGGACAAGAAGCTCCTCTTAAATATAATGAGAAGTTCTTTGCTACTACAGTATTTATTCCTGATTTAATAACTGATCTTCGAGGAACTAATCAGAATGAAATTTGTGCTATTGAATCATTCGATGCACCTGATTACAGTACACAAGAAACTGCAATTGAATCATTAGATCGTCTTACAATTCCTGATGAAGCTAGACAACTTACTTGGGAACAACAAGAAGATACTTGGTACAAGGAATACATCAATCAGCATTATGCACAAGATGTCAAAAACATAGCTGGTTATGGCTTAAAGCCTGGCTTAAGTATTCTTCCTGAAGGAACAGATGACTCTAAAGCTTTAGCAGCTACTCCAGTTAATGTAGATACTGGAGAAGACGCTTCTCTATGATTTAAGTACTGCATTATCGGGGCTAATTAGTTCGCTAATTAGTCCTTTTATAATGGCATTACGTTGTGTTGCTAACTTTGCAAGGTAAGTCGCTACATGTTTTAAAGCGTCTTTATCTTCACAGTTATCAATACTTCTTCTAAATTTCTCAAATAAGAACTGATCTTCTAAAGAAATTTTGTATTCTAAATACTCTAATTTTCCCGAAGTTTCTTTCTTCATTTAACTTTTTTCTTTCTCTATTCTACATGCATCCAAGGTTACAAACATGCTACACAAGTTCGGTCCTCTTACCTTAATGGGTGCTGGTATATTTACAGCAATAGGTAATCCAATTACCTTAGCAGCTGTTAGTTATGCCACCTTTAAATTAGGTAAATCTATTTATAAGAAAGCTACAAAACCAAGTAGGATTCTAATGGAAGAAGAGCATGATCTCTTCATTTAATAACAACAGCATTCTCAATTAATTTTTGAATGCTAGTAGACATAGTTCTATAACTACTGCCTACATAAATCTGACCACTGACAACAGCTATGGTCATGATACACCAGAAGATGTAGTACCACTGTGCTTTAATCTGATGGTTCAAAAGAGCCTCCGTGTTCTTCCCCAACATAACTCAATTTCAATTTACTAATGAAAGAAACTTATTCTGAGCTTAATGCAGCTCAACAAATAATCTATACGCCTTCCATGATTGGTAGAGCGTTTTCTGATTTTGAATTTGGTGATATCTCTGGTATCTATCGTGTAGGAAGCAAATGCGTTGTTCTAAGGAATGACGGATATGAATGGAGCTATCCTGCAGGAGATATTAGGGAAGCCTATACAAAATTCATTGGAAGGGAAGTTCCTTTCTTTGATTATCTTGGACCTAACTATCGTGGACCTATACCTTGGACACATAAACCAAATACGTTTGTCTTATTAAAAGGTTGGCATTACTCATCCAAGGATTCTTATAAGAAACCTGAAGCACAAATGCAACGCTCATGGATAGATAGCTTCAATAATCTTACGGATTTAAATTCATTAAAAGCTATTGTTGAAAACTTTAATGATGATGATCCAGATGAAGCCGTTATTCCTGATACAAAGGAAGCATTAGGACATGTCATTACTCCTGATAAGTATTGCTCTTGCCAAGCTTTCCAAAAACAATTAAATAACTTAGATGAATTCCGAGAAGAATTCTCTAAAGATTATCAACCTACTTGTAAGCATCTTGTTTGGTACAAACTCTTTAGAAATTTTCAAAAGAAACGTATTGACTTAACGAATAGTCTTCCTGGAGGAGAACAAAGAAAGGTAGCAGTATGGTTCTATACACCAATGACTAATGGTAGTACTAGCCCTAATGGAACTTTTCAACTTTGGTGGACAAGAGATGGACTCTATTCAAAAGACCCTAACTCTTGGACAAAATATAAATCATTAACACAATATGACGCTTGGGAATATTTGTTTAAAATGATAGATAAAGGTTTCATTCCTTATGAAGGATCCTTACATCCAAAAGTCCAAGCAATCCATGAGAAAAGTATTACTGGATGCTCTAATAGCTCATGCTAACGGGCATATACAAAAGCATAAAGCTAACGTTGAAATCTATCTTCAGAACTCTACGGGTATTGGAGAACACTCTAATATCCTTGAAGCAATAGAAGGGGAGATCAATGAAATTGCTAGGTATGAAGAACAGTTACAAGTAATAGAAAAACATTTTCCTTTAATGTAAATGTCCTTTAAGTTATGACATAAAACTGACTTCAATCTAAATCAATCCAAATGAATTCAATCCAATCTCCAACTTCGATTACGAAGGAACCAGAAGCTATGTCTTTCTGGGAACTACATAATCATATTGAAGCAGTAACTAAAACAATTCCTTTATTAGATCCAGAATCTAAAGAGATTGTTATTGCTGATTTAGCAGCTCTTGTATCTTCACGTTCAATTAAATTTGATGAACTTTATGTTACATTCAAAAATTTAGATAAAGAGATTAAATCTCTTAAGGAAGATGAGGCTGAAATTACTAAAGAACGTAGATCTAAAGAGACTACTTTTAAAGATCTTAAGAGTTCTATTAGACAAATTAGAAGGAGCTTACCAGAAGGAAAAGAATACAATTCTCTTTCTGGAAAATTTTCTCAATTCATAGTTACTCCTATTACTCCAGGACAAGCTTATGCTCTAAAAGTAATTGCTACTAAAGATTATTCTGAATTTTCTAAAGAAGATCAGGAGAAATACTTTATCCAAAAAGAAGTAACAATTACAGAGAAAGTCGTGTTAACGTCTATCTCAGGTAAAGAGATTAAAACAACATCTTCTGAACCTAAAATTACATCCCAAATTATTCTTCATGAAGATGCAGTCATCAACGCTTACCAAGCCAAAGAGCAACTCCCACATGGAATCAGAGTCATTCAAAACTATCGCATTAGATCCAAACGTATCTCTAAAGACATGGACTTGGCAACATCCAAATATACAGCCAACTTTCTTCGAGAACCTAGTAGTACCAATTGATGCGGAGGATGCTCATCTACTTATGTGCTGTCATCAGCATACGGAAAAAGATTTTGATCTTCAACTTAAAGTTATTGAATCAGAGTTAGAAGAGTATCTAAATCAACCAGACCTTCCTGTTGTTGGTGATCTTATTACAGAGAATCGTGCAGCTCAAGTAAAATTCTTACGTAGTAAGCGTTATCACCACAACGCCTGGTGTTGCTATTGGTATTGGATGCAAAAGGAATCTAACCAGAATCAAAAGAAAGCTAAGCGTAAAAACAAGACTCAGAAATAATTTCATATAGAATAGAAATATTAATAGAGGAGTTCATGGAGAAAGATCCAGCTAATCTATACGCTTTACTCGCTGGGTTTACTCAGGAAGGGACTCCTCTGGAGGCTTTGATTGGTAGCAAAATCGAATGGGGTGTAACTGTTTTAACTGCTGCAATGCTTGCTAATGAAAATTTAGCAGGAAGTATGGAAGCACAAGAAATGGTAGATGGTGCTATCAATTACTACAATTTGATTCAAGAACGTTTAGCGTATTACAGACAAAACCAAGTGCATGCTTTAGAAAAGATGATTGATAAATAAATTTTTGCTATCTTTTAGTTAGTAATAAATTTCTTGATGCTTACTGATCCTCCGCATATTTTATTTAATCTTCCTACTCGTGGTGGAATAACTACTAAATGCTTTGAAGGCTTTATGGCTTTTGCAGACTTTGCTTTTGATAATGGTATTGCATATGATATTGAAATCATGGACGGTTGTTCAATTATTTCTTTAGGAAGATCAATAATGTTTAGTAAAGCATTAACTGATCCGAACTGGACTCATATGATGTGGATTGATGATGATATAGGTTGGAAACCAGAAGATATTATGACTCTACTAATACATGATAAAGATATTGTTGGAGGATCTTATCCTAAGAGATCATATCCTATTCAGAGGACTCACTCCGACATAAATCCAAAAGGTTATGAAGATAAAAAATTAAAGGAAGTTAAATATATTCCTACTGGATTCATGATGTTAACTAGAAAACTATGTGAAGATATGGCTAAAAATTATGCACATTTAGAATTTATATTTAGTGATCATGCGAATGATTATCCATATTATGATGTTTTCGGTTGTTTCCCATATCATGATCCAAATAAACCTGAAAAAACTAAAGGAACAAATGGTCTTTATTTAACTGAAGACTATGCTTTTTGTCAAAGAGCTAGAGATATTGGCTATTCAATTTACTTATCTAAAAAAATATCTTTATCCCATACAGGTGATCATACTTTCAAATTCAAAAAATGATAACGGTAAAATAAAGATATTGCAAGTATTTGTAGGTAAGAATGTCACAAACTAAAGCCCAATTAATTAGTGATTTAGTTCAATCGTTAAATTTTGCTGGTACAGCTAGTGCTCCAGCAAATGGAATGTATCTATCAGCAGCTAATACTATTAAGTTATCGACTAATACAACGCCAAGATTAACTATAGATAGTTCAGGTAATGCAACTTTTACAGGAACAGTAACTGCAACTAGTTTTGTTGGTGGTTTACCTATAACAAGTGGTGCAGATAATAGAGTTATAACTGCATCAAGTGCAAGTGCAATACAAGGTGAAGCAAACTTAACTTTCAGTGGTTCAATTCTTCAGGTAACTGGACAGGGGAGTTTTAGTGGAGCGATAACTGCTTCAACTTATATACAAGGAACATCAAGTAATGGTGGATTGAAATTTTATAGTGATTCCTCTGCATCAAAAGGAGTTACACTTAATACGGACGATCATCTTGTCCCTACACATGATAGTATTAGCGATCTAGGATTAACTGGAACAAGATGGAGAAATGTTTATGCAGATACTTTTATAGGAGCTTTAACTGGTAATGCTAGTGGTAGTGCTGCAACTGTTACTGGTGCTGCTCAAACTGCAATTACTTCTGTTGGTACTTTAACTTCTTTACAGATTACTAATCATCTTGGATTAGGTGTGGCTGCAGCAGAATTTGGTAGTGGTGTAAAAACAATTGTTTTAAAAGGAGCTGCTAGTACAAAATCTGGATGTATTGATTTTAAAGACAATGACTCAAGTACAAGACTTGCTAATATTTTTGTTCAAAATGATAGTACTTATGGAATGTCTATTGGTACGAGTTGCAGTGGAGAAGATGGTGACTTTATAAGATTTCATACAGGTACTTTAGGTAGTACAAAAATGATTATAAAGTCAGATGGAAAGGTAGGTATTGGAACAACAAGTCCAGCTACATCTTTAGAAATTGCCAGTACTGATGCAATTATTAGACTTAGTGATACAAATAATTCAGCAGCTGCAAATGACTTAATTGGTGAGTTGCAGTTTTATTCTAATGATGCCGATGGAGCACATATAGGTGGTTATGTAAAAGCAATTCAAGATCCATCAGATGCTTATGGAAGAAGAACAGCTTTACTTTTAGGTACGCAAACCACTGGTGATCAGGCAAATGAAAAAGTACGTATAGATCACTTAGGAAACGTTGGTATAGGAATGACGCCTTCAGTGAAATTCCATATAGTAGATAGTAGTGCAACTGAAACAGAATGCATAAAACTAAGAAATTATAAATCAAGTGTAAATACAAAACCTATGCTCACATTTGAAGCTGTGACTTCAAGTAATCAAGGGGCGAACTCTCATATTAAGGGTGTAGCAGGTACAGATGCAGGTGGATCAAATAGTTCAAATGATAGCGGAATGCAATTTTGTGTTAGATATGGTGGATCTCATACTGAAAGAGAAGCGTTTACTATAAACAAAGACGGAAATATAGTGTTCCCTAATGGTCAAGGTATTAACTTTAGTGCTACTGCGACTGGTGGTACCGCACAAAGTTCAGAACTATTGAACGATTATGAAGAAGGAACTTGGAATGCAGCAAGTTTAAATTATGATTATGATGGCAACCAAGCTCAAAGAGGTCAATATGTAAAAATAGGTAGAATGGTATATGCTTTTTATCGTATAAAATTCCACACCCAAAGCAATTACATAGGACAACATCTGAGATGGACAGCATTACCTTTTACTGTACAAGGAACCTCAAGTCCTAATGATATTGGTGTTGGAGCTCATGCACACGAATATGGAAGCATTGACTTTTTTAGACTTTATGTTCAACCAGGTTCAACTTATTGTTACTGGTATGATTCAGATGGAGATAACTATAACAACAGTACTTCTCTTAACAATGCAGATGTAAGAGGGTGCATAATTTACAGAGCAAGTTCTTAGACCGTAGCTACGTCTTTAAACTAAGTATTACCAACGTTTGAACTATGGCAGAACTAAAACTTATAGCTGACTCTGGCGGTGGAACGATTGCTTTAAAAGCACCTGCTACGACGACAAGTAATGCAGCAATAACTTTAAAGTTACCTGTAGCGGACGGTAGTGCGAACCAATTATTAAAAACTGACGGATCGGGAAATTTAGGATGGGCAACAGATAGCGCAACTGATAGTAGTAAAATGCCCCTCGCAGGTGGGACGTTTACTGGAGATACGCTATACAACGATTCTGTAAAAGCTAAATTTGGGACATCATCAGATCTTCACATCTTCCATGATGGATCTAATTCTAGGATACTAGATTATGGTACGGGTAATTTAAGACTTGAAGGTACACAAGTAGAACTATGGAATGACGGAGTTAAAGTCTGCAATACGTTTGCTAATGGCCTTCAAGTTTCTGGAATAAGCAGTACCAGTACAATTGATCTTGGTAGTGATACTGGCAAACTTCGGTTAGGTGCTTCTCAAGATCTTCAAATCTATCATGATGGGTCTCATAGTTTTATAGAAAATACTGGTACAGGTTATCTTTTTATAAAAGACGCAGGACACGTATATAACAGAACTGATGATTTTCGTGTTCAAAATGGAGCTGCTAGTGAAACAATGTTCATTGCTTCGGCAGGTGCAGCCGTTGAATTATATTTTGGTGGGTCATCGAAATTAGCGACAACTTCAACGGGCGTAGACGTAAACAGTAACCTTACTTTTGCAGCGGATACTGATACTCATATCAGTCATCCATCCGCTAATTATTTAAAGATAACGACTGGTGGGAATGAAGTAATGTCCTTCACGGATGCTTCAAATGTATTCATACCTGATACCCGTAAGTTAATGTTTGGTGATCATGTAGATCTTCAAATTCTTCAT
>Ga0209404_10002192_pt1 | contig 12283 bp, 10 predicted proteins | sample TroAtlMetagenome_2_FD_187447 | JGI IMG/M metagenome (GOLD analysis project Ga0209404, IMG submission 187447) | Marine eukaryotic phytoplankton communities from Atlantic Ocean - Tropical Atlantic ANT8 Metagenome (SPAdes) (version 2) | ecosystem: Environmental > Aquatic > Marine > Oceanic...
AAGATGTGCGTAAACCGATGGTTCCCAATTGGAACCCTGTTCTTTTTCCTAACACGCCTGTAGCAGTCTTATCTTATCGATTTCGCTTGCTACGCTGGCAACCACCCTAAAAGCAGTGAGGTCGCGGCTAGAAACATTGCCCTATTTGGGCAGTGGGCGCGAATTATACAGAAGGCAGGATACATTGCAACTGCTAGATCGCTTTTTGTACACATTAATTGCAAATATATGACTTTAGTACAGCTGCTTCTTTTTTATAGGTGATGTAAAGTTACGTTATTGTTGCACTACCTTAATGTAAGTTGTATTGCCGTTAATGCGCTATACCTATAAGGTGGTAAAACGTATGCCACAATGTTTAATCAAATTTGGATATAGCAGCGTTACGCTGTGCTAAGAGCACTATGGAAGTAGAAGACAGTCAGCATATTTTCACCCATGTTAAACGCATTCTGAATAATCACTCGTCTTTATTAGACGCTTACAGTTTGCTTGAGCCCATCATCCTTAACATGTTTGGTGCTACCCGTATGAGCATCTTTCAGCGTCGCCGACAACACCAAGACTTGGTCGCTCGGTTTAAAACGGGTAAAGAAACCTTAGAGATTAAAGTCCCTATAAGCCCTATGTCTATTGCAGGCTATGTTGCTATCTCACAACTGCCTTTACTCATAGCCGACCCTTATAACGCCGCTGAGCTGAAAGCTATTCATCCTCGTTTACGGTTTGCTGATAAATTCGATAAAGACAACGACTTCAAAACCACTAATATTTTGTGTGTGCCTATTCTTAATGCCGGCGTATTGATGGGCGTTATGCAAATTATCAATAAACAAAACGGCAGTTTTGATGATAATGATTTAGCGCGCGCCAACGACTTAGCATTAGTGTTAGGGGCTAAATTCCGTTATGAACTTGGTGGTACAAACAATCCATTTGATTCTTTATTACATAAAGGTTTAATAAACGAACCTGCATTAAAAGCACTGCTATCTACTTCTAAAGACACTCGCACTATCGTGCAGGGTTTGATGTCAGAGCATCGCGTTCCCGAGCATGAAATTGGGCATTCCCTTTCTATTCATTACCAGGTTCCCTTTATTGGTTATTTACCCGATAAGTACCATCGTTATGAAGGTGAAAGTAAACTAAACCTGTCTTATCTTAAACGTAACCATGTTGCGGTTATTTCTGATGTGGAAGGTAATCCCATTGTATTAATGGCAGAGCCTAATAACGCGGCGCTGTTGATGGAAACGGAAAGCGCGTTGGGTATAGAGAGCTATGAAATTGCTGTTGGCCTACCTCACCACATACTACAGTATTTGGGTGAAGGTGGCGGCGGTGCTGCCCCAGGCGACATGAATGAAATTCTTGATGAGATTGGTTTATCAAGTGAGGAAAACGACGAGCTTGTCGATGAACTTTCCGACGATGCCCCTGCGGTAGTACGTTTGGTTAGTCGTGTATTACACGATGCAAAACGCCTTGGCGCATCTGATATTCATATCGACCCTGAGAAGAATGCCCCTACTCGTGTAAGAATGCGAGTTGATGGCGTGTGCCGTGACATGAACAAGGTGCCTAACTCACACCATAATGCGGTTATTGCCCGTATTAAAATTATGTCTAACCTAAACATTGCAGAAAAGCGTGTACCTCAAGACGGTAAGTTAGCGTTTAAGATGAATGGGCAGCTGGTAGAAGTGCGTGTTGCCACCATTCCTACTGTGGCCGGTGAAGGTGTAGTTATGCGTTTGCTAGCATCTGGCGGTGCTATGCCTATCGAGAAAATGAACTTAGCGCCTACCAATTTGAAGCGCTTAGAAGACATGATTAAAAAGCCACATGGCATTTTATTAGTGGTGGGTCCAACAGGTTCCGGTAAAACCACCACCCTGCATGCTATTTTAGGTTATTTAAACACGCCTGAGAAAAAAATATGGACCGCAGAAGACCCAGTAGAGATTACCCAGCCCGGTTTGCAGCAGGTGCAGGTAAGTCCCAAAATAGGCTTCACGTTTGCTAACGCCCTACGGGCATTTTTGCGAGCCGACCCCGATATTATTCTTATTGGTGAGATGCGTGATAAAGAAACAGCTCACGCTGGCATTGAAGCCTCGCTTACTGGTCACCTGGTATTATCTACCCTACATACCAACTCTGCACCTGAAACCATTACTCGTCTGTTAGATTTAGGACTAGACCCCGTAAACTTCTCAGATGCCTGCGTAGGTATATTAGCCCAGCGCCTTATTCGAACCCTTTGTGGTAAGTGTAAAGAAGAGTACGTAGCTAGTGATACTGACATGGCCTTCATTGAAAGGCAGTATGGTGCGCAGATGCTAGATGAATTAGCGTTGCCTTCTCCGCTCAAACTTCACAGAGCAAAAGGCTGTGAAGAATGTGGTAATACAGGCTATAAAGGCAGAACAGGGGTTCATGAGCTTCTAGGAATGACACCTGAATTACGCTCGTTGGTTTACAAAGAAGCCAGTGTTTCAGAGATGAAAAAGCAAGCCACCCAAGACGGTATGCGCACCTTAGTACAAGATGCCATTTTTAAAGTCATTAAAGGGGATACTGACATTCCACAGGTGCAAATTGTGGGCGGCGATTAATCATGAAATATTTACTAACACTCTAATTTTGTAGATTTGAGCGTTTCAGTATTAAATAAAGCTAATACATTTATGACTAAAGGAAAGGAAACCAAGATGAAAGCAATAGCTTTTGCGATGTTATTCGCAGGCATACTAGTATCAACGGCAGCAGACGCCCAATCAAGTACCAAAGACAAAATGTGGGAGAGTGAATATCTTTCGATTGTTGAAGGTGGTTTGTACGCGCTAAAAGCTGAAAAATACGAAGAGGCCTATACTAAGTTACTGGAAGGCGCGAAACTGGGTAATAAGACATCCCAATATTACTTAGCTCAAATGTATTTTCAGGGTTGGGGAATTGAACCTAACTATGAAGAGGGTTGGTTGTGGTTGCAAGTCGCGATGGAACAAAAAACGGCGGAGTGGAATCGTTCTTTTCGCTCTATTCGTGATGCTTTGCCAGAAGATTTCAAGACCTCGATGCAGCCCTATGTAGATGAACACATTGCACTGTATGGCGCGAAAGCTCAAGACTTACGCTGCGAAAAGCGTGCGGCAATTGGCTCTAATATTAAAGAGATTATCTGTAGTAAGCGATTCTACTAATTAATCGGTTAATTCATAAAAAAAGCCCGAAATTCATCGGGCTTTTTTACTTTTAGCTCCTAGCGCACTAAAACGCTAAACGCCGCTTTTTATCCAATCCCTATTTCTTCAAATATTGACGAATTACATAATGCAAAATACCGCCGTTTTCGAAATAAGTGAACTCGTTTGAGGTATCGATTCGAATATCCATCGAGAACGTTTGCGACTCGCCTGCATCAGACGTTACAGTTACATCTACTTCTTTTTGGTCGCGACTTACTGCACCAATTGAGAAGGTTTCGTTACCTTTAATTCCTAAGCTACTCGCACTGTCGCCAGGCTTAAACTGCAACGGTAATATGCCCATACCAATTAGGTTAGAACGGTGAATACGCTCATAGCTTTCCACCATTACCGCTTTCACGCCCATTAATGAGGGTCCTTTGGCGGCCCAATCTCGGCTAGAGCCTGTACCGTATTCTTTACCGCCAACGACCACAGCACCAACGCCTTCCTCTTTATAACGCATAGCCGCGTGGTAAATAGACATAGAATCACCGCTTGGGTAGTGGGTAGTTGCACTGCCCTTTGTACCTGGCGCTAACTGATTCTGTAAGCGAACATTAGCAAAAGTCCCCCGCATCATTACTTCGTGGTTACCACGCCTAGAACCGTAAGAATTAAAGTCTTTGGTATCTACGCCCTCTGCTTGCAAGTATTCACCTGCAGGGCTGTCTGGCGCTATCGCGCCTGCCGGAGAGATATGATCTGTGGTGATTGAATCGCCCACTTTTACCAAACATCTCGCGTTCTCGATAGCGCTAAGAGCTTCAGGTTGCTCGCCCATGGTTTGGAAAAACGGCGGATGTTTAATATAGGTAGAGTCGGGCCAATCGTATACCGATGTTGGGCTAACCGTTAGGTCATTCCACACACCACTTCCTTTAAATACGTCTGCGTATTTTGCCTTGAAGATATCACTGGTGACATGTTCGGCAATATGGCTTTGAATTTCATCTTCACTTGGCCAGATATCTTTTAAATATACTGGCTCGCCATTGCTGCCTAACCCTAATGGCTCTTTAGTAATATCAATATTCATATTACCGGCTAACGCATAGGCCACCACCAATGGTGGCGACGCTAAGTAATTCGCTGCAACATCTGAATGAATACGACCTTCGAAGTTACGGTTCCCTGATAGTACAGAGGTAACAGTAAGCTTGGCCTTCTTGATTGCATCGCTAATAGCATCAGGCAAGGGCCCTGAGTTACCAATACACGTAGTACAACCATAACCTACAAGGTTGAAACCGAGTGCTTCTAGTGGGTCCATCAAGTTTGCATCTTCAAGGTATTGCGTCACCACCTGCGAACCAGGGGCCAATGACGTTTTTACCCAAGGCTTTCGGGTTAACCCTTTTTCCGCCGCTTTTTTAGCAAGTAACCCTGCACCAATAAGCACTGAAGGGTTTGATGTATTGGTACAACTGGTAATGGCGGCAATAACAATAGCGCCATCTTCTAAGTTAAATTTATTGCCACGGAATTCTACATACGAATCATGCTCTTCGTTCACTTCAGGTACTGCACCGCCTTCTGCGACAAACTCAGTTTCTTCGTCTAGCACTTTCACATCAATCTGCGAACGGTGCCATTCATTGAATGCCTTCGAAGCGTTATCTAGCGCAATTCTATCTTGAGGGCGTTTAGGTCCTGCAATAGAAGGCACAACGTCGTTTAAGTCCAGCTCTAAAGTTTCGTGGTATTGTGCATCTTTACTGAAGTCGTCGTGCCACAGCGAACTTTCCTTCGCATACGCTTCAACAAGTTTAATCTGTGATTCGTCACGCCCGGTTAAGCGCAGATAATCTAGCGCCACTGCATCGATAGGAAAGATACCGCAGGTTGCACCATATTCTGGTGCCATGTTAGCAATAGTGGCGCGATCGGCTGTGGTTAAATGCTTCAAGCCCGGACCATAGAATTCTACGAACTTACCCACAACACCGTGTGCTCGTAATTGCTGGGTAATAGTCAGCACCATGTCGGTTGCGGTTACGCCGGTAGGCAGTTTACCATCTAAACGAAAGCCCACTACTTTAGGTAGTAGCATGGTAACGGGTTGGCCTAGCATGGCCGCTTCCGCTTCAATACCGCCTACACCCCAGCCTAATACGCCAAGCCCATTAATCATGGTGGTGTGTGAATCGGTGCCTACAAGCGTATCGGGATACACTAGAGTGTCGTTACCTTCTTGCTTGGTGAAAGCAACACGAGCAAGGTATTCAAGGTTAACTTGGTGGACTATTCCTCGACCAGGAGGAACAACTTTGAAATTATCGAAGCTTGATTGCCCCCATTTTAAAAACTGGTAACGCTCTTTATTGCGCTCAATTTCAACGTCGGTGTTTTTCTCTAACGCGTTTTCTTCTGCGAAGAAATCAACCATTACTGAATGGTCAATTACCAACTCCACGGGATTTAGGGGGTTAATAGCCTGAGCATCGCCCCCCAACTTGTTAACTGCATCGCGCATGGCGGCCAAATCAACAATGGCTGGAACACCAGTGAAATCCTGCAAGATAACGCGGGCAGGAACGAAAGAGACTTCATGCTCGACGTGATTTTCGGTGTTCCAGGTAGCAACTTGTTCAATGTCGTCACTGGTCACAAACTCTTCGTTTTCGTGGCGCAGTAAGTTTTCTAAGAGAATTTTAATACAATACGGTAATCGGTCGAGCGCAAAGTTCTCATTTACTTTGTCAAAGCTAATGGCTTTGAAGGAATTGCCATCGACATCGATATTGGAAAAAGATTGATATTTCACGCGCTCACCATCCTTATTTGCCTGTCATAAATATAGTTTTAGGAGCAAATTAGGAAGCGCTAACCTTATTGAATTGCAGTGCTATTGGTCACTTCTATTTTGCACTGCAATGATTTAGCGCTCCTACTTACTCTCACTTATAGCTGTATACGGTAACAAAGTGAAAAAAAGTTCATGTTGATTTCATCCCCTTGCCCTAGCAGTTTACGTTGCTACTTAAAGGGTCTACTTTGCTACTTCGCTTGTCTTACCTGTTAAACTTGGCTTTTCGAAACTGGATTTTTCATTGCCGATCAACGATGATAGCGTTCATCTTTTTTCGTATCCGTCTGACGTACCAATTCATTGGCACTCGTCGGGCATTTTCACTTTAACGCCGCAGGTAACCTTACTATGTATAAACTGGTACTTATTCGTCATGGAGAAAGTCAGTGGAACCTTGAAAATCGTTTCACTGGTTGGCACGACGTCGACTTAACTGACACAGGTGTAGCACAAGCTAAAACCGCTGGTCAGTTAATGAAAGATGCAGGTTTTGAATTCGATCAGGCTTACACGTCTGTATTACTTCGTGCTATCAAAACGTTGAATATCTCTTTGGAAGAAATGGGTCAACACTACTTACCTGTTGAGCGTCACTGGCGTTTGAACGAGCGTCACTACGGTGCGCTTACAGGGCTAGACAAAGCTGAAACGGCCGCTAAGCATGGTGAAGAGCAAGTTAAAGTTTGGCGTCGTAGTTTCGACATTCCACCACCAGCAGTAGATACTGACAGCGAACACTTCCCAGGGGTAGATCGTCGTTACAATAACGTTGATGCCGAGATCCTTCCTCGCGGTGAAAGCTTGAAGATGACCATCGAGCGTGTACTTCCCTACTGGCACGATGTTATTCGTCCAGACATTCAAGCTGGCAAGCGCGTTATTATCGCTGCTCACGGCAACAGCCTTCGCGCATTGGTTAAATACTTAGATGGCATGTCTGATGAAGACGTACTAAGCCTAAATATTCCAACTGGCGTACCTTTGGTATACGAGCTAGACGAAAACTTGAAGCCTATCTCTAAAGAATACTTAGGCGACCCAGAAGCGATTAAAGCAATGATGGATGCCGTTGCTAAGCAAGGCAAAGCTAAGTAATCAAAAGCTTAGTAATTAAAGCTAACGCTGACTATTAGAGCGACAACTAAAAACCGCAAACAATGTTTGCGGTTTTTTTATGCCTACTAATCTTATATGGACACTTTTTAAAGCGTTTCCCTTTTCTACCATTATCATTGTTACTAATTTGTAAACAGCACCTAATCCCTCTACATTGGCATCAAGCTCAGTTTTTACAGCAGGTGCACTATGCAGGTATCGGTCTTCAAATCAGCCAATAAACTCATTACGGGCGAGGGTGCGTTAGCGAACCTTGCCAATGAGCTTTCAAGATTAAACATAAAGGCCCCCGCCATTATTACCGATAAAGGCGTTAGCCAATCAGGTGCCCTTAGCCATGTAACCAATGTGCTGAATTGCGAATGCACTATTGTAATAGACGACATTCCCCCTGAACCTGAAATAGGCATTATTGAGCAAAGACTTACTCGATTAAAACAACATAAAGTAGACGGAATTATTGCCGTTGGCGGCGGTAGCGCAATAGACAGCGCCAAAGTGCTTGCGGCTACGTTTGATTACACGGGCAATATTACAGAGCTGTTTGGTGAGAACTTGGTTGCAGGGCGCACATTACCCCTCATTGCCATTCCCACCACGGCGGGTACAGGTTCAGAAGTCACTAATATTGCCATATTGGCCGACCCCATCGCGCACGTTAAAAAAGGCATAGTAAGCGATTACCTGTTACCCGATGTTGCGATTGTGACACCTGAAATGACATTAAGCTGCCCGAAACACATTACTGCCGCCAGCGGTGTGGATGCCTTTGTGCATGCGCTTGAGGCCTACTTATCCGTTAATGCCAGCCCTATCACCGATGCACTGGCTAGCAAGGCCATGACACTTATCTTTCACTCGCTCCCCCTAGCCTATGCAAACGGCCACGATATTAAAGCACGTGAAGATATGGCAACAGGAAGTTTAATGGCAGGTTTGGCATTTGGGAACGCAGGAGTTGGCGCCGTGCATGCGCTAGCTTACCCCCTAGGCGGTCGCTTTCATTTATCTCACGGGATGAGCAATGCGGTTATGTTGCCCCATGTTATGCGCTGGAATATAGGCGCATGCCAACAGCGATTTGTAGATGTGGCGGTTTTTTTACACTTACCCGTTGCCAATAAAACCACGTTAGAGATTGCTAATCAGGTAGTAGATGCCATTGAAGCATTGTGCAGAAACGTAGAGATCCCCGCCACACTGCGTGACTTTGACATTAGCGAAGACGCTATTCCCTTGTTAGCGGAAGAAGCGAGCAAGGTGACTCGGTTACTACGTAACAACCCAAGAGTATTAAGCAAACAAGATATCGCACAGATATACAAAGAGGCGTTTTAAACGCCTCAGCAATCTTACTTAAACATCTATTTACCTAGTACGCTAGCTATTTAGATGCTTAACTATAGCCTCTGCAACGGCGTGAGCACTTGCTGGGTTTTGGCCAGTAATAACACGCTCATCTTCAATAACATGTACATTCCATGGCTGAACTTTACTAAATTTAGCGGCTTTACGAGCTAACGCCTCTTCAAGTAAAAACGGAATATCGTTAATAGTGCCGTAATCCACTTCTTCTTCGCGGGTAAAACCAGTAATTGCCTTACTTGCAATTAGGTCTTCGCCGTTACTAAGTTTAATAGGTAACAGTGCTGCTGGACCGTGACATACCGCGCCAATAATACCGCCGTTTTCATAATGGGCAGCAGACAACTTGGCAAAGTCTTCGTTGCTTGCTAAGTCTGACAATAATCCAAAGCCACCTGGATAAAACACAGCATCATATTCATTAATGTTCACGTTTGACACGCTCATGCTGTTGCTGGTGCGCTGTTTAAAGTCTTCGTTGTTTAACACCGCGGCATTAACGTCGTCGCCTTCAATGTCGGTACCGTAAATAGGAATAGCACCGCCTTTAATAGACGCGATATCGTAATCTACGCCATGCTTATTAAAAACATCAATTGCATGGGTGATCTCCGGCGAATAAGTACCGTTCGCTTGATCAGTAGTACCTAGTGTTGCGTGGTTTGTTACTGGGATAAGTATCTTTTTCATGGTTTCTTCCTATGCGTAAGGCACATTATCTGCGCCGTAGTAATCATGTGCATACACTATAGAATATCCCTGAAAATTTGATAATATACGAAATAGTTAAATCACTATTGCCATACAGCAACAATGATACTCTTTAAAGCGTAAACGAATTTACATCACCCGAGTTGAACGAATGGAAAGCTTCGAAGGCATTATAGAATTTGTAGCCGTGGCCGAGCGTAAAGGCTTTTCAGCTGCGGCCAAACAACTAGGTTGCAGCACGAGTCACATCAGCAGGCAAGTTGCTCGGCTTGAAGAGCGAGTTGGCTGTACCTTATTGGCCCGCTCTACCCGCCAAGTCAATTTAACCGAGAACGGCGCGCTTTATTATCAGCACGCTAAAGACTTACTTATTGGCCTTCAACAAGCCAATGAACAGGTAAGCCTTCAGCAGGTAACACTTGATGGCGTGCTGCGAGTAAGTGCCGCAGGCGGGTTTGCTGAGCACGCCGTGGCGCCCGCGTTAATGCAATTTGCTTTAGCGCATCCTAAGTTAACCATTGATATGGACTTTAACAGTCGCATGGTTAACTTTGTGGAGGACGATGTAGACTTTGTTATTCGCTACGGCGAACTGGCCGACTCTAGCCTAGTTGCGCGTAAACTGATTGAAAGGCCCATGATGGCGGTTGCCACACGGGAATATTTAGCGCAATTTGGCGAACCTTTAAACCCGAGTGATTTGAAAAAACATAGCTGCGTTATTTCTAATAACGATGTATGGAAGTTTTCAAACAATGGCGTACAAGAAAATATAAAAGTGAAAGGCCGTTGGCGCAGTAATAATGCGAATGCGGTACTTGATGCGTGTGAACGAGGTTTGGGTATTGGCTATATGCCTACAAGTACCTTTAGTGCGTCGGTTGAAGCTGAAAAGTTACAGCCCATACTACAACCTTACTGGGGCGACGGGGCAAGCAGTTGGATTGTGTATCAGAACAAACGCTTCATGCCGCTTAGGGTTCGAATGGCCATCGATTATCTGGTGCAGTACTTCGCAGATTGGGAAGACAAAGCGCTATGAGGGCTTTGAAAGCTTTCATAACGAGATGCGCTAACCGTGCGCTTAGCGTAAATACTCCACGGAATAAAACCCGCCATAAAACATGCTAGTAAAATAGGCCAATAAAAAACAGCCAGCAGGTCTTTCATTAAAGCACCTGCTGACAGTATGTATCGATTGCTTATGTTTAGCGTTTAGCTGTATATCAGCAAAACTTGCGCTTTTTGCCTACAGCTCTCGCACCCACATGTTTTTAAAGCTGACTAAGTTACCATGATCTTGCAGCTGAATAGGCTCACAACCATGGGCTTTATATTTCGGTGCACCAATCCACTCGGTAGTACCCTGTATCTCTACATGATTTTGTACCACCACGCCGTTATGAATAACGGTAATATACCCAGGCGATTCAAGTGCCTCGCCATCGAATACCGGTGCTTTAAAAATAATATCGTATTCTTGCCATTCACCTGGCGCGCGCATAGCGTTTACCAGTGGAATGGTCTGCTTATACACACTGCCCGCTTGCCCATTTGGGTAAGTGGCATTGTTGTAGGAATCTAGCACCTGAATTTCATAGCGTTGTTGAAAGAAAATACCGCTATTATTACGCTGTTGCCCTTCCATATCAGGCTCTGGCTGAGGCACTTTCCACTCTACGTGCAGCTGCACATCACAAAAACCTTGTTTGGTTTTAATATCGCCCGTACCCGGCTTTACCGTAAGCTCACCGTTTACAAACTGCCAATTGGCGTCACCACCTTTTACCGACTCCCACGCCGACAAATCGTTAGCTAATAAGGGGATCGCGTCAGAAGGAACCGCGTTCTTCTTCGCGGTGACTACTGCGGGTACTGGCTTCCACACTTCTGTTTTGGCCGCTTGTTTTTCACGCTCCGCGCGCTCAAGTTGCTCTGCACTCTCAGTATTATCAGCAAAAGCCATAGGCGTCATTGATGTTGTTAACAGAGCAGCTAATGCAGCTACTTTAGCCAACCCGTTGTTATGTAATTTCATGTATTTTTCCCTGCACAATGTATTTGGTTTCGCAGCTAACTCTTTTTTACGTGAAAGTCTTAGGTAGCCCACGCTCTGTCACCTTTTTTATAAGGCAGCTCACCATTGTAATAACCGGGAATTGCTACATAACGTAGCACCTTAGTTGAACCTAATTTCGACGTGAAAAAGGTATACAAGGTAAGCTGTTTCAGTAACGTGAAATAGTGCGGAATAGGCCCTTCGCTGCCTGTTTCCCATTGACTTGGTTTAGCCGTTGGAATGCCGTTGCTAATACCTTCAGCCAAATTAGCGGCTTTCGCTTCTGTATCTAGCGTTGTAAATAAGGTTTCACGCTGCGAACTACTTAATAACAGGAAGTCTTTTTTAAATGCTGCATTACTACGAACATTAATCGCCTTCATGCCGTCTTTAAACGCTTTTTGTAGCTTAGGGGTATAACAATCAGCAACAATAACCGGAATCACTAAGCCAACATTTGCCGCTTTTGCTCCCGGCGTGTCGGTTTGCGGAATGATGACTTCTGCCATTTCATTAATGAGCGCCACATCTTCTTTTGAAAAGCCTGTTTCAGACAAAGGCACAGGGGCAACAATGTCATAGGCCAACGCTTTGCCACCCACAAGGGCAGTACCTGTGGCGGTAGCAATGAGTTTTAATAAGTCTCTACGTTCCATTACAAGTTTCTCCGCTTTAACTCTTCTACAGCAAAGCTAGCCGCGCGAGCGGTAAGTGCCATATAGGTAAGTGATGGGTTTACACAACTTGCGGATGTCATACACGCACCATCGGTAACAAATACGTTAGGAGCATCCCATACTTGGTTGTGACCGTTTAGCACTGAGGTTTTAGCATCACGCCCCATACGTGCAGTACCCATTTCATGTATACCCATGCCTGGTGCGTAGTCTGCATCCCAGCCATTCACGTTTTTAAGCCCAGCAGCCTCAAACATATCGATGGCATCTTGCTGCATGTCTTTACGCA